>Ga0318565_10000021_pt1 | contig 26626 bp, 23 predicted proteins | sample GRESIP066b5f21_FD_203501 | JGI IMG/M metagenome (GOLD analysis project Ga0318565, IMG submission 203501) | Tropical soil microbial communities from Luquillo Experimental Forest, Puerto Rico - GRE.SIPMG.066b5f21 | ecosystem: Environmental > Terrestrial > Soil > Tropical forest > Bulk soil...
GACGACGACGGAGAGATCGCTTCGCGGCATCGAGACCTTGAACACACCTTCCTTCTCGTCGAGCGAGCCCTTTGCACCGGTGAGCTGCTCGATCTTCGCCGTGTCGAGGGGAGGCGGCGCCGCGCCGACCGTCGAGGCGACTGCACAAAGGACCATTGCGATGGCGATCGTCTTCATTTTGGTTGCTCCTTTCGGGTCAGCTGGCGCCGCTCCACCACAGCAGCCCGACCAGCCCGGCGCCGACGATGACGAGCGGCTCGTAGCGCGCGCGAATGCGAGTCACCAGGAGGAGCGCGACGGCGGCGATCGCGAGCGTCGGGAGGTCGAAGATCGCCCGCCGACCCAGGACGATCGCGGCTCCGGCGATCGCTCCCGCAGCGGCGACCGTCACTCCGTCGACGAAGGCCTTGACGCGCAGGTCGTGGACCGCGCGCCGGAAGTAACGCGCGGGAATCACCACCAAGAGGTAGCAGGGCAGGAACACGCCCAGCGCAGCGGCAGTCCCGCCCGCCGGGCCCGCGACCAGATAGCCGATGAACGCCACGGTGATGACGACGGGTCCGGGGGTGATCATCGCGACCGCCACGGCGTCGAGAAACTGGCGTTCCGAGAGCCAGTGGAAGTCGTTCACGACCCCGCCGTGCAAGAACGGCACGATCGCGAGCCCGCTGCCGAACACGAAGGCGCCCGCCTCGGCGAAGTACCAGCCGATGCGCAGGAGGGTGTCGGGAGATGCAGGCCCGGAGAGCCCGGTGACGAGCCAGCCGAGTGGCAACGCGGCGGCCGATGCCGCGCGCGCGCCCCACGGCGCGCGCAGCACGCAGGCGAGCACGCCGGACAGCACGAAGAGCCACACCAGCTCCGACTCCGTCCAGGCCGTCACCCCCGCGCTCACCAGGAAGAGCGCCGCGTAGAGCGGATCCCTGCCGACGGTGGAGCGGCCGAGCTTGTACGCGCCGCGCGCGATCATCGCGATGACCGCGGCACCGACCCCGTAGAAGACGCCGCGCATCCAAGGCAGGCCGCCGTAGGCGACGTAGAAGGCGGACAAGCCCAGCACCATCAGGAACGACGGCAGCACGAACGCGAGCGCGACCAGCGTCGCGCCTACGACGCCGTGATGCAGCCAGCCGAGGTAGATCGCGAGCTGTGCGGCCAGCGGCCCGGGCGCCAGCTGGGCGAGGGCGAGCCCTTCCTTGAAGTCCTTCTCCGCGATCCAGCCGCGCTCGTCGACGAGGTCGCGCTGCATGTAGCCGACCAGCGCGACCGGACCACCGAACCCCAGGCTTCCGAGCCGCAGGAAGTAGGACAGCAGATCGCGCAGCTCGTAGGGTGCCACCGCCGGTACGGGCGCTCGGGCACCCTTCGCGGCGACGCTCATCGCGCCTGCTCCTTCTCGCGGCGGAAGTACGCGTAGAGGGCCGCGAACAGCGCCGAGCCGTCGCGAAGACGGGCGCTGTCGTCTTCGTGGTGTCGGCGCGCGATTCCTTCCAGCGCGTGTGCGATCCCGACCGTCTCGGGGCGGGCCGGCTCTTCGACCTTCAGGTCGATCTCGCGGACGATCTCGCCGACCGCGCGCAGGCCAGCGTCGACGAGCCCGAACTCCCGCAGCAGCACCTCGAACGTGCAGAGCTCTCCATCGTGCGTGAACTCGGCCTCGTACATGTCGAAGCGGAGCTCGGCGGCTTCGGGACCGTAGCCGCGCGACGGCACGAACTTGAATCGCGCCTCCGGGTCGATGAATTCCCGGATCAGCCACGCGCTCGCGATGCGATCGACGTAGATTCCCCGTCGAGTGACCCAGGTGCGACAGCGGACGTCGGCGCGCTTCCAGCGGTGCGTCGTCTCGGAGCGGCGGATCGGCGGTGCGGTCCAACGGCGCTCGAGACGCGCGATCAGCCGCTCGAGCGAGTTCGCGGCGGGTGCGGAAAAGAAGTCGATCGACTCGATTTCGCTCTTGCGCCGCCGGAGGCGCTGGACCGCTGCCGCGCTGTCGGGGTTTCCGGCGCGCCTGCGCGTCGCGGCAGAGGTCTCGAGCAGCTTCTTGGCCTCTTCGGCCAGCGCGGCGTAGTCGCGCTCGCGAGCGTCGCTGAACTCCGCGCGGATCTGATCGTCACCGAAGCCCTCCACGACCCTCGCCTCGCAGACCGAGGCCTCGCCGCCATGGCGCTCGATTTCGCGTACGACCCACTCGAAGTGCTCGCGGCAAGCCTCTTGATTTGGAAGCACGTAGACCGAGTTCTGCACCGCAACGGCTCCCACCGACTGCATCCGCCGCCAGATCTTCACTCGCAGGTAGGGCGCTTGCGGGGGCAGCCGATGGATCAGCAGCAGCCAGGGGCACGGATCGACGCCCATCCTCCGAGTTTACGTCGATGAAACGCCCGTATCAAGGAAGAAACGCACCGCCATCAGCGCTTCTTGGGCTTCAGCCCTTCCAGGATCCGACCTCGGTTCGCGCGCCACAGCCGGTGCACCGCCTCCTGTCCGCGGTCGGGGTCGCGCGCGGCGACTGCGCGGTCGAGCCCGCCGACCGCATCCGATTTCGCATCCAGTGGGGCACGTCCGCCTGATAGAATGGGAGCATGGGCACCGACTCCACTGCGGTGTTTCACGGGCTGAAGGTCGAGCGCGACGTCGAGATCCCGCTGCGCGGCGGGAGTCACCTGGCCGCCGACGTATTCAGGCCCGACGACTCGGATCGCCATCCGACCATCATCACGATGGGTCCGTACTCGAAGGACATCCACTTCAAGGACTGGAACCGGAGCTACGACTACTCGAAGCTGCCCGAGCGCGGCCCCTACATGCACTGGGAGACGGTGAATCCCGAGTGGTGGGTGCCGCAGGGCTACGTGGTGATCCGCGTCGACGGGCGCGGGACGGGGAAGTCGCCCGGGCGGATCCGGCGGCTGTCCGATGAGGAGGCGGCGGACTTCAGCGATGCGGTCGAGTGGGCGGGCACGCAGCCGTTCTCGAACGGGCGGGTCGCGGTCATGGGCATCTCGTACTTCGCGATGAACTCGTGGCGCGTCGCGGCGCAGCAGCCGCCGCATCTCGCGGCGATCGTGCCCTGGGAAGGCGCGGTCGACACCTACCGCGACGCCAGCCGCCACGGGGGCATCTACTCGAACGGATTCAACCGCCGCTGGGCGAGCCACGTGCGCGAGCACGAAGCAGGCGCCTCGAAGGCGCCTCCCGCTCCCGCTCCCGCGGGCGCTGCGCCGCCCGAGCTGTTCGACCCAGCGGCGTACCACGTGCCCGACCTGGCGAAGATCCAGGTGCCACTGCTCAGCGCGGGCAACTGGGGCGGCTTCGGACTGCACCTGCGCGGCAACGTCGAGGGGTTCCTCGGCGCGGGCTCGCGGCACAAGCAGCTGCAGATCCACTGCGGCGACCACATCGTGCCGTTCTACTCGCTCGAGGGTCGGCTCACCCAGAAGCGCTTCCTCGACTACTGGCTGTGCGGGATCGACACCGGAGTGACTCGCGAGCCGCCGATCAAGCTCGCGATCCGGACCACCAGCGAGCGCTGGCGCTGGCGCTACGAGAACGAGTGGCCGATCGCGCGCACCGAGTGGACGCCGCTCGCGCTCGACGCCGCCCGCGGAGCGCTCGCCTTCGCTGCGCCCGCCGCGGAGGCCGGCACGAGCTACACCGCCGAGCCCGGGGCGCCGCGCGAGTCGGCGCGCGCGCGCTTCGCGACCGCGCCGTTCGCGCAGGAGACCGAGTTCACCGGTCCGGTGAAGCTCCGGCTCTGGGTGTCGTCGTCGGAGGACGACGCCGACCTGTTCGCGATCGTGCGCAAGCTCGACGCGCAGGGCAAGGAAGTCCTCTTCCAGGGCTCGATCGCTTTCGGCTTCCCGGTCGCGTACGGCTGGCAGCGCGTATCCCACCGCAAGCTCGACCCCGCGCGCTCGACGCCCTTCCGCCCGGTCCACGCGCACGACGAGATCCAGAAGCTGGCGCCCGGTGAGATCGTGCCGGTCGAGATCGAGATCTGGCCCACCAGCATCGTGTTCGAGCAGGGCGAGCGGCTCGTGCTCGAGGTCGCCGCCCACGACGACCCGCGGATCGCGCCGTTCCTGCACGACGATCCGCGCGACCGCATCGTCGCCGAGCGGATCACGCTGCACACGGGCGGCCGCTTCGACTCCCACCTGCTGCTCCCGCGCATCCCCGCGCGATAGCGGCGACTACTTCGCGGTAGCCTGCTGCAGCGCCTCCACCAGCGAGTCCTCGTCCCAGCTCTCGTCGAAGCGCACGCCGTCGATGAAGAAGGTCGGAGTCCCGTTCACGCCGCTGCGCACGCCCGAGGCGAAGTCGCCGCGGACGCGCTCCTCGACGGCTCCGCTGTCGAGGTCGCTTGCGAAGCGCGCGGTGTCGAGGCCCAACCGCTTGGCGTGAGCGACGAGGTCTTCGCGGGCGAGCGCCGCCTGGTGCTCGAACAGCCGGTCGTGCATGCGCCAGAACTCGCCCTGCAGCCCCGCGGCTTCGGCTGCCTCCGCCGCTTCCACCGCATGCGGGTGCATCTCGCCCAGCGGGAAGTTGCGGAACACGAAGCGGACGCCGCGCCCGAGCCGGCGCAGCACCCGCTTCACGATCGGATGGGCGGCCCCCCAGCGCGTGGTCGTCGGGTCCGACCGGAGGCCGCAGCCGGCTCACCGCGCGCCCGTCCCGAGCTTCTCGAGCGCGTCGAGGATGCCATCCGCCCCCGGGTTCACGCCGATCGGCGACACGTAGCTCCAGGCGATCCGACCGTCTGCTGCGATCACGAACAGCGCGCGCTCGCTGCAGCCCTCGCGCTCGCGATAGACGCCGTAGAGCCTCGCGACGGCGCCCTTCGGCTCGAAGTCGGCCAGCAGCGGGAAGTGCAGCCTGCGATCGCGCGAGAAGGCGGCGTGGCACCAGCTGCCGTCGACCGAGATGCCCAGCAGCTGCGCTCCGTAGCGGGCGAACTCGCCGCGCACCTCGTTGTACAGCGCCATCTGGTCGCCGCAGACCGGGCTCCAGTCGGCGGGGTAGAAGGCGAGCACGACGGGCTTGCCGCGGAAGTCCTGCAGCGAGACCTCCTGGTCGGGCGTGCTGTGCAGCGTGAAGTCGGGAGCGAGAGCGCCGGGGGCGAGGGGTGTGCCCATGGAGCGCGAGTCTACGACGTGGGAGCGCGGGTTGCCTTAGAATCCACCCGTGGAGCTCGAGGGGAAGGTCGCCGTGGTCACCGGTGCCGGAAGCGGCATCGGTGCGGCGTGTGCGCGCGCATTCGCGGCGCGGGGTGCGCGCGTGGTGGCGACCGACAAGAACGCCGACGCCGTGCGCGCGGTCGCGCGCGCGATCGGCGCGCTGGCAGTTCCGTGCGACGTCGCCAAGGAGTCCGAGATCGATGCGCTGGTCGCAGAGGCCGAGCGCGGTGTCGGCCCGATCGACGTGTTCTTCAACAATGCCGGCGTGGCCACCGGCGGCGACCCCCTCACCACGCCGCTCGAGGTCTGGGAAGCGCAGTGGCGCGTGAACGTGATGAGCCACGTGTACGCGGTGCGCGCGGTGCTGCCGGGAATGCTCGCGCGCGGCAGCGGCTACCTGCTCCACACCGCGTCGATGGCGGGGATCCTCACCAGCCACGGGAACCTCACCTACGCGGTCACCAAGCACGCAGTGGTGGGCCTCGCCGAGTGGCTCTCGATCACCTACCACGACAAGGGCATCCGCGTGTCGCTCCTGGCGCCGCTGGGCGTGCGCACCCCGATGCTGGGCGACGTGAACTCGGTTTTCGCGCGCAACGTCGCCGGCCCGATCAAGGAGCCCGAAGAGGTCGCGGACATGGTCGTCGACGCCATCCGCGCGGAGCGCTTCCTGATCCTCACCGACCCGATCGCACAGAAGTGGATGAGTCACAAGACCGGTGACCTCGAGCACTGGCTCGGCGGGATGCGCCGGATGCAGCGCCGGCTCGAAGGCGGCGGCGCGAGCTGAGGAGCGCCCCCGGTTGCGGTGGGTGGCGCTCGCGTTCCTGTGGGGTGTGGTGTTGGCCGCTTCGCCGGCGCCGGCGCAGACCGACACCGCCGCCCCGCAGCCCGCGAAGCCCGCGGCTTCGCAGTCGCCGATGTGGTCGGAGGACGACGGCTGGCTCGACGTGAGCGGCTTCCTCAAGGAGAAGTACGGGTTCCTTCCCATCCTCGTTCCGATCACCGAGCCGGCCGTCGGCTACGGCGGCGCGCTGGGTCTCTTGTTCCTCTCGCGGCCGATCGGGCAGGCGGTGGAAGATGGCCTCGGCCGCCCGAGCATCACGGCCGTCGGCGGTCTGGGCACGCAGAACGGGAGCTGGGGCGCGTTCGCGGGTGACTCGCGCTACTGGCTCGACGACCACCTGCAGACGCAGTTCACTGCCTTCTACATGTCGATCAACCTCGACTTCCACGGCATCGGCAAGGACGCGCTGCTCGGCAACCATCCGCTCGACTACAACGTGGCGCCGGCCGGGGCGTTCGGTCAGGCCAAGTATCGCTTCGGCGACACGCGGCTGTGGGCGGGGCTCGGCTACGTCTACTCCGCGACCCGCGTCCACTTCGACGCGCCCGAAGGGACGCCCGGAAGACCGAGCTTCGAGAACGAGACGAACGTCGGCGGAGTCACTCCCTCGCTCACCTGGGACACCCGGGACAACATTTTCACGCCGACCCGCGGGACCTACCTGGAGGCTTCGGCCGGGGTCTTCGTCCGCGCGCTCGGAGCGGACGACAACTTCCAGCGCGCCAAGCTGGTCGCGCTGGAATACGTCCCGCTCGGTCAGACGCTCTTCCTGGGCCTGCGCGCCGAGGGCGCTGCCAGCTTCGCCGACACGCCGTTCTACCTGCGTCCATTCATCGTCCTGCGCGGCGCGCCCGCGGTGCGCTACCAGGGCGACGAGGTGGCGGAGATCGAGGCGGAGCTGCGCTGGCAGTTCTGGCGCCGCTTCAGCCTGGTCGGCTTCGTCGGCTGCGGCGCCGCCTGGAACGACCTGCAGCACTTCGACAACAGCCAGACGGTGCTGACCGGCGGAGGCGGGTTCCGCTACGAGATCGCACGCGAGTACGGGATCCACCTAGGGCTCGACGTCGGGTTCGGGCCCCATTCCACCGCCCTCTACGTCCAGGTCGGGAGCGCCTGGGCGCGACCCTGAGCCGCCGACGCGGCCCCGCCGCTCCGAGGTAGGATGCGCGCATGGCGGCGCCCCGGACCTTCGACAACCGCGTGACCCGCATGCTCGGGGTCCAGGTCCCGATCGTGCAGGCGCCGATGGGCTGGATCGCGCGCGCGCAGCTCGCCTCGGCGGTGTCGAACGCCGGCGGGATGGGGATCATCGAGACCTCGTCGGGCGAGCTCGACGCGATCCGCGAAGAGGTGCGCAAGATGCGCGCGCTGACGGACAAGCCGTTCGGCGTGAACATCGCGCAGGCGTTCGTGCGCGATCCGAAGATCGTGCAGTTCGTGGTGGAGCAGGGCGTCCGGTTCGTGACCACCTCGGCGGGCAGCCCGGAGCGCTACACCAAGGAGCTCAAGGCCGGCGGGCTCACCGTCTTCCACGTGGTGCCGAGCCTGAAGGCCGCGCTGAAGGCGGTCGAGTGCGGCGTCGACGGGCTCGTGGTCGAGGGCGGCGAGGGCGGCGGCTTCAAGAACCCGCGCGAGGTGGCGACCATGGTGCTGCTGCCGCTGGTGCGCTCGCGGGTCTCGCTGCCGATCGTCGCCGCGGGCGGCTTCGTCGACGGCGCCTCCATGGCCGCCGCGTTCGCGCTCGGCGCGGAAGGCATCCAGCTCGGCACGCGCATGGTCTCGTCGGCCGAGTCACCCGTGCACGGCAACTGGAAGGACGCGATCGTGCGCGCCGAGGAGACGGACACGGTGTTCCTCAACCGCTTCCACTCGCCCGCGCTGCGCGCGTTGCGCACCGCGCGCAGCACCCGGCTCGAGAAGGAGCTGGAGAAGAACGTGTTCGGCGAGTTCGGCTCCGCCAGGGACCTCTACTTCGGCGGAGACATGGAGGCCGCGATCGCGCTCACCGGCCAGGTCTGCGGCCGCATCGATGCGGTGAAGCCGGTGAAGCAGATCATCGAGGAGATCCGCCGCGAGTTCTTCGAGGTCGTCGAGGCGCTGCACACGAGCTATCCGCGGGCAAGCGCATAGGAGGAGCGAGAATGGCGTTCAAGGAAGTGACTTCCGGCCTGCGGTTCCCCGAGGGGCCGGTGGTGATGGCCGACGGCTCGGTGATCGTGGTCGAGATCGAGTCGGGCGACATCACGCGCGTCCTGCCCGACGGCAAGAAGCAGCGCGTGGCGCACGCGGGCGGCGGCCCGAACGGCGCGGCGATCGGCCCCGACGGCGCGCTCTACATCTGCAACAACGGCGGCTTCGCCTGGACCGACGTGCAGGGGGTGCTCCTGCCGGGGCACCAGGCCGAGGACTACAAGGGCGGATCGATCCAGCGCGTGGACATCTCCACGGGCAAGGTGGAGACGCTCTACACGCACTGCGACGGGCGCCAGCTCTCCGGCCCGAACGACATCGTGTTCGACTCGAGCGGCGGGTTCTGGTTCACCGATCACGCCAAGTCGACCGCGACGCACCGCGTGCACGGCGCGCTCTACTACGCGCGGCCCGACGGGAGCCACATCTCCTGTCAGATCCACGAGCTGCACGGTCCGAACGGCGTGGGCTTGTCGCCCGACGAGAGGACGGTCTACTACGCGGAGACGTTCTCGGGCAGGCTGTTCGCGGCGAAGATCGCGAAGCCCGGACAGCTGGCGAGCGCCGCAGGGCTGCTGCCGGGCGGCACGTACGTCGGCCAGACCCCGGGCTACTCGCTCTACGACTCGCTCGCGGTGCAGAAGAACGGCCACGTCTGCGTGGCGACGCTGCTCAACAGCGGCATCTCGACCATCTCGCCGAAGGGCAAGGTGAAGTTCACCTCGCTCGCGAAGTACAAGGACCCGCTCGTCACCAACATCGCCTTCGGCGGCAAGGACATGAAGACCGCCTGGATCACCGTCTCGGGCCGGGGTCTCCTGGTCAAGACGCCGTGGCCGCAGGCGGGGCTCGAGCTCGCGTTCAACGCCTAGCCACGCATGCGCATCGTCGAGATTGTCTACCGCTACGATGCCGACGAAGAACGCCGGCGGCCGGAGGACGCGCGGAGCGCGCGCGAACGGCTCGAGCGCGGGAACCTCGACTTCGCCCGGCTGGTCGAGCGGGTCGATTCGGGGGACGAGCCCCTGGTGCAGCAGGTGGTGCACGTCGACCCGCGCGAGCTCGGCGTGCGCAGCGGCGGCGAGGCGCCGCGGCAGCGGCCGTTCGCGGCGGTGCTGGGCTGCGCGGACGCGCGCGTCCCGATCGAGCTCGTCTTCCACGAGGGTCCGAACGATCTGTTCGTGGTGCGCGTCGCGGGCAACGTGCTCGGTCCCGACATCCTCGGCAGCCTGCGCTACGCGATCGAGCACCTCTCCGACAGCCTGCGGCTCGTGGTCGTGCTCGGACACAGCGGCTGCGGGGCGATCGGGGCCGCGGTCGACACCTTCCTGCGGCCTGCGGGCTACCTCGATCTCGCCGACCAGCACGACCTGCGCGGGATCGTGGACGGCCTGCTCGCGACCGTGCTGATCGCGGCGCGCGTGCTCTCGGTGGTGTACGGCCCGGGCGTGGAGTCACGCGCGGGCTACCGCGCGGCGCTCACCGAGCTCAGCGTGGTGTTCAACGCCGCGCTCGGCGCGTTCACGGTGCGCAAGGAGCTCGAGCGGCTCCACGCCGAGGCGATGCTCTCGGCGGTCTACGGCGCCTACGTCCTGGACACGCGCCAGATCTGGGCCCCGGGGCCGGGCGATGGCGAGCGCCACGGTCTGGGCGACCCGCCGGCGGACCTCGGCGGCTTTCGCGAGCTCGCGCGCGCGACCGCGGAGAGCGCGCGCATCCGCGCGCTGCTCGGTTAGCCGCGCAGCCGGTAGCGGATCGGCACGCGCTTCGGCGCGCCGACGAAGGTCGCGGCCGTGTACTCGGTCGGGCCGGTGAGCTCGAGCGACTCGAGCCGCGGCAGGAGCACCCGGAAGAACGCGGCGAGCTCGAGCCGCGCGAGGTTCGCGCCCAGACAGAAGTGGACGCCGGTGCCGAACGCGAGGTGGCTCGACGCGTTGGCGCGCGCCGCGTCGAACGCGAACGGCTCGCTGAACACCTCCTCGTCGCGGTTCGCCGAGAGGTACGACATCAACAGCCCATCCCCTTTGGCGATGCGCTTGCCGCGCAGCACGGTGTCTTCCTGCGCCCAGCGCATGAAGTGCCGCACGGGCGTGACCCAGCGGATCATCTCTTCGACCGCGTTGTCGATTCCCGCCGGGTCGCGCTGCAGCGCGCGCAGCTGGTCGGGAGCGCGCGTGAGCGCCTCGAGCCCGCCCGCGAGCGTGCTCGAGGTGGTGTCGTGCCCGGCCGTCGCGACGATGATGTAGTAGCCCAGCGTCTCCAGGTCGGGCAGCGGCGCGCCGTCGACGCGCCCGTTCGCGATCACCGAGGCGAGGTCGTCGCTCGGGCGCTCGCGCCGGTCCGCGGTCATGCGTTGGAAGTAGCCGACCAGCTGCATCATCACGGCCACGCGCTTCTCGAGGTCGTTGCCGACGCCGAAGTCGGGGTCGTCGGCCCCGAACAGCTTCTGCGTCAGGTCGAGCATCAGCGGCTCGTCGCTCTCCGGCACGCCGAGCACGCTCATGATCACGTGCAGCGGGTAGTAGCGCGCGACGTCGAGCGCGAAGTCGCACGCGCCGCCGAGCTCGGCCATCCGCTCTACGAAACGGCGCGCCAGCTCTTCGATCCGCGGCTGCAGCGTGCGCCGGAGCTCGCCGGGCTTGAACCACTCGTTGGTCAGGTTGCGGTAGGCCCGGTGCTGCGCGCCGTCCATGTGGATCAGCGTCTTGAACGGGATCTGGATCCCGCCGTTCTTGGGGCGGAACGCAGCCGGTGCGAGCACCGATTCGATGGTGTTCAAGAAGCGCTCGGGCTGGCGCTCGAGCTCGAGCACGTCGGCGTGGCGCGTGACCGCCCAGAACGGATCGAAGTCCGGCACCTCGATCCACGCCACCGGGTCCTCGCGCCGCAGCCGCGCCGCGACTGCGTGCCAGCGCTGCGGGTCGGTGTAGGCCTTCGGGTCGGTGAAGATGTCGACGCGCGGCGCCGTCAAGAGGCCGCTCTCAGCGACGCGAACTTCGGCATCACCTCTTCGACGAACAGCCGCTGCGACGCGGCCCAGGCCGCGTCCTGCTGCGAGTGGTCGAAGGTCAGCACGAGCAGCGCGCCGAAGCCGCCGCAGGCCTCGTACATGTCGCCCAGCTTCTGCGCGACGGTGCGGGGCGAGCCAACCAGCCAGCTGTGCTCGGCCAGGTACTCCGGCGTGACCTCGGAGTCGGCCAGCTCGGGATCGTGCTTGAACAGCTGCGTGAAGCCGAACGCGCCGAACAGCGGCAGCAGGTACTCGCGGTAGGCGCGCGCGAGCATCCCGCCGAGCGCGTGACGGCGCGCCTCGGCGTCGGTCTCGGCGACGAACACCTCGCGCACCACGCGCCAGCCGCTGCGGTCGGCGCTGCGTCCTGCCTTCGCCGCGCCGCGCTCGACCGACGCCCAGTGCGACTTCAGATACGACGGGCTGATGTTCAAGCTCATCGGCATGAAGCCGTGCTCGCCGGCGAGCAGCAGCGTGTCCGAGTTCGGCGAAAGCCCGGCGACGCCGATCGGCGGGTGCGGCTTCTGGAACGGCTTCAGGTGGAAGCGCAGGGTCTCGAACATGGTGTCGATGCGGTTCACGTTCCAGTACTCGCCCTTGTACTCGAACGGCTCGTTCGCCGCCCACAGCTTGAGGATGATGTCGAGCGCCTCGCGCGTCATCTTGCGGTTGTCGCCCGTCATGCCGTCGACGTTGAACAGCCGCCAGTCGCTCGGCAGCCCGCTCGAGCCGACCCCGAACATGAAGCGACCGCGGGCGATGTGGTCGAGGTAGGCGACGCGACAGGCGAGCTCCGCGGGGTGGTGGTAGGGGAGCAGGTGGGCGCCGGGCGCGAGCTTCATCCGCTGCGTGCGCAAGAGCCCCTGTGCGATCAACAGGTCGGGCGCCGGATTGGGCTCCCACGGCGAGGTGAAGTGCTCGCCGATCCACGCCTCGGCGAAGCCGAGCCGGTCGCACAGCGCCAGGTGCTCGAGGTCCCAGGCGAACCCGTCGCGCAGCGACCGCTCCGGCGGGTGCGACGGCATCATGAAGATCCCTGCTTCCAAGACGGCCTCCCTCGGCTGAGCCCTTTCCCATCTTCGCACGCTCACCCGGCCCGTGCCGGCGATCCGGAACACGGCACTACACGACCGGTCCGCTCTCGCCGATGGAAGGACCGATGCAGGGCACCGAGCTGTTCAGGATCCCGGGGACGATCGTGGTCGAGCACTTCGTGAAGCAGCGCGCGGTGCGCGGGGGCTGGGAGTCGCTGAGCACGCCCAGCTTCCGCGAGGCCCTGACCCGGGGCTTGAGCGAGTGCGGTCGGCTGCGCGCGAAGTCCTGGCTGGTCGATCTCACCGGCAACCCGGGAGTCCCTTCGCAGGCAGACCTCGACTGGCTCGTGAACGGCGCCGGTCAGCTCACGCTCGACAGCGGCATCCGCGCGGTGATCAACATCCACGGCGGCAGCACGCTGGCGGCGCTGGGCGCGAGCCGCTGGACGAAGAGCGCGAGTGCGGGTGGCCTCGTCACCTGTGACTGCCGCAGCCTGATCGACGCGCTCGAGCTCGCCACCGAGGTCGTCGAGGGCAAGCTCCGCGCGGACTACAAGCGCTGACCGGGGTCGCGTCCGCTCTCCAGCCAGCGCGCCGCTTCGTCCGGAAGAAAGTCCGCCGCCCGCTTCCGGTACGCTTCGAGCTCGTCCGCGGTCAACACGTCGCGCCAGCGGCCGTTCGTCCCCTTGTAGAGGAAGGCCTGCGCACCGCCCTCGAAGGGATCGAACGCGCCGATCTCCGCACCGCGCGCCTTCATCGACGCGAACGTGCAGCGCTCCACGGCCGCCGCCCACCTCGCGGCAGGGACGGAGATGCGCAGGAAGTCCGCGACGCGGCGCATCTCGGCGCCGAGGTCGAGCTTCAAGTCGTTGTAGTGGACGAGCAGCACGTTCGGTCGCTCCCGCAGCCGCCAGAAGCTCCTCACGTGCCAGAACAGGGCGCCTTCCGCGAGCCACGACGCGAAGAAGCCGTGCACGTCGCCGTCCCAGCGCGGCATCGGCGGGACTCCGTCCGCGAGCGCTCGGAGATTGAGTGACTCGCGCAGCTCGTTCTTGAACACCTCGCGGTGGTGGCAAAACGACATGAAAGCGTCGCGTCCGTCGCGCGCCACGAACACGTAGCTGGCGTCGTCCCAGATCGGGATGCCGTCGGCGGGAGTGTGGGTCTTGATGAAGCGGCGGTGGCGCTGCCCCTCGTAGGTCGCCAGCAGCTTCTCCAGCGGGTTGAACTCGGCGTCGACCCAGGGGCTGAGCGCCATCACGGCGCCGGGTGCGTCGCCGTCGGGCCAGAGCAGGCTCGCGACGATGGTCTGCATCCAGGTGGTGCCGCACTTCGCCGGCGTACACACGAAGATGTCGCCCGGGCGGTGGACGAAGCGCGCCCAGCGGGCGCTGTCGAAGACGGCGGTCCGATAGTGCTTCATCGCTCCCATCGTACTAGCATGGGACGAGGAACAGGAGCCGAGCCATGAACAAGATCGAGGGCCTGCACCACATCGCGATCTGCACCGCCGACATGAAGGCGCAGATCGAGTACTTCACCGACGTGCTGGGCATGGAGCTCGTCGCGCTCTACTGGATGCACGGCGTCGAGAACACCTGGCACGGCTTCCTGCGCATGAACGACGAGAGCGCGGTCGCCTTCGTCTCGAACCCCGAGGTCGCGAAGGTGCCCGTGAAGCTCGGCCAGACGCACGCGGGCAATCCGGGCGCGAACGTCGCGCGCGGCGCGATGCAGCACCTGGCGCTGCGCGTGCGCGACGAGCGCGAGCTGCTCGCGATGCGCGACCGGATCCGCGCGAAGGGCATCCCCGTGCTCGGCCCGCTCGACCACGGCATGTGTGTGTCGATCTACTTCGCCGGGCTCGAGAACCTCTCGCTCGAGCTCTCCTGCTCGACCGAGCCGACCGACGCGCGCGCCTGGATCGACCCCGAGGTCGTCGCGCTCGCGGGCATCGGTGCCGAGGAGCTCGAGCGCTACCGCAAGCCGGCGAGCTTTCGCGATCGCGCGGGCGCGGTGCCGCAGCCGCCGCTCGACGGCCCGGGCCCGCACATGGCGAACTACCCGCCGGGCGCGTATCAGGCGCTGCTCGGGCTCGCGGACGAGAAGACGCGGCACATGGTGACGAACGAGCCCCCGGTGAAGCCGGAGTAGGGCCCGCTCAGCCGCGGGAAGCGTCCAGGCCGGCGTCGCGCAAGAGCGCCTGCAGGCTGCGCTGCATCACCCCGCGCGCGCGCGCCGCGGAGAGCCCGCGGCTCCAGCGCAGGTGCTCCCAGCTCGCGGGGCTCAGCGCCACGGCGAGCGCTTCGACCAGCTCGGCGCGCTCGTGCGCGGCGAGCTGCGCCAGCTCGCCGGCGAAGATCGCGGCGATCTCGTCGCGCTGCTGCTGCAGCAGCGCGCGGCCCACGCGCTGCGCCTCGCCCTGGACCGGACCCACCAGCGCGCTCGCAGCCATCGAGCGGCGGAACGGGGTCGTCGCCTCGAAGAAGCGCGCGCTGACCGCGGCGAGCTTCGCCACGCGCGCGCCGAGCGGGAGCTCGCGGCGGATCGGCTCGCGCAGCGGCGCGCAGCGCTCCATCCCGACCGCGACCACGTCGTCGTAGAGCGCCGCGAGGTCCGTCCAGTGGTTGAAGACCGATCGGCGCGAGACGCCCGCCCGCTCGGCGATCTGGTCGGCGCTCGGCTGGAGCACGCCCTCCTGCACCAGGTCGAGACAGGCGTCGCAGATCGCGCGGCGCGAGCGCAGCGTGCGGGTCTGCCTGCCGTCGATCGGCTCGGCCGAGCGGGGTGCGCTCACTCGATCACGAGCCCCGGGAGCGTCTCCCGCTTGCGCCACTCCTCGAGGATCCGGATGAACTCCGGGGAGCCGCCGCCGTAGAAGCCGTCCTGCGCGCTGCGCTCGCCGGGCTTGCCCTCGTTGTTGTAGTAGCCCGGCGTGCAGCTCTCGAGGAAGTCGCCCATCTGCCGCGCCTTCGAGAGACACTGCTGCACCCAGGCCTGCTCCGCCTCGGGCGAGACCTCGATCGAGCGGGCACCCGCGTCGATCCCCTTGCGGACGATGTAGGCGAGGTGCTTGGCCTGCTCGTTCAGCATGTGCGGGTAGCTCGCGGTGAAGCCGGCCTGCGCGTTGCTCATGATGAAGCAGTTCGGGAAGCCGCGGACATGCATGCCGTGGAGGCTGTGGATGCCCTTGGCCCAGCTCTCTGACAGGCTCTCGCCGCCGCGCCCGTGGATCTCGAGCCCCGCGCGCCGGCAGTAGTCCGTGCCCACCTCGAAGCCGCTGGCGTAGATCAGGCAATCGACCGGGTACTCCTTCCCGTCGACCACCACGCCCTTCGCGGTGATCCGCTCGACGCCGCCGCCACGAGTGTCCACCAGCGTGACGTTGGGCCGGTTGAAGGTCTCGAGATACTCGTTGTGGAAGCACGGCCGCTTGCAGAACTGGCGGTAGTAGGGCTTCAGCGCCTCGGCCGTCTTCGGGTCCTTCACCGTCGCGTCCACGCGCGCGCGAATCTCTTCCATCTTCTCGAAGTCGGCGAGCTCGACGGCGCGCGCCATGCCCTCGGGCGAGAAGTCCTTGCTGCGGCCCTGCTGGATGCCGACGAGCAGCTTCCCGATCAAGTCGGTCCAGCCGTCGTGGACCAGGTCGACCTCCTGCGGCACGCCGGAGACCAGGTTGTTGAAGTTGTCCATGCGCTGCTGGTGCCAGCCGGGCTTCTGCGCCTTCGCCCACTCGGGATCGGTCTTTGGGTTCAGCTTGAGATCGATCGACGACGGCGTGCGCTGGAACACGTAGAGGTGCTCGGCCCACTCGCCGACGTGCGGCACGCACTGCACCGCCGTCGCTCCGGTGCCGATGATGCCGACGCGCTTGCCGCGCAGGCCGACCAGGCCACCGCTGGAGTCGCCGCCGGTGTAGTCGTAGTCCCAGCGGCTGGCGTGGAACGAGTGGCCCTCGAACTCCTCGATGCCGGGAATGCCCGGGAGCTTCGGGCGGTTCAGCGGCCCCGTCGCGAGGCACACGTAGCGCGCGCGGATGCGGTCCCCGCGGTTGGTCGAGACGATCCAGCGCGCTGCGGCCTCGTCCCAGCGCAGGTTCTCGACGCGGGTCTGGAACAGCGCATCGCGGTACAGCTCGAACTTGCGCGCGATCGCCTGGCTGTGGTCCAGGATCTCGCGGCCGTCCGAGTACTTCTGCTTCGGCATGTACCCCAGCTCCTCGAGCAGGGGCAGGTAGGTGTACGACTCGATGTCGCAGGCGATGCCGGGGTAGCGGTTCCAGTACCAAGTGCCGCCGAAGTCGCTCGCGGGATCGATCATGCGGATGCTCTCGACGCCGGCCTGGCGCAGCCGCGCGCCGGCCAGCAGGCCGCCGAACCCGCCGCCGATCACGGCGACCTCGACCTCGTCCGCGAGCGGCGCGCGGGTGAAGCCCGGCGTCGCGTACGGGTCGTCGAGGAAGTGGGCGAACCGGCCCTTCACCTCGACGTACTGCTCGTTGCCGTCCGCGCGGAGCCGCTTGTCGCGCTCGCGGCGGTACTTCTCGCGCAGCGCCTCGGGATCGAACGAAGTCGCCATGGCTCGGCCTCTCCTGCAGCGTTGTTCTCTCCGGCAAGCTACCTGCAGAAATTTGCACTGCAAGTGCAGCCAAACGCTGCGCGCTACACTGGCGCGGATGGGCTCGATTCGCTGGGTGGGGGTGCTGCTCGTCGCGGGGACGGCGGCATTCGCGCTCGCGCCTCGCGCAGCCCTCGCGCAGGACTTCCACCTGGTGGGAGCGAGGCTGCAAGACCGCACGCAGGCCGCGCTCACCCTGCTCTCGTTCTCGGTGACTCCGGATTCCTCGGCCTCGTCGCTCTCGATCAGCAACGCGTCGACCGGAAATCCCAGCGTGACCCTGGGGCAGCTCGGAGCCGGTTTCACGGTGGCCGACAGCTTCCCCCTCTACATGGAGGGATACCTGGGCTACAGCCGCTACGACCCCCTCTTCGTCGCGACGAACGGCACGGAGCAGAAGCGCCTGCCGACCAAGTGGAACAGCGTGTCCGGGACGGCCGGGCTCGGCTGGGACTTCAAGATCTCCGACCACTGGGTCCTGCGCCCGATCGTGGACGTGTCGCTCGCACATCTGGGGACCGACGTCTCCATCGCGGGCCGCCTGCTCACGCACGTCGGCGGCCCGGAGATCGCCTTCCTCCAGAACGGGCGGATGAACGCCTACGGCCTCGGCGCCTCGATGATGCTCGACTACTCGATCGCCAAAGAGAGCTACGAGTGGGACGTGGAGCTCCGCTACACCTGGTTCCACCTGCAGACCTTTGACACCTCGAAGCTCGTCGAGGGGTCCAGCAACCCCATGACGCTCTCGCTGTGGACGCGCTACCGCTGGCCCACCCCTTGGACGATGTTCCGGCGCCCGGTGCGCTGGGTGCTCGAGGGGACCGCCTCCGACTACGTGGGCGACCAGCGCGGGGCCCTCGGCTTCAACCTGCTCTGCAGCACGGGCGGCGGTGTCGAGCTCGATACCACTCAGTACAGCGAGATCTGGACGCGGACGCGCTTCGTCGTCCGCTATCTGTTCGGCAGGGACGTGAGCGGTGCCTCGGCGGGAATCTCGATCAGCTTCTTCTAGCCGCGTGCTCGCGCTGGTCGTGTGCGCGCTGTCCGGCTGCATGACGTTCGCCGAGTCGGAGCCGGTGGCCGCACCGCCGACGCCGTCGCCGCAGCTCGCACCGTTCTCGGTCGCCTACCGCGTGCCTGCGTTCACCTTTGCCTTGAACGACGACGAGCCGAAGACGTCCCACGTCGACGGGATGCTCCTCGCCAAGGAGATCACCGATGCCTGGCGCGAGCGCGGGCTGATCGGGGGCGCGCAGCTCGCCGAGCCCAACGCGCCCTGGCCGGGCGACTTCTTCTACGCGCTCACCTTCAGCGGCGGCCAGCGCAACGACGACTCGGGCTTCTGGATGCAGGGCTTCAACACGCTGACGCTCTTCCTCCTGCCGTACTCGGTGACCCACCACTACGACATCCTGTGCGTCGCCGAGAACGTGCTCACCGGCAAGCAATACACGGCCACGGTTCGGGCCACGGACAAGACCTGGGTCACGCTGCCGTTCTTGCCAGCGCTGCCGTGGTATGCGCACGGGCACCGGGAGGAGATGGCGCACGTGGCCGACCGGCTGTACGAGGCGCTCGCGAGCCAGGGCGCATTCGGTCCTTGACGGCGCCGCTCGATCTGGGTTAGTCATATGACCAAGTCATACGACTAAGGAGAAGGTCGAGCCATGAGCACCAATCAGATCCCCCTGGGCGGCACCGCCGCCTCGGCCCCGGTCGCCAGCCGCGCGCTCGTGCTCGCTTACGGCCTCGTCGCCTACGCGAGCTTCGCCGCGACCTTCCTCTACCTGGTCGGCTTCGTGACCGGGCTCGGCGTCCCAAAAGCGCTCGACGACGGAGCGACCGGCTCCGGTTCCGGCGGCGCCGTCGTGGACCTCGCGCTGATCGCTCTCTTCGGCATCCAGCACACCGTGATGGCGCGCCCCGCGTTCAAGCGGGCCTGGGCGCGAGTCGTGCCAGAGCCGCTCGAGCGCAGCACGTTCATGCTGGTCTCGTGCGCCTGTCTGGCGCTGCTGTTCTGGCAGTGGCGGCCGTTCCCGCAGCTCGTCTGGGAGGCTCGCGGAGCAGCCGCGGCGGCTCTCTTCGCGCTGGCGGCGCTCGGCTGGGCGACGGCGTTCGTCTCGACGTTCCTCGTCGATCACTTCGAGCTGTTCGGCCTGCGCCAGACCTTCGGCTTCGCGGCCGGCCGCGCGTTCCGGCCGCCGGTCTTCCGGGAGCGGCTGCTCTACCGCGTCGTACGGCACCCGCTCATGCTGGGGTTCCTGGTCGCGTTCTGGGCGGCGCCGGCGATGAGCTGCGGTCACCTGCTGTTCGCCGCGGGCATGACCGGATACATCCTGCTCGGGCTCGTGGTCGAGGAGCGCACGCTCGTGGAGCTGCACGGCGATGCCTACCGCGACTACCGCCGCCGCGTGCCGAAGCTGATCCCGCGCCCCTGGCGCTCGTGACGGGGAGGCGACGTTGGAAGCAGCGACGCGACGCAGGACACCAGCCGGAGCTTCGCAGGCGCGCACGCGAGCGACCGACGCCCTGCTCGACGCCGCAGAGCGGCTGCTTGTGCAGCAGGGCTACGCGGGCATCACCAGCCGGGCGCTGGCCGGCGAGGCCGGCGTGAACAACGGCCTCGTCCACTACTACTTCGGCTCGATGGAGGAGGTGCTGGTGCAGGTGCTCGAGCGCTTCACCGAGCGCCTGATCGTCCGCCAGCGCGCGATGTACGCGGGTCCCGGCTCCTTCCTCGAGAAGTGGCGCACCGCCTGGCGCTACCAGGAGGACGATCTCCGCGCGGGCTACTCGAAGATCTGGCTCGAGCTGCAGGCGCTCGCCTGGAACCAGCCGCAGCTGCGCGCGCGCGTCGCGCGCGTCGACGGCGAGTGGCGAGCGGTGCTCAGCGAAGCGATCGGCCGCGTGCTCGAGGAGTACGGCGTCGCGGAGACGTTTCCCCCGGGCGCGGTCGTCGCGCTGGTGGCGACGTTCGCGCAGGGCTTCGCGCTCGAACGGCTGTCGGGCGTCACGAAGGGCCATGCGGAGCTCCTGGACTGGATCGACGCCTGGCTGCAGTCGCTCGAGACCCGGGCGCCCCGCAAGAAGAGCAGGAGGCAGCGATGACGGACTGGAGGCCGACCGGCACACAGAGCCGCGCCGCGCTGCCGCGCCGCGAGGGGTTCGCGGAGCAGGGCGGCGTGCGGCTGTTCTACGAGCTCTACGGCGAGGGCGAGAAGACGCTCGTGTTCGTGCCGCCCTGGGCGGTGGTCCACTCGCGCGTGTGGAAGGCGCAGATCCCGTACTTCGCGCGGCTCTGTCGCGTCATCGCCTTCGACCCGCGCGGCAACGGCCGCTCGGATCGGCCGCGGGGCGAGGCCGCCTACTCCGACTTCGAGCTCGCCCGCGACATCGGCGCGGTACTCGACGCGACGGGGACCGGGCGCGCGTCGCTCGTCGCGCTCTCGCGCGGCTGCCACCCCGCGCTGATCTTCGCTGCGAATCATCCCGAGCGGGTCGAGGCGATCGCGTTCGTCGCGCCGGCGGCCCGGATCGATCCCGCCGCGGAGCAGCGCATCGCGCTCACCGACGACGTGCTGCAGAAGACCGGCCTCCCCGACGCCGCGCTCCCGGCGGTGCTTCACTTCAACCTCGAGGCGTGGCGGCGCGACCCGGTCCACTACCGCGCTTTTCTCCACGGCTTCTTCGAGCGCTGCTTCGAAGCGCACTCCACCAAGCCGATCGAGGACGGCATCGGCTGGGGGCTCGAGACCGACCCGGAGACGCTCGCCGCGACGCACCTCGGTCCGCAGCCGTCGGCCGACGAGGTGCGCGAGCTCTGCGCGCGGATCCGCTGCCCGACCCTCGTGATCCACGACCCGGCCGACCGCATCACCGCCTTCGCGGAAGGCGTCGCCCTCGCGAAGGCGCTCGGCACGCGGCTCGAAGTGGTCGAAGGCGCAGGGCACATCGTGCCGGCGCGGAAGCCCGTGCCGGTGAACTTCGCCATCCGCGAGCTCGTCGACGAGAGCTTCGTGCGCAAGCCGCCGGTCCCGCGCAGGACCTCTCGCGGCCCGAAGCGCGCCCTGTTCGTCTCGTCGCCGATCGGGCTGGGCCACGCCCGGCGCGACGTCGCGATCGCGCGCGAGCTGCGCAAGCTCGCGCCCGAGCTCGAGATCGAGTGGCTCGCGCAGCATCCGGTCACGCGCGTGCTCGAGAGCGAGGGGGAGACCATCCATCCCGCCAGCCGGAAGCTGGCGAGCGAGTCGGCGCACATCGAGAGCGAGTCGGCCGAGCACGACCTGCACTGCTTCCAGGCGCTGCGCCGCATGGACGAGATCCTGGTGGCGAACTTCATGCTCTTCGACGAAGTCATGCGCGAGCGGCGCTGGGACCTCGCGATCGGCGACGAGGCGTGGGAGGTCGACTACTTCCTGCACGAGCACCCGGGCGAGAAGCGCGCGCCCTACGCCTGGCTCACCGACTTCGTCGGCATGCTGCCGATGCCCGAAGGCGGCGACCACGAGGCGTTCCTCACCGCCGACGTGAACGCCGAGATGATTGGCCACGTCGAGAAGCATCCCGAGGTGCGCGACCGCGCGATCTTCGTCGGCAATCCGGAAGACATCGTCCCGGAGCGCTTCGGCGCGCAGCTCCCCTGGATCCGCGAGTGGACCGAGCGCCACTACCAGTTCGCCGGCTACGTCACCGGTTTCGATCCCGCCGAGCTCGGGCCGCGCGACGCGCTGCGCCACGCACTCGGCTACCGCGAGGACGAGAAGGTCTGCCTCGTCACCGTCGGCGGCTCGAGCGTGGGACGCGCGCTCCTGGAGCGGATCATCGCGGCGCATCCCGCGGCGCGGCGGCGCGAGCCCGCGCTGCGCACGATCGTCGTGGCGGGCCCGCGCATCGACCCTGCGAGCCTGACGCGCGCCGAGGGGCTCGAAGTCGTTCCGTACGTCCACCAGCTCTACAGGCACCTCGCCGCCTGCGACATCGCGGTGGTGCAGGGCGGGCTCACGACCGCGATGGAGCTCACCGCGGCGCAGCGGCCGTTCCTCTACTTCCCGCTGCAGAACCACTTCGAGCAGAACCTGCACGTCCGGCACCGGCTCGACCGCTACGGAGCCGGGCGCCGCATGGACTACCGGGCATCCACGCCCGAAGAGATCGCCGAGGCGATCGCGGGCGAGCTCGGCCGTCCCGTCCGCTCCCGCGGCGTGGAGACGGACGGCGCACGGCGGGCAGCGGAGCGGATCGCCGAGCTCCTCTGAATTCAGAAAGCGGCGTTGTAAGAAATTTGCCCTGTTCTCTGCCGGCTCTGGCAAAATGCACCCGCGGATGTCGAAGCCATGGCCGCTGTGGATGTGTCTGATTCTGCTCGCGATTCCAACCGTCGCGAGCGCGGACGGCACCCCGTACATGATCCGCGACGTCAATCCGACCCTGAGCCCCACCGGCTCGAGCCCGACCGAGCTCACGCTGGTGGGGAGCACGCTCTACTTCGTCGCCGTCCCCTTCTCGGAGAACGAGATCTGGAAGACCGACGGCACGAGCGCGGGCACGATCCTGGTGAAGCGGCTCGGAGTCGGGGGTGCGAACAACGCGGGCTCGCTCGCCGCGCTCAACGCCACGAGCTTCGTCTTCAGCGCGAGCAACCTGAGCGGGCGCGAGCCGTGGGTGAGCAACGGCACCGCCGACGGCACGGGGAGCCTCGGCGACTTCAACCCGGGCAGCGCGGACTCGCTGATGGGCAGGTTCACCGTGATGAACGGGATCGCCTACTACTCCGGGATCGACACCAGCGGTGGGCGCGAGCTCTGGCGCACCAACGGTTCGCAGGAGGGCACGTTCCGCGTGCTCGACATCAACCCTGGGCCGGGCAACTCGAATCCGTCGGCAATGATCGTGCTGAACGGAGTGCTCTACTTCAGCGCCGACGACGGCACCCACGGCACCGAGCTGTGGCGCAGCGACGGGACCGCCGCGGGCACCTTCATGGTGAAGGACATCAACCCGAGCGGCAGCTCCGTGCCGCTGTTCCTGCCGGCCGCGATCAACGGCACGCTCTACTTCTCCGCGACCGACGGCAGCTCGGGCTTCGAGCCGTGGAAGAGCGACGGCACGGCGGCCGGCACGGTCCGCATCAGCGACGTCGCGCCCGGAGCGGCGTCGTCGTTGCCGACGGGCTTCACCGGCGTCGGCAGCACGGTCTTCTTCACCGCGAACGACGGCACCAACGGGAGCGAGCTGTGGAAGACCGACGGCACGAGCGCCGGCACGTCCATGGTCGCCAACATCGCGGCTGGCTCCGCGAGCTCGTCTCCGTCGCTGCTGGTCGCGCTGAACGGCGCGGTCTACTTCACGGCCTCGACCACCGCGGCGGGGCGCGAGCTGTGGAAGAGCGACGGCACCTCCGGCGGCACTGCCATGGTGAAGGACATCTTCCCGGGGACCGGGAGCGGCTTCGCCTCGGGCTCGGGGCTCACCGCCATCGGCAGCCGCCTGTTCTTCGGCGCCACCGACGGGAGCTCGGGCACCGAGCCGTGGACGAGCGACGGGACGAGCGCCGGCACGGTGCGTCTGCAGGACATCTTCGCCGGCTCGGGGTCATCTTCACCCGGGCCGTTTCTCGGCGTGAACAACGTGGCGTACTTCCCCGCCACCGACGACGCGATCGGCCGCGAGCTGTGGAAGAGCGACGGAACGCCGGCGGGCACCGTGCTGGTGAAGGACCTGACGACGGGAACGGCGGACTCGCTGTCCACGGCCTCCACCACCTTCGGGGCGCTCAACGGCACGGCGCTCATCGCCGCGAGCGACGGAGTGAACGGCACCGAGCTGTGGAAGAGCGACGGCACCGCTCCGAACACGACGCTGGTGAAGGACATCCACAGCGGCTCGGCCGGATCCAATCCCACGGGCTTCATGACGGCGAACAACCTGGTGTTCTTCCAGGCCGACGACGGCGTGAACGGAGCCGAGCTGTGGAAGACCGATGGCACCAACGCCGGCACCGCGCTGCTGCGCAACATCGCCTCCGGTGCGACCGCTTCGAACGCGCTGCCGATCGGCGTGCTGGGCACCACGTTGCTCTTCACCGCGAACGACGGCTCCGGCAACAGCTCCACCTTGTGGAAGAGCAACGGCACGAGCGGCGGAACGAGCGAGATCAGCAACGCCGTGGTGCCGTTCACGTCGGGCGTGGTGCTGAACGGCTTCTTCTACTTCCTCGGCGCCGATCCGAACGACGGCGGCGAGCTGTGGCGGACCAACGGCTCGAGCGCGTCGCGCATCGTCGACCTCAACCCGGGCGTCGGCAACGGCTTCAGCATGGGCGCGTCGATCGCGGTTGTGAACGGCGCGATCCTGTTCGCGGGCGACAACGGGAGCGGGAACGAGCTCTACCGCAGCGACGGTACCAGCTCGGGCACGACTGTGGTGGCGAACATCAACCCGAATGGAGACTCGTCCCCGCAGAGCTTCGCCGTGGCGAACGGCGTGCTGTTCTTCAGCGCCGACGACGGGAACTCCGGCCCCGAGCTGTGGAAGAGCGACGGCACCACGGCAGCCACCGTGATGGTGAAGGACATCCAGCCTGGGTCGGTCGGAAGCGCGCCGAGCCAGATGACGGCGCTCGGCTCGAAGGTGCTGTTCACCGCGAACGATGGAGTCACCGGAGTCGAGCTGTGGGTGAGCGACGGGACCGCGGGTGGAACGAATCTGGTGCGCGAGTTCGCGCCGGGGCCGGCGAGCTCCTCGCCCCAGCTGCTCGCGTCGGCCAACGGCGGCGTCTACTTCACCGTGAACGACGGAGTCACCGGCACCGAGCTGTGGAAGACGGACGGAACCGCCGCCGGGACCCTCCAGGTGCGCGACATCGCGCCGGGGATCGGCTCGTCGTCACCGGCGCTGATGGTTCCGGTCGGCACCAACCTGCTCTTCGGGGCGTCGACCGAGGCCCAGGGGATGGAGCCCTGGCTGCTGCCGCCCGCGCCGCTGCCCGACAGCGACGGCGACGGCCTCAGCGACGCGGAGGAGGAGGGCCTGGGCACGGACCCGCACAACCCCGACACCGACGGCGACGGGCTCCCCGACGGCTTCGAGGTGAACACACTCCACACCAATCCACTGGCGGTCGACACGGACGGCGACGGCTTCAGCGACTTCGCCGAAGTCGCCGCGGGCTCGGATCCGCTCGAGCCCACCTCCGTGCCGCCCTCGATGCCGATCCCGGCGCTGCCCGGCGTCGCCGGACTCGTGCTCGGCGGCCTGCTGCTCGGGACTGCTCTGGCGAAGCAGGCGTTCAGAGCGCGCTGAGGAACGCCACCAGGTCGTTCATCTGCGCCAGCGTGAGCCCGATGTGGAAGCGCTGGTCGTAGAACTTCACCACCGTCATGAGGTCCTTGGCGGAGCCGTTGTGGAAGTACGGCGCCCGACCGGCGAGGCCGCGCAACATCGGCCCCTTCGTCTTGCCGATGTCGACCCAGTGGCCGCTGATCAAGGCCCTGCCCGGATCGGTCACCTGCACCGTCGCGCCGGTCATGGAGTTCTGGAGCGTGTAGACCGGCAGATTCCCGACATCGAGCAGCGCGTTCGCCGAGCCGTCGTTGTTCGTGGGCTGGGCCATGGTCACGCCGATGTTGATGGGCAGCGAGCTCGAGTGGTTCCCGACGTCCGGGTTGTTGTGGCAGACGGCGCACCCGCCGACGAGGTCCTGGCCCGCGAGCGGATCATTCGGGTTGTACAGCGGATCGTCCGCTGCGCTGTTCAGCCCGGGCACGTCGTGGATCGTGAACGTGGTGTGGTTGAACAGCGCCTCGCCGCGGCCGACCGCCTGCTCGCCACGGGTGAGGGACGGGTAGCGCGCGCTCGTCGGCTCCCAGGCCGCGAACACGTGGAAGCTCGCGGGGCTGAAGCCGGGCTTCAGCGGATCGTTCACCCCGATGAAGAACGCGGGCGCCACGGTGTCCTCGAGGTAGTCTGCGCCGCCCTTCGCTCCGTCGGCGGTCAGCACGGCGAAGAACCGCCGCAGCGGCCGAACGAGCAGAAGCTGCGCGGTGTAGAGGTGCGTCTCGAAGGCCACGATGTCCGACTGCGCCTGCGATCCCGCGATCGAGGCACCCTGCGCGTGTCCCGTCGTCGCGCCGTTCGCCTGGTCGGCGAGGTCGAAGAGCAGCGGGCCGGTACTCTGCGCTCCCGGCTGGGTCGTGAGCGGCTGCAGGGTCTCGCGCCCGTCCCACATGATCGCGGACTCGAAGATCAGGTTGGCCGAGGGCAACGGCCGGCGAAAGAGGAACAGCTGCCCCAGCACGCCCGCGGAGCCGGGCGGGATCGAACACCCCTTTGGATTCGTTGTCGACGCCAGTGCGAAGTTCGCGTTGCCGGGAATGGCGATCTGCACGCGGATCAAGCCGTAGTTCAGCACCTCGGACGAGAGTGCGCTGTCGGCTTGCTGAGCCGGGCTCGCGGGCGGACAGTCCGAGCCGTCGTTCGGGGTGAAGAGCGGGTCACTCGGTGCGAGCGCGCGAGCGTGCTCGGGGGTGAAGGTCCAGGCATTCGCCTCGACGTGGCAGCTGCCGCAGGTCCGCCCGTTCGTCCCCAGGTTCGCGAAGAACCCGTTCGTGCTTCCCGTTCCGAAGCCGTTGGTCGACAGGCTGCTCAGAATGCCCGAGCGATCGAGCTTGAAGTGAACGTCGTCGGCGTGAACGGCCAGAGCTGGAAGCACGAAAGCAGACGCAGCGATCAACAGCCACCTGTGAGC
>Ga0318565_10000033_pt1 | contig 23868 bp, 23 predicted proteins | sample GRESIP066b5f21_FD_203501 | JGI IMG/M metagenome (GOLD analysis project Ga0318565, IMG submission 203501) | Tropical soil microbial communities from Luquillo Experimental Forest, Puerto Rico - GRE.SIPMG.066b5f21 | ecosystem: Environmental > Terrestrial > Soil > Tropical forest > Bulk soil...
CCTTGCCGCCGCGGATCTTTTCGGCCACATCGGGATTGGCCGCCAGGGCTTCATCCACGGCGGCCTGTGTCACCGAGTCGTCGCGCACCAGCGCCAGACCCCTGGCGGTCATCACCTGCTCGGGTTCGCCCTCCCCGGCCAGCACACCCTCGACGACCTGGCGGGCCAGCTTGGTGGACAGCTTGCCCTCGTCGACCAACGCCACCACCGCGGCCACTTGGGCCGGGGTGATGGGCAGCTCTTCCAGTGTGCCGTTCGCCTCGTTGGCCTTCTGCACCAGGAAGTTCCCCCACCAGGCGCGGGCCTGCTCGCTGGACGCGCCGTGCTTGACGGTCGCGGCGACCAATTCGACGGCGCCGGCGTTGACGAGATCCCGCATGACCTCGTCGGAAATGCCCCACTCGTCCTGAATCCGCTTGCGGCTCAACCACGGTAGCTCCGGGATGGTCTGTCGCAACTGATCGACCCATTCGCGGCTGGGCGCAACGGGTTCCAGGTCTGGCTCGGGGAAATAGCGGTAGTCCTGGGCGGTCTCTTTGGCGCGGCCCGGGCTGGTGTAGCCGGCCTCGTGAAAGTGCCTGGTCTCCTGCGTGATTCGGCCGCCGGAAGCCAACACGGCTGCTTGCCGCTGCATTTCGTAACGCACGGCGACCTCGACACTCTTCAGGGAGTTGACGTTCTTGGTCTCGGTCCGCGTGCCGAACTCGGTCGTCCCCGTTGGCATCAGCGACACGTTGGCGTCACAACGCATCGAGCCCTGATCCATCCTGACATCGGATACGTCCAAGGCGCGCAACAGGTCTCGCAACGCGGTCACGTAGGCACGGGCGATCTGCGGTGCCGCGGCTCCGGTTCCCACGATGGGCTTCGTGACGATTTCGATCAGCGGCACGCCGGCACGGTTGTAGTCGATCAGCGACGTGGTCGCGCCGTGGATGCGGCCGGTCTCGCTGCCCAGGTGGGTGAGCTTGCCGGTGTCTTCTTCCATGTGCGCCCGCTCGATCTCCACCCGCCAGGTGGTGCCGTCCTCCAGCGGCGCATCGAGGTAGCCGTTGATGGCGATCGGCTCGTCGTACTGGGAAATCTGGTAGTTCTTCGGCATATCCGGGTAGAAGTAGTTCTTCCGGGCGAATCGGCACCAAGGCACGATCTCGCAGTTCAGCGCCAGCCCGATCCGGATCGCCGACTCCACCGCGGCCCGGTTGAGCACCGGCAGGGAACCGGGCAGCCCCAGGCAAACCGGACACACCTGGGTGTTGGGCTCCGCGCCGAACGTTGTGGAGCAGCCGCAGAACATCTTGGTCGCGGTGGACAGCTCAACGTGCACCTCAAGACCGAGCACCGGATCGAAGCGCGCGATGACATCGTCGTAATCCAGCAAATCAGGCCCGGCGGCAACACTCATGCCGTCGATCCTAACGAGGATCTACGGGTCGCTTCTCAGCGCCCGCGTGGCGGTCGCGGGGCCGCCAGCCGGAGGTTTTGCTCCACATGTTCGCCAGGGAACACGTCGCCCAGCACCGCCGCCATCTCCAGGTAGCTGCGCCGGCTCTCCTTGCTCAGTCGATCTAGCCCGATCTCTTTTCCGTCGTGCACATGGCGATCGAACGGCAGCACCACGGTGGCCGCGACGCGCGCGGACAATTCCTCGAGTTCCTTCGCGGCCAGGACGCCCACCTTGGCGTGCTCGACGTGGTTTATGGCGAGCACCGTTGACCTCATCAATCGCTGATGTCCGTTGTGCCACAACCACTCCAGGGTGGTCTTGGCCTTTCGTATCGCATCGATGGAGGTGCTGGTGACCACAACGAGGGCCCGCGCCTCCGGCAGAACGGCATCCATCACGGCCGAATTGACCGCCTTGGGGCAATCCACCAGTACCAGCGAATAGTGATTCCGCAGAATCGAAAGCGCCTTGACCACGTCGTGCGGCTCCAGCCGCCAGTTGGTGCGCGCAAATTCCGGCAGCCCGAGCACTTCCAGCCCGAAGCTGTTCATATAGGTGTGCGCCCGTACGTCCGAATATTGCGTGACCGCTTGGTCCAAGAGAAGGTCGGCCATGCTGCGCGGGTTCGGGCGGCCGTGGCGCTCGGACAGGTCCCCGGCGTCGATGTCAATGGCGATAACCCGGTCGTCGCGCACGGCGCCGAAGGTCGAGCCCAGCGCCTCGACCACCACGGTCTTGCCGACGCCACCTTTGAAGCTGAGTACGGCGATGGGGAATGCGCCACCGACGGCCGCCCGCGCGCGATCCCGGAGCTGATGTTCGTACGCCGAGTCTCTCCCGGGGCCGAGGTCAATTCCGGTAACGCGGTGAAGCGCCTCTCGCCAGCCGAACCCGGCGGAGCCCTCCAAATCCTGCTGGTCGAGGCCGTCAAGGGCCGTGCCACCCAGCGTCGGCTCACGGCGAAACGGCGACGGGGCCCGTCGTCGTGCCGGGCCCGGCGCAGTCGGCGGAGGCTGAGCGGATCGGACCGGCTGACGGGGGATGGACGGATCGCTGCGATAAGGCTGCGGCACCGTGGAAGGCGTCGGGTCGGCGCCGGTGGGCCGGCCGGGCTGCGGCTGAAGGTCCGGCGGGGGCGACGACCGCGCCGGTACACGGGGCTGCTGGACCACTCCGCGAACCGAAGCGCGGTTGTTCATACCCCCCGGTATAACCGCTTCCAACCGGCAGAAAACCTCCAATTTCGGTCCGATCCGGGCGGTTGTTTGCCAAACCGTCGGGTCAACCGAAGAACGCCGCGGCGTCGTCGTAGCGGCTTTCGGGCACCAGCTTGAGTTGCCGCACCGCATCAGCCAGCGGCACCCGGCCGATGTCCTGCCCGCGCAGCGACACCATCTGGCCGTACTCGCCCGCGTGCGCGGCGTCGGCCGCGTTGACGCCGAACCGGGTGGCCAGCACCCGGTCGTAGGCCGTCGGAGTGCCGCCCCGCTGAACGTGGCCGAGCACGGTCACCCGCACTTCCTTGTTGATCCGCTTTTCCACGTCAGCACCCAGCTGCGCGGCGACACCGGTGAAACGCTCATGACCGAACTCGTCAATTCCGCCCTCGCGCAACGCGATTGAGCCAGGGATCGGCTTGGCGCCTTCGGCCACCACGCAAATGAAGTGCGAATCCCCCCGCTGGAAGCGCCTTTTGACGAGCCGGCATACCTCCTCGACATCGAAGGGCTGCTCGGGGATCAGCGTCATGTGCGCGCCGGACGCCAGTCCGGCGTTCAGCGCGATCCAGCCGGCGTGCCGCCCCATCACCTCCACCAGCATCACCCGCTGGTGGGATTCGGCGGTGCTGTGCAACCGGTCGATGGCATCGGTGGCCACGGTCAGCGCGGTGTCGTGGCCGAAAGTCACGTCGGTGCAGTCGATGTCGTTGTCGATGGTCTTGGGCACACCGACCACCGGAACGTTCTCTTCCGATAGCCAGTGGGCGGCCGTCAGGGTGCCTTCACCACCGATGGGGATGAGCACGTCGATGCCGTTGTCGTCCAAGGTCTGCATGATCTGGTTGAGCCCGGCCCGCAGTTTGTCGGGGTGCACGCGGGCGGTGCCCAGCATCGTTCCGCCCTTGGCCAGCAGCCGGTCGTTGCGGTCGTCGTTGGCCAGCTGCATGCGCCGGTTCTCCAGCAACCCGCGCCACCCGTCCTGAAACCCGACCACCGACGAGCCGTACCGTGAGTCGCAGGTGCGCACCACTGCCCGGATAACGGCGTTGAGCCCGGGGCAGTCACCGCCTCCCGTGAGAATTCCGATCCGCATGCCCTCATCTTGCCCCGTGGCCGGCCACTGCCGCGAGCCTAAACGGTGGGCGCAATAGGCAGCGGACCACGCGCGGCCTCATAGGCGGCGCCCACCCGGTAAAGGCGGTCGTCGGCCAATGCCGGAGCCATGATCTGCAGCCCGACCGGCAGCTCGTCGTCCGGGGACAGCCCCGAAGGCACCGACATCCCGCAGTGGCCGGCCAGGTTGAGCGGCAGTGTGCACAGGTCGAACAGGTACATGGCCAGCGGATCGTCGACCTTCTCGCCCAGCGGGAACGCGGTGGTGGGAGTCGCGGGCGACACCAGCACGTCGACCGATTCGTAGGCCCGGTCGAGGTCGCGGGCGATCAGCGTGCGGACCTTCTGCGCCTGGTTGTAATACGCGTCGTAGTAGCCGGCCGACAGCGCGTAGGCGCCGATCATGATGCGCCGCTTGACCTCCGGCCCGAATCCCGCGGCCCGGGTCAGCGCCATCACTTCCTCGGCGCTGTGGGTGCCGTCATCGCCGACTCGCAGCCCGTAACGCATCGCGTCGAAGCGCGCCAGGTTGCTCGACACCTCCGACGGCAGGATCAAGTAGTAGGCGGCCAGCGCGTAATCGAAGTGCGGGCAGTCGACTTCGCTCACCTCGGCGCCCAGGGCGGTCAGCTGCTCGACCGCGCCCTGAAACGACGACAGCACCCCCGGCTGGTAGCCCTCGCCGCGCAGCTGCTTGACCACCCCGACGCGCACGCCGCGCAGATCACCGGCCGCGCCGGCCTCGGCGGCCCCGACGACATCGGGCACCTCGGCTTCCACGGACGTGGAGTCGCGGCTGTCGCGCCCGGCGATCACCTGGTGCAGCAGGGCGGTGTCCAGCACCGTGCGCGCGCACGGGCCACCCTGATCCAACGACGATGCGCAGGCCACCAGCCCGTACCGGGACACCGTGCCGTAGGTGGGCTTGACACCGACGGTCGCCGTCAGCGCGGCCGGCTGACGGATCGATCCTCCGGTGTCGGACCCGATGGCCAGCGGCGCCTGGAACGCGGCCAGCGCCGCCGCGCTGCCGCCGCCGGAGCCACCGGGCACCCGTTCGAGATTCCAGGGATTGCGGGTGGGGCCGTAGGCGGAGTTCTCCGTCGACGAGCCCATCGCGAACTCGTCCATGTTGGTCTTGCCCAGAATCGGGATACCCGCGGTGCGCAACCGCGCGGTGACGGTCGCGTCATACGGGGAGCGCCAACCCTCGAGGATCTTGGACCCGCAGGTGGTGGGCATGTCGATGGTGGTGAACACGTCCTTGAGCGCCAGCGGGACGCCGGCCAGCGCCGACGGCAGCCGCTCACCGGTGGCCACCGCCTTGTCGACGGCGGCCGCTGCGGCCAGCGCCTCGTCGGCCGCCACGTGCAGGAACGCGCGGTACCGGTCGTCGGTCGCCTCGATCTGGTCGAGGCAGGCCTGCGTGATTTCGGTGGACGACAGCTCCTTGGCGGCGACCTTGGCGGCCAGCGTTGCGGCGTCGAACCGAACGATCTCGCTCATTCGCTGTCCCCGAGGATCTGTGGGACAGCGAAACGGCCGTCGACGGCTTCGGGTGCCTCCGCGAGCGCCTCCTGCTGCGTCAGGCATGGTGTCATCTCGTCCGGCCGCGTGACGTTCACGTCTTTGAGCGGGTTGTCGGTCGCTTCGACGCCGGTGACATCGACCGCCTGGACCTGGCTGACGTGGGTCAGGATGGCGTCGAGTTGGCCGGCGAAGCTGTCCAGCTCGGCATCGGTCAACGCCAGCCTGGCCAGTCGGGCCAGGTGCGCGACCTCGTCGCGGGAGATCTGAGACACGAGCGAAAAGCCTAGCCGGGCGACCGGAGTGGCCGGGCACGCAGGCTCGCCGAAATGCCACGGATACATGGTTGTGCAACAGTGTGCGCGTGCCGTCGTATCTGTTGCGCATCGAGCTGGTTGACCGCCCAGGCAGCCTGGGCGCGCTGGCCGTGGCGCTCGGTTCGGTCGGCGCCGACATCTTGTCGCTCGACGTGGTGGACCGCGGCGGGGGCTATGCGATCGACGACCTGGTCATCGAGCTGCCGCCGGGGGCGATGCCCGACACGCTGATCACCGCCGCGGAGTCACTTCGCGGTGTCCGGGTGGACAGTGTCCGCCCACACATGGGTCTGCTGGAAGCGCATCGCGAGCTGGAGCTTCTCGACCACGTCGCCGCGGCCGCCGACAACGCGACCAGGCTGCAAGTCCTGGTCGACGAGGCACCCAAGGTGCTGCGCGTCAGCTGGTGTGTGGTTTTGCGCAGTTCGCAGGGAGAGCTGGAGCGCCTCGCCGGCAGCGCGGGCGCCCCCGAGACCAAGGCATCCTCCGCCCCGTGGCTGCCGATCGAGCGTGCGACGACGCTGGACGGCAGCGGCGAATGGATCCCGCAGGCGTGGCGCGACATGGACATCACGATGCTCGCCGCGCCGTTGGGCGACCAGCACACGGCGGCGGTGTTGGGCCGTCCGGGCCCGGAGTTCCGGCCTTCAGAGGTCGCCCGGCTCGGCTACCTCGCCGGAATCGTCGCCACGATGCTGCGCTGAGGCGCCTATTCGCTGGCGAGCAGCTCCCCGAGCACGTCGTGGTTGCGCTGTAGCCAGTCGGCCTCCTCACCAGGTGCCGGCATGATCAGACCGGCCTCCATGATCGAGGTGGGATCCATCTCGTTCAGGCCGATCAGCACCGCGCGAGCATCCAGGCCGGTGATCGACACCCAGGCCTGCGACAGTTCGGTCAGCAGTCGCGCCCGCGTCTCCCGGTCTCGGCCAGCCCGAATCGTGCCGTTGATCGCCGAACATGTGTGGGGTTTGCCGGCGGTGAAGTAGGTCCCAGGCTCGTACTCGAGGAACACGACGCTGACGAATCCGCGAGGCGCACCCGTGACGGTGGAATGAATGTTGGTTATCGCTTCGACAAGCGTGGCGCGGGTATCCGCGCTAAGCGACCCTGCCGGCACAAGGCATTGATAGAACGGCATCACCCACTACGACATTTCTGGGTCGCTGCTCGCGCTTTCAGTGTCAGGGGGCCCGTCGGCCAATAACTTTCGGAACCCGTCTTCGTCGAGGACGGGCACCCCGAGCTCGATCGCCTTGTCGTATTTGGAGCCAGGAGAGTCGCCGGCGACGACATAGGCGGTCTTCTTCGAGACCGAGCCCGCGGCCTTGCCGCCGCGCGTCACTATCGCCTCCTTGGCGTCGTCGCGGGAAAAACCCGCCAGCGAACCGGTGACCACTATGGTCAGGCCCTCCAGCGTGCGCGGCACGCTGGCGTCGCGTTCGTCGGCCATCCGCACTCCGGCGGCTCGCCATTTGTCGACGATCGCCCGGTGCCAATCCACGGTGAACCATTCGGTGACCGCGGCGGCGATCGTCTGGCCCACTCCCTCAACCGCGGCCAGCTGCTCGGTGGACGCCGACGTGATCGCGTCCAGGCTGCCGAACTCGGTCGCCAGGGCGCGGGCGGCCGTCGGGCCGACATGCCGGATCGACAACGCCACCAGCACCCGCCACAGCGGAGCGGCCTTGGCTTTGTCCAGGTTAGCCAGCAGCCGCGCGCCGTTGGCCGACAACCCGCCGGCCTTCGTCCGGAACAGCTCGGTGCGTAACAGGTCGTCCTCGGTGAGGGTGAACAGGTCCCCCTCGTCGGCGATGACCCCGGCCTGCAGCAGCGCGATCGCGGCCTCGTAACCTAGCCCCTCGATGTCGAGCGCACCCCGGCCGGCAACGTGAAAGACGCGCTCCCGCAACTGCGCCGGACACGACCGGCCATTGGGACAGCGGATGTCGGCGTCGCCCTCCTTGGCTGGGGCCAGCGGGGTACCGCACTCGGGACACCTTGTGGGCATGACGAATTCGCGTTCCGAGCCGTCACGCAGGTCGACGATGGGACCCAGCACCTCGGGGATCACGTCGCCGGCCTTGCGGATCACCACGGTGTCGCCGATCAACACGCCTTTGCGCTTGACCTCGGCGGCGTTGTGCAGCGTGGCCAGGCCCACCGTCGACCCCGCAACCTTCACGGGCGTCATGAACGCGAACGGCGTGACCCGTCCCGTCCTGCCGACGTTGACGCGGATGTCGAGGAGCTTGGTCTGCACCTCCTGGGGCGGGTACTTGTACGCGATCGCCCAGCGCGGCGCCCGCGAGGTGGATCCGAGCCGGCGCTGCAGCGCCACATCGTCGACTTTGACCACGACACCGTCGATTTCGTGGTCCACGTCGTGCCGGTGCTCGCCCCAATAGGTGATGCGCTCAAGCGCGCCGGCGACGTTTTCCACCCGAGTGGTGTGTTCGGAGACGGGCAGGCCCCAGGCCCCCAGCGCGAGGTAGGCCTCGTGCAGGGTGGCCGGCCGGAATCCCTCGGTGTGTCCCACCCCATGGCAGATCATCCGGAGCTTGCGGCGCGCGGTGACGGCGGGATCCTTCTGCCGAAGCGACCCCGCTGCGCTGTTGCGCGGGTTCGCGAACGGCGCCTTGCCATCCTCGACTAGCGAGGCGTTGAGCGCCTCGAAGTCGGCGAGCCGGAAGAACACCTCGCCGCGCACCTCGAGCACCTTCGGGATCGGGGGGCCCGCGCCCGCCGTGAGCCGTTCGGGGACGTCGTCGATGGTGCGTGCGTTCAGCGTGACGTCCTCGCCGGTGCGGCCGTCACCCCGGGTCGCCGCCCGGACCAGCCGACCGTCGCGGTAGACCAGGGCGAGCGCGACGCCGTCGATCTTGAGCTCACAAAGGTACGGCACGTCTTGTGAACCAGATTTGCCGACCTCGGCGCGGACCCGGGCCGCCCACAGCTCGAATTCGTCGGCTCCGAAGACGTTGTCCAGGCTGAGCATTCGCTCCAAGTGCTCCGCGGACGTGAACTCGGTGGCGAAGCCGGCGCCGCCGACGAGCTGGGTCGGCGAATCGGGAGTGCGCAGCTCGGGGAACTGCTCCTCGAGAGCCTGGAGCTGACGTAGCAGCTGATCGAACTCCGCGTCGGAGATGATCGGCGCGTCGCGCACGTAGTAACGGAACTGGTGTTCACGGACCTCGTCGGCCAGTTCGCCCCATTGCCGCCGAATGTCGGGCGCGACCGGATCAGCGTCTGCTGAACTCACCTCCGCAGGTTATCGGAGGGCGCTGACACCACCCGTGGCTCTCTCCAAGGCGGTGCACAATTTGCCCGCCTAAGAGCGACTGACCCGCGCGGCAGGCGGCATCGAGAGTTGAGGCGGGCAGAAAGGCGCATCCTCTACAAGCCGGGACTGATGTGGCGGATGTGGCAGCCGGCCCACTCTCTACTCAGCTTCCACAAACGCCCGCAGGCGGTCCACCGCCGCATCCCAGCGGCGCGACAACTGGGTGAGGTAGTCACTGGCCCGCGCCAGTGGCTCGGTCCGCACGGTCCAGACGCGCTCGCGACCCCGACGGCTGCTGGTGACCAGTCCGGCCGACTCCAACAGCTGCAGGTGCTTGCTGGCAGCCTGCCGGGTGACCGGAACGACGCCGGTGACTTGCGACGTCGAGCTCGGACCCAGATCGCAGAGCCGCACGATGATGCGCAGCCGGTTGGGGTCGCCGAGCGCGTCAAACAGCGGGGCGCCCACCGCGACGTGTCCGCTCACACCCGCAGACCTTCCGCGTACCTGCGCACGAGATCGGCTTGGATGGCCCAGCCCTCGGAATTGGCCTCGAACGACGCCGAGCGGCGCGCCTCGGGGATGGAATCGAAACCGGATTCAGTGATGGTGAGCAGCACGCCGTCGGGCGCCTCCGACAGCGTGAACTCGACCAGCGTGGTCGGCTCCCGGTCGTAGTCGGTGTCCGGGTCGACGGCAAAGGGGTGCCACCGGTAAGCGAACCGCCGCTGCGGTTCGACGGCAACGACCTGCCATGTGCTTTTCACCCCGGCGTGGGGCTCCTGCCGCTTGGCGACCTCGTAATCGACGGTGGTTCCGGTGATCGACGCGGTGACGGAAGTTCCCGCGACGAAGGGCCCGTCGAAGCGGACGCCGAACCAGCGGCCGAACTCCTCGGCGTCGCTGATGGCCCGCCATACCCTGTCCAGCGGCGCGCGCAGCAGCACGCGCTTCTCGATCCGATCTGTGCTCATATGCAACCTCCTGGTTGCCTATTAGTCCACCACGCTTCGCCTCAAAGAGCAACCATTTGGTTGCATATGAATTCTAGATGGCGTCCGGATCCTCCGCGAACAGTTCGGCGGCCTTGCGGGCGAGCCCGATCGCCGTGCGGGCCCACTGAGGCGTCGCCTCCGCCAGGCCGCATGCCGGCGTGACGCCGATGCGATCGCGCAACGCCGCACGGTCGAAGCCGAGCCGATCGGTCACCGCGACGACCGCGGCGGCAACCTCCTCCACCGAGGGGCGCCGCGCCGGCGCGCTGGCGGCGACCACGCCGAGCATGACGGTTCGGCCCGACTCGACGAACGCGGCGATACCGTCCAGATCGGGTGCCCGCAGCGTGCTCGCATCCACCGATACCGCACTAATTGCGCTGCGCTGCAAAAGATCCCACGGCAGCTCCGAGGCGCAGCTGTGCAGCAGCACATCGGCCTCCACGGTCGCGACGCAGGTGTCGAGCAGCGCGGCGGCCACCGCCTCGTCGAGGGCGGGGACCGCACTGAGCGAGGTCACCCCGGTCAGCCGACCGCCCAACGCCGCCGGCAGCGACGGCTCGTCGAACTGCACCACCACCGGCGTGTCGAGTCGCCTCGCCAGCGCCGCGCGGTGCGCGACAACGCCTTCGGCCAGCGACGCCGCCAGGTCGCGCACAGCCCCGGAATCGATGATCGCCCGGTGACCGTTGGCCAGCTCGAGCCCGGCCGCCAGCGTGATCGGCCCCGGAGCCTGCACCTTGACCACGCGGCCGCCACCGCGCAGCCCGGCCGTCTCCCAGGCCTCCTCCAATGCGTCCATGTCCTCGTCGAGGAGGCTCACGGCGCGCCGCGTCACCGCGCCCGGCCGAGCGGCGATGCGATACCCGCGCGGCACGGTGTCGATCGCCACGTCGATCAGCAACGCCGCGGCCCGCCCCAGCATGTCAGCGCCCACTCCCCTGGAGGGCAGCTCCACGATGTGGGCCAGCGCGCCGGCCAGCTCACCGACCACAACCTCGGCAGCATCCCGTGCAGCGACGCCCGGCCACGATCCGGTCCCCGTGGCCTTCGGGGAAACACTGGCGAAAACACTCACCCGGCAACCGTATTCGACGCCAAGTTGCGCACCGGTCGCCAGGGGTGCTCGCCGCGAGTAGGTTCGAACCGACAAAGTTGCGAACGGTGGGGCAGATGGCGAGATTGACCCGTCCGCTGCTGTTGGGGGCCGCGGTGCTGCTGACGGCGGCGTGTACCCGGGTGGTTGGCGGCACGGCCATCCCGGGATTTGGTCCCGCCGCCAAGGGCATCCAGGGTGTCAACGTCGACACGATCCTCCTGGACCAGTCGCGGATGCGCGCGATCACCGGCGCCGGCGAGCAACTGACGATCATCCCCTCGATGGACGGCAGCCGACCGGTGGACATCGACGCCCTCGCCGAAGCCACGCCGCGGGAATGCCGGTTCCTCTACGCCGAGACGGCCACGTTCGGACCCGATGTCGAAGAGTTCCACAAGACCACGTTCCAGGACCCGCCCGATGGCGCCCTGATCTCCGAGGGCGCTGCGGCCTATCGAGATGGCGACACCGCGCGGCGCGCCTTCAGCGCCCTGGTGGGCAGCGTCGGGGACTGTGCGGGAGGTTCGGCGGGCCAGGTGCTGGTCGGCGACTGGAACGCGAAGACCGACTCGTTGCACCTGGGGCCCGGTGGCTGCGGCCGCGACTATCGGGTCCTCTCAGTGGCCATGCTGGAAGTCACCTTCTGCGGATTTCCGCAGTCGGTGTCCGACATCGTGATGACGAACATCTCGGCCAATATCCCCGGTTAGCCGGGTGAACTCACCAGTGTGCCGTCGTCAGCAGCTCGAAGTTCGGGCGGCCACAGTGAATCCACATCGCAACGTGTAGGGCCGTTACGGCCGTCGCAACCGCCAGAGCGGCGATCGCGAGTCCGAAACCGTTCTGCTCGCGCTGCTTGACTTGGCGCAACGCGATGACGGCCAGAATTCCGCTCACAATCGGGCTGGCGTACATGCCCATCAGGCTCAGCACGAAGGCCGCAATGGCGAGGCCGTTGGTCTGGACGGACGGCACCGCCCGGACTGCGACGTCCTTGTTGCTCATAGTCGTTCGTTCCTTTCCGCTTGCGGCTGTCGAGGAAATACTCGGGAACAGCCCTTGGCGGATTCTTGAAAGACTCTTGAAAGGTCAGCGCGAAGTGTCGGCGATGGTCGCGCTGGCCAGGACCTCATCACCGTCCGGGTCCGGGCGGTAGAGCACCAGCGTCTGGCCGCGAGCCACACCTCGCAGAGGGGCGCGCAGCCGGACGACGAGCTCGTCGTCCACCAATTCGGCTATGGCGCTGATCATTTCGCCGTGTGCGCGCACCTGAACGGCGCACCCGACGGGCCCCACCGGCGCGGCTCCGGCGGTGAAGACCGGGGACCGCCCGACCAGGGCGTGCACCTCGAGGTCGGCCGCCTCGCCCACTTCGACGGTCGCGGTCTCGGCATCGATTGCCGTCACATAGCGCGGCCGGCCGTCGGGTCCCGGCCCGGCGATGCCCAGGCCTTTGCGCTGCCCGATGGTGAAACCGTGCACCCCGTCATGGGTGGCCAGTACCGCACCGTCGGCCGTGACCACGGTGCCGCGGCGAACCCCGATCCGCTCACCCAGAAAGGCTTGGGTGTTCCCGGACGGGATGAAGCAGATGTCGTGGCTGTCGGGCTTGTTGGCGACGGCCAGGCCGCGGCGGGCAGCTTCCGAACGGATCTGCGGCTTGGGGGTGTCCCCGATCGGAAAGGCCGCATGGCGCAACTGCTCAGCGGTCAACACGGCCAGCACGTAGGACTGATCCTTGTCACGATCGACGGCGCGGCGCAGCCGCCCTCCGGCCAGCCGGGCGTAATGGCCGGTGGCCACCGCGTCGAAGCCCAGCGCGAGGGCCTTTGCCGACAACGCCGAGAACTTGATTCGCTGATTGCACCGGACGCAGGGGTTCGGTGTTTCCCCGCGGGCATACGACGCGACGAAATCGTCGATCACGTCCGTTTGAAACTTCTCCGCGAAATCCCAAATATAGAACGGTATTCCGAGCACATCGGCGACGCGGCGGGCGTCCGAGGCGTCTTCTTTCGAGCAGCACCCCCGCGAGCCGGTGCGCAGTGTGCCGGGCGCGGACGACAGCGCCAGGTGCACGCCCACCACGTCGTGCCCGGCATCGACCATGCGGGCGGCGGCGACTGACGAGTCGACGCCGCCGCTCATCGCGGCGAGGACCTTCACCTACGGAGCCCCTGCAGCCGCCAGCGCCGCCCGCCGAGCCCGCTCCACGGCCCCCGGCAGCACCCGCAACACCGCATCCACGTCGGCGTCAACGCTGGTGTGCCCCAACGAGACTCGCAACGATCCCCGTGCGCTGGCCGGGTCGGCACCCATCGCGATCAGCACGTGCGACGGCTGCGCGACACCGGCGGTGCAGGCCGATCCCGTCGAACACTCGATTCCGTTGGCGTCCAACAGCATCAACAGCGCATCGCCTTCGCAACCACGGAACGTGAAGTGCGCGTTGCCGGGAAGTCGCAGCGGGTCGCGCGCACCGTTGAAGCTGACGTCGTCGATGCCGTCCAGCACCCCTTCCACCAGGCGATCCCGCAACCCCCGCAGCCGCGCGCTGTTGGGCTCTAGCCCGTCCACCGCGATCCGGGCCGCCGCTGCCATCCCGACAGCGCCCGCGACATCGGGCGTCCCGGAACGAATGTCGCGCTCCTGCCCGCCGCCGTGCGACAGCGGTACGCAGGTGACGTCGCGGCGCAGCAGCAACGCGCCCACAGCGGGCGGACCCCCGAACTTGTGTGCGGTGACGCTCATCGCCGACAGCCCGCTGGCGGCGAAGCCAACTGGCAACTGGCCCACCGCCTGAACGGCGTCACTATGCATCGGGACCCCGAATTCGGCGGCGGTGGCGGCGAGTTCGGCGACCGGCATGACGGTTCCGACCTCGTTGTTGGCCCACATCACCGACACCAGCGCGACGTCGTCGTGGCTCTGGAGCGTCTCGCGCAGCCCGGCCGCCGACACCGAGCCGTCGGCTGCGGTGGGCAGCCACGTCACCTGGGCGCCTTCGTGTTCGACGAGCCAGTTCACCGAGTCGAGCACGGCGTGGTGTTCGACCTCACTCGTGACGATGCGCCGGCGGCGCGGCTCGGCTCCCCGTCGGGCCCAATAGATGCCCTTGACGGCCAGGTTGTCGCTCTCGGTGCCGCCGGCGGTGAAGATCACCTCCGACGGACGCGCGCCCAGTTTGTCGGCGATCAGCTCCCGGGATTCCTCGATTCGACGCCGTGCCGCCCGGCCGCTGGTGTGCAGCGAGGAGGCGTTGCCGACGGTGCCGAGCACAGCCGTCATCGCCTCGACGGCGGCAGGGTGCATCGGGGTGGTGGCGGCGTGATCGAGGTACACCATGACGGGCCCCACGATACCGGCCCCGCCTGGCGACGATGCAGGCCGGAACGGCCTGAGGAGGAGCCGGGCGATCTGGCCCACGCGCCGGTCAGGCCACCAGCACGTGTCGGTGACCTGGTTGACGCCCCAAGTCTCGCGGGGGCTCCAGCACCGCGGACTGGCACCGGCGGGCCAAATCCCGCCGATCGGTACCCGGCAGCTGCAGGGATTCGACGTGCACCCGGGCCAGCGTGCGGCGCACGGTGAACAGACGGAAGATCGACCGCAACAAGGTGTCTTCGCCCACGAAGGCAGGGGCGGTCGACACGCTGCCGTCGACGTGATGGTAGGTCAGCCGAAGGGGCTGCACCGGGCGGCCCGCGTCGATGGCGGCCTGGAACATCGCCGGATAGAACGACCCGCACGCCAGGCCGCACCAGGTGGTGCCCTCGGGGAAGGCCACCACGGTCTGGCCGGCGCGCAGCCTGCGCGCGACGGTGTCCACCACCGCGGGCAGCCGACGCAGACTGGTCCGCTCGATCGGGATGATCTTCAGGATGCGGGCCATGATGCCGGTGGCCCGGCCGGTGAACATGTCAGCTCGCGCGACGAACGACCCGGGCAACACCGAGCCGATCGCGAATGCGTCCAGCCACGACATGTGCGGACTGACCACCAGGACCCCGCTCAGGTTGCGAATCGGGTTACCCGACACCGTGATCCGGACACCGAAGCAGCGCAGGACCAATCGGCAATAAATGCGCTGCACCCGCGTCCGGCCGGGCAGCGGCACCGCGAGCAATGGCACCCCCGGCGCCAACAACAGCGCCAGTGTGACGCGCAAAGCTACCCGCAGCTTTACCGACAGCCGCCGTGATCGCGCAGCGTAGCCGGGACCCAGACAGCTGACGTCGCACGTCGCGCGTGGTAGCCAGGAGTGGGCGGCGACTGCGGGGGCGCGCCCGGGGCTGTTCACTGGGCGCCGCCCGCCATTTCAGCGGCGGCCGACACCGACCGCAATCTCTTGAGATATCGGGTATCGGCATGTCGTTTGTCCAGCAGCACGCAGAAGTCGCCCACACCGAAGTCTGGGTCGTGCGCGGGCTCACCACAGACCTGTGCGCCCAGCCGCAGGTAGCCGCGCATGAGCGCCGGAACCGACGGCCGCGGCGGCGGCGGAATGTCGTCGATGGCCAGCCCGCCCACGTGGACCGGCCGGTACGGAAAGACCCGGTACCGCGGCGGCGCGGCATGCCGGCTCAGGATGAAGTCGCGCACCCCACGCAGCTGGCTGCCCGGCGTTTCGCCGTCGGCTTCGTCGCCGATGGGCACCGAAACGCAGCCCGTCACGTAGTCGTAGCCGTAGCGGTCCAGGTAGGCCAGGATGCCGGCCCACATCAACAGCACCACGCCGCCGTTGCGGTGACCGTCGCGTACCACCGCGCGTCCCATCTCCACCAACGAGGGCCGCAGCTGGTCGAAGGCGCGAACGTCGAATTCCGTCTCGGTATAGAGGCCTCCGGCCGCGATGGCACCGGCCGGCGCCAGCATGCGGTAACAGCCCACGAGCTCACCGGTGTCGTCGTCACGAACCAGCAGGTGGTCGCAGTACTCGTCGAACCTGTCCCTATCAAGACGGTCTATTTGGTCCGTACCGGCGGCGGGCAGTGCAAAGCCGGGTGTGCTGGTGAACACGTCGTACCGGAGCCGCTGCGCCGCCTCGATCAGGCTGGGGTCGGTCGACAGCAACAGCGAATAGCGCGGTCCGGGCGAGCTCGTCGCCGCGCCGTCCGGCTTGTCGCTGGGTATCAGGACAGAAGCAATGCTCATGCCAACAACGTCGCGCAATCGATGTACCGATCGGCATCGCCGCTATGACATGTCGGTGCACGTCAGATGACGAACTGTCGTGAAAAACCGCCGGTGCGAGGTACGTCACACATTCGAATGCGATAGCGCAAGCGCTATCGCATTCGCGGATCGCGTGGTGGTTCCCCGGAGGTGCGCGTGTGACGCAAGTGGCCGCCGGGCACCACCGCGGGAAAACTCAGCCCTTGCGGGCCTTGATCGCGTCGGTTAGCTGCGGGGCGACCTTGAACAGGTCGCCCACCACGCCGTAGTCGGCGATCTCGAAGATGGGCGCCTCTTCGTCCTTGTTGACCGCGACGATGGTCTTCGAGGTCTGCATGCCCGCGCGGTGCTGGATCGCGCCGGAGATGCCCAACGCGATGTAGAGCTGGGGCGACACCGTCTTGCCGGTCTGGCCGACCTGGAACTGACCCGGGTAGTAGCCGGAGTCGACGGCCGCGCGGGAGGCCCCGACGGCCGCACCCAGCGAGTCGGCCAGCCCCTCCACCACGCTGAAGTTCTCCGCGCTGCCGACGCCGCGGCCACCGGCGACCACGATGGTGGCCTCGGTCAGCTCCGGACGATCACCGGCGACCGCAGGCTCGCGGGCGGTGATCTTGGTGGCGTTCTCGGCGGGCGCCGGCACCTCCACGCTGACCTGCTCACCGGCTCCGGCGGCCGGCTCGGCGTCGACGGCACCGGCCCGGACCGTGATGACCGGGGTGTCGCCGTTGGCCTGCGCCTCGACGGTGAACGCGCCACCGAAGATCGAGTGCACGGCCTTGGCGCCCTCCTTGACCTCGACCACGTCGACCAGCAGGCCCGATCCGATCCGAGCCGCGAGCCGGCCCGCGATCTCCTTGCCGTCGGCGCTGGCCGCCAGCAACACGCCGGCGGGCCCGTTGGATTCGGCCAGCGAAGCCAGCACGTCGACCACCGGGGTGATCAGGTATTTGTCGACGTCGTCGGACTCGGCGACGTAGATCTTCGCGGCGCCAGCCTCCTTCAGCCCGTCCACCAGCGGCGCGGCCGTTCCCGGCGCGCCGACAACGACGGCGGCCGGCTCGCCCAGCGCCCGGGCGGCGGTGATCAATTCGGAGGTGACCTTTTTCAACGCGCCTTCGGCGTGCTCGACGAGCACCAGTACTTCAGCCATGGTCTATTTCGCTCTTCTCGTCTGTCTTTTCTCGTCTGTCTTTGTGCTCGTTCAGATGATTTTCTGGGCGATCAAATACTGCGCGACCTGGTTGCCGCCCTCGCCTTCGTCGGTGACCTTCTCACCCGCGGTCTTGGCCGGCTTCGGCGTCGACGACAACACCGTCGTGCCGGCATTGCTGAGCCCGACCTCGTCGGCCTCGACCCCGATCTCGGCCAGGGTCAGCACCGTGACCTCTTTTTTCTTGGCGGCCATGATGCCCTTGAAGGACGGGAAGCGCGGCTCGTTGATCTTCTCGTTCACACTCACGACCGCGGGCAGGCTGGCCTCGAGGGTGAACAGACCGTCGTCGGTCTCCCGCTCCCCGGTGACCTTGCCGCCCTCCACCGACAGTTTGCGCAGGTGAGTGAGCTGCGGCAGGCCCAGGTACTCGGCAACGACGGCCGGCACCGCCCCGCCCACCCCATCGGTGGCTTCGTTGCCGGCGATGACCAACTCGGTGCCCTCGATGGTGCCCAGCGCACGCGCCAGCGCCCACCCAGTCTGGATCACATCCGAGCCGTGCATGCCGTCGTCCTTGAGGTGGACGGCCTTGTCGGCGCCCATGGACAGGGCCTTGCGGATCGCCTCGGTGGCGCGCTCGGGGCCCGCGGTCAGCACGGTCACCGACCCGTCGACGCCGTCGGCGGCCTCTTTCTCCCGGATCTGCAGCGCTTCTTCGACGGCGCGCTCGTTGATCTCGTCCAGAACCGCGTCGGCGGCCTCGCGGTCCAGCGTGTAATCGCCGTCGGTGAGCTTGCGCTCCGACCAGGTGTCCGGGACCTGCTTGATCAGGACCACGATGTTCGTCATGAGTTTGCTTCGTCCTCCTCGAAGGGGTTCCACAGCGGTCGACTGCGAGACCTCGGTGCCTTCACACCATAGCGGGTCGTAATACAGGTACTTGCGCCTGTCTCCGGGCCAGGTTCGCGAATCAGACACTTCGCGTTAGCCTGCCTATGCAATGTGCGCATTCCTGTCCCAGGGTCCCCAGCACGGGTCCGACGACTGTTCGCCCGCGGCTGACGCGGCGTTGACGCTGACGGGCGAGCGCACCATCCCCGATCTGGACATCGAGAACTACTGGTTTAGGCGCCACCAGGTGGTTTATCAGCGTCTGGTGCCGCGCTGCGCGGGCCGCGACGTGCTCGAGGCCGGCTGTGGCGAAGGTTACGGTGCCGACCTGATCGCCGGCGTCGCCCGCCGGGTCGTCGCGGTGGACTACGACACGACCGCGGTGGCCCACGTCGCAAGCCGCTATCCCAGGGTGGAAGTCATGCAGGCCAACCTGGCCGAGCTGCCGCTGCCCGACGCGTCGGTGGACGTCGTGGTGAATTTCCAGGTCATCGAGCACCTGTGGGACCAGGCCCAATTCGTCAACGAGTGCGCCCGGGTGCTGCGCCCATCGGGGTTGCTGATGGTGTCCACACCCAACCGCATCACCTTCTCCCCGGGCCGGGACACCCCGATCAACCCCTTTCACACCCGGGAACTCAACGCCGACGAGCTGACCGAGCTGCTGACCGACGCGGGTTTTCGCGAGGTGGCCATGAGCGGGTTGTTTCATGGCCCACGCCTGCGGGAGATGGACGCCCGCCACGGCGGCTCGATCATCGACGCGCAGATCGCGCGCGCGGTGGCCGACGCCCCGTGGCCGCCAGAGCTGGCGGCCGACGTGGCCGCGGTCGCCACCGACGACTTCGACCTGGTCGCAGGGGGCGACAGTGACATCGATGACAGCCTGGATCTCGTCGCAATCGCGGTGCGGCCGTGAGCGCGGCCGAAGACCGGGTGCCCGGCATGTTCACCCTGGTGCTGCACACCCATCTGCCGTGGCTGGCCCACCATGGCCGCTGGCCGGTCGGCGAGGAATGGCTGTACCAATCCTGGGCGGCGGCCTACCTGCCGCTGCTGCGGGTGCTGCATACGTTGGCCGACGAGGATCGCCACCGATTGATCACGCTGGGTGTCACCCCGGTGGTCAACGCCCAGCTCGACGACCCGTACTGCCTCGACGGCATGCATCACTGGCTGGCCAACTGGCGACTGCGGGCGACTGAAGCCGCCAGCGTACGGTCGGTTCCCAGATCGAAGTCGGCCGGCTACCTATCCTGCACGCCAGAAGCATTGCGTGCCTTCGGAATTCGCGAATGCGAGGAGGCGGACCAGGCGCTGGACGACTTCGCAACTCTCTGGCGGCACGGCGGCAGTCCGCTGCTGCGCGGCCTGCTGGACACCGGCACGGTGGAGTTGCTCGGCGGCCCGCTGGCCCACCCCTTCCAGCCGCTCCTCGCACCGCGGCTGCGCGAGTTCGCGTTGCACGAAGGCCTGGCCGACGCGCAGCTGCGGCTGGCGCACCGCCCCGGCGGCATCTGGGCGCCCGAGTGCGCCTACGCCCCGGGCATGGAGAACGACTACGCGGCCGCGGGCATCACGCACTTCATGGTCGACGGCCCGTCGCTACACGGCGACACAGCGCTGGGCCGGCCCGTCGGCGACACCGACGTGGTCGCGTTCGGACGCGACCTGCAGGTCAGCTACCGGGTGTGGTCGCCGAAATCCGGCTATCCGGGGCACGCCGCCTACCGTGACTTTCACACCTACGACCACCTGACCGGGCTGAAGCCGGCGCGGGTCACCGGCCGCAATGTGGCGTCGGAGGCCAAGGCGCCCTACGACCCCGGGCTCGCCGACCGGGCGGTCGACGTCCATGTCGCCGACTTCGTCGACGTGGTCCGCAACCGGCTGCTGAGCGAGTCCGAGCGCATCGGGCGGCCCGCTCACGTGGTCGCCGCCTTCGACACCGAGCTGTTCGGCCACTGGTGGTACGAGGGCCCGACCTGGCTGGAGCGGGTGCTGCGGGCCTTGCCCGCCGCCGGTGTGCGGGTTGGCACGCTGGGTGACGCCCTGGCCGACGGATACGTCGGCCAGGCGGTCGCGCTGCCGCCCAGTTCGTGGGGTTCGGGTAAGGACTGGCAGGTGTGGGCCGGCGACAAGGTGGCCGACCTGGTCCAGCTCAACACCGAAGTGGTCGACACCGCACTGAGCACCGTCGACAAGGCGCTGTCGCAGACGGCGTCGCTGGACGGGCCGCTCCCCCGCGATCGCGTCGCCGACCAGATCCTGCGCGAGACCCTGCTGACGGTGTCCAGCGACTGGCCGTTCATGGTGAGCAAAGACTCGGCCGCCGACTACGCCCGTTACCGGGCTCACCTGCATGCGCACGCCACCCGCGAGATCGCCGGGGCGTTGGCGGCGGGCCGGCGCGACAGCGCGCAGCGGCTGGCCGACGGGTGGAACCGCGCCGACGGCCTGTTCGGTGCGCTGGATGCGCGTAGGCTGCCCCGGTGAGCTGCCGCTTCGTCCGCGAGCGGGCGTCTCTGTACAACGACACGCCGATGCACGCGGCATTCTGCGCACGCTCGCGACGAAAAGCGCACGCGTGAAGATCCTGATGGTGTCGTGGGAGTACCCGCCGGTCGTGATCGGTGGGCTGGGCCGCCACGTGCATCACCTGTCGACCGCCCTGGCCGCCGCCGGCCACGACGTGGTCGTGCTGTCCCGCCGCCCGTCGGGCACCGACCCCAGGACGCACCCGACGTCCGATGAGGTCAGCGAGGGCGTCCGGGTCATCGCGGCCGCGCATGATCCGCACGAATTCACTTTCAGCGACGACATGATGGCCTGGACCCTGGCGATGGGTCACTCGATGATCCGCGCCGGGCTGCCTCCAAAACTGCACGAGAAGAAATACGGGACCGACCGCTCGTGGCGCCCCGACGTGATACACGCTCACGACTGGCTGGTGGCCCACCCGGCCGTTGCCCTCGCCCAGTTTTATGACGTGCCAATGGTTTCCACGATCCACGCAACAGAAGCCGGTCGGCATACCGGCTGGGTCAGCGGAGCGCTCAGCCGTCAAGTGCATGCGGTCGAATCGTGGCTGGTACGCGAATCCGATTCGCTGATCACGTGTTCGGCGTCGATGACCGACGAGATCACCGAGCTGTTCGGACCCGGCCTGGCCGAGATCACCATTATCCGCAACGGTATTGACGCGGCGCGTTGGCCCTTCGCGGCCCGCCGGCCGCGCACCGGTCCCCCCGAACTGCTCTACCTCGGGCGGCTGGAGTACGAGAAGGGCGTGCACGACGCCATCGCCGCGCTGCCGCGGATCAGGCGCACGCACCCCGGTACCACGCTGACCATCGCCGGGGAGGGCACCCAGCAGGACTGGCTCGTCGAGCAGGCTCGTAAACATCGGGTGCTCAAGGCAACTCGGTTCGTCGGGCACCTGGACCACGCCGGGCTGCTGGCTGTGCTGCATCGGGCCGATGCCGCCGTGCTACCCAGCCACTACGAGCCGTTCGGGCTCGTGGCTTTGGAGGCCGCCGCGGCCGGCACTCCACTGGTGACCTCGAACATCGGCGGTCTGGGCGAGGCCGTTATCAATGGGCAGACCGGAGTGTCTTGTCCGCCGCGCGACGTGGCGGCGCTGGCCGAGGCGGTACGCACCGTGCTCGACGACCCGGACGCCGCACAGCGGCGCGCCCGCGCCGCTCGCGAACGGCTCACCTCAGACTTCGATTGGCAGACGGTGGCCAAGGAGACCGCACAGGTCTATCTGGCGGCCAAGCGCGGCGAGCGGCAGCCACGGGCGCGCCTGCCGATCGTCGAGCACGCGCTGCCAAATCGCTAACGCCAACGCCAGAAAGCAATGTGGCATCGGGGCCGGCATTAGCCGGCGCCGCTGCGGTGAAACACATCACCGTCAAGGCAAAATCTGCGCGGATATTTGCGTGAGGCTTGTTTGTTCTCGCATTCCGCCACCCGGGGCGGACGTCGGCGGTAGCCTTTGGCCAATTGAGTTCACAGTCGATCGGCGCATTACATGACCGCTTTTCGCTCCGCAGATTCACTGGACGGAGACCGACCTGCGCGCTGCCGCTACATGTCTGACTTCACTGGGGCACGACTATATGTTTATGCGCGCAGCTTCGGCACCGTCCTGCAAATCGATGGCGAGATCGACTCGTCGAATGCGATGAGCGTAGCCGAAGTAATTCGCCGCTTTGCTCGGTTGAAAACCCCATTGATCCTGGATTTGAGTCACCTGGACTTTCTGAGCATTGACGGCTTTCGAGCGCTGCTGGTACTCAACAACGAGCATCAACAAGCCCGGGTGCATTGCAGCGTGGTCGCCGGCAACGCCATGCTCCCGCTACTGCACATCGTCAACGCCCACGGTTTGCCGGTTGTCGGATCGGTGGCCGAAGCCCTTCAGCTCATCGAGGACATCGTCCGGGCGCAGCGTCAGCTCCGGTCAGAGATGTTCCGATATCGGCAGCCTCGGCACAAAGCCACGCGCATTGCCGCCGTCCCGTCCTGACGCCGTAAAGGTCTAAGCGACTGCGATTTTCGGTCTCGCGTTCAACGTCAACTATCGTGGCGTGGGTGAACAAGTCAACACTGGCCGCGACAACACTCGCCGTCGCGGCGGCCGCCGGCACCGGAAGCATCGCCAGCCCAAATCGCGTCCCCGCCTGGTACTCGCGACTTCGCAAGCCTTCCTACCAGCTGCCCGGCGCCGCGTTCCCCGTCGTGTGGACCGCACTCTACGGCGACATCGCCGCCACGTCCGCGGAGGCCATCGACCGCTTGCGCACAGCGGGACGGCACGACGAGGCGCGCCGCTACGCGGCCGCACTCGGCGTGAACCTGTTGCTGAACGCGGGGTGGAGTTGGCTGTTCTTCCGGCACCATCGACTCGGTGCCTCCGCGCTCGGGGCCGCGGTCCTGACGGCCAGCAGCGCCGATCTTGCGCAGCGGGCGACGCGGGCCGACCGGCGAGCCGGAACGGCGCTGTCGCTATATCCGTTGTGGTGCGCCTTCGCCACCGTTTTGGCCACCCACGTCTGGCGGCTCAACCGCTGATGCAAGCATCGAATTATGCCGACACTGTTATGGTTTCGTCGTGACTTGCGGTTACACGATCACCCGGCGCTGATCGCCGCGGCTGACAACGCGGAAGTCGTCGCCTGCTTTGTGGTCGATCCGCGGCTGGAGGCTTCGTCGGGCCCGCGTAGGCTGCAATTCCTGGGCGACGCGCTGCGGCGACTACAAGACGATCTGGATGGTCGGCTACTCCTGACCCGCGGGCGGCCCGAGGAGCAGATCCCCCGCATTGCCGAGGAAATCGAGGCATCGTCGGTGCACATCTCCGAAGATTTCGCGCAATTCGGAAAGCGCCGCGACGAACGGGTGCGTGCGGCGCTCGGCTCGGTGGCATTGGTGGCGACGGGGTCGCCGTACCTGGTCTCACCCGGCCGCGTCACAAAGAACGACGGCTCCCCCTACCAAGTGTTCACGCCGTTTCTCCGCCGGTGGCGCGACCTCGGCTGGGGGGCCCCGGCGAAATCAACCGCCGAGTCCGCAAGCTGGCTCGATCCGGCGCAGCTGCGGATCAAACGATGCAAGGTCCCGGATCCCGGTCTGGCACTCGG
>Ga0318565_10000049_pt1 | contig 21884 bp, 17 predicted proteins | sample GRESIP066b5f21_FD_203501 | JGI IMG/M metagenome (GOLD analysis project Ga0318565, IMG submission 203501) | Tropical soil microbial communities from Luquillo Experimental Forest, Puerto Rico - GRE.SIPMG.066b5f21 | ecosystem: Environmental > Terrestrial > Soil > Tropical forest > Bulk soil...
ACTCGAAGATCCCCTCGGGGTGCGAGGCGTACGTGAAGGCGCCGACGGAGAGCAGCACGATGGTGAGGCTCGCCGCGCCGAGCTGCGTCCCCCCGACGTGCACCGGCAGGTACGTGAAGGCCTGGTTGATGAGCGCGTACGCCATTCCCGCGGTGATCGCGCCCTCGACGGTCGAGGCCCCGACGGTCACGACGACGACGAGGAAGACCGGGCCGTAGAGCGAGTTGAACGTGGTGGGGTCGACGTTGCCGTAGGTCATCGCATAGAACGCGCCGCCGAGCCCGGCGATCGCCGCGGAGAGGATGAAGACCGAGATCGTGAGCCGCCGCACGGGGACCCCGCCGCTCGCCGCGCCGACGGGGCTCGCGTCGACGGCCGTGAGCGCGCGACCGGTCGTGCCGTGGAGCAGCAGGTTCACGACCCCGGCCACCGCCACCATGACGACGACGCAGAGCACGAAGAACCCCTCGGAGTCGTAGCTCGAGAAGTTGACCCCGAAGAACGAGGAGGGCCGCGCGACGTTGATCCCGTTCGAGCTCCCGACGATCCAGGACGTGTTGAAGAGGAGGTTGTCGCCGAGCAGCGCGAGGCAGAGCGTGAGCAGGGCGACCGGCAGCCCCCTGAGCCGGAGCGCCGGCAGCGCCGCGAGCCAGCCGCCGACGCCGGCCACGAGCGCCCCGCCGAGCGCGGCGATGAGGATCGGGACCCCGAAGTTGTTTGAGAGCTGCGCCGTCGTGAACGCCCCGATCCCGGCGAAGAGCGCCTGGGCGAGCGAGAGCTGGCCGGCGAGCCCGGTGAGCAGCGTGATCGAGAGGAAGATGATCGAGAGCGAGGCACCGGCCGTGAGCGAGTTCGTCCACTTGTGCGGGACGATCACCACGACCGCGACGACGGCGATGCCGAGGAGCGGCCAGCGCAGCATCCGGATCGTGCGGTCCATGACGGGGGGCCGGCGTGCGAGCGCGGGGGCGGGCGGCGGCGGCTCGACCGCTGCCATCGGGTCGGTCGAGTCCTCGAGGTGCCGGAACGTCGGGTTGAACACGAGCAGCAGCAGGAGCACGAAGAACGGCAGGCTCGGGACGAGCGCGACGAACCACACGGTGTCCGGCGGGACGTACCCCTGGACGACCCCCCAGATGACGCCCAGCAGGATGCCCCCGAGGGCGGCGAGCGGGAGGCTCCGCAGCCCGCCGAGCGCCGCCGCCGCGATGGCGGCGACGAGCACGAGGTTGTAGTCGACGTACTGGACCTGCGCCTCGCCCGCGCTGTAGAGCACGCCGGCGAGCGCCGCGAGCGCCGTCGAGACCATCCAGGCCGCGCGCAGCACCCACCGAGAGTCGACCCCGCTCAGCTCGAGGAGCTTCGGGCTCTCGACGGCCGCGCGGACCGGCAGCCCGAACCGCCGCGTCCGCAGCGCGATCGCGAGCACCGTGAGCACGACCGCGGTCGCGGCGAGCTGGCAGACCTGCTGGCCGTCGAAGGGGACGGACCCGACGTAGCCGACGAGGCCCTGCGTGCCGAACGGCGTCGGCGGTCCCAGGACCGTGTTCTCACCGATGCCGAGCAGCACGAGCTGCGGGAGGATCACCATGATCCCGAGGGCCATGACCGTCTTGGCGGTCCGGTTGCCCGGCGGGACCCGCGAGAAGAAGGCGAAGTCGAGGGTCGCCCCGAAGATGGGCGCGAAGACGAGCACCACCAGGATCGCCGCCACCGACCTGTTGACGCCGTGCTGGTAGAGCTCCGCGTACGTCACCGCGGCGGCGTAGGCCTCGGCGGCGAACCCGAAGTTGAAGACCCCCGTCGCCCGGTACGTCAGGACCAGCCCGACGGCGACGAGGGAGAAGGCGCAGCCGTAGGGGACCGAGAGGAGCGCGAAGCTGAAGAACTCCGCCACTCAGCCGAGGCTATGCCCCGGGCGTGCCCGGAGGGGGTGCCACGGGGTGGCTCAGGTTGGCGATCCCGGTGAGCGGGAAGCACACCCACGGGTGCGCCGCGTGGTTGAACGCGAGCACGAAGCTGCTCCCCGAGACCTTCACGAACGTCTCGCATGCGGGCGGCGTGTTCCTCGTGTGCGCGATCGTCCAGTTGATCGGAGCCGTGACCCCACCGCTCGGGCCACCGATGTCTCGCTTGATCTTGTTGATGTCCGCGACCACCGACGACTGGGTCGGGTTCCGCCCCGCCGCGCGAAGCCCCATCGTGAAGAGGTTGGCAGACTCCCATCCCATCAGGGCCACGTCGGAGTACGCGTCGGCCGCGAACCCGTGCGCCACCATCTGCTTGAGGTACAGGTTCAGGCCCGGGAACGCGGTCGGGTACGTCGTTGCCGCCTCGAAGGGAACGTGCTGCAAGAGGAAGTAGACGTTCTGCATCGCCGACGAGTTGGCGGAGAGGATCGAGCGGTCGTACCCGTCGAGCCAGAGCTGCACCGGGTGCATGCCGAAGTTGCCCATCGCCTTCGAGAGCGCGATGTCGCTGTTCACGTCCATGCAGTTGATGACCATGTTGACCTTGGCCAGCCGCATCTTGTTGGCCTCGACGCCCCAGTTCGAGTTGATCTGCTCGTCGACGTTCTGGTACGCGACCTTGATCCTGTACTTGGGCAGCCCCTTGATCGCCCCCTTGCACTCGTCCTGCGAGGCGGCGAAGTTGAGGGCGATCACCGCGGCGTTCATCGACTTCGTCTGCTTGGAAACGTAGGCGAAGAACGGGATCGACGAGGTGAAGTTGAGGACCGAGCCGTAGTCGGCGAAGAAGTTGAGCGGCCCCGCCCAGACGTTGCCGGTCGCGTACCCGAAGACGGGGATCTTCTGCGTGGAGAGGTACTTGTGCGCGTTGAAGAACGGCGTCGAGACGCCCACGATCGCAAATGCGTGGTCCACGCTCACGAGCGTGTGCGCGTCGCTGATGTCCGTGGTCGGGTTGGAGGTGTCGTCGAGCGGGTACGCGAGGCTGATCGTGCGGCCGTTCACGCCGCCCCGGGAGTTCACCCAGTCGAAGTACGCGTTCACCCCGGAGAGGTACGGCTTGAAGTCCGCGGCCAGCGGGCCGGACTCCGAGACGATGGCGCCGACGCTCACCTTCGTCGCGGTGATCCCCGGCGCGCCACGGGGTCGTGTGGAGCCCTGTGCCAGCCCGGTCGTGCCCGCGAGCAGGGCTGCGGCGATCCCGCCGACGACGCTCACCCTGACGGATTGGCGCACCCCACACCTCCTCGTTCGCCTGGCGGGCAGGATACCAGCGGGGTCTGTTGAAACGGCTTCACTCGCCGTACTGTCATCGCGTGCAGGCACGCGTCGTTGTCACGCAGCCGCTCATCGACGGCACGACGAGACGCCTCGACGACGCAGGTCTCACGACCGAGCTCATCTCAACCGACGGTCCGCCAGCGAAGGAGCGCCTGTGTGACGGAGTGCGCGGCGCCGACGCGCTCATCTGTCTCCTCAGCGACACCGTCGACGACGACGTGCTCGCCGCCGGTGCGCCGACGCTGCGCGTCGTCTCGAACGTCGCGGTCGGCTTCGACAACGTCGACGTCGCGGCGGCGGAGCGGAGGGGCGTCGTCGTGTGCAACACGCCCGGCATCCTCGACGCGGCCACGGCGGACCTCACCATGGCGCTCCTGCTCGCCGTCTGCCGCCGCGTCGTGGACGGTGTCGACGCCCTCCGACGAGGCGAGTGGTCCGGGTTCGCGCTCGAGGCCTCGCTCGGCCGCGATCTGGCGGGGATGCGGCTCGGCCTGGTCGGGTTCGGCCGCATCGGCAGCGCGGTCGCCCACCGTGCCGGGGCCTTCGGCATGGACGTCCGCCACCACGCCCGCCACCCGACCGGGGTGCCTGGGTACGAGGACGAGCTGGACGCCCTGCTCGGAACCTCCGACGCCGTGAGCCTCCACGTCCCGCTGACGCCGCAGACCCACCACCTGCTCGACGCGCGCCGCCTCTCGCTCCTCCCGCCGGGGGCAGTCGTCATCAACACCGCGCGGGGACCGGTGCTCGACGAGGCGGCGCTCGTGGCCGCCCTCCGTGAGGGTCGGATCGCGGGCGCCGGCCTCGACGTCTACGACGACGAGCCGCACGTGAGCGAGCGGCTCCGCAGCGCGCCCAACGCGGTGCTCACGCCGCACATCGGGAGCGCCACCCGTGAGACGCGCGCGGCGATGTGCGAGATGGCGGTCGACGCGGTCGTCGACGTGCTCGAGGGCCGCACCCCCCCGCACCGCGTCGCCGGGGCGTCGAGCCCACCGCCGGAGTAGCCTGCGGCACGGGCGGCGCAGCGGGCGTCGCCGTGTTGGACGGGGGTCCGCCATGCTCGTTCGTGACGCCTTCTACATCGACGGCAAGTGGGTCGCGCCGTCGGGCAGCGAGACGATCGACGTCATCGACTCCGCGAACGAGTCGGTCTTCGCGACCATCCCGGCGGGGACATCGAAGGACGTCGACAAGGCGGTGCGCGCTGCGGCGGCCGCGTTCCCCGCGTGGGCCGCCACGCCGGCGAAGGACCGGGGCGAGTTCCTGCAGAAGATCACGGACGGCCTCGCCGCGCGGGCCGCCGAGATCGCCGACGTCATCAGCCACGAGGTCGGGATGCCCCGCAACCTCTCCGAGATGATCCAGGCCGGCCTGCCCACCATGACCTTCGGAGACAACGCGCAGCGTGCCGGCTCGTTCGTCTGGGACGAGGAGATCGGCAACTCGCTCGTCGTCCGAGAGCCGGTCGGGGTCGTCGGCGCGATCACGCCGTGGAACTACCCGCTCCACCAGATCGCGAACAAGGTGGCCCCGGCGCTCGCGGCCGGCTGCACCGTCGTGGTGAAGCCGAGCGAGGTGGCGCCGATCAACGCCTTCATCCTCGCCGAGATCGTCGACGCCGCCCGGCTGCCGAAGGGCGTGTTCAACCTCGTCACGGGCGTCGGGCCCGTCGTGGGCGAGGCGATCGCCAGCCACCCGCTCGTCGACATGGTCTCGTTCACCGGGTCCACGCGAGCCGGGAAGCGCGTCATGGAGCTGGCATCGCAGTCCGTCAAGCGCGTCTCGCTCGAGCTCGGTGGGAAGTCGGCCAACATCATCTGCGACGACGCCGATCTCGAGAAGGCCATCCCGACCGGGGTCTTCGCGTGCTACCTGAACTCCGGGCAGACCTGCTCGGCGCTGACGCGCATGCTCGTCCCGCGCTCGAAGCTGGCCGAGGTCGAGAAGCTGGCGGCCGCCACGGCCGAGACGTTCACGCCGGGCGACCCGTTCGCCGAGACCACGAAGCTGGGCCCGCTCGTCTCCGAGGTGCAGCGGGACCGGGTCCGCGGCTTCATCCAGAAGGGGGTGGACGAGGGCGCCAAGCTCGTCACGGGCGGCGCCGAGCAACCGGACGGGCTCGAGAAGGGCTTCTACATCCGACCGACCGTCTTCTCGAACGTCACCAACGACATGACGATCGCGCGCGAGGAGATCTTCGGCCCCGTGCTCTCGATCATCCCGTACGACACCGAAGAGGAGGCGATCGAGGTCGCCAACGACACGCCGTACGGCCTGGCGGGCGGTGTGTGGGCAGGCTCGCAGGAGCACGCGATCGAGATCGCACAGCGGCTCCGCACGGGACAGGTCGACGTGAACGGCGGGTCGTTCAACCCGTTCGCACCCTTCGGCGGGTACAAGCAGTCGGGCGTCGGCCGCGAGCTCGGCAAGTACGGGTTCGAGGAGTTCCTCGAGGTCAAGTCCATCCAGCGCTAGTCGCGCCGGCGCGCGAGGATAGGATCCCCCCGCGCCTCTAGCTCAACGGCAGAGCAACGGACTCTTAATCCGCAGGTTGCGGGTTCGAATCCCGCGGGGCGCACGCATTGGGCTTGACCCCCAAAGGGGACCATCGTTGCAAGAGCCAGGTCGGGGTTGATGCTGAGAGTAGGACCTCGAACTCGATGGGCGGGACGTAGCCGATAGCCGGCCTTGAGATGCCCCGCCATCCATAACGCACACGCGATCTGCCGGGCGTAGCGGACTATGGCTCGCGACCTCCTGCCCGCTTCCGGGCAGCCGCCGGATCGCCGGCAGGAAGTCTGGTGCGTCTAGCTGTACGGGCTGTTCGTGGCGATCGCGAACGTGATGGAGAAGTTGACCGTTGCCGTGCACCCATTGATCTGGAGCTCCAGAGGACTCACCCCGACGTTCGCGAAGGAGGCGGGGTTGGCCACCGGGCTCTGGGAACCGTTGATCGCCTGAAGGCTCCAAACGGCGGTGCCGACGCTCGATGTCGTGGAGACGTCGACCGAGGCTCCGACGCATCCCGCCAGGTTGCCGCTGAACGTCGCCAAGAGCATCGTCAGGGTCGTCCCGGGTGGGATAAAGGTCGTGGCACTCGTGTCGAGGAGGGCCTGGCCGCTCCAGGTGAAGGTCCCGGTTCCGGCTGGGCCGGTCGCGCCCATCGGTCCGGTGGCACCCCTCGCACCTGTCGCGCCTCTCGGTCCGGTCGCGCCCTTCGCGCCGGTTGCGCCCACGCCCTTCGCGCCGGTTGCGCCCTTCGGTCCGGTTGCACCCACGCCTCTCGGGCCCGTCGCCCCGCGTGGGCCGGTCGCACCCGCCGGGCCGACGGAGCTCCACGAGATCAGCTTGTACCCAGACGCGCACGTGGGCTTGGTCGTCCCGACCTTCGTCAGCGTGCCGTTGTGGAGGCACGCGTAGTACGTCCTCGTGCTCCCGGTCGCCGACGCGATCGCGTACGAGCCTGCTGCGAGCAAGCCGCAGCACAACGCGACGGCGGTTGCGCCGACAGCGGCGCGTCGTGACACCGTCCTCCGTGACCGCAGCAAAGCCCGCGACGACTCGACTCGCTCACCCATGTCCCCCCTGCCAGGTCGATGTGGAGCCGGCAGGGTACATCGCCATCTCGGGTGACGCGCATCGCGGGACGCGTCGCGCAATGCACCTCGAAGCACCAGGGGTCACCGATGCATGCGCGTCAGCCCGCGGCGTCGAGGTCCAGCGTCCAGCTCGCCTGCCCCTCGGCAACGAGCGAGTCCTTGCGGCGGGTGATCCAGCCCTGGCGGTTCATCGTGACGAGCGCGTAGATCTTGACCGGGATCATGATCGCCATGAACACGAGCGTGATGAGCGGCAGGTAGAGGACTGTCGCCGGTGCCCGGCGGAGGTGGCCGAACCCCTTCAGCCCCCGGCCGATGAGCAGCCAGATCGTCGTGAGGAACGCGAGCACCCACTCCCCCTGCACGCAGGCGGCGATCAGCAGGCTGGTCACGATGAGCAGCGTGAACGGCCCGAGCAGGTTCTGCAGCACGCTCACCGAGGTGATCACCGGCTGGCGCCACATCCACCCACGGCCCATCGCGCGGAGGTAGCAGCGGTAGCTGTTGCGGCTCCACCGCACGCGCTGCTTCAGGAACCCCTCGAACGTGTTCGGGAAGACCGTGAGCGCCGACGCCGTGCTCTGGTAGGCCGCGCGCCACCCCTCGCGCAGCACCAGCCAGGTGAGCCGGCCATCGTCGCCGCTCACGCACTCCTTCCCGAGGAACGTCTCGTGCTCGAGCTCGTCGCACAGCGGCAGCACGATCGCCCTGCGGTACGCGGCGGTGCGCCCCGAGATGCAGGGCACCGCCCCGTACCGCGCGGTCGCCGGGATGAAGTGGAAGAACCGGACGTCGAGCATCCAGTCGGCGACGCGTCGCCAGATCCACCCGCCGGGTTGGAAGACGTTCTGGCGGCACCCGACGCCCCCGACCAGCGGGTCCGCGAACCCCATCATGAGGTTGTCGAGGAACCCGTCGGTCCAGACGGTGTCGGAGTCGGTCAGCACGACGACGTCGTTGCGCGCCTCGCGGATGCCGACGACGAGCGCGTGGCGCTTGCCGGGCGGGACGACGACGATCGTGCGGATCCTCGGGTCGTTCGCCGCCCACCGCTCGGCCAGCTCGATGACGTGGTGCTCTGTGTGGTCGATCACCAGGATGACCTCGCCGGGGTCGTTGGCGAGCCACGTCCCGAGCGTGTGCGCGAGCACGTCGGGGTCCTCACGGAAGACCGGGACGACCAGCGAGGTGGACTCGCGGTGGTCGTTGACGGCCGGCTCGTACCGCGAGCCGATCGCCTGGCGGATGATCCACGTCGCCCACGAGACGATCCCGATGAACGAGAGCGGGATCCAGGTCGGCACGCCGAAGAGGTGGTGGCCGAACATCAGAGGCTCCGCAGCTCGCTGTTGGTCGGCGGTGGCACGACCACGTTGCCCGGCGCGCTGAGCCGCAGCCGCACGTTCTCGGCGTCGCCTTCGAACGCGGTGCCGACGACCAGGTTCCTCGTGGCGCCGGAGGTCGCGTAGACGCCCACGGGGCACCCGACGAGCCGGTTGCCGCGGAGCACGTTCCGCTCGCTGGTCCCGGTGAGCCGGATCCCGAAGCGCTGGACGCCGCGGATCACGTTGGCCTCGACGAGGTTGCGCGACACGTAGTCGAGCAGGACTCCGTCGAACGTGCCGGTGATCGTGTTCGACGCGATCTCGTTCTCGTTGGCGCCGTTGTAGAGCACGACCCCGTGCTGCTGGGCCGGGCCGAACGTGTCGTGCACGACCAGCGCGCGGGTGACCGCCGCGGACAGCTCGACGTCGTGGACGCCGCTCTGGCCGATCGTGTCGCCGGTGAGCACGGTCCTCGTGACGTCGCCGTGAAGCTCCACGCCGTCGAGCTGGCTGTGGGTGATGGTGTCGTCGACGATCTGGATTCCGCGGCTCGCGGTGACGTAGACGCCCGTCGTGTTGCCGGTGATGGTGCTGTCGCGGACGCCCGAGCGGCCGGCGGCGGCCTCGAACGTCACGCCCTCGGCGAGGGTGGCGAGCCGCCCGAGGGACTCGATGGTGTCGTGGTCGAGCATGAGGGTGCCCGCCACGTCGAGCAGGAACCCGCGCGCGCTCGGCGACGGCGCGCCGCGGATCGTGAGGCCGGCGAGGTGCCCGCTGCCCCCGGGGCCGATCTCGATGTAGCTCCCGCCGGCGAGGACCAGCTCCCCCGGACCGGAGACGTCGAGCGACCCGCCGTTCGCGACGAGGACCGGCTGGTGCAGCGTGAACGTGTTCCCGACCCGGGTGACGACGCCAAACGGCAGCGCCTCGTCGAGCAGCGCCAGCGAGGTCACCCGCACCCCGAGCAGGAGGTTCGAAGCCGGCACCGCGCTGATCGAGCTGCCGAACGGGAGGACGCCGGCCGCCGGCACCGACGCGTAGCGGTGGTCGAACCGGCCCGAGGACGCCGGCCCGATCGGGAGGGTCAGCACGATCGCCGCGACCGCGAGGACGACGAAGGTGATCGGCACGACCCGGCGCGCGACGGACCGGTGCCGCGCGAGGCCGCCGCCGGGCGGCGTGGGGGCCTCAGAGCTCACTGCGAGGTGGGGTCGGTGTCACGGTGTTCCCGGGCGCGTCCCGTCTGACACGGACGTTCTCGTAGTTCGCCGCGAACCGGTTCGCCGTGACGGCGTTGCCTGTGGCACCGTCGTAGAGGTACATCCCGAGGAGCGCGTGGTGCACGACGTTGTGCAGGACCTGGTTCCCGGTCGAGGCGCCCGAGATGCGGATCCCGAAGCGCGCGACCGGCCCGACGGAGTTCCCCACGATCTGGTTGCCCGACGAGTCCTTGACCACGATCCCGTCGAACGTGGCGGCGACGGTGTTGCCGCGGATCACGTTGTCGTTCGACGAGGTGATGATCACGATGCCGTGGTCACGGCTCCTGGTGACGACGTTCCCGCTCACCACGCTGTTCGTGACCTGGTCCGCGAGGACGATGCCGTGGACGCCCGAGCCCGTCACGACGTTGTCGACTATCCGCAGGTGCGAGTCGCTCGTGTGGGGGTCGATGCCGTAGATGACCGAGTCGAGCACGTGGTTGCCCGAGACCGTGCCGCCCGAGAGCCTCGCGAGGTAGACGCCGAAGAAGCTCCCGCGGATCGTGCACCCCGCCACGAGGAACGCGGACGACGCGCCGTCGGCGGTCACCCCGTACGTCTGGTCGCCGAGGTGCCCGAGGTCGATGAGCCGGTCGGCCCGCAGCTGCAGGACGGCGCCGCTGCGGGCCGTGATGAACCCGCGCCCGGGCGTCGGGTGCGCCTGGGGGCGCCCCGCCCGGTCCACCCCGACCACCGTCAGCTGCTGCAGCCGGATGGCTGCGCCGTGCTCGGCGATGAGGAACGCGCCGGGAGCGAGCTCGAGCCGCAGCGGCCCGCGCAGCGAGAGCGAGGTCGTCGCCGGCAGCTCCACGGGCCGCGTGAGCCGCCACGTCCCCGACCCCTCTGCCACGACGGTCCCGGTCGGCGTCACCCTGGCGAGCGCGGTGAGCGAGTGGATCGTGAGCCCGCGGTGGAGCCGCTGGGACGCCGGGACCACGGGGGAGGTCAGGGCCACCGCAGGCCGCTCGAAGGGCACCGGGTCGGGTGGGTAGACGTGGCTGAAGCCGGGCGATGCCGCGACGCTGGCGGGGCCCTTCGGTGCGGCGCTGCCGCGGTGGGTCACGTAGAGCAGCGTCCCGCCAACACCGAGCCCGACCCACAGCGCGATCGAGAGCGCGAGCGCGACCGGACGGCGCACCTTGGGGCCGCCGATGGTCGCTGGGGGCGTCATCGCCCCGTCCTCGGTCGCCCGCCCGGCTGGCGCGGGCACCTGGCACGACCTGGCCGCCACGGGCGGCGGGTCCGGCTCAACACGAGCACCGCAGCGTCAGGGCCTGGTCGGCCGCGCCGCTGAAGAACGTGCCGGCCGCGATCGGGTGCGCGATCGGCGAGATCGCAACCCCGTAGAGCACGTTGTGGTTGACGCCGGCGTTGGGGCTCGGCTGCCGGGACCACGCGCGCCCGTTCCAAGAGATGATGAGCGTCCGGTCGGCGGTCCCGAAGAACTGGTTCCCGACCGCGATCGCACGGCGGGTCGAGCTCGCGACGACCGCTGTCAGCACCTCGTGCACCGCCGCTGAGGGAGCGACCCCGACGACCGTCCAACGGTGCCCGTTCCAGTGCTCCACCAGCGGCCGGTCGCCGGTGCCCTGGTTCGAGAACCCGACGGCCCACGCGTTCGCCCTCGAGGTGGCCGACACCGAGTCGAGCTCGTTGTGGGAGAGCCCGACGTCCGGGCTCGGGACGACCGCCCACCGTCGTCCGTTCCACAGCTCGACGAGCGTCCTCGTCACCCCGAGCTGGATCCGGTGCCCCACGGCCCAGAGCCACCTGGTCCCCGGGATCCGGGCGATCGAGCTGAACCCGCTGTGGCTGAGGGGCGGGTGCTGGCACGGGACGATGGCCCACGTCCTTCCGTTCCAGTGCTCCACGAGCGCCTCGTCGGTGATCGAGCGGTGCAGGTCGTAGTGGCCGACCGCCCAGACGTCGTTGGGCCGGACGTCGACGACCGCGTCGAGCTCGTTGTGGTACAGGCCCTGGTTCGCGCTGCGGACCACCCGCCACGAGACGCCGTTCCAGTGCAGGGTGAGCGTGCGCTCCTGGCCCGCCGGCGGCTCGTAGCGCCCGACCGCCCAGACGTCCCGGCCGGACGAGCCGGCGACGCCGGCGAGCCCGTTGTGCAACGTGCCCACGTTTGGCGATGGAGCGACCACCCATGACCGGCCGTCCCACCGCTCGATGAGCGTGCGGTCTGAGACGCCGCTGTAGTAGTCGCCGACCGTCCACGCGGTCGCACCGGTGTAGGCCACGGCGAGCAGCTCGTTGTGTCCGGCGCCGACGTTCTGCGCGCCGGTCCGCACCCACGTGCCTGCCCGCGACCCCGAGGCGCTCGCCGGAGCAGCCACGAGCGCGGTCGCGAGCAGGCCGGCGGTCGCGGCCAGCAGGGCCGCGCCGCGAAGGCGGCTGCCGCACACCCCACTCACCCTCCGCCCAGGGTCTTGCCGCGGGACCGGGGTCAGTGGCAGCTCTTGCACGTCTCGACCAGCGTGCGGTCGGCGCTGCCGCTGAAGAACGTGCCCACCGCGATCGGCGTCCCTCCGGGCACCGCCGTGGCACCTTCCATCTCGTTGTGGTTCGTGTTCGCGTCACCGCTCGTCGAGACGTGCCAGGCGGTGCCGTTCCAGTGCTGGACCATCGTCTGGTCGAAGGTCCCGTCGAACTCGCGCCCGATCGCCCAGATGCTCGTCGGCCCAAGCGCGAAGATGCCGAGGAACTCGTTGTTGAAGGTCCCGACGTTGTCGGTGGTCATCGCAGCCCACCTGGTGCCGTTCCAGTGCTCCACCAGCGTCTGGTTGGTGTGCACGGTGGAGCCCTTGTGCCCCTCGGTGAAGCTCCCGGCTGCGTACGCGGAGCTCGGTGAGAGCGCGACCACGCCGGCCAGCGTGTTGGCCTCCGTCCCGACGTTGACGCCTCGGACGACCGACCACCGGCCGGCCCGCAACCGCTCGAACAGGGTCTGGTCGTTCACCCCGTTGAAGTAGGAGCCGACGGCCCACGCCTGCCCGCCGTGGGTCCTCGGGACGATCGCAACGCTGTCGAGCGCGTTGTGGTTGGCGCCGACGTTCGGGCTCCGCACGACCGACCACCTCGACCCGTTGAAGTGCTCGATGAGGGTCCGATCCTTCGACCCGCTGAAGTAGGTGCCGACCGCCCACACGTTGGTGGGGGACGCGGCGGCCACGGCGTCGAGCTCGTTGTGCTTGGTGCCGACGTTCGGGCTGCGCTGCACCGACCAGCTCTTCCCGTTCCATGCGAGCACGAGCGTCCGGTCCGCGCGGCCCGAGAACGCCGTCCCGACCGCCCACGCCTTGGTCGACGACGCGACGGCCACCGAGGCGAGCGTGTTGTGCTTGGTCCCGAGGTCGGGCGACGGCACGACGGCCCAGCCCGTGGCCGAGTCCCGCAGGATGAGCGTCCTGTCGGAGCTGCCGTTGAACGACTCGCCGACCGCGAAGGTCACGCCCGCGGTGGACGCGACGGCGTGCAGGTCGTTGTGCATCGCCCCTGCGTCGGGGCTCGTCACGACGCTCCACGAGGTGAGCGCCGCCCCCGCCGCCGGGAGCGCGGCCATGGCGCCGACGAGCGCGAGCCCGCCGACGGTCGCGCCAGCCAGGCGCCGGAATCGCACGTTCACAGACAGACCTCCGAGCTCTCTCCAGTATCGACCATCGCGGCGTCCGGCGTAGCTGCGTCCCGGAGGTCGTCGTTGACCCGCTGCACGGCGTCGAGCAGCGGCCGCTCGATCCCGAGGTCCGCCAGCATCCCGATGAACCCCGCGAGGTCCTTCGGGAGGCACGCGCCGCCGAACGGCGCGCCGCCCCGGGTCCCGTAGGGGGGGTTCCACAGCCCCTCTGCGCCGGCGGTGGCCGCAGCGATGGCGACCGACGAGTCCACCTCGAGGGAGCTCAGGATCCGGTGCAGCTCGTTGAAGAAGCTGATCTTCGTCGCGTTGAAGAGGTTCGCGGCGTACTTGGCCGACTCCGCGGTGCGCAGCGGCATCACGTGCTGGGGCACGTCCGCCCACGGCGCGTACAGCACTCGGAGCGCCTGCTCGGCCTGCTCGTCTGCAACCCCGAGCACGATGACCCGCGGGTTGAGGAAGTCGTCGTACGCCGAGACTGCCCGGAGGAACTCCGGGTTGACCGCGACGCTGAAGTCGATGCCCGCCGTGGCCCCCGAGTGCGCCTCGAGGAGCGGCAGCACCTCGTTCTCGGTCGTGCCGGGGGGGACGGTGCTGCGCACGACGACGCACGCCCACTGGCCGGCGCGCCGCAGCGCCTCCCCGACGGCCGCCGCCGCGGCCCGGACGTGCGTGAGGTCGGGCCGGTCGGCGACGGTCGGCGTCGGGACCGACAGGAGGTAGAAGTCCGATGGCTCACGGCCGATCGCCTCGACGGACGTCGCCACGAGGCCCTGGTCGACCAGCTCGCGGACCTTGCTCGGGGAGGTGTCGGCGAATCGGACGTCGCACCCGGTGGCTGCGAGCCCGACGCCGGTCGCATGGCCGACGACGCCGGCGCCGACGATGGTGACGCGAAGCGTGGAGGCGTCTGGTTGCAACGGGCGCCGAGCTGGCAGTGGGTCGATCATGTGCGGTGCCTTTGCCCGAGGGTCGGCGGATCGTACCCATGCACCTCTTGGATGAAACGGGGCACCAGTGGTGCCCGCGTCCAAGATCCTCAACAGGATCGTGCGATCCGGAACCTCCTTCCAGATCCCTCGTACCGCATGTGACCCGAGTGTGTTGAGGTAAGAGCGAGATAAGCGTGTGCGAGAGGGACGCCTCGCTCTCGTGCGCGACGACGTCGCCGCGCACGCCGTCGGTGATCGCGTTGGACGGTTCGTTGCGAGCGGGTTGGGCGCGCGTTGCGACGCGCGGCTACGAGCCCGGCGGGCGGATCGTCGCGAGGTTCGACCGCGCCGGCAAGCGATGGCCCGCCGGCCCCTGGCCGAAGAGCCACAGGATGTTCCCGGTCATCTTCTGCAGCGCGATCGCCGAGGCCGAGCAGCCACCCGTTGCCGGGCACACGCCCATGGCGTCGATCCAGTTGTTGTTGCCGGTGTCGAGCACGCCCGAGCCCGTGCCCGGCGCGGTGTAGTAGGTCAGGTCCGAGTACGTGACGGCGCCCCACGCGCCCTGGTTGGTGTACACGCTCGCGAGCGGGACCGGCGAGTGCGCGAGGACCTCCAGGTTCGCCGGCAGCCCGACGCCCCCGACGTAGTGGTCGATGTCGGAGCGGACGACGCCGGGCAGCGCCGAGCCGTCGTGCAGCCCGGTGCCCCGGTACAGCCACGACGAGGCGTCCGTCACCACCATCGGCGCCGCTGCGCCCGGGTAGAGGAACCCGCTGTAGACCTCCCCCACCTGGGCCTCGGCCGACCAGCTCGTCGGCGGCGAGGACCACGTGTTGCCGGTCACCTCGTACGGGCTGACGTGCCCGTTGAGCGGGTCCTCCTGGGAGTCGCGGTAGTCGACCACCTCGCGGTCCGGGCCGAGCGGGGAGGGCTGCAGCCGCACGTGCCGGAGGATCGACGCCGCGCCGAAGAAGACGACGTTGAGGCCGTGGGCCATGGCGCTGTCGAGCCCCACCCGCTCTCGGTACGACCACGACTCGTCGTGCCCGAGCGAGAGCAGCACGCGGTGGGCAGCGACGATCGACGGGTGCGCGTCGATCGTCACGTCCGAGACGTAGGCGACGTTGAGCCCCTGCTCCTCGCAGTAGCGCACGAGCGGGTACTCGTCGCCGAGGAAGTCCGACGCGCCGTCTCCGGTGTCGTAGGGACGGTCGAACGAGACGACCCTCGCGCGGTTGCACACGGGGTAGGAGGGGACGCCGGGGGCGCACGGCCCGACCCCCTGGTAGTAGGAGTAGCCGCCGTACGCGTTCCACCCCTCCTCGGTGAACGTGCGCGCCACGATCAGGTACGTCGCGTGGCTGGTCGGGTCCCAGATCGTGAGCGGCACGTAGGCCTGCGCCCGCGGCCCCGCGACCAGCTTGAAGAGGTAGTCGCCCTGGACGAACGCGGGCGTCAGCGCCACCGAGAAGGAGCGGTGCCAGCTCGCGCACTCGACGAGGTTGATCCCCGCCGTGTGCGTGCACGGCGGCTGGACCTGCCCGTGCTCGAGCGGCGAGGACCACACCAGCCGTGCCCCGGTCCCCTGGTACCAGCCCATCCGGAAGGCCTCGACCCGGAACGAGCGCGCCCGCGTCGTGACGTAGAACCCGACGGTCTGGCCGTCGGACGCGTAGGTGTGGTCGGCGAACCCCTCGATCGCGCCGTACGGGACGGACGAGGGGATCTTCCAGGCGGTCGTCCCGGGCTGCCTGTTCTCGTCGAGGACCCACGGGGCCACCACCCCGGCGGGGCCGAGGTACGCGGCCGACGAGGACGCAGGCGGCGTCGCGGCGGAGCCCCCTCCCGCCGCGTCGATGGCCACCCAGGCGATCGCGGCGACGACCGCGACGACCGCGACGGCGGCGAGCGCCACCAGCGTTCGGCGCAGCGGGTAGTTCGGCTCTCGAGCGTGGCGCGCCCTCGCCGCGGACCGGGTGCGCGGCGCCGCCACGTCAGGTCGCCACGGTCAGGCCGCCGTCAACGGCGACGACCTGCCCGGTGAGGTACCGCGCCGCGGCGAGCGCGAGCACGACCTCGGCGACGTCCTCGGGCTGGCCGGACCGCCGCAGCGGCGCGATCGCGCCGACCGCGGTCCGGATCTGGTCCCAGTCCTTGGTCCACGGCGTGTCGATGAGGCCGGGCGCGACGGCGTTCACGCGCACCTCGGGGCCGACGACCTTCGCGAGCAGCACGGTCAGGTGGTTCAGCGCCGCCTTGGACGACGCATACGGGATCGAGCTTCCCTGCGCGCGGAGCCCCGCGATCGAGGAGACGTTCACGACCGACCCGCGCGCCTCGCGCAGCGCGGGCATCGCCGCGACGGTCACCGACCAGGTCCCGAAGACGTTCACCTCGAAGATCCGGCGCCAGACCTCCAGGGTCGCGGCGTCGAGGTCCTGGTGCGGGATGACGGTCGTCGTCCCGGCGTTGTTCACGAGCACGTCGAGCCTGCCGTGGCGCTCGAGCGCGGTGGCGACGAGCCGTCGGGCGTCCGCCTCGACGGCCACGTCGGCCTGGACGTAGGACGCGCCGTCGAGCTCGGCCGCGAGGCGCTCGCCGTCCCTGACGCTCGCGCGGGAGTTCACGACGACGCTCGCGCCCTGGGCGGCGAACGCGCGCGCGGTCGCCTCCCCGATCCCGCTCGACGAGCCGGTGACGAGCGCGACCTTGCCCTCGAACGCGCCCATGCTCATCGCCGCCGCACCCGCCACGAGCCGGTCCACCGCTGCGCGGGCTCGAGGACGATCAGGTCGCGCCCGCTCCGCAGCGCGTCGGGTGGGCAGGTCATCGGCTCCACGCTGACAGATCGCCGGCGCAACGAGGCGTCGAGGGTGTCGCCGGTGCACACCTGGAAGTACGGGAACGTCCGGTCGACGCTGAGCTCGACGGTCCCGGTGCCCTCCTCTGCCAGCCGGGCAGTCGCCCAGCCCGAGTCGTCCCGGACCAGGTCGCAGAAGGTCGCGTCGAGGACCGCGTCGCCGATCGGCCGCGGCTGGCGCCAGTCGAGGGGCCCCTCCGCCACGCGCCGGGTGGCGCCGGTCGGAAGTCGGCGGTCGTCGGTCACGACCGTGCCGCACGCCGGCACGCTGAGGATCGCCCGGTCAACGCCGCGGGCGGGCACCGCCAGGTACGGGTGGAACCCCAGGCCGAACGGCACCGGGACCGAGTCGGCGTTGGTCACGGTCGTCGTGCACGTGAGGCCCTCGGCCCCGAGGTGGAACGCGACCTCGACGAGCGCGAGGAACGGGAACCCCGGCTCGGGGTGGACGCGCAGCGAGAGCTGCACCCGGTTCTGCGCCACCGAGTCGACGTGGAACGGCCGGTAGCGGACGAGCCCGTGGATGGCGTTGCCGAGCTCGGGCTCGTCGAGCGGCGCGCGCGCCTCGCGGCCGGAGAACGACCACGAGCCCGCGCCGAGGCGGTTCGGCCACGGAAAGCAGAGCTGACCGCGCGCGCCGGTCGACATCTCCTCCTCGCAGAACCCGTCGACGACGGGGACGCCCGCGCGCTGGTACTCGCGCAGCGTCGCGCCGACCTCGGTCACGACGGCACGCTGGTCGACGTGGGCGATCATCAGCTGCTCGCCGGTCGGCAGCGTCATGCGGCGCGTCGCCGGGTGGGGCGGAGCATCGCCGTTATGGTACGGCCGGTGCGGGTCCTGCTCACGAACGACGACGGGATCGACGCGCGCGGGCTGAAGGCCCTCGTCGTCGCGACCGCGGCGTGGGCGCGGCGAGCGCCCGGTCGCGAGCTCGTCGTCGTCGCGCCGGACCGGAACTACTCGGGCGCCGGCGCGTCGGTCGGCGAGGTCTACCGGCGCAGCTCGATCGCCTACTCGAGAAGCGGAGTCGCCGGCGCCGACGACGTCGAGTGCTTCGCCCTCGATGCCTCGCCCGCGCTCTGCGTGCTCGTCGGGGTGCTCGGCGGCATGGGGCCACGCCCCGACGTGGTCGTGGCCGGCGTGAACGCCGGGGTCAACGTCGGACGGTCGGTGCTCCACTCCGGGACCGTGGGCGCGATCCTCACGGGGAGCCAGCTCGGCCTCTCGGGGCTCTCGGTCTCGATGCAGTGGACCGACGACCCGCCGTTCGAGGTCGCCGCCGACCTCGCCGTCGAGGTCCTCGACCAGCTCGTCCTCGCCCCCCCGCGCACGCTGCTGAACCTCAACGTGCCGGCGCTCGCCGCCCACGAGCTCCGCGGGGTCAGGCGTGGGCGCGTCTCGACGGCCGGCATCGTGCGGGCGGCAGACCAGCCCGCCGACCCGCTGGCCGAGGCCGGCGAGATCGCGCTCCGGCTCGGCTCGGCGGTCCCCGCCCTCGGCGACGTGAGCGACGAGGAGCCCGAGGACGACGGCGCCCTCGTCGCGGCGGGCTTCGCGTCCATCACGCCGCTGCGCTCCGTCCACGAGGACACCGACGCGGGCGCCGACGACGCGATCCGCGCCGCGCTCGACGCGGTCAGCCACCACCTCCACGCCGCCTGCTAGCGCTGCCTGCCAGCGCTGCCTGCTCGGCTGCTCGCCGGGCGAGGCTCACTCGTCGTCGGCGTCGCTCCGCAGCCGCTTGAGCGCCGCGCGCCGGCGCTTCGCCGCAAGGCGACGCTCCTCGGCGGCGCGCGTCGGGGCTGTCGGCCGCCTGGGCGCCGGCACGTCGAGCGCGAGCGCGACGCGGCGGCGGAGCCGCTCCTCGGCGAGCCGACGGTTCTCGCCCTGGCGCCGCGACGCCGAGGAGGTCGCGCGGACGACGTCGCCGAAGACCGCTCGCAGCCGCTCGCGCGTCTGATCGTCGAGCGACGCGGTGCGCAGGTCCAGCTCGACGGTGACCCGGCTCCGCGTGCGGTTCGCGTGCTGGCCCCCCGGCCCGCCGGCGGTGTCGACGCGGACCGTCAGGTCGCGCGGGTCGATCAGGGCCGGCGGCTGTGCGTCGCCCCCGTCGGACGCGGGCACGAGCCGAGGCTAGACACCCCTGGGGGCTAAGCCGTCAAGCCGATGCGCGTTTTCCCTGATCGGTTCAGGATGCCCCAGCACCCGGGAGGCCTGTTCCGCGGCTCTCGGGGCCTCTAGCGGTCGGGTCACGCCGCGAGCTGCGCGCGATGTCGCCACGCCGTCGCCTCGTCGTAAGGGACGTGGTCCTCGAGGCAGCCGTGCAGGATGCCGACGAGCCGATTCCCGAGCGCCCGCGTCGCGACCCGGTGGGTCTTGCCGCGCTGGCGCAGCTCGTCGTAGTAGCGACGCGCGCCCGGCGAGCTGGTGAGCGCGCAGAACGCCCACTGGTCGCACGTCGCGACGAGCCTGCGGTTGCGGCTCACGCGCGCCAGCACGACGCGCGAGAGGCCCGAGGCCCTGGTCACCGGCGACGTGCCGGCGTAGTTCCTGCGAGACTTGGCAGAGGCATAGCGGTTCGGGTCGTCCCCGAACTCGCCGAGCACCCGGGCGCCGAGGACCGTCCCCAGCCCTGGAAGCGACAGGACGACCTTGGCGTCCGGGTGCTGCTCAAAAGCCGCCGACAGCGCTTCTTCGAGCGTCGCGACCTCGGCGGTCGCCGCCGCGATGAGGCGGAGCTCGCTCGCCGTGACCGCGCCGTAGGCGTCCGCGACGATCCCGGGCTGCTCGAGCTGTCCGCGGCACAGGGCGTCGCGGAGCTGGCGGGCGCGGGCGGCCACGTTGCGCTGGCGCCCTCCTTTGCGCAGCAGCGCCTCGAGCTCCCCGGTCCCGAGCGCGCGGCCCGCGGCGGGCGTGGGGGCCGCGGTGAGGACCGCCACCGCGTCGTTCGAGGCGAGGTCGGTCCCGAAGGCCTCGAGGGCGCCCGGGTAGTAGTCCTTGAGCGCGTTGCGCAGCTGGTTCAGGTGCCGCTGCCGCGACCAGATGGCCGACTGGTGGGCCCGTGCGAGCACCTTGGTCGCCTCTGCGAGGTCCGAGTCCCCGGCGACCTCGCGGAGCTGGTGGCGGTCGGTGCGGACCATGTCGGCGAGCACGCGTGCGTCGCCACGGTCGGACTTGGCCCCCGATACCTGGTGTCGGTCCCGGAATCGCGACGACGCGAGTGGGTTCACGGCATAGACGGCGTAGCCCGCCGCCACCAGCGAGACCACGAGCAGCCCCCGGTCCTTCTCGATGCCGACCGCCACCTGCCCAGGCTCCTCCGCGTGGTCGGCGACCAGCTCGTGGAGCTGGCGGACTCCCTCGAGCGTGTCGAGGACGCGGCGGGAGCCGAGCACTGCGCCACCCTCGTCGAGCACGCACACGTCGTGGTGGGCCTCAGCCCAGTCCACACCAACAAAGATCATCGAAGCCTCCTCGGTCATGTGACGAGCCTTGAGGCGACGGCAGCGACCTAATGGATCAGTGCTCCTGGCACGACACCCCTCCAGCCTTCCCCGTCGGCCTCACCGACCGACCGGGGCACGCTCTAGCCATAGAGCTCTCAGCTCAGGTGACACGAGTGCTCACCGGTCAGCGGCTCAGCGGAAGCCTCCCGCAGTCAGCTGGCTGCTTCCACCCCCATTAGGTGGCGCCGGTACGATCAGGCGCCATGCAGTACCGACACCTCGGACGCTCCGGGATGATGGTCTCGGCCGTCTCGTACGGCAACTGGGTGACCCATGGCGGCCAGATCGGCGAGGACGCCGCCGTCGCGTGCGTGCGCGCCGCGCTCGACAACGGGATCACGACCTTCGACACCGCCGACGTCTACCACCAGGGCGAGGCCGAGCGCGTGCTCGGCGTCGCGCTGAAGGGGGTGCGGCGCGACTCGGTCGAGGTCTTCACCAAGGTCTTCTGGCCGACCGGGCCCAACCCCAACAACCGCGGGCTCTCGCGCAAGCACATCATGGAGTCGGTCGAGGGCTCGCTGCAGCGGCTCGGCACCGACCACGTGGACCTGCTCCAGGCCCACCGATACGACGTCGAGGCGCCGCTCGACGAGACGCTCCGCGCGTTCGACGACCTCGTCCGTCAGGGCAAGGTGCACTACGTCGGGGTCTCTGAGTGGACCGCGGCGCAGATCGCTGACGCCTTGGCGACCGCCGACCGGATGGAGCTCGACCGGATCGTCTCCAACCAGCCGCAGTACTCGCTGCTCTGGCGCGTCCCCGAGACCGAGGTGATGCCCGTCTGCCGCGCAAACGGGATCGGCCAGGTCGTCTGGTCCCCGCTCGCCCAGGGCGTGCTGACCGGGAAGTACGAGCCGGGGGCCGCCGTGCCCGAGGGCACCCGTGCGGCCGATGAGGGCGCGAAGCACTTCATCTCGTGGCTGCTGCGCGACGAGGTCCTCTTCCCGGTCCAGCAGTTCTGCAAGCTGGCGCGCGAGGCCGGGCACACCCCCGCCGACGTGGCGCTCGCGTGGGTGCTGCGCAACGACAACGTCGCGAGCGCGATCACCGGGGCCTCCAAGCCCGAGCAGGTCGTGGCGAACGCCAGGGCGGCGGAGCTCGTGCTCGACGACGACCTCGTGGCGGCGATCGACGAGGTCCTCGCCCCCACCGTGCTGCGGGACCCCGCGATGACCGCCAGCCCCACGCGGCGGCCCTGAGCCACCGCCCGCCCGAACCTCCTCAGGCGCGCACCACCGCGAGCTGCGTCGCCTGGGCCACGGCGTGGCCCCGTGCGTCCCACAGCTCGCAGACCTCGTCGACGAGCCCGTCGCCGATCGTGCGGGCGAGCTGGCGCGCGACGAGCCACCCCTCCGCCGGCCACGCTCGGACGTACGCAGAGAGCTGTACCGTCGGCACCCAGCCCCCCAGGCCCACGACGGGGAGGGTCGCCGGCGGCATGACGTCGAGCGCGAAGAGGAGCGCGAGCGGGTCCATCCTGCGCCCGTCGGCCAGCCG
>Ga0318565_10000061_pt1 | contig 20275 bp, 20 predicted proteins | sample GRESIP066b5f21_FD_203501 | JGI IMG/M metagenome (GOLD analysis project Ga0318565, IMG submission 203501) | Tropical soil microbial communities from Luquillo Experimental Forest, Puerto Rico - GRE.SIPMG.066b5f21 | ecosystem: Environmental > Terrestrial > Soil > Tropical forest > Bulk soil...
CTCGCGCCGGCGCCCTGACGCGGATCAGGCGGAGGGCTGGGGGAGCGGCTGCTGGGAGCGCCGGCGCGCGGCCAGCCACTGCTTGCGGAGCTTGCGGCGCTCGTCCTCGGAGGTCCCGCCCCACACTCCGGACTCCTGGTTCGTCGCGAGCGCGAAGTCGAGGCACGCCGAGGCGGCCTCGCACTGCGCGCAGATGCGCTTCGCGGCCGCGATCTGCTCGAGCGCCAGCCCCGTGGTGCCGATCGGGAAGAAGAGCTCGGGCTCAGTCGAGCGACACGCGGCGACCGATCGCCAGTCGTCGAGGTCCCAATCGAACGTGCGGTTCCACGTCAGCGCCATCCGTCGTCGTCCTGTCTCCCCCGGATCGTGAAACCTTTCACGATCCGCCCTCGTCCGCGACACCTAAGAAGGAGCCGGTCTGTCAAGCGTACAAGTCGCCCCCCGGCCCGGCAAGGGGACGGCGGCGATCGCGTGCCGAGAACTCGCAGGTCGGCGGCACCGAGCGTCGAGTTACATCGGTGCAACTCGAACTTCTCTCGGCCGCTCCGGCCCAACCGGCTGGTGCCCTCGCCCAGAGGGGCCGGGCGCGTGCTCGGTATCCTCCGCCGATCCGCCGGACCGACGCGCCCCGATGACTGGGCGGCCGTCGCCGCGCGTCCTCGCCCACCGGGGGGACACCACCGCGGCGGCGACGGAGAACACGATCGCCGCGTTCCTCGCCGCCGCCGCCGCGGGCGCGAGCGGGGTCGAGCTCGATGTGCGGCGGACCGCCGACGGGGCGCTCGTGGTCGTCCACGACGCCGTCGTCGAGGGGGTCGGGCCGGTGGCGGACGCCCGGCTCCGCGACCTCCCCGCCGACGTGGCCGTCCTCGACGAGGCGTTGGGGGTCCTCGAGGGCCTCGTCGTCAACGTCGAGATCAAGAACGACCCGAGGGAGCCCGGGTACGACGCGGGCGGGTCGCTCGCGCACGCGGTCGTGGCGGTGGTCCTCGAGCACGAGGGCGCCGACCGCGCCGTCGTCTCCTCGTTCGACCTCCCCACCATCGACGCGGTCCGCCAGGCGTCCGCCACGCTCCAGACCGGGTGGCTCCTCGGGCGCGCCGCGCACCCGCTCGACGCGGTGCCGGTCGCCGCCGCCCGCGCGGTCTCGGCGCTGCACCTGTTCGTCGGCACGGTGGGCCCCGACGTGGTCGCGGCGGCGCACGGCGCGGGGCTGGACGTCGCCGTCTGGACGGTGAACTCGCGCCACGACCTCGAGCGGGTCGTCGCCGCAGGCGTCGACGCCGTCATCACCGACGACGTCGCGCTCGCGCTCGAGGTGCTGGCGGCGGACGAGCCGGCGCGAAATGGCGTGGCCGGGCCCGCCTCCGCTTGAATGGCCGCCGTGAACGTCGTCGTGTGCGTGAAGCAGATCCCGGACCCCGCTGCGCCGCCCGCGCTCGAGCCCGGGACCCACACCCTCGACCGCAGCGGCAAGCTGATCCTCGACGACTCCGACGCCTACGGCGTCGAGATGGCGCTGCAGCTCGTGGACGCCTCGGGCGACGGCGAGGTGACGCTCGTCTCCATGGCGCCGAACGGCGAGACCGGGGGGCTGCGCACGGCGCTCGCGATGGGGGCCGCAAAGGCGATCCTCGTCTCTGACCCCGAGCTCAAGGGGACCGACGCGCTCGGCACCGCGAAGGTGCTCGCCGCGGCGATCCGCTCGACGCCGTTCGACCTCGTGCTCGCCGCGACCGAGTCGACCGACGGGTACACCGGGACGACCCCGGTGCAGCTCGCCGAGCTCCTCGGGCTGCCGTCGGTGACCTTCGCCAAGGCGGTCGCGGTCGACGGCACGACCGTTCGCGTGGAGCGCCAGACCGAGGCCGGGTACGACGAGGTGACCTGCCCCATGCCCGCGGTCGTCACCGTGACCGCCGGCGTGGTGGAGCCGCGGTACCCGTCGTTCAAGGGGATCATGGCGGCGAAGTCGAAGCCGGTCGAGACGAGGACCGTCGCCGACCTCGGGCTCGCCGGGCAGGTGGGCCCGGCGGGGTCCCGCCAGGAGATCGTGGACGTGGTGGCCGCCGAGGCGCGCTCGTCGGGCGAGATCGTGGAGGACGAGGGCGACGGCGCCGCGCGGATCGTGGCGTTCCTCGAGGCCCAGAAGGTCATCTGAGGGAGCGTGCGATGCCGGTGAGCGCCATCTGGGTCCTCTGCGAGCCGACCTCGTCCGGGGTGACGACGACCAGCCTCGAGCTGCTGGCCGCCGCGCGGACGCTGGCGACGCGGGTCGAGGTCGTGAGCTGGGGGCCGTCGACCGCCGCCAACGCCGAGGTGCTCGGCGCCCACGGCGCGGCGACGGTCCACGACGTGGGCGACGTGCACGGCAGGCTCCCCGGCGTCCCCGTCGCCGCGGCGATGGCCGCGCTGGTCCAGCGCGCCGGCGCGCCCGACGCGATCCTCGTGCCGACGAGCTACGACGGCCGCGACGTCGCCGCGCGGCTCTCCGTCAGGCTCGACCGCCCGGTGCTCACGAACGTCACGGGGCTCACGGACGAGGGCGGCGCGCTCGTCTCGGAGCACCCGGTCTTCGGCGGCTCGCTCACCGTCCGCGCACGGTTCACCGGCGAGCCACCGGGGATCTTCGTCATCAGGGCCAAGAGCTTCGCCCCCGAGCCGGCCGGCTCGACCGCGGCGGCCGTGGCGGCGCTCGAGGTGCCCGAGACCGGGGCGACCGGGAGCGCCACGGTGGACACCAGCCACGCCGAGGAGCGCACCGGGCCGTCCCTCGACGAGGCGGGCGTCGTGGTCTCGGGCGGCCGGGGGCTCGGGGACGCGTCGGCGTACCCGATGATCGAGGAGCTCGCGTCGCTGCTGCACGGTGCGGCCGGCGCGTCCCGCGCCATCGTCGACGCCGGGTGGGTGCCGTACTCGCACCAGGTCGGGCAGACCGGCAAGACCGTGAAGCCCGACGTCTACCTCGCCTTCGGCATCTCCGGGGCGACGCAGCACCTCGTCGGGATGAAGGGGTCGAGGGCCATCGTCGCGGTCAACAAGGACCGCGACGCGCCGATCTTCACGATCGCCGACCTCGGCATCGTCGGCGACGTGCACAGGGTGCTCCCCGCGCTCATCGACCTGCTGAAGAACCGCTGAGCGACGCGCGGCGCACGCGCCGCGCAGCACGCAACCGCAACGGCGGCCGAGAGCGCCAGCGGTAGGTTGGCCGCGGTCCCGCCATGCTCTTCCCGACGATCGACTTCGCCATCTTCTTCTGCGTCGTCTACATCGGGGCGTGGCTGCTCAACACGCGTGTCGTCGCCTGGAAGCTGTGGCTCCTCGCGGCGTCGTACTACTTCTACGCGTACTGGGACTGGCGGTTCTGCTTCCTGCTGCTCGCGTCCACCGTCATCGCGCACGTCGGTGCCACGGCCATCAGCAGGTCGCGCTCGGAGCGGGCCCGCCGCGCGTGGCTGGCGGCGGCGCTCGTCGGGCTGATCGGGCTCCTCGGGTACTTCAAGTACTACGGGTTCTTCTCGGTCAACCTCACGAACTGGCTGAGCCACGTCGGCCTCGGCCACCTGGTCCCGCTGGTCACCCCGACGCTGCCGATCGCGATCTCGTTCTTCACGTTCATGGCGATCAGCTACGTCGTCGACGTCTACCGCGGCACGCTCGAGCTGGCGACCCCGATCGACCTGGCGACGTACCTCTCGTTCTTCCCGCACCTCGTGGCCGGGCCGATCGTGCGCGGCGGGGAGCTGCTCCCGCAGCTGCGACGGCCGCGCGACGGCCGCGACGTCGACCTCTCGCGCGCGGCGCTCCTGATCATGGGCGGCCTCTTCAAGAAGATCGTGATCTCGTCATACGTCTCGGCGCACATCGTGGCGCCCGTCTTCGCCGCCCCCGCCGCGCACAGCGCCCCCGAGGTGCTCTTCGCCGTCTGGGGGTACGCGATCCAGATCTACGCGGACTTCTCGGGGTACACCGACATCGCCATCGGGATCGCGCTCCTGCTCGGGGTCCGCTTCCCGGTCAACTTCGACGCCCCCTACAGCGCCCGGTCCCTCCAGGACTTCTGGCGCCGCTGGCACATCACCCTCTCGCGGTGGCTCCGGGACTACCTCTACGTCCCGCTGGGCGGGAACCGGGGCTCGGTCGTCCAGACGTCCCGGAACATCATGCTCACGATGGTCCTCGGCGGGCTCTGGCACGGCGCGGACTGGACGTTCGTCGCGTGGGGGGCGCTGCACGGGACCGGCCAGGTGGTCGGGCACCTGCGCCGGTCCTCGCGGCTTTCTCGCGGGCTGCCAGAGCAGACCGGAAGCATGCTCGCGCGCGTGAACCAGCGGTTCTGGACGTTCCAGTTCGTCTGCCTCGGGTGGCTGTTCTTCAACGCGTCGTCGATGTCCAACGCGTTCGCGCTCATCGGCCGGCTCTGGTCGGGGTGGGGCGAGCCCTCGCCGCTCGTCACGCCGCTCCTGGTCGCGACGGTCGTCGCGATGCTCGCCGCGCAGTACGTGCCAGCGCGCGCGGTCGACCGCGCGCTCGCGGCGTTCGGCCGGCTCGCCGCCCCGGTGCAGGCCGCCATGCTCGGGGTCGGGCTGCTCGTCACGACGACGCTCGGCCCGACCGGCATCCAGCCGTTCATCTACTACCGGTTCTGAGGAGGGACGTGCACGATCAGCGACCGCCGCTCGGCAGGCGCACGCCGCGCCGGTACGACCCGACGACGCGCTCGGGCCGCACGTCGTGGATCCGCGCCGGGGCCGTGCTCACCGCCGGGTTCCTCCTCTGGCTCGTCATGGACGCCGTGGTGCTGCAGCACAACGCCACGGTCATCGCGCCGCTCGGCGCGCGGCGGACCGCGGCGCTCGACATCCTCGACCCGCTGACGCAGCTCGCGCGGTGGACCGGGCTCGCCGCGCCCGTCGAGGGGGCGAACGTCGCGCTCGGGCGGCTGAGCGACGGCGGGTTCGCGCCGCCGACGGTCCCGTCGACCACGACGACGACCGACCGTCCCGGGACGACCACCACGACGACGACCATCCCGCAGCCCACCGCCAGGCACCCGCTGCGGATCCTGCTCGTCGGCGACTCGATCGGCGAGGACCTCGACGGCCCGCTCCTCAACGACCTCGCCGCGACCGGTGTCGTCCGGGTCTTCACCGACGACCAGATCGACACCGGGCTCACGCGCCTCGACTACTTCCCATGGATCGCCGAGCTCGAGTCGGACGTCTACCGGGACCGGCCGGACGTGATCGTCGGGATGATGGGGGCCAACGACGCCCAGGGGTTCGTGACCCCGACCCCCATCGCGTACGGCACGGCGGCCTGGAAGGCGCGGTACCGCCGCAACGTCGGGCAGTTCTTCACGATCGGCGGGCAGGGACAGCGGCGGATGTTCTGGGTCTCGGTCCCGATCATCGCCAACACCGGGCTCAGCAGGTCATGGCAGCTGGTCCGCGACATCCAGCGCGAGGAGGCCCGGCTCCACCACGTCACCTACATCGACTCGGACCTCACGCTCGACCCGGGCGGGGCGTTCCACGCGTACCTGAAGGTGGGCGGCCAGCTCGTCGCGGTCCGCACCGTCGCTGACGGGGTCCACCTGACGCCCGCGGGCGGCCAGCTGCTGGCGGCCGCCGTGATGGCCGACCTGCAGCGGGACCTGCACCTCCGGCTCCGGTAGCGGAGATCGCAAGCACGGTCCCGTCGTCGCGACCCACCGGTAGGGTGACCGCCTCCCACCGGAAGAGAGGACAGATGGACGCCGTCCTGTCGCCGCCCGAGGCGCGCCAAGAGCTGCACCCGCACCGCTGGCTCATCCTCGGGTTCGTCGGGCTCGCGCAGCTCATGGTCATCCTCGACGCGACCATCGTGAACGTCGCGATGCCGTCGATCCAGCGCTCGCTCGGGTTCTCGAACGTCGACCGGCAGTGGCTGATCACCGCGTACTCGCTCGCGTTCGGGAGCCTGCTGCTGCTCGGTGGCCGCCTGAGCGACCTGATCGGCCGCAAGACGACGCTGCAGGTCGGGCTCGTCGGGTTCGCGTTCGCCTCGGCGCTCGGCGGCGCCTCCCAGAGCTTCGAGATGCTCGTGATCGCACGGGCGATCCAGGGCGCGTTCGGCGCGGTGCTCGCGCCGGCCGCGCTCGCCATGGTGACGACGACGTTCACCGATACGAAGGAGCGCGGCAAGGCGTTCGGGATCTACGGATCGATCGCGGGCGCGGGCGCGGCGATCGGCCTGCTGCTCGGCGGGATCCTCACGCAGTACCTGAACTGGCGCTGGACGCTCTACGTCAACCTGATCTTCGCCGCGGTCACGTTCGTCGGCGTGCAGGTGCTGATCAAGCGCGAGCGCGGCGTCGCGAGGGGCGGGCTCGACCTCCTCTCGACCGCGCTCGTCTCCGGCGGGCTCTTCGCCATCGTCTACGGGTTGAGCCACGCGGCCACCGTGGCGACGGGGGCGACCGGCAACGTCACGCTCGCCACGGCGTTCAACAACGCGACGACGATCGGGTGCGTCGTCGGCGGCATCCTGCTCGTCGGGCTCTTCGCGTACCGCCAGACCCGGATCGCCAAGCCCATGCTTCCGATGCCGGTCGTCACCGACCGCGCCCGCGGCGGGTCGTTCCTCTCGATCCTGCTCGCCGCCGCCGCGATGTTCTCGGTCTTCCTGTTCCTGACCTTCTACCTGCAGACCGTGCTCGGGTACTCGCCGGTCAAGGCCGGGCTCGCGTTCCTGCCGATGGTCGTGGTGCTCTCTGCGACCGCCGCCACCGCCTCGACCAAGCTGCTGCCCCGTCTCGGCCCGCGCCCGCTCACGCCGACCGGGATGGCGCTCGGGGTCCTCGGGATGATCTGGTTCACGCACCTCAAGGTCGGCGGCAGCTACGCGACGGAGGTCCTCCCGGGGCTCCTCATCTCGGGGATGGCCATGGGCCTCGTCTTCGCCACCTCGATGAACACCGCCACCTACCGCGTGCCCCCCGAGTACGCGGGCGCGGCTTCGGCGACGGTGAACGTCACCCAGCAGGTCGGCGGCTCGATCGGGACGGCGCTCCTCTCCACGGTCTCGCTCGCGGCCGCGGCGTCGGCGCTCATGACCTCGCTCGCGCGCAACCCCCACGCCACGCCCCAGGCCGCGCTGGCGCTGCAGCTGCACGCCGAGGTCCACGGGTGGACCGTGGCGTTCTGGTGGGCGGCGGGCCTCTTCGCGATCGGCGCCGTCGCCTCGGCGCTGATCCTGCCGTCGGGGCGGCCGGTCCCGGTGCAGTTCGGCGCGGTGAGCGCCGCGCCCGAGCTCGTCCCGGCGTAAGGTCCGACCGTGGCGGTGCGACGGCTCAACCACGCGGTCCTCTACGTCCGCGACGTCCCGCGCTCCGTCGCGTTCTACAAGGAGGCGCTCGGGTTCGAGGCGCTGGTGGAGTCGCCGCAGGCGGCGTTCCTCCGGGCGTCCGGCTCGACGAACGACCACGACCTCGGGCTCTTCGGGATCGGCGACGCCGCGGGGGAGAGCGGCGCCGGGCGGTCCACCGTCGGGCTCTACCACCTCGCCTGGGAGGTGGAGACCCTGGCCGAGCTCAAGGCGCTGCGCGAGCGCCTCGCCTCGATGCGGGCGCTCGTCGGCCAGTCGGACCACGGGACCACCAAGTCGCTCTACGCGAAGGACCCCGACGGGCTGGAGTTCGAGGTCTGCTGGATCGTGCCGAAGGACCGGTTGGGCGAGGCCTCGACCGCCACCATCGTCGAGCAGCTCGACCTCGACGCGGAGCTCGCGCGCTACGGCCCCACGACCGTCGGCGGGCTCGGCGTCAGCTGGCCCGAGGCGTAGCGCACGGCGCGGGCGCCGCGCCTCAGACGATCGGCCACGGCCACGGCGGCCAACGGCCGGTGTCGTCCGGGATCGGGAGCAACCCCGTCGCGGCGAGCTGGGCCGCGCGACGGCGCGTCGCGGCCACCTCGTCGGCGTCGAGCAGGCCGCGCAGCACCTCCACGTCCCCGTCGGCCACCGCCCGCACGTGCTCGAGCACGGCCGGGTCGACGGCGTCGCCGGCGAACTCCCACACGACGGTTCGGAGCTTGTCGTCGACGTGGAAGCACAGCCCGTTGTCGATCGCCCAGCACCGTCCCTCCTCGAGCAGGACGTGCCCGGACTTGCGGTCCGTGTTGTTGGCGACGACGTCGAGCGTCGCGAGCCCGCGGAACCAGGCCGCCAGCCGGGGCTCGGCGCGCAGCGTCAGGTAGTGCTCGACCCCGTCCTCGTAGACCCACCGCTGCATCGACGACGGGCCGAACCGCGGGTCGTCGCGGGCGACGGTCACCGGCACGCAGTCGGTGCCGAGCAGGCCGTCGAGCTCGTAGGCGGCGACCTCCCGGCGCCAGAGCCCCGCGGGGAAGTCCCAGAGCGGCCGCTCCCCGCGCTCGGGCTTGAAGACGGCCAGCACCTCGTCCTCGCCGAGACGGGCGGTCACGAGCAGGGTCGCGTTCGAGGAGTCGGCGATCTGCCCGTGGACCTCGAGGGCGCCGTGGCCGAGGACCTCCTTGGTCCGCTCGACGTCGTCGAGGCTCACCGCAGCGGCGCGGTGTGGCCGTTCGACCTCGGGCAGTCGTGGCCGCGCGGGTCGAGCGGGAGCCCGCAGAGCGGGCACGGCGGCCGGCCCGCCTCGATCAGCTGGACGGCTCGGATCGCGAACGCCGCCGCCTGCTCCTTCGTGAGCCGCACGACGAGCGAGTCCCCCTCCTCCTCGGCGGGCTCGATCGCCACCTCGATGGACTCCTCGGCCTCGTCGATCGCGACGGTGATCTCTCCGGCGACGAGGTCGACCTCGTACTCGACCTCGAGCTCCATGTCGAGCTCGACGGTGCGCGGCCGCGACATCTCGCGCACGACGCGGGCGAGCCACGACGCGAGGATGGCGACCTGGTCCTTCTCGACCTTGACCACCACCAGCTGACGGCCCTCCCGGGCCTGCATCAGGAAGAGCCGCTGGCCGACGGGCCCGATGGCGCCGACGGTGACGCGGTCGGGGTGCTCGAGGCGGTGGATCACGACGGGACGAGCTCTCGGAGCTCGCCGAGCGCGTTCACGCACAGCACGAGCGGGGTGGACGGCCCCACCACGACGACGCTCACCGAGCACGTTGAGATCACGACGCGCTGGAAGCAGTCGAGCGGGACGCCGAGCGCCATCGCCACGACCGCCTTGATCGGGTCGGCGTGCGAGACCGCCACGATCGTCTCGCCGGCGTGGCGGGCGGCCAGCTCCGCGACCGCGTCCCACGCTCGCGCCTGCAGCTCGACGAACGACTCGCCGCGCGGGAACCGGAACGTGGACGGCGCGGCCTGCACGTGCCGCCACTCCTTGCGCCGGCGCAGTGCAGCGAGCCGCGCGCCGGTCCACTCGCCGAAGTCGCACTCGACGAGGCCCGGCTCGGTGCGCACCCGGACCCGGAGCCCACGCGCGATCGGCGCCGCGGTCTCCATCGCGCGCTCCATCGGGGACGCGTAGACCGCGGTCGGCGGCCGCGGCAGCGCCGCGATGCGCCGGGCGACCGCCTCGGCCTGGGCGCGGCCCGCGTCCGAGAGGTGGAGCCCGCGAGCGCGGCCGGGCAGCACGGCGCCGGTCGTCGGCGTGCGCCCGTGGCGGACGAGCACGACCGCACAGACGCCGTCGGCGCGTCGGCGCGGCACGCCGGGGTCAGCCCGCGGGCGCGGGAAGGCGCCCGGGCGCGGCGACGGCCTTCGCGGGCCACCGCCTGCGGCTGACCCGGGCGAGCTTGCGGAGGAGCGCGATCGCGCCGGGGTCGTCGTCGCCCGGCCGCACCTCGACGGCGCCGTCGCGCTGCATCGCGGCCAAAAGGTCACGGCCGCGGTCCGTGCGGACGACGACGAGCGTCCAGTCGTTGAACGCGCCGATGCCGCCCGTCGAGATGTCCGCGTGCTCGGCGGCGAAGTCCGGGCACTGCTTGCACCCCTCGCGGGTCCACTCGTGGGCCTCCTTGAGGGGCACCTCGAGGTACGAGCCGTCGGTGAGCCAGAGCTGGAAGACGCCCTTGATGTTCATCTTCTGGATCCGCGCACGCGGCACGCCGTACCGGCGCTCGAAGAGCTCCTCGAAGATCGCGTCGTCGAACGTCTTCGAGCACATGAGCCCGATCGTGAGCGAGAGCCGCCGGGCGATCTTCCCGGCCTTGCGCGCGCCCATGGCCCCGGGCGCCGACGTCATGCACCCCATCCCGACGAGGCCCAGCCGCTCCGCGCCGCCATCCACGGCCTCCTTGTAGGCGAGGAGGTTGGCCGAGTACGTGTACCGCGACCCGGACGTCGCGAGCACGTCGTCGCGGGTCCGGGCGACGACGGGCACCGCCTGCCAGGTCGACCCGTCCCCCTCGAGGCCCGAGACGAGGGCGGCGTCGATCTCGTCGTGCTCGAGCGCGTAGACGAGGAGGGCGGCCACGAACCCCCCGTCCTGGCCGACGGCCGCGAGCTCGGGGTCGGTGGCCCTGGCCAGCACCACGTCGCTCGCGACCCCGATGACCTCGTCCTCGGTGCGCTCCCGACCGAACCGGAACGCGTCGATCTCGGTCTCCCACTCGCGGAACCGCGGGCACGCCCGCGTGCACAGCGTGCAGCCGCGCTGCCCGTGGGTGCAGTCCTCCCGCCCGCCGTCCGCGTCGATGTGGAACGGCCGGTAGGTGCCGTCGGCGGTGTCGTACTCGAGCACGTCGTAGGGGCACGCGACGATGCACGCGGCGCACCCGGTGCACAGCCCGGAGGTCACCACATCGGTGAACAGCTCCTTCCACTGCGGCTTGTCGGCGGGCACCGACCCACTGTACCGAGGCGCGGCCGAGCGCCGCGGGGGCGAGGTCGATCAGCGCGCGCCGTCGAGCAACCCGATGAGACCGCTCGGCGCGTGCGGGCCGACGGCCAGCAGCTCGAGCACGCCGAGCCCGCGGTGGCCCTCCCACGTCGCGGCGACCACCTGCTCCACGTGGACGTCGTGGAAGGACGTCGTGTCCAGCTCGTCGACGTCGTGCACCTCACCAGCCACGACGAGCTCGCCGTGGTAGTGGCCGTGCGCGTACACCGGGTGGAAGTACCCGGCCCCGCGCATCCGGAACGTCAGCAGCGGCTCGAGCTCGATCGTCGAGCTCGAGCCGCTGGCGCGCGTCACCGCGAGCGTCGCACCCGCCGCCCGGCGCAGCCCGCTCGCGAACCGGATCGCGGGCGTCGCGCGCACCGGGTGCACGCCGGACGGGTCGACCGGGCTCTGGCCGGGCTGCAGCACGTCGAGCGTGGCGGCGACGCTCGAGCTCGGGACGCCGGCGGCGTCCTCGAAGGTGCTGCAGTGGAAACCGTGTGCCTCGAAGTGCAGCGGCGCCCAGCAGAAGAAGAGCTGCGGGGCGGCCGTCGACGGCGCGGTCGCGACCGCCGGCCCGACGGGGCGGACCCCCCAGGAGCGGTCCTTGGTGCCTCGGGCGCCGTCGAGCGAGACGCGCTCGCCGCCGCAGGTGAGCTCGCCGCGCCACGTCCCGAGCTGCGTCGCGCGCGTCGCGTCCATGACCAGCCGCGCCCCGTCGTGGCGCGTCTGCCGCGGCTCCTCGATCGCGACGGTCCGCGCCGTGTAGGTGAGCTCGCCCGCGATCCCCTCGTCGGCGGCGTCCACGCGCACCGTGGCGACCCGCATCGGCTCCAAGAGCTCGATCGAGATCGGGCCGACGCGCGTGGCACGGCCCTCGAGCCGGCCCGAGGCGAAGACGGATCGCTGGGTGCCGCCGTGGACGACGCCGACCGCGGCATCGATCACGCCCCGGCCGGGGTAGAGCCCGAGGGCCACCGCCACGTAGCGGTCCTCGGTGTAGGCGTTGAAGAAGAACCGGTCGTACGCGTCGGGGTGCCCGTCCATCGCGTGGGCGAGCGGCACCGGTGCCTGGTGCACCGGGAGGTCGTCGAGCTCCAGCAGCATCAGCCCTCCAGGCAGCGCTTCGCGTCGAGGTCCTCGACCGCCGCCGCGCACCGCTCGATCATCGCGAGGAACATGGCGTCGCCGCGCTCGGTCTGCTCGACGAGCACCGCGGCACAGGTGAGCATCACGATCCCTTGGAACGCGTGGCGTGCGTAGGCGGCGCGCAGCGCCTCCATCGGGTACCCGGAGACCCCGAGCTCCGAGAGCCGCTCGTGGTACGCCGCGAGGAGCGTGCGCTCGTGCGCGACGCGCACCTCGCGGTCGAGGCTCGTCGTGAGGAGGTACGCGACGTCGAGCGCGCCCGGCCCGGCACCGACGGTCTGCCAGTCGACCGTCGCCATCGGTACCGCGCCGCCCCTGGCCTCGAAGAGCAGGTTGTCGGTCCGGAAGTCCCCGTGCGTGACCGTGCGCGGATCACCTCCGTCTGCGAGGTACGCCCCGAGCCTCGGTCGGAGCCACCCGACGACGTCGCGCGCGGGCGCGCTCAGCCGCTCGCCGTACCGGCCGAGGAACGCCTCGACGAGGAGCGGGACGACCTCGAGGTACATCGGCCGCAGCGCCTCACCGACCCCGCCGAGGAACGCGGTCACGCCGTTCGGCACCGCGCCCCAGTGCGGCGCGTGCAGCCCCGCGAGCTCGCGGATCGCCAGCTCGGCGCGGTCGGGGTCGAGGCCGTCGAGCTGGTCGGCGACCGCCGCGGGGGAGAGGGACTCGAGCAGGAGGAGGAACCGGCCGGTCCCCTCGTCGTAGGCGGCGTACGCGCACCTCGGCGTGCGGATCGCGACGGTCCCCGCCAGCGTCTCGTAGAACCGCACCTCGCGCTCGTAGAGGCGCTGGGCCACGGCGGTGGCCACGCTCGTCGGGTCGTCCGAGGGGACCTTGGCGACGACCGCGGCATCGCCGCCGCCGTCCAGGTGCAGCGTGAGCTCGACGCACGAGGCGACCTGCCCCATCCCTACCGTCCTGTGGTCGACCCCGGTGACCGCGGCACCACCGGTGACCTCGCTCCCGGCCAGCAGCGCCGTGAGCGTCTCCGGATCGAGCTCGTCGACGGCGAGGACCACGCGACACCCCCCAGGCCGCGCACGCTACCAACGCGGCTCGGCGCGCCGAGGCGGCGGTCTCGGAGGGGCGGCCGGCGGTCGGGAAGACTACGGCGATGCAGAGCTTCATCCTCCACCACCTCGCGAGCTCCGGGTACGTCGCGCTCTTCGTGCTCGCGTTCCTCGCCGCGATGTGCGTGCCGATCCCGTCCGAGCTGATCTTCGGCATCTCCGGCGCGCTCTGCTCCGCGTCGTTCGTCGCGACCGCGAGCCCGGGCACCCACCACCTCTCGCTCGGGTGGGTGATCGTGGTCGGGTCGATCGCCACGGTGTGCGGCGCCACGTTCGCCTACGCCGTCGGCCGGACGGGCGGACGGAGGTTCGTCGATCGCTACGGCAAGACCGTGCTCCTGAGCCACGACGACCTCGACCGCGCCGAGCGGCTGTTCTCGCGGTGGGGGGACGGCCTGGTGGCGGTGGGCCAGGTGATCCCGGTGCTGCGCGCGTTCGTCGGGTTCTTCGGGGGCGTCGCCGAGGTCCCGCTCCCGCGCTTCGTCGGGCTCACCGCGATCGGCGCGACCGCGTGGGTCGCGCTCATCTCGGTGATCGGGTACGAGGCGGGCGACAGCTGGAACCACGTCCTGCGGTGGTTCGGGGCCGCGGGGTACGTGATCGCCGCGGTCGTCGTGGTCCTGCTCGTCGTCGGGTTCGTGCACCGCTGGCGGCGCTACCACGAGTCGGAGGCGCGGCGCGCCGAGCGGTGATGTCGGTGCGAGCCCTGCCTCAGCCGTCGGACCGGGTGGCCTCCAGGACCTTGTCTGCGTGGCCGTCGGCCTTGACCGAGTACCACGCTCGCTCCACCCGGCCCTTCTCGTCGATGAGGAAGGTCGAGCGGATCACGCCGACGGTCTTCTTGCCGTAGAGCGTCTTCTCGCCCCACGCGCCGTACTTCTCCATGACCACGTGCGTCGGGTCCGAGAGGAGCGGGAACCTGAGCCGGTACTTCTCGGCGAACCGCCGGTGCTTCTCCGCGCCGTCGGGGGAGATCCCGACCACCGCGACGTCCGCTCGGTCGAACGCGCGCAGGTTGTCGTTGAACTGGCACGCCTCCTTCGTGCAGCCGGGCGTGTCGTCCGCGGGGTAGAAGTAGACGACGACCTTCCGGCCGGCGAACTCCTTCAGCGAGTGCTTCGCCCCGGAGGCGTCCGGGAGCGTGAACGCGGGTGCCTTCGCGCCCGCCTCGAGTCGCGCCATCTCCGACCTCCCGTGTGCGACGCGCATGCTACGGCGAACCGCCGCGGAGCGGGTCGGTCACGGCACGTCGATCCACCCCCCGGGGGCGGCGAGGGTCGACCGCACCCACCCTGCGAGCGCCGCCCCGACGCCGCGGTCCGGTCCCCGGTCTCGGTCAGCACCACGAAGCACGCGAGCAAGCAGGGCGACGATGGTGAGCGGCACGGTCGCGGGCGGGTGCCCCGTCGCGAGCTCGCTCGCCGTCCCGACGACGCCGGCGAGAAGGATCCGACGCCGGCGACCCAGATGCGCGAGAGCGCGGCCACGCGCGTCGTCGGCCCACGGTCCGGGCCCAGCACCGTCCCGTCGTCGTGCGAGCAGGTCCGCCCCTCGACGTGCCGGACCCACGAGCTCCGCGCGCGACACCTCGCCCGCACCGACCGACCGCCCACGGACCACCGCCGCATCGGGGCCTCGCGAGGCAGGCCAGCCTCGACGCCACGAGCCGCGACGCCACGAGCGATGGCGTGAGCGGGGTCTCGAGCCGGACGTGGCGCGCCGTGGTGTGTCGGGAGGGGGCGCCTGGTGCCGGTACGGGGGAGCGGACCGGTAGCCTGGGGGTGCGGACGTGCCGTTGGGCGGCGCCGCGGGCCCTCGACACGCTGTCAGTGGGGCCCACCAAGACCCAGAACTGAGCGTGCGAATGACAGAGGCCCTCACGGTGCCCGCGAACGCGGGCGCCGCCGCGGACCGCTACGCGACCACGGTGACCTTCGAGTCCCTCGGCGTCGCCGAGCGGCTCTGCAAGTCCCTGGCGGACCAGGGGATCACGTCCGCCTTCCCGATCCAGGCGCTGACCATCGCCGACGCCATCGAGGGGCGGGACGTCTGCGGGAAGGCGAAGACCGGGTCGGGCAAGACCCTCGCCTTCGGGCTCCCGATGCTGCAGCGGCTGGCCGCCGCCCTCGCCGGGCCCAACGGTGCGGTGGTCCCGCTAGCCGGGCACCCCGCAAGACCGAGGGGGCTCGTGCTGCTGCCGACGCGCGAGCTGGCCGTCCAGGTCTACGACGTGCTCAAGCCCCTCGCCGCAGACCTCGGCCTGCGCGTCGTCGCCGTCTACGGCGGGGCGGACATGGAGCGGCAGGTCCGCCAGCTCCGTCGAGGCTGCGAGGTGATCATCGCGACGCCCGGCCGGCTCATCGACCTCGGCGACCGCGGCGAGCTGCGCGTCGAGGAGCTCGACGTCCTCGTGCTGGACGAGGCCGACCGGATGGCGGACATGGGGTTCATGCCGCAGGTGGAGTGGGTGCTGCGACGCATCGCGGGGACCCCACACCAGACGCTCCTCTTCTCGGCGACGCTCGACGGGGCGGTCGACCGGCTGGTCAAGCGGTACCTCGCGGATCCGGTGTTCCACGAGGTCCAGAGCACGACGCAGACCGTGACCAAGATGGTCCACCACTTCTTCCGGGTCCACCAGCTCGACAAGGTGAAGGTCGCGGCCGCGATCTGCAGGGCGAACGACAAGGTGCTCCTCTTCGTGCGGACCAAGCGCGGCGCCGACAAGCTCGTCCAGCACCTCGCGGCGGAGGGCGTCACCGCCGGGGCGATCCACGGCGACCTCCGCCAGGTCCAGCGCGAGCGAGCGCTCTCGGACTTCTCGCGTGGCCGCATCCACGCGCTCGTCGCGACGGACGTGGCGGCACGCGGGCTCGACATCGACGCTGTGGACGTGGTCGTGCACTACGACCCGCCCGAGGACCACAAGGCGTACCTCCACCGATCCGGCCGGACGGCCCGCGCGGGGACCGCGGGGGTCGTGGTCACGCTCCTCCTGTGGAACCAGGTCGTCGAGGCGCAGGTGACGATGAAGCGGATCGGGCTCCGGCTCCCCATCGTCGAGGTCTTCTCCAACGACCCGGCGCTCGGGGACCTCGCGAGCCACGTGGCCGACCCCGCGGCGTCCGTCCTGTGAGCCCCAAGCGCGAGAAGCCCACGGCGGGCGGCAAGCCGGCGCTCTCGGCCAAGCGGGCCGCCACGGGGAAGCGCGCCGCGACGGGGAAGCGCGCGGCCGCAGGCAAGCACGCGGCGGCAGGCAAGCACGCGACGGCCGGCAAGCACGCCGCAGCGGAGCGCAGGGCGAGCACGGGCAGGCGCGCCGCGGCGCGCAATGGGACGGCGAGCGGGAAGCGCTCGACGAGCCCCGCGAAGCCGACCCTGGAGCTCTTCGAGCCCGACGGCTCGATCTCCCGAGCGCTCGTGGTCGTCGCGCACCCCGACGACGTCGACTTCGGCATGGCCGGCACGGTCGCGACGCTGACCGCCGCAGGGGTCGAGGTGACGTACTGCCTCGTGACGTCGGGGGACGCGGGCGGCGACGACCTCGTCATGTCGAAGGAGGAGCGCGCCACGCTCCGCAAGGGCGAGCAGCGGGCGGCTGCGTCGTGCGTGGGGGTGACCGACCTCGTGTTCCTGGGGTACCCCGACGGGATGGTGGAGCCGACCCTGGCGCTGCGCCGGGACCTCGCGCGCGTGATCCGCACGGTCCGACCCGACGTCGTGCTGACCCAGGCGCCCGAGCGCAACTACGAGCGAGTCTTCGCGTCGCACCCGGACCACCTGTCCACCGGCGAGGCGACGCTCCGCGCGGTGTACCCCGACGCGCGCAACCCGCACGCGTTCCCCGCGCTCCTGAGCGACGAGGGGCTCGAGCCGCACACCGTGACGCGCGTGTGGATCGGCGGCGGCGGCGCCATGGGCCCCACGATGGTCGTGGACATGACGGCCGCGTTCGACAAGAAGCTCCAGGCGCTGAAGTCCCACAAGAGCCAGGTCGGCGACGGGGAGCGGCTCGAGCCGATGCTCCGCGAGTGGGGCGGGCTGATGGCGAAGAACGCCGGGCTGCCGAAGGGCCGCCTGGCCGAGGCCTACCGCGTGATCGTCACGGGATAGCGCCGCCTGATCGCGGCGTCACGCCCGTCAGCTCCGTTCGGCGATGGCCCGGAGGACGTAGCTCAGGACGCCGCCGTGGCGGTAGTACTCGGCCTCGGTCGGCGTGTCGATGCGGAGCACCGCCTCGAACTCCCGTGACGCGCCATCGTCGGGCGTGGCACGGACGACGACGGTCTTCGGCACCGTGCCCTCGTTGAGCACCTCGAGGCCCACCACGTCGTAGGCCTCCGTGCCGTCGAGGCCGTGGGTCCCGAGGGACTCCTCCGGGAGGAACTGCAGCGGCGCGACCCCCATCCCGATCAGGTTCGATCGGTGGATCCGCTCGAAGCTCGCGGCGAGCACCGCGCGCACGCCGAGCAGGAGCGTGCCCTTGGCGGCCCAGTCCCTGCTCGAGCCCGTGCCGTACTCCGCGCCGGCCACCACCAGCAGCGGTGTCCCGGCGCGACGGTACGCCTCGGCCGCCTCGTAGATCGTCGTCTCCTCGCCGTCGGGGAAGACGCGGGTCACGCCGCCCTCGGTGCCCGGCACGAGCAGGTTCTTGATCCTGAGGTTCGCGAACGTCCCGCGCACCATCACCTCGTGGTTGCCCCGCCGGGTCCCGTAGGTGTTGAACTCGCTCGGCGCGACGCCGCGATCGATGAGGTAGCGCCCGGCTGGCGTCGTCTGGCGGATCGCGCCGGCCGGGGAGATGTGGTCCGTCGTGACGGAGTCGCCGAGCACGGCGAGTACCCGTGCGCCCCGCACGTCGACCACCGGTTCGGGGGCGGGCGTCATGCCGTCGAAGAACGGCGGCGAGAGGACGTACGTGGACGCGGCGTCCCACCCGAACGTCTCGCCGCTCGGGGCCGCCACCTCGTTCCAGCGGGCGCCGCCGCTGAACACCTCCGCGTAGCGCGAGGTGAACTGGTCGGCCGTGAGCGACGCTCGGATCGCCTCGGTGACCTCCTCGTCGCTCGGCCAGAGATCGCGAAGGAAGACCGGCGCACCGTCGTGGCCCGTGCCGATCGGGTCGGCGGTGAGGTCGATGTCGACGGTGCCGGCGAGGGCGAACGCGACGACGAGGGGGGGCGACGCGAGGTAGTTCTGCCGCACGTCCGGGTGGATGCGGCTCTCGAAGTTGCGGTTGCCCGAGAGCACCGCCGCCACCGAGAGCCCGCCCGCCCCGACCGCCTCCGAGACGCCCTCGAGCAGGGGACCCGAGTTGCCGATGCAGGTCGTGCACCCGAACCCGGCCAGGTAGAAGCCGAGCTCGTCGAGCGGCGCGAGCAGCCCCGCCCGCTCGAGGTAGTCGATGACGACGCGGGATCCCGGGGCGAGCGAGGCCTTGACCCACGGCTTCGTGCGCAGCCCCGCGGCGACGGCACGCTCCGCGAGCAGCCCGGCGGCCACCATGACCTGGGGGTTCGAGGTGTTGGTGCAGCTGGTGATCGCCGCGATGACGACGTCGCCGTCACCGATCGAGGGTGCAGCGCCGGTCGCGTCGACGCGGACGGGGTCCCGGCCGACGGCGCCGCGTGATGCGTCGCGCAGGGTGCTGAGCGTCACGCGGTCCTGCGGTCGAGACGGGCCGGCGAGCGACGGCTCAACGGTCGCGAGGTCGAGCTCGGCGACCTCCGAGAACGCGGGCTCGGGCTCGGTCGGGTCGTGCCACAGCCCCTGGCGACGTGCGTACGCCTCGACGAGCTCGACGCGGTCGTCGGGGCGCCCGCTGAACCGCAGGTACGCGAGCGTGACCTCGTCGATCGGGAACATCGTGCACGTCGAGCCGTACTCGGGCGACATGTTGCCGATCGTCGCCCGGGTCTCGACCGAGAGCGCCGCGACCCCCTCGCCGAACGCCTCGACGAACTTGCCCACGACCCCGTGGCGACGCAGCAGCTCGGTGATGGTGAGGACGACGTCGGTCGCGGTGACGCCCTCGCGGGTCCGGCCGGTCAGTCGCAACCCGACGACCGGCGGCACCAGCATCGGGATGGGTTGGCCGAGCACCGCCGCCTCGGCCTCGATCCCGCCGACGCCCCACCCGAGCACGCCGAGCCCGTTGACCATGGTCGTGTGCGAGTCGATCCCGACGAGGGTGTCAGGGAACGCGGCGCCGTCGCGCTCGAAGACGACCCTCGAGAGGTACTCGAGGTTCACCTGGTGGCAGATCCCCGTCCCCGGCGGGACGACGCGGAGGTTCTCGAACGAACCCTGCGCCCACTTCAGGAGGGTGTAGCGCTCGAGGTTCCGCGCGTACTCCACGCCGACGTTCTCCTCGAACGCCGTCGGCGTCCCGCTCCGCTCCACGATGACCGAGTGGTCCACGACGAGCTCGACGGGGACCTGCGGGTTGATGGAGGCGGCACGGCCGCCGAGCGTCACGATGGCGTCGCGCATCCCCGCGAGGTCCACGATGGCGGGCACGCCCGTCAGGTCCTGCATCAGCACCCGCTCCGGCGTGAACGCGAGCTCCTGCTCGCTCGCTGCTCGTCCCGCGCTCTCCGCCCACCGGGCCACCGCCTCGACCTGCGCCGCCGTGACCTTGACGCCGTCCTCGTGGCGCAGCAGGTTCTCGAGCAGCACCTTGATCGAGTAGGGGAGCCGGTCCACCCCCATCGCCGCGAGCCGCGGCGCGTCGAGCGCGTAGATCGTGAGGTCGCGGCCGCCGACGCGGAGCGTCGCGCGCGCGCCGAACGAGTCGAGGTGCGGAGGAGCCATGCGTCCATTCTGCCGCGCTCACCCTCGGTGAGCGCCTGGACGACCGGTAGTCTCGCGCAGGGAGGGCGCATGCCGATCTACGAGTTCCGGTGCCAGCGGTGCGACGAGCGGTTCGAGCTCCGTCGGCCGATGCGCGACGCCGACGCGCCCGCCACGTGCGCCCTCGGCCACGCCGAGGTGACCCGGCTGCTCGGGGTCTTCGCGACGGTCGGCACGGCACCGGCCCCGGGCTGCGGCGCAGGCGCCGGATGCTGCGGCGGCGCCTGCGGCCAGGCGTGAGCCCCCGCCGCCGTGCCTGACCTCTCCACCGCGCTCCTCGAGCGGCTCGTCCCGGCGTTCGACGCCATCGCTCCCGGCGCGGACCCGGTGCTCGCGCGGTCGAG
>Ga0318565_10000063_pt1 | contig 20240 bp, 18 predicted proteins | sample GRESIP066b5f21_FD_203501 | JGI IMG/M metagenome (GOLD analysis project Ga0318565, IMG submission 203501) | Tropical soil microbial communities from Luquillo Experimental Forest, Puerto Rico - GRE.SIPMG.066b5f21 | ecosystem: Environmental > Terrestrial > Soil > Tropical forest > Bulk soil...
GACCGCGCCAACACCTACCGGCGGTTCGCCTTCTACCACAACGGCGTCGTCGACATCGAGGCCCCCGCCGAGCAGGTGTTCGCCCCGGCCACGTTCGACAGCACGCTGAATTCGGCATACGTCGAGGAGACGACCGACTCGCTCGACAACTACACCGCCCACCAGCGCATCACCGCCGCGTACGTGAGCCTGGACGTGCCGCTTGGACACTGGGCGCGAGCCAACCTGGGCGTGCGCCGCGAGCACGGCTATCAGGACGTCCAGACCACCGCCCGTTACGAGCCCAGCCGCATCACGGCCGAGGGGAAGCTCGACAACTACGACTGGTTGCCGTCGGGCAACCTCACCGTGCTGGTCACGGACGCCATCAACCTGAGACTCGCGGCCAGCCGTACGCTGTCTCGGCCGGACCTGACCGAGCTGTCGCCGACCCGGGGGCAGGAGGATTACTACGGCGGCTACATGACGTCCGGAAACGAGAATCTGAAGCGGGCCACGATCGAGAACTATGATGTCCGCCTCGAGGCGTTTCCCGGGCTTTCGGAAGTGCTGGCGCTGGGCGGCTTCTACAAGCGCCTGCACGACCCGATCGAGAACGTGATCCTGGCCAGCACCGGCGAGGGGCTGCTGCTGCGGCCCGACAACCAGGACGGCGGCTTCAACCGTGGCGTGGAGATGGAAGCTCGCGTCGGTCTGGGCCGCGCGTGGCACCGCATGCGGGGGCTGTCGGTGAACTCCAACGCCTCGTTCATCGACTCGCACGTGCGGCTGAAGCCGATGAACGCCGGCTCGGAGCTGGGCACCACCGAGCATCCCCTCCAGGGCCAGGCCGCCTACCTGGTGAACTTCGCGTTGAGCTACACCGCACCGAAGGACCGCCTGGACGTGAGCGTTCTGCTGGGCTCGACCGGCCGGCGCCTCTACGCGCTCGGGACCGCTCCCCTGCCGGACGTCTACGAGGAGCCGGTGACCACGCTCGACTCCGCGCTCAACTGGAGAGCACGCCTGGTGCACGTCAAGCTGGCGGCGCGCAACCTGCTCGACCAGCGGGTGCGGCAGCTCCAGGGCGAGCGTGAGGTCTCCAGCTACCGCAGCCGGCGCGTCTACTCCATCGAACTGTCATGGGGATCGTGAGGACCCACATGCCGACCATCACTCCATCGCGCGTCCTGCCCAGACTCCCGCTCGCGGCGCTGCTCGTGCTCGTCGTGGCCGCCACGGTGGCGGCCGCGCCCGCCGGGGGCCCGACCACCACCGCCGCGCCGGACACGGTGTCGCATCCGCACGTCTATTCGGTCAAGGACTCGCCGGGCTACACGCCGCCCGTCGACCCCGAGGCGTCATCCGAGCTGATCGGCCGCCGGGTCAGCGCGCCGCTGGTGACCAAGCGCTTCACCGGCGGCGCCAGGAGCCTCAACGACTTCGGTCGCACCGTCGCGCGTTTGTTGCAGTACGACCGGCGGGACTCGCTGGAGCGGCTGTGCGTCCGCTCCGACGAGTTCCGTGACATCCTGTGGCGGGAGTTCCCGCAGAGCCGCCCGGCCACGGGCATCCAATGGGCCGACGCCTGGTTCTTCCTCTACACCCGTAACCACAAGGGCTGTGGCCTGGCGATGAACGATTGGGCGGGCAGAACTATCAGTTTATCGGCGTGACCTGCGATTCGACGATGCAATACAAGAACTTCAAGATGTACAGCAAGCTCAAGATCATCGTCGGCAATGCGAACGCCGACACGGTGAAGTGGGAGTGGGTGAAGGCCATCGTCGAGCGCAAGCAGCGGTTCAAGATCCTGGCCTTGAGGGACTAGGATCCGGTGACCACGAGGCCCGGCGGGGCGGGAACCGTCGGCCCGCCCGACCGACACGCTCCTCGCGCGGCCGCGACCCGCACCGGCACAGGGCCTGACCGGCGCCGACCGGGACCCCGGCCGGCGCGGCCGATGGTGCTCGCGGTCCTGACCCTGAGCCTGGTTTCCGGGGCGCTGAGTCTCGGCGATCAGGTGATGTGGTTTCGCATCTTCGCCGACCGCTTCGGCTCCACGAACGAGACGTTCGCCCTCGTTCTTGCGTGCTTCATCGGGGGACTGGGGCTGGGCGCCGCGGCCAGCGGCGCGCTGGCGCTACGCCTGGCGGGCCTCACACGCACCTCGAATCCCCTCGCGATCGTGGGGATGCTCGAGGGCCTCGTGGCCGCCTCCCTGTCGCTCACCCTGCTGCTCTCGCCGACGCTGCTCGCGGTCGGCGGAGCGTTCCCCTATCGCCCCGACGGGCGCGGGATCTTCGAGCCGGTGCCGGCGCTGCAGGCGGCGACCGCGCTCGCGGCGATCGCGTGCGTGCTCGTCCCCGCCACCCTGATGGGGGCCACGTTCCCGATCCTGTGCGAGGCATTCGCGGAGCGGAAGGGCTTCCCGTCGGTGCTCTACGCCTGGAACACGCTCGGCGCCTGCTCGGGAGTCCTGTTCGCCGAGTTCGTGCTGCTGCGTCATCTGGGCCAGCTCACCTCGCTCGGCGTGCTGGCCATCGCTCACCTGGCGCTGGCGCTCGCCTTCGTCGCGAGCGGCCGGCGTCGTGGTGCGGTCGGGCCCGCCGGCACCTCCGCACGCGACCCGGGCGCGGCCGTGCCGGCGCGCGCGTCGCTGCGCGCCGGCCTGTCCGACCCGGGGTTCACCGGCGGCGCGCTGCTCACGCTCGCGCTATTGAGCGGCTTCGTGGCCGGGGGCCTCGAAGGGGACATGTTCCGCCGCGTCCGCTTCAGCGGCGCCATTTCCGATGCGGCGATGGCGTTCACGTCGTTCTGGGCCATCGCCGGGATCTTCCTCGCCAGCGCGCTGGTCCGCGCGCTGGGGCGTCCGCGGGCCTGGGTGATGCGGGGCGCGTTCCTCGCCGCCTCGCTGGTGCACCTCGCGACCTGGCGCGGCCTCGCGACCATTCGCGGCTGGTTCAACACCGCGTATCTCGACGGCGTGCGACAGCAGGCCCTGGCGCTTCACCGGACGCCGAGCAGCAACCTGGTGCCGTTCGCCGGGAGCCTGCTCCTGATGCTGGGCTTCACGGGCGTGATCGTGCTGCCGGCCTATGGTCTCGTCTCCTTGGTGCTGCCGGGTGTGTGCAATGCCGCACAGCCGGTGCCGGGGCGGGTCGCCCTCCTCTACGGGCTGAACACGCTCATGTTCTGCGCGGGGTTGCTGATGTTCACCTGGGTGGCGCCCGCGGTCAGCCTGTTCTACGCCGTGAAGCTGCTGTTCGTGATCCTGTTCGTGGTCGCACTGCTCGCCCTGTCCATCCGGCCGCGACGCGGCGTGCGGTGGCCCGCCCTCGTGGCGGGGGCGGGCATCGCTCTCGCGGGCGTGATGTTCGTCCCGCCCGGGTTCGACCGGGGATTCTTTCCGCCCGACGAGCTTCCGGCGCGCTTCCCGGTGCGGGGCATGAGAAGCAACGCCGCGCACACCACCTACGTCGTCGATCACCCCGCCGGTGCCCTGCTCTACTTCGACAGCCATCCCATGTCCGGCACCGGGCCCGGCGCCCAGCGCTACATGCGGCTCATGGCGCACGTGCCGCTGCTCGCCCAGGCGGCGCCGGGCCGCGCCCTGCTGATCTGCTTCGGCGTCGGGAACACCGCCAGCGCCATCGCCTGCCACGAGAGCATCCGCGTGCTCGACGTCGTCGACCTCAACGACAAGGTCTTCGAGACGGCGCCGGAGTTTGCCGCGACCAACCGATTCGTGTACCGCGACCCGCGGGTACGCATGATCCACGACGACGGTCGCCGCTTCCTCGAGCGCACGCGCGGCGCCTACGATCTCGTCACCAGCGAGCCGCCGCCGCCCCGTGCCGAGGGCGTGTATCGCCTCTACTCGGTCGAGTACTACCGCGCCGTGCTCGAGCATCTCACGCCGCACGGCATGATGACGCAGTGGCTGCCGGTGCACGAGCTGCCGCGCCGGGGCGTCGAAATCGCGGTCGCGAGCTTCCTCCGGGTATTCCCGAACGCCCTGCTGTTCGTGGGCAACGAGGATCAGCTCATCCTGCTGGGCGGGCGCGAGCCGTTCGATGCCGGGCTGCTGGAGCGTCGCTTCGGCGAGGCGCGCGCGGTCGGCGCGGATCTGGCCCGTCTCGGGATCCGGGAGCCGCTCCAGATCCTGGCCCGCATCGTCGCGAGCGACGAGACGCTTCGGCGGCGCTTCGGCGGCGCCGCCGTGATCAGCGACCAGCGCAACGACCTCGCCTGGCTGGTGATGGATCCGTTCGACCCGCCCCGCATCGAGGTGGATCCCACGGGCGTGCTGCGGGCGCTCGAGCCCGACCGTCTGGCATGTGGTGCGCAGCTGCGCGCCGCATTCGCGGGACCGGCGCCGATGCGCGAGGTCGTGCCCGACTTCCCCGCGCCCTGACGGGCCGGTGACGGCGGATTCGCCCGCCGCGGGGAGCCGTCCGGTTAAGTCGCGCGCCCGGCCGACCGATGACGCGAGCATGTTCGCGCTTGCGCTGTCGATTGGCGTGGCGATCGCCACCGGCCCGACGGCCGGCGTCCCGCGCGCGAACGGCGGAGCCCGCGTGCTGACGGCGCCGCTGGGGTGGCTGGCCTCCTCGATCCTGGCTCTCATCCCGGCGCCACGGCCTCTGATCAACAGCGGGCTGCTCACCCGCGAGCGCGGCTCGTGCAACATGACCCTCGAACTCGACGACCACGGCTCGGCACTTTTCCTCGAGCTGTCGGGTCGATGCCGCTTCGCATCCGCCGCCATCGAGTACGCCGACGGCGCGCGCGACTCGCTCGACCTGCATCACGCGACGCGCGGCAGCGGGCTCTACCTTCTGCACGAGTTCGACGGAGACCGGGACGTGAAATGTGTGACCCTGGCACTCCAGGCGCTCAGCCCGCGTGCCTATGTCGGCGCCCGCCTCATGCGCTGACGGCGCCCTTACGGCCAGCGGTCTTGGCGACGCTCGCGGGTGCTTACATTACCCAAAGCAATGAGTTGTAAGGAGTTCCGCAGTACACCCATCGCGGCGCGTTGCTGCCGAAACTCGCCCCACCCGCTCGTCTTGTAACACGCCGTTAACACGCCGGAGGCATTTCCGGCAACGCGAGCAGCCTAGGGTTTTCATCGACTGGGCCTTCGGTTGCGCGGGATCACCCCGACGACGAGACCCACGCCCCTAGGAGGTCATCCCTGAAACATCGAGCGCTGTGGTTCGTCGCAGCGGTCGTCGTCATGCCGGTTGCCGCGCGGGCCGCGGCCCCGGATACCACGACGGCACCGCCACCGGTCGTCGTCACCCCGCCGACCGGGCCCGATTTCCCGCGCGGCCGAATCAGCGGCTACATGTTCGGCGATCTCTACTACAACACGGTCGGCGATCCCAACCATGTCTACGACGCGAGCGGCAACGACCTGGGCAAGGTCAACATCGACAACGTGCCCAAGCCAATCACGCAGGACCTGAACGGCTTCCAGTTGCGGCGCATCTACTTCCAGCTCGACAACGACCTCTCGATCCGTTTCGCCACTCGCTTCCGGCTCGAGGCCGACAGCAAGTCGCTGACCTCGGACGGCAAGCTGGGGGTCAACGTCAAGGCCGCCTACCTGCAGGCGAAGAGCGTGCTGCCGCGCAACGATTTCTATTTCGGCATGATGCCGACGCCGACGTTCGAGAACTCCGAAGCGTTCTGGGGGTACCGCTCGATCGAGAAGACCATCGCTGATTTCCGCGGGGTCGCGCCGTCGGCCGATCTCGGCATCGAGCTCAAGGGCTTCGCCGATTTCAACCACCACTACGGCTACGCCGCCATGGTCGGGAACGGCACCGGCCAGAAGCCCGAGACCAATCGCTCCAAGCGTTTCTATCTCACGCTGCCGATCCGGTTCAGCGACCTGCGCGTCGAGCCCTATGTCGACTACGAGAGCGTCCATCTGAACGCCCCCGGCAACAACGACCGCGCCACCTACAAGGTTTTTGCCGGCTACGAGCTCAAGCGCATGGCGGTGGGCGTCGAGGCGCTCACCCAGACCCTTCACCAGCCGGTCGGCGGCAACATGGAGCCGCGCGGCCTCTCGGTGTTCGGGCGTGGCACGCTCACCCCCACGATCGCCGCGTACGGACGCTTCGACCAATGGGTGCCCGACCACAACGCCGCGAACCGCATCGATTCCCAGCTGTGGATCGCGGGCTTCGACTGGCAGCCGTTCCACGACGTCCACGTCGAGCCCAACATCGAGGCGACCCAGTACCACAAGGTGGGCAATCCCGCGAACTTCCCCGCGCACCACGATTTCCAGGCGCGCATCACCTTCTACTACCTGTTCAGCAGGCCCCAGTCCTGAGCGACGAAAGGAGCCCCTTCATGACGCGCACCATCCGCCGCGCCGCGGCCGCGGCCGCGTGGCTGGCGCTGGCGGCCATGCCGGCCGCCGCCCAGAGCCTCACCGGCGCCGGCGCCACCTTCCCGTACCCGATCTACTCCAAGTGGTTCGACGCCTACAAGCAGAAGACCGGCGTCGAGATCAACTACCAGTCGATCGGCAGCGGCGCCGGCATCCAGCAGATCAAGGCCGGCACCGTCGACTTCGGCGCCAGCGATGCCGCGCTCTCGAACGACCGTCTCAAGGAGATGCCGCGCAAGGTGGTCCACTTCCCGACCGTGGCCGGCGCGGTGGTGCTGGCCTACAACCTGCCGGGCGCCCCGGCCGGGCTCAAGCTCACCCCCGAGGCGGTGATCGGGATCTACATGGGACGGATCACGACCTGGAACGACAAGGCGATCGGCGCGGTCAACCCCGGCGTCACGCTGCCGGCGGTGCCGATCCTCCCGGTCCATCGTTCGGACGGCAGCGGCACCACCAACATCTTCACCACCTACCTCTCGCTGGTCAGCACCGAATGGAAGGAGCTGGTAGGCGCCAACACGTCGGTGTCGTGGCCGAGCGGGGTGGGCGGCAAGGGCAACGAGGGCGTGGCCGGCATGGTGCGCCAGACCCCGGGGGCGATCGGCTACGTCGAGCTCGCCTACGCGAAGCAGAACCAGCTCCCGGTGGCGTGGATCCGCAACAAGTCGGGCGCGTTCGTCGAGCCCACACTCGCCTCGACCACCGCCGCGGTCGCCGCCTCGGCCCAGTCGCTGGCCAAGGACGTGCGCAACCCGATCGCGAACGCCTCCGGCGCCGACGCCTATCCGATCTCGGGACTCACCTTCCTGCTGGTCTACCAGAACTCGAAGGACGCGGCGCGCGGCAAGGCGCTGGCCGAGTTCATCTCCTGGGCCATCCACGACGGTCAGGAGATGGCCGCGGGACTGGACTACGCGCGCCTGCCCGACGCGGTGATCAAGGTCAACGAGGCCACGCTGCACACGCTCACCGCCGGCAATGCGAAGCTGATGCCGTGAGCGGTCCGCGTTCGAAATGAGCGCCACGTCCCTGGCGGCGGCGCCGAACGGCGCCGCCGCCCGTGTTCGCGGCCGCGCGCTGGCACGCTTCGCCGACGCCGCCCACCGGCGTCTGCTGGCGCTCACCGCGCTGTCGGTGTTCGCGCTGGTGGCGCTGATCGTGATCGAGATCACGCGCGGCGCGTTGCCGGCGATCCAGGCCTTCGGCTGGCGCTTCCTCGCCGTCACCGACTGGGATCCGGTTGCCGAGCACTTCGGTGCCCTGCCCTACCTCTACGGCACCGCGGTGTCCTCCGCGCTGGCGCTGCTGTTCGCGCTCCCGCTCGGCGTGGGCGCCTCGGTCTACCTCGCCGAGCTGGCGCCGCGCCGGGTGGGGGAGACGCTGTCGTTCGTGATCGAGCTGCTGGCCTCGATTCCCAGCATCGTCTACGGCGTGTGGGGCATGTTCGTGCTCGCCCCCTTCCTGCGCGTCGCGATCGAGCCGTGGCTCATCGCCCGTCTCGGCTTCCTGCCGCTGTTCCGCGGCTACCCGTTCGGGATCGGCATGCTGAACGCCGGCATCGTGCTGGCGATCATGATCCTGCCCACCATCGTCTCGATCTCGCGCGCGGTGCTGCTCGCCATGCCGCGCGCCCTGCGCGAGGCGGCGCTGGCGCTGGGCGCGACCCGCGCCGAGGCGATCGGGGTGACGCTCGACGCCGCGCGTCCCGGGATCCTGGGCGCGGTGATCCTGGCGCTGGGGCGCGCGCTGGGCGAGACCATGGCGGTGACCATGGTGATCGGCAACACCAACCGCGTCTCGGCCTCGCTGCTGGCGCCGGGGGCGACGATGGCGAGCGTCATCGCCAACGAGTTCACCGAGGCCACCAGCCGGCTCCACCTCGCGGCGCTGATCGAGATCGCTCTGGTGCTGTTCGCGTTCACCGTCGTGGTCAACGCCGCCGCCCGCCTGCTGGTGCTGTGGTCGACCGGAGGTCGTCGTGACATCGCCGGCGCCGCCTGACGAGGGCGCGGCGCGCCCCTCCGGGACGGGCGCCCGTGGCACGCCGCCCGGCCCGCCACGGGTCCGCCGTCCCGCCCCGCTGCGCATCCGTGGCCCGTCGGCCGCGCGACGCATCAACAACCGCGCGGTCATCGCGTTGTGCCACGTCGCCGCGGCGCTGGTGGTGCTGCCGCTGCTGCTGATCGTCTGGCACCTGATTGAGAAGGGGCTGGGCGGCCTGAGCCTCGCCTTCTTCACCCATCTGCCCAAGCCGGTGGGCGAGCCGGGGGGCGGCGTCGCCAACGCGATCGTCGGCACCCTGGTGCTGGCCGGGCTCGCGGCGCTGATCGCCGTGCCGGTCGGGGTGGGGGCCGGGCTCTACCTGGCCGAGTACGGCGACGGCCGGCTCGGGGCCCTGGTGCGCTACACTGCCGACGTGCTCTCCGGCGTGCCGTCGATCGTGGTCGGGGTCGCCGCCTACGGCCTGGTCGTGGTGCCGATGGGACGCTTTTCGGCGCTGGCGGGCGGCGTGGCGCTCGGCCTCCTGATGCTGCCCACCATCGTGCGCTCGACCGAGGAGGTGGTTCGGCTGGTGCCGCGTTCCTACCGCGAGGCGGCCCTCGGTCTCGGGGCGCCGCGCTGGCGCATGATCCACTCCGTGGTGCTGCCCGCGGCCTCGGGCGGCGTGGTCACCGCCTGCCTGCTGGGCCTGGCGCGCGCCGCGGGGGAGACCGCGCCGCTGCTGTTCACCGCGCTCGGCAGCCGCTTCTGGACCCTGGCGCTCGACCGGCCGATCGCCTCGCTGCCGGTCTACATCTACGACTACGCCCGCGCCCCTTACGACGACTGGAACCGGCAGGCGTGGGCGGCGGCGCTGGTGCTGCTGCTGCTGGTCACCATCCTCTCGGCGCTGGTGCGTCTCGCGACGCGCCGCATGGTGCGGGTGTGAGCACCGGCGTGATCGTGCGCCCGCCCGTGGTCCCGCCCGCGCCGCCGGGGCCCCCGCAGCCGCCGGCGTCGACCGGCGCCGATGCCGCGGCCGCCGAAGGGCGGCTCGCGACCCGCGCCTTCGATCTGTTCTACGGCGCCCACCAGGCGCTGCGCGACATCACCATCGACATCCCGGCCCACGGGGTGACCGCGATCATCGGCCCCTCGGGCTGCGGCAAGAGCACGCTGCTGCGCTCCTTCAACCGCATGAACGACCTGATCCCCGGGGTGCGCACCCGGGGCGAGGTGCGGGTGTCGGGGGAGAACGTGCTGACGCCGGGCACCGACGTGGTGGCGCTGCGCCGCCGCGTCGGGATGGTGTTCCAGCGCCCCAACCCCTTCCCCAAGTCGATCTTCGAGAACGCCGCGTTCGGCCTGCGCATGCTGGGGGTCCGCGACCGGCTCGAGATCGAGGCGCGGGTCGAGGACAGCCTGCGCCGCGCCGCGCTGTGGGACGAGGTGCGGGATCGCATCGGCCAGCCGGCGCTGCGCCTCTCGGGCGGCCAGCAGCAGCGCCTGTGCATCGCGCGCTGCCTGGCGGTCGACCCCGAGGTGCTGCTGATGGACGAGCCCGCCTCGGCGCTCGATCCCACCGCCACCGCGCGCATCGAAGAGCTGATGATGGATCTGAAGCAGCGCTATACCATCGTGGTCGTGACCCACAACATGCAGCAGGCGGCGCGGGTGTCGGACCGCACCGCGTTCATGCTCTCGGGCGAGCTGATCGAGGTGGGCGGCACCAAGGAGCTGTTCACCCGCCCGCGGGTCAAGCTGACCGAGGACTACATCACCGGTCGGTTCGGCTAGGAGAAACAGTGGAGCGGCACTTCGAACACGATCTCGAGGAGCTCAAGGAGCAGCTCCTGCGCATGGGCGGGCGCGCCGAGGGCGTCGTCCTCAAGGCGGTCGACGCGCTGCGGCGCCGCGACGCCGCGCTGGCGCGCGAGGTGTTCGCGGACGACAAGGTGATCGACCGGCTCGAGCTCGACATCGACGACCGCTGTCTGCGCCTGCTCGCTCTCCAGCAGCCGCTGGCGCGGGATCTGCGCTTCATCACCGCGGCGCTCAAGATCTCGAACGACCTGGAGCGGGTGGGCGATCACGGGGTCAACATCGCCGGCAGCGCCCTGCAGTTGGCCGGCGAGCCGCTGCTGCGGCCGCCCGCCGACATCTCGCGCCTCGCCGAGCGGGCGAGCAGCATGCTCCACGAGGCGCTCGACGCCTTCGTGCGCGACGACGCCGAGACGGCGCGGCGCATCTGCGAGCGCGACGACGAGGTCGACCACCTCAACCGCAAGGTGTTCCGCGAGATGATCGACCAGATGGTCGCCGATCCCTCCACGATCCCGCGCGCCATGGAGCTGGTGCTGGTGGCCCGCAACCTCGAGCGGGTCGGGGACATGGCGACCAACGTGGCCGAGGAGGTCGTGTTCATCGCCGAGGCGCGGGTGATCAAGCACCACGCCGAGGAGACCGCCGCCGAAGAGGACTTCGGGCGCGCCTAGCTACTCCTCCGGCCTCGCGCGGCGCCGCCGCTTGATCTCCGACGACCGCCGCTTCTCCGCCAGGCGCCGCTCGCGCGCGGCGCGGGTCGGCGACGTGGCGGTGCGCGGCTTCGGCGTGCGGGCGCGGCGGCGCAGCTCCGCCGCGATGCGCTCGAGCGCGAGCTCGCGGTTGCGGCTCTGCGAGCGGCTTTCGGTCGCGATGCGCGTGATGCCGGTCGGCAGGTGGCGCACCCGCACGCTCGACTCGGTCTTGTTCTTCTTCTGGCCGCCCGGGCCCGACGACTTGTAGGGCGTGATCAGGCATTCGCGCGCGAGACGCTCGAGGGCGGCGGGCAGGCTCATCGGGACAAGGCCCCGATGGCAAGGGGCGCGCCCACGACGCGGCCCACGAGGAGCCGCGCCAGGGCGTCGGCATCGGCGGGCGGGAGCACGATGAAATCGCTGGCGCCGGGGGCGGGCAGGAGCAGCAGCTGGTCCCCGTTCCACAGCGCGCACGCCAGCACGATCCCGCCCGCGAGCCGCACCGCGGCCACCGCGCCGGGCGGGAGCGGCAGGGCGCGGCGCGTGAGCACGATGGCCGCCTCCTCGGCCGCCAGCTCCGGGACCCGCGCCAGAGCGGGGCCGCGCGCCACGTAGGCGAACGGCCGGTCCAGTTCGGCGACCTCCGGCAGGTCGGCCGCCGCGAGCCGCAGCGTGCCGATCGCGCCCGGGGGCCGCGCCGTCCCACCCGGGTCGGCGCCGGCGGGGAGCAACGGCACCAGCAGGCGCGCGGGGCGCGGCGCCGGAAGCTCGACGTGCTGTTCGGCGAGCGCATCGGGGCGCGCGAGATAGCGCTCGATCACCGGGGCGGCGGCCAGCGCCTCCCCCAGGGTGGCGCGGCGGCGCAGGCGCGCCCAGGCGGTGAAGGCCTGCTCGTCGTCGCCCAGGGCGCGGGCGAGCCGCGACGCCAGCGCCTCGCTCGGCGCCTTGCTCCCGTGCTCGACGTGGAACAGGTGCGACGCGGCGACGCCGACCTCGCCGGCCAGCTTCTGGAGCGAGAGCCCGCGGGCGAGCCGCCACGATCGGATTCTCCGTCCAATCGGATCCGTGGCCGCGTAGTCGATCCTTCGACGTGCCGCACCAGCCTTCATGGTCTCAGGTTAGGGCAGCCGATCCTGATCGGCAATGCGTTCTCATGTTCGAGAACGTAAGCCCGACGGCCGTCGACGCCTGGCGTTAGCCACGCGTCAATATTCTCAAATCAGAGAATATTGCGGGCGTATCCGGTGGTCCCGGAGGTCGGTGGGGTTGGCGCCACCCCTCGGCCGAGGGGTGTTCGGGGCGGCCGGCCACGCCGATAACACGGTGAACCCCCATCGCGAGGCCCGCCATGCTGCTGGTTCCATCCCTGCTTACCCTCGGACTTGCTGTGTACGGCGTGGTCGAGGTGCGCCGTCACGAGCGCCAGCTCGCCCGCATCCCGGTGCGCGTCCACGTCAACGGCACGCGTGGCAAGTCCTCGGTGACGCGGCTGATCGCGGCCGGACTGCGCTCCACGGGACGGCGGGTGTTCGCGAAGACCACCGGCACCATGGCGCGGATGATCCGCCCCGACGGCGGTGAGGTCGATGTCTACCGGGTGGGACGCCCCAACGTCATCGAGCAGACGCGGGTGGTGCGGCGCGCGGTCGAGGCCGGAGCCGAGGCGCTGGTGATCGAATGCATGGCAGTAAGCCCGGAGCTCCAGCCGCTCACCGAGCTGCGCCTGATCCGCAGCACGGTCGGCGTCATCACCAACGTGCGCGCCGATCACCTCGACGAGATGGGCCCGACCGTGGACGACGTGGCCGAAACCCTGGGTCAGACCCTGCCGGTGCGCGGCCACGCCTTCACCGCCGAGCGCGAGCGCGCGCCGATCCTGGAGCGCATCGCGCGCCGGCGCGGCACCACCCTGACGGTGGTGGACGGCGCCTCGGTCTCGGCCGCCGAGCTGGCCGCCTTCCCCTACATCGAGCACGCGGACAACGTGGCGCTGGCGCTGGCGGTGTGCGCGCACCTCGGCGTCGAGCGCGCCCGCGCGCTGGCGGCGATGCAGCTGATGACCCCGGACCCCGGGGCGCTGCGGCGCTCGATCCTCAGCAGCAACGGCCGCCAGCTCGAGTTCGTCAACGCCTTCGCCGCCAACGATCCCGACTCGACGCTCCGGGTGTGGCAGCGGCTCGGCCTCGAGCGCGCCCGCCCCGGGCTGCGGCGCATCGTGCTCGCCAGCTGCCGCGCCGACCGGCTGCAGCGCTCGGAGCAGATCGCGGAGCTGGTGGCGCGCCGGCTCGACGCCGAGCACGTGGTGCTGGCGGGGGAGGGCACCCGGCTGGTCGCGCTGCTGGCGCTGCAGCGCGGGCTCGATCCGGAGCGGCTGCGCGACCTGGGAGGAATGGGCGCCGAGCGTGTGGTGGAGCGCGTGCTCGATCTGGTGGAGACCCGCGCGGTGGTGGTCGGGATCGGCAATATCGTCGGGCTGGGCGAGCGCATCGCGCTCCATTTCGGTCTCCGGGCGGTGGGCGATGATTGAGGAAGCGATCGGCCTCGGGCTCGCGATCAGCCTGATCTTCTCGGAGACGCTGGGGCTCGCGGCCGGCGGCATGGTGGTGCCCGGCTACCTGGCGCTCATGATCCACGAGCCACTGCGCCTCGTCGGCACCATCGGGGTCGCCCTGCTCACCTTCGCCACCCTCAAGCTGCTGTCGCGCTACGTGCTGATCTACGGCCGGCGCCGCATCGTGGTGGCGGTGCTGATCGGCTTCGTCTTCGGGGCGCTGTCGCGCAGCCTGCTGGTGTTCAAGGTGCTCGACGTGTCGCTCGACCTGCGCACCGTCGGCTTCGTCATCCCGGGGCTGATCGCCAACTGGATGGAGCGCCAGGGGGTGCTCCAGACCGCGTGCGTCATGACCACCACCGCGGTCCTGGTGCGGCTGGTCCTGATGCTGATCCACGGCGGGAGCCTGATCCGATGAGCCTGTCGCGGGCCTCGACGCCGGCCCTGGTGAGCCTCGCCTGCCTGTCGCTCGCCGCCTACGCGGTGGCGGAGCGCTCGCTGCGCCCCGGGCACGCCGAGGCGTGGCGCACCAAGCTGCGCGCGGTCGAGCTGATGGAGTCGGCGGAGCGGACCATCCTGGCCGCCAAGCGGGAGCGGGGCGTGAGCGTCGACCCCCGCAACGACCCGGCGCTCAGCGGCGTGGTGGGGCCCGAGTTCACGCTGCTCACCACCGACCGCGGCGCCCAGGCCTCGAAGAGCCTCGCGGCCCACCCCAACTTCGCCGCCGCGGTGACCCAGATGATGCTGCGCGCCGGGGTGCGCGAGGGTGACCTGGTGGCGGTCGGCATGACCGGCTCGCTGCCGGGCTTGAACCTCGCGGTGCTCTCGGCCTGCCGCGCGATCGGCGCCCAGCCGCTCATCGTCACCTCGGCGGGCTCCTCGATGTTCGGCGCCACCGATCCCGAGATGACCTGGCTCGACATGGAGGCGGTGGTGGCGGGCAGGGGGCTGTGGCCCTACCGCTCGCTGGCCGCCTCGCTGGGCGGCGGCGGCGACGTCGGGCGCGGGCTATCTCCGGCCGGGCGCCAGATCCTCGCCGACGCGATCGAGCGCTCCGGGGCGCGGCCGCTCGATCCGGCGAGCGTGCTCGACGCGGTGCGGCAGCGCGTCGCCCTCTACGACTCCGTGGCGGCGGCGCGCGGCCGCCCGATCCGGCTCTACGTCAACGTGGGCGGCGGCCTCGCCAGCCTGGGCGGGTCCCAGAACGCGCGCCTGATTCCGCCCGGCCTGAGCCGCCGGCTCGCGCTCCGCAACTACCCGAATCGCGGCGTCATCAACGTGCTGGGCGAGCGCGGCATCCCGGTCCTCCACCTGCTCGAGGTCGAGCGGCTGGCCCGCGAGTACGACATCACCGACCGCGGCGCCAACCCCGAACGGACCGGCGAGGGCACGCTGTTCGTGCGCTACCGCTACAACCGCTGGGTGGTGGCCGCGGCGGCGCTGCTGGTCATGCTCGCGAACCTGCTGGTGCTGCGCCACGACCTGCGCCAGCAGGTGCTGGGCCAGCCGCACCCGGAGCGCGCGTCGCGATGAGGGGCGCGCTCCGCCTCGGTCTGCTCTGCCTCACCGCGCTGGCCGCGGCGCTGCCGTCGCGCGCCGAGCGCTGGGAGAGCATCGAGAGCCTGCCGGGGCGCAAGGCCGAGACGGTGAGCGTCGCGGGCAAGCCGCGCGCCTATTTCCGGCTCACGCCGCGCGCCCCGCTCACCGTCACCATCGCCGGCCCCGCCGGGCTCAAGGTCATCTCGCGCGCGGTGCTCCCCGGTCACGGCGAGCAGCACGTCGCCTACCGGATCGTGGCGCTCGAAGGCCAGCAGCGGCTGGCCGCGGTCGACCACGAGGCGGCGGTCGCGCGCGACGTGCGCACCCGCGGAGTGGCGGCGCTGGGGCGCAGCCAGCACCTGGTGGTCCAGGTGCCGGAGGGCACGCACGCGATCCGCCTCGAGCTCGCCGGATCCGCCGCGGTGCTGGTGCGCCTGCAGCGCACCCCGCCGGCCGAGGCCTGGGTGAGCCTCACCCCGGTGCGCGCGGCGCGCAACGTGGCGGTGATCGAGGGGCAGCAATCGATCGAATACTACAGCGCGCTGCGCGGCCGCCCGGTGGTGCTGCGCGTGGTCGGACCCACCACCCTCGATCTCATGACCCGGCTCGACTTCGACGCCACCATGCGCGGCACCCAGAGCTACCGCCTGAGCCTCGACGAACGCGGAACAGCGCTGCGCGAGGTCGAGTTCCACACCACCCGGGCGACCACGGCCAGCTATGCGAATCTGCCCGAGCGCGTGCCGTCGAGGTACGACCACCTGAGCCTCGAGGTGGGGGGCGGCCTGCACGAGATCGAGGTCCGGCTGCTCACCCCCGCGGCCGGCGCCGCCGAGGTCCACGCCCGCATCCCGCAGCCCGCGGTCGGCAACACCGAGTAGGCGCGGGGGCGCGGTCCCGGCCGCCGCGCCGCTCGGGCGCGCCCCGGCCGCGCTCGTAAACCGCCGCCTTGCCGGCGGTGCCGCGCGCTCTCTATCCTGCGTGCTCCGCCGTGACCCGGGCCCTCACGCCAACCGGAGGTTCCATGTCGTCCGCCACCCGCGCGGCCGCGCTCGCGCTGCTCGGCCTCGCCACCCTGCTGGTTCCGGCCCGCGCCGCCCGTGCCGCGGCCGACGCCGCCATCACCCCCGAGCAGCTCAAGGTCGAGCGCCACACGCTTTCGAACGGCCTGGTGGTGCTCACCCACGAGGATCACAGCGTTCCCACCCTCACCTTCTGGCAGTGGTACCGGGTCGGCTCGCGCAACGAGTCGCCCGGGATCACCGGCATCTCGCACTTCTTCGAGCACATGATGTTCAACGGCTCGAAGCACGTGCCGCCCAAGGACTATGACAAGATCCTCGAGTCGAACGGCGGCTACTCCAACGCGTTCACCGACCGCGACATGACGGCCTACTACGAGGACGTGGCCTCGGACCGCCTCGACAAGGTGCTGTTCCTCGACTCCGACCGCATGGCCTCGCTGTCGCTGCTGCCCGAGCAGCTCAAGAGCGAGATCGAGGTGGTCAAGGAGGAGCGGCGGCTGCGCACCGACAACGACATCTCTGGCATGCTCGACGAGCAGCTCTACGCCACCGCGTTCGTGTCCTCGCCCTACCACTGGCCGGTGGTGGGCTGGATGGGGGACCTCAACCGCATCCAGCGCGACGACATGGTGAGCTACTTCCGCATCCACTACGCGCCCAACAACTGCATCCTGGTGCTGACCGGCGACTTCGACACCCGGGACGCGCTGGCGCAGATCCAGAAGGCGTTCGGGTCGATCCCGGCGCAGAAGCCGCCCGCGCCCCCGGTCGACTCGGAGCCCGAGCAGCGCGGCGAGCGGCGCGCCAAGGTCCACTACCCGGCGCAGGACGTGAGCTTCGAGATCGGCTACAAGGCGCCGAGCGTCGCGAGCCCCGACGGCTACGTCATCGACGTGCTGTCCTCGATCCTCTCCGACGGCGAGTCGTCGCGCCTCCACCAGGCGCTGGTGTACGAGAAGCAGATCGCGCTCGCCGCCGGCACCGCGTTCCAGACCCATCTCAACCCGACCCTGTTCGAGGTCTCGGTCGAGATGAAGCCGGGCCACACCGCCGCCGAGGGCGAGCAGGCGGTCGACGCGGTGCTGGCGCGCCTGGTCGCCGAGGGGCCGACCGCGCGTGAGCTCGAGAAGGCCAAGAACCAGCTCGAGGCGCACTTCGTGCGCGACTTCCGCACCAACAACGGGGTGGGTCAGGCGCTGGGCTACTACGAGCACATCTACGGCGACTACCGCAAGCTGTTCGACACCGTGCCGCGCTACCGCGCGGTGACCGTGGCCGACTGCAAACGTGTCGCCAAGGAGGTCTTCGATCGGCGACATCGCACCGTGGTCGAGCTCAAGCCCGAGAAGGAGGCGGCCGCGACGGCCGCTGCGACCCGCTGACCATGGCCGCCACGATGGAGGGACGACCCGTGCTCGACCCGCAACGACTTGCGCGGCGCGGTGTCGTCGCGCTGCTCGCCCTGGCGCTGGCCGCGACCTGCGCGACGGCCGGCCCCACCCCGCTTCAGCTCCCGCCGGTCAAGAAGACCACGCTCGGGAACGGGCTGGTGGTGCTGGTGATGCCCACCCACCGCGTCCCGATCGTCGACTTCCGGCTGGTGACGCGCGCCGGCTCGGTCAACGACCCGCCCGGCAAGGAGGGACTCGCGAGCCTCACCGCCGCGCTGCTCACCCAGGGCGCCGGCAAGCGTGGCGCGCGACAGCTCGCCGAGGACATCGCGTTCGTGGGCGCCCAGCTCGAGGCCGACGCCGCGGCCGAGCAGCTGATCGTGACCTGCGACGTGCTGACCAAGGACTTCGCGACCGGGCTCGAGCTGTTCCACGACGTGATCGTGGCGCCCACCTTCCCGGCCGCGGAGTTCGCGCGCAAGAAGGCCGAGCGGCTCGGCGACCTGGCGAGCGAGAAGGACGATCCCTCGACTGTCGCCAACAACGAGCTGGGGCCGTTCCTGCTTCAACACAGCCCGCTCGCCCACCCGGTCGACGGGTGGGAGAAGAGCGTGACCGCGATCGTGCGGGGCGACGTCGTGGCGTTCCACCGCAAGTACGTGACCCCGGGGAACTCGATGCTGGCGGTGGTGGGCGACGTGGATCCCGACCAGGTGATCGCGGCGCTGGAGCGCGCCTTCGGCGACTGGAAGGGCGCCACCGCCGCCGCGGCCTCCTATGACACCCCGCCCGTCAAGGGCCGGGAGGTGCTGATCGTCAACAAGCCCGAGGTGACCCAGACCCAGATCCGGCTCGCCACCATCGGAGTGCCGCGCAACTCGCCCGACTACTTCCCGATCGTGGTCGCCAACACCATCCTGGGCGGCGGGTTCACCTCGCGGCTGGTCAACGAGGTCCGCGTGGTCCAGGGGCTGACCTACGGGATCGGCAGCCAGTGGTCGATGTTCCGCAACGCCGGCACCTACGAGATCACGACCTTCACCCGCAACGAGACGCTGCGGAAGTGCGTGGACGCCTCGCTCGGCGTGGTGCGGAAGCTGGTCGAGCAGGGTCCGAGCGACGAGGAGCTGGCGAAGGCGAAGCGCTACCTCACCGGACAGTTCCCGCTCGGGCTGCAGGCCTCGGACGCCCTCGCCGCCCAGCTGCTCAACATCCAGTTCTACGGCCTCGACCCGCGCTATCTCGAGACCTACGCCGGGAACGTCAACGCGGTGACCATGGCCGACGTGCGGCGCGTGCTCAAGGAGCGCTTCGCCCTCGACGACCTGCGCATCCTCGTGGTCTCGGACCCCAAGACCGCGAAGCCCGCGCTCGAGGGTCTCGGCGCCATCGCGGTGCAGGAGATGCGCTAGCGGCCACCCCCCGCCATTGCCTGAGCGCGCGCCGCGACCCATGATGCGCGGGTGAGCGCCCGGCCGCCGAGCACCGACCTGCCGCATCCGCCGCCCGCGGGCCTGGTCCGCGGGGTCGGGCGCTGGGGCATGGTGGCGCTGATGATCAACGGCATCATCGGGGCCGGCATCTTCGGGCTGCCCTCGCGGGTCCACGCCCTGGTCGGGCCGTGGGGCCTGCTGGTGTTCGTGGCCTGCGCGCTGGTGGTGGGCGGCGTCGCGCTGTGCACCGCCGAGGTGGCGAGCCGCTTCGAGGCCACCGGTGGGCCCTACCTCTACACCCGTGAGTCGCTGGGTCCGGCGCCCGGCTTCGTGATCGGCTGGGTGATGTGGCTGCGCAGCGTGACCTCGCTCGCCACCGTCGCCAACGTGATGGCGAGCTACGTCTCGTTCTTCTGGGCGCCGGCGGCCGCCGGCCTGGGCCGCGCCGCGACGCTGAGCGTCCTGATGACCGGCCTCACCGTGATCAACCTGATCGGGGTGCGCCGCACCGCCTCGGCCATCGCGGGCTTCACGATCGCCAAGCTCGCGACCCTGCTGCTGTTCATCGGCGTGGGCCTGTTCTTCGTGCGGGCCCGGAGCTTCGGGGGCGCGCCGCTGCCCGGCGCCCCGGCGTTCTCCCGCGCCACCTTCCAGCTGGTGTTCGCGTTCGCGGGCTTCGAGGCGATGACGGTCGCGGCTGGCGAAACCCGCGATGCGCGCCGCAACGTTCCGTTCGGCCTGCTGACGGCCATCGCCGTCGCCACCGTGGTCTACGTCCTGGTTCAGGTGGTGTGCATCGGAACGCTGCCCGGGCTCGCCCGCTCCGAGAAGCCGCTGGCCGAGGCGGCGGTGCGCTTCATGGGCGCTGCGGGCGGCGCGGTGATCGCACTCGGCGCCCTCGTCTCGGCGACCGGGACCCAGGGCGGCACGCTGCTGGCCGGCTCGCGCATGATGTTCGCGATGGCGGAGCGCGGCGAGCTGCCGCGGGCCCTCGCCGTCATCGATCCGCGCTTCCGCACCCCCTGGCTCGCGACGCTGCTCACCGCCGCGACCGGGCTGGTGCTCACGATGACCGGGACGTTCAGCTATCTCGTGGGCTTGAACGTGCTCACCCGGCTCGCGGTGTTCATCTGCACCGCGGTCGCCCTGATCGTGCTGCGGCGCCGCCCCGGCGCCCCGCCGGCCGGGCTCGTGCTCCCGGGTGGCGTGCCGCTCGCGATCCTCACCGGCCTCGCCTGCCTGTGGCTGGTGACGGGGAGCAGCGCGCACGAGCTGCGCGACATGGGGATCGCGACCGCGGCGGGGCTTCTGGCCTACGCCGCGGGGCGCCCCCGCCTCAGCCGCGCCTGAGTCCCGCGCCGCGTGCCGGAGCGGCGGATAAGCCCCCCCGGGCTACGGACGAAGCCTCAAG
>Ga0318565_10000066_pt1 | contig 19888 bp, 18 predicted proteins | sample GRESIP066b5f21_FD_203501 | JGI IMG/M metagenome (GOLD analysis project Ga0318565, IMG submission 203501) | Tropical soil microbial communities from Luquillo Experimental Forest, Puerto Rico - GRE.SIPMG.066b5f21 | ecosystem: Environmental > Terrestrial > Soil > Tropical forest > Bulk soil...
AGCGTGACCAGGCTGACGGCGCGGTCGGGCTCCCGCACGAGCACTCCGGTCACGATGAAGCGTGCCGAGCCGATCTCGAGCGCATCGCCCGGCGCGATGCCCAGGCGCTGGAGCAGCGCCGCCTCGACCACGGCGCCGCCGGCATCGCCGCGGTCGGCGAGCAAGGTCTCGAGCCGCGCCGGCGGCATCGTGTCGACACGACCATACAGCGGGTAGGCGCGCTCGACCGCCTTGAGCTCGACCAGCAGCGAAGCGTCGCGGCCCGGTGTTCGCGCCATCGCCACCATTTCGCGGACCGTGGTGGTGACGGCGCCGGCGCGTCCGAGCTCGTCGATGGCCGCGCGCGCGATCGGGTCGAGCGGCTGGGCCGAGCGGAGCTCGACGTCGCCGCCGGTGAGCGCGCGCGCCTCGCGGGTCAGTGTGCGATCGAGATTCGCGCCGAAGGTGCCGACCGAGACCAGCGCCGCCACGCCGAGGGCGACGCAGCCGAAGAGCACCGCGAAGTGGCGCGCTCCGCCCCGCGTCTCGCGCCACGCCATGCGGACCGCGAAGGTCGCCTTCACGACGCGCCGTTCAGCACCCGGCCGTCGTGCAGTCGTACGACGCGATCGGCGCGGTCCGCGAGCGCTTCGTCGTGCGTCACCAGCACCAGCGTCGATCCGCGTCGCCGGTTCAAGCCGAGCAGGAGCTCGATGATCTGCACGCCGGTCGCGGAATCGAGATTGCCGGTGGGCTCGTCGGCCAGCAGCAATCCGGGGTCGAGCGCGACCGCTCGCGCCAGCGCCACGCGCTGCTGCTCGCCGCCCGAGAGCTGGACCGGATAGTGGTGCGTGCGGTCACCGAGTCCGACGTCGGCCAGGAGCGCGCGGGCCCGGCCGAGCGCGTCGGACGCGCCGACGATCTCGAGCGGTACCGCGACGTTTTCGACGGCTGTCAGCGTCGGGATCAGATGGTAGGACTGAAAGACGTAGCCGAGCGTCTCGCGCCGGAAGCGCGCGAGCGCGTCCTCGTCGAGATCGGTGATCTCGACGCCCGCGACGGTAATCGAGCCGGCGCTCGGGCGATCGAGGCCCGCGATCAGCCCCAGCAAGGTGGACTTGCCGCCGCCCGAGGGGCCGGTGATCGCGCAGACTTCGCCCGCGGCGACATCGAGCGTGACGCCGTCGAGAATCGTGAGCGGCCGTCCCCCGCTGGAGAGGCGCATGACGACGTCGCGCACCCTGATCATCGTCGAACCTCATACTACACTGACGCTGTGAGCAGACTTTTCGCCGCCGCGATGACCTTGCTGTGTCTGCTGTCGCTGGGCGTCGCGCCGGACGAGGCGCGCGGCGAGGGCGTCGTGGTCGCGCTCGGCGATAGCCTCACCGCCGGGCTCGGCGTCGCGCCCGACGAGGCGTTCCCTGCGCGCCTGCTGGCGCGTCTTCGGTCTGAGGGCTTTGCCTACCGTGTGATCAACGCCGGGGTGAGCGGCGACACGACTGCCGGCGGACTGCGACGCGTCGACTGGGTGCTTCGCTCGAAGCCGGACGTCGTCATCGTCGCGCTTGGCGCCAACGACGGCCTGCGCGGCCAGAGCCCGCAATCGATGCGCGAGAATCTCGAACAGATCGTGGGCCGGCTCCAGGCAGCCGGCGCCCGCGTCCTGCTGGTGGGGATGCGATTGCCTCCAAACTACGGGGGCGAGTACACGCGGGAGTTCGAGGCGGTATTTCCGGCGGTCGCTCGCAAAACGAAGGTCTCGCTGATGCCGTTCCTTCTGGACGGGGTCGCCGGCGTGCCGGGGCTCAACCAGCCCGATGGCATCCATCCCACCGCCGCCGGCCAGCAGGTCATCGCCGATCACCTCTGGCCCTATTTGCGCCCCCTGCTCCGCCCCGTCAAATAATCAGCGCCCCTCGTTCGTCTCATCGGTCGATCGCGCAGCAACCAAGCGGCCGGAACCCGAAGAGGCAGGGGTTTCCGAAGAGGGACCGGCCGTATTACGGCGCCGCCGGGCCGGGACGGACGGCGGCTCATCGATAGGGGGCGCGCCCCGCATTTGTGGTCTCTGGCGGGGAGCGCCCCCATTTGTGGACATCTTGTAAGCACCGGCCGCGCCGCGGCGTTATTTCCGACGGATTCTCGTCGGCCGCTCCATACCATGGTCCGGCCATGCTTCGCCCGCTCGTCCTGGTGGCGGTGCTGACGCTCGCGACCGGCTGCGCGCTGATCCCGCCTACGCACCCCGACCTCGCCTACTACCCCTCGCTGGGCGATCCAGGCGCTGCGAAGATCTCCCGGACGCTCTACCGCGCCGCCCGTGCCGTCGGTGACGATCCCGAGTACTACTCGTTCGGGCTGATCCAGACCAATGCCGTGACGTCCTTCGCCGCGCCCGACGGCACGTTCTATTTCTCGGACGGCCTGGCGAGGCTGCCCCAGCGCCAGGTCGATGCGCTCGTGGCCCAGAACGTCGCGCATGACCTGCTCGGGCACATCAAGCGACGCCGCGCGCTGTCGCTGGGGCTCACTGCCGGCTTCGCCGTGCTGGGCATCTTCTTTCCCGGCGGCGGGCTCGCCGATTTCGTCGTGAACCCCCTCGTCGTTCGAGCCTACTCACGCGAGCAGGAGCTCGACGCCGATCAACGTGCGATCGAGATCTTGCGTGACATGGGCCACTCGACTCCGCGGCAAGCGTTGGCCTCCGCGTTGCGTGCGGCCGCAGCCACGAATCCGCCCGCATCGGCATTCTTCGAGCAGCGCATCCTGGCGCGCGAACCGAACCTCGAGGACCGCCTGGCGGCCCTCGAGCCGCTCGAGGCGAGCCCCGTGGTCGCGGTCCGCAAAGCGGCGGCGCGCCGCTAGAGTCGACTGGCCCTCCGCCGCGGAGCCGGACCGGGCGTACCCGATCTCGGGTAGAATCGTGCCCCTGTGAACGGGATCATCGCGTACGGCGCCTACCTGCCCTACTTCCGCCTCGATCGGAAGGCGATCGGCGATGCGCTCGGCTCGTCTGCCGGCTCGGGCACCCGTTCGGTCGCTTCCTACGACGAGGACACCACCTCGATGGCGGTCGAGGCGGCTCGCGCGACCTTGCGAGCGGCGCCGAACGTGCGCCCGGGTGCTCTCTATTTCGCGACGGCCGCCCCGGCGTACCTCGACAAGACCAACGCGAGCGCGATCCATGCCGCGCTGGCGCTCGACGCGAGCACGCCCGCCTTCGACATGCTGGGCTCGGTGCGCTCCGGCGCCGGCGCCCTGTCAGCGGCGATCGATTCGGCACGCCCGACGCTCGCCGCGCTGGCCGACATCCGTACCGGTCTGCCCGGCGGCGGCGACGAGCGGGAGGGTGGCGACGGCGCGGTTGCGTTTCTCCTGGCCGATTCGGCCGACCGGTCGGTCATCGCCGAGCCGATAGCGAGGGCAGCGGCCACCGCCGAGTTCCTCGAGCGCTGGCGCCTGCCTGGCGATGCCGTCTCGCGCCAGTGGGAGGAGCGATTCGGTGAGCACGCCTACGTACCGCTCGGCGAGGCCGCGGTGCGCGACGCGCTCAAGCAGGCCGGCGTCGGCGCCGACGTGGTTCGCAGCTGGATCGTCACCGGCCCTCACAGCCGGGCCAGCCGCCGTGTTGCCGGGGCGATGGGCGCCGCCAAGGGTGCCGTCGCCGACGATCTCGCGGCGGCCATCGGCAATACGGGGACCGCGCACGCCGGACTCATGCTCGCCGCCGCGTTCGACCGCGCGAAGCCCGACGAGCTGATCGCCGTGGTCTCGCTGGCCGACGGCTGCGACGTCACGATCTGGCGGACGACCGCCGCGATCGCCTCGCGTCGTCCGGCCCCGACGGTGACCGCCCAGCTCGCCTCGGCCGGCCGCGTGACCTACTCGACCTTCCTGACCTGGCGCGGCTTCCTCCAGCGCGAGCCGCCGCGCCGGCCCGATCCCGAGCGCCCGGCCGCGCCGCCCTCGTTTCGCGCCGACGCGTGGAAGTTCGCCTTCACCGGCAGTCGCTGCCAGGCGTGCAGCGCCGTGCACCTGCCGCCGCAGCGCGTATGCGTGAAGTGCCACGCCATCGATCGGATGACACCCGAGCGGCTCGCGGACAAGCCCGCGACGATCGCGACGTTCACGGTGGACCGGCTCGCGTACTCGCTCTCGCCGCCCGTCGTCGCCGCGGTCATCGACTTCGAGGGCGGCGGCCGGTTCCAGTGCGAGCTGACCGACGTCGACCCGGCGAGCGTCAAGATCGGCGATCGCGTGGAGATGACATTTCGCCGGCTCTTCACCGCCGGCTCCGTTCACAACTACTTCTGGAAAGCGCGGCCGCTTCGCAGGCGATAGAAGCTACGCCGGACCCGAGGACGCCACGACGTGCCGGGCGACGTCGGCACGCACGATGCTCGACGTCAGGCCGTCGTCGGGCCCGGCCCCGCGAAACGCCAGGAGCGCTTCCTCCGATTCCCACTCCTCGTAGACGTTGACGCGGTCGGCCTCGATCGGGTCGGCCGCCACGACGAAGTCGCGACAGCCGCGCGCCCTGCGCGCCTGCACCACCGCCTCGAGCGACGACGTCAGGAAATCGAGCCGCGCGCCCGGGCGCACGTAGATCTTTCCCGCGACGATGATCATGATCTCCTCCACGTCGACGATTCAGAGCCACGCGAGCATCAGCCAGCCGAGGAACAAGGTGGCCACCGTGACCGGAACACCGACCTTGCAGTACTCGACGAACCCGATCTCGACGCCCCCCGCCCGCGCGGCCTCGACCACGATCAGGTTCGCGACGCTTCCGAGAATCGTCAAGTTGCCGGCGAACGTGGAGGCCATGGCCAGCACGAGCCACGCGCGGCGCGGGTCGTCGAATGTGGCGACGAGCGGCTTGAACAAGAGCACCGCGGGTACGTTGGACACGAGGTTCGACAACGCCGCGGTGACGATCGTCAGCACCGCCGGGCTCTGGAGGTTCGCCGCCTCCGCCCAGCGCAGCAGCACGTCGATCAGCCCGGAGTGCTCGAGCCCCGCCGTCACCACGAACAGGCCGGCGAACAGGACAAGCAGGCTCCAGTTGACCTCGCGTTAGACCTTCTCCGGATTCACCCGCCGCGTGACGAGCGTCCAGGCAGCGCCCGCGATCGCGACGATCGCGATCGGCACGCCGACCAAAGCATACCTGCGCACTCGCGAGCGCCCTGATAGAATTGAGATCCGCGCGAGTCAAGAGCGGCCACGGAGGAGGTCAGGGCGATGGCGAGCAACGGGATCCGCGACCGGGTGGCGATCGTCGGCATGGGGTGCACGCCCTTCGGCGAGCACTGGGACAAGGGCGTCAACGACCTGCTGGTCGATTCCACGAAGGACGCGCTCGCGTCCGCGGGGATCGCGCTCTCGGACGTCGACGCATTCTGGCTCGGCACGCTCTATTCCGGCCAGTCCGGCCTCACGCTCTCGCGCCCGCTCAAGATCGACTACAAGCCGGTGAGCCGGCTCGAGAACTACTGCGCCACCGGCTCCGAAGCCTTCCGCAACGCCTGCTACGCGGTCGCGTCGGGCGCCTACGACATCGCAATGGCCGTCGGCGTCGAGAAGCTGAAGGACTCGGGTATCTCGGGCCTGCCGGGCGCGCCGGTCCCGGGCGACGGCACGCGCGCCGGCCTCACCGCGCCCGCCACGTTCAGCCTGCTGGCGCCCGCCTACGGCAAGAAATACGGCGTCGAGGACTCGGCGCTGAAGGACGTGATGACGCGGATCGCCTGGAAGAACCACAAGAACGGCGCCCTGAACCCGCGCGCGCAGTTCCGCAAGGAAGTCCCGAAGGAGACGATCGCCTGCTCGCCGCTGGTCGCCGGCCCGCTCGGCATCTTCGACTGCTCGGGCGTCAGCGACGGCTCGGCCGCCGCGATCCTCGTTCGAGCGGAAGACGCGCACCGCTACACCGACAAGCCGCTCTACGTGAAGGCGCTCTCGTTCGTCGCCGGCCCGGCCGCGGGTCCGATGGATCCCGACTACGACTACACGACCTTCCCCGAGGTCGTCGCCTCCGCGGTCGACGCCTACGCCCAGGCCGGCATCAAGGACCCGCGGCAGGAGCTCGCGATGGCCGAGGTCCACGATTGCTTCACGCCGACCGAGCTCGTGCTGATGGAGGACCTCGCCTTCGCCTCGCGGGGCACCGCGTGGAAGGAAGTGCTCGCCGGCACGTTCGATCTCGACGGCGAGCTGGCCGTGAATCCGGACGGCGGCCTGAAATCCTTCGGCCATCCGATCGGCGCGTCGGGCCTGCGCATGCTCTTCGAGGCGTGGCTGCAGCTGCGCGGCGAGGCCGGCAAGCGGCAGATCGCCTCGGTGGCGCGCGGCCGCAAGCTCGCGCTCACCCACAACCTGGGCGGCGCGCCCGGCGAGTGCGTGTCCTTCGTCAGCGTGGTCGGATCGGAGCCGGCCGCGTAGCGGGAGCGAGCGCGCGCAGCGCGTCGAGCTGGACCGCGCGCCGGCGCGCCGGGTCCTGCTCGAGGGTCGAGAGGGCGAGAAACGCGGTGTCGACGCCGGCGTCCAGATAGCGCTGGACGTGGGCGCGGATCGTCTCCATCGATCCCCGGATGATCAGATCGTTCATGACCTCTTCGGGCACTGCCGCCACCGCGGCCCGGCGGTCGCCGGTCTGCCAGGCGCGCCACATCGGGCCGAGCGCGTCGCCGCGGCCGAGCCACTCCTGGAACGCGCGATAGACCGGCACGTTCAAATACGCCGTCACGTGGCGACGCACCGCCAGCTCCGATTGCGAGCTCGGCGGATCGATGTTGATCAGCAGACGCGCCGTGATCTCGAGCGCGTCCGGATCGCGTCCGGCCTTGCCGGCCGCCTCGCGGCAGACGGCGATCGATTTCGGCACGTCGTCGGCCGCGAGCCAGTTGATGATCACGCCGTCGCCCACCTCGCCCGCCACGCGCAGCATGCCCGCTCGTAGCGCCGCGACGTAGATCGGGATCGGGTGCTCGGGCGGCCGCGTCAGGCGGAAACCGTCCACCGAGAAGGTCTCGCCCCGGAACACGACGCGCTCGCCGGTGAAGGCGCGGCGCAGGAACTGCGCCGTCTCGCGCACCCGGGTCGCCGGACGGCTGAAGACGCCGCCGTTCCACGATTCGACGATCGGCTGCGAGCCCGCGCCGATGCCGAGACAGAACCGGCCCGGCGCGACCTCGGCGATTCCGGCGGCGGACATCGCCAGGGTCGCCGGGCCGCGCGTGAAGACGTTGGCGATCGCCGTCCCCAGCCGCATCGACGTCGCGGCGCCGACGACCGCGAGCGGTGCGAAGCAGTCGATGCCGTCGGCCTCGAGCGACCAGGCGTCGACGTAGCCCAACTGCTCGGCCTCGCGCGCGATCTCCGGGTGCTCGGCCAGCGCGAAGCCGTCGAGCGGTACCGACAGCGCGAGCCGTTTCGGCCTGGCCGTGGGCATGGCCGCACTCAGTCCGGTGGCGCCGGGGATGGTCGCCTGACGTAGCGGATCGACACGAGGCTCACGGACTCCCGTAGATCCGGCGGTACTCCTCCCAGGAGAGGACGACCTTCTTTACGTAGAGACGCGTCTCGTCGAAGGGGATCTGCTCGACGAACGCCTCGATGTCATCGCTGGGCCGCGTGCTGAGCCACTGGCGCACGCGATTGGGCCCGGCGTTGTAGGCCGCCAGCGCCAGCCGCGGATCGTTGAACTCGCGCATCAGCCCGGCCAGGAAGCGCGTGCCGAGCTCGATGTTGACGCCCGGGTCTTCGAGGTCGCTGCCCGGCGCCATCAGGCGCGCGGTCGCCGGCATGAGCTGCATCAGCCCGCGCGCCCCTGCCCGCGACGTCGCGCGCGGGTAGTAGCTCGACTCCTCGCGGACGACCGCGGCGACCAGGTGCGGGTCGATGCCGCGCCGCTGCGCGGCGTCGCGCACCTCGTCGCGCCACGCGAACGGGTAGAACATCTCCCAGAACGCGCGCGGCAGGGCCGGATCGCCGGTGGCCGCCGCCGGCTGGAAGTAGCGGCGCATGATCCGCAGCGCCATGTGGTAGCGCTCCACCTCGATATAGACTCCCGCCAGGCCGTACAAGCGCACGGGGTCGCTCGCCGCGTCTTGCACGACGTCCTCCAGCTCCACCGCGGCCTCTTCGACCAGGTTGAGCCGCCGCAGCATCACCACCCGCGCGAAGCCCGCATCCTCGGTGAGCGCCACGCGGGGCTCCGGCGGGAGCGCGATCTTCGCCGACACGCCGCCTTCCTTCACGCGGCCGAGCCGTCCGGCGGCGAGCATCCCGTAGTAGCTCCGCGGCGCTTCGGCCAGGATCTGGTTGTAGAGCTCGGTCGCATTGCCGCTGCCGGCCTGCTCGCGCGCGCGCGCCGCCCAGTAGAGCGCGGGCTGGCGGTAGGCGCCGGCGCTCCCGAGCTCGGCCAGCCGCGTCCAGCTCTTCTGGGCGCCCGTCGTGTCCCGTTTGAGGTAGGCGACCCAGCCGAGGCGCCAGAGCGAGGCGGCCCCGGACTCCCGCGTGGGGAACTGCGCGGCGACCGCGCGGTACACCACGATCGCCTCGGAGTCGCGATTGACGTCCTCGAGCACGCGGGCCTTCAGGAAGAGCGCCTCGGCCTTCTCGGCCTCGGTGCCGGTGGCCGCGACCGCGTCGACGTTGGCGAGGGCTCGGCCGATCAGCTCGTTGCGGCCGGCTCGGTCGCTGCGCCGATCGGCCGCGCGCACGTACAGCCGCGCCTGCTCGAGCTTGAGCGCGGGGCGCCGCTCGGCCGCCGAGCGATCGATCATGAGCCCCAGGGTGCGCGCGGCCACGTCGTGACGGTTGAGCCGGCGCGCGCTCTCCACGATGACGCGCAGCCCCCGCGTCACGATCGCGCCGTCCTTGACCTCGTCGACGATGCGCTCGGCCTCGCCCAGCGCGACGTCGGGCACGTTCGCGCGCAGCAGCCGCTCGGCGCGATCGATGCGCTGGCCCGGCGTCAGCGGAGGCAGGCGGATGCCGGACGCCTCCAGCGCGACGATTCGGTCGCTCGCACCTTCGGCGTAGCCGCTGGCGGGCGTGAGCAGCCGCACGTCGCGGTAGGTCAGCGCTGCGGCATCCGGCTGGCCGAGCGCCTCGGCGGTCATCGCGAGCAGGTAGAGCGCGCCGGGGAATTCCGGCGAGTCGGGATACGCGTTGATCAGACGGACCAGGACCGTCTGCGCCGACGCGTCCTGCCCGGCTCTCAGGTCGAGCGTCGCGGCGAGCAGGAGTGCGCGCGGCGCCAGGCGGCTCTTCGGGTAGCGGTCGACGACGCTCAGCGCCGCCGCGCGCGCGGCGGCCAGATCGTCGCCCCGCGAGAGCGCCTCGGCCAGGAGGTAGCGGACGTGATCCCCGACGATGCTGTCCTTGGCCGCGTCGGTGCTGAACTCGCGGATCAGCGGCTCGAGGTCGCCGAGCTGGTAGGCCTCGACGGCGGCCGCCCACCGGCGCTCCGGCAGCGAGTCGGTGCCGGGCGCTTCGGACTGCGCCACGACCGCCACCGGCGCCAGCAGCACGGCGGCGACGAGCAGCACTCTCAGGAGGGCGGCGTCCCGCGTCGCGCGCCAGGTGAACGCGATGCGCTGGATCGCCGTGAGGTTCGCGAGCACGGCGAGGACCCAGAGCGCCGGCTCGAGGAGATCGAGGAGGGCGCCGACGATGAGGCAGATCATGCGCTCCGGCCGCTCCATCATGCCGACGGTGCAGCGCACGCCGATCGACTCGGCGCGCGCCTTCGTGTAGCTCACCATCATCGAGCCGATCAGGCCGGCCATCGCGACGATGGCACCGCGCATGTGTGACATGTGGGCGTAAAGCACGACGATGCCGAGCAGCACCACCAGGTCGGAGTAGCGGTCGATCACCGAGTCGAGGAACGCGCCGAAGGTCGAGACCTGGCCCGACGCGCGCGCGAGCGAGCCGTCGAAGAAGTCACAGAGCCCGGCCAGGATCAGGAGGACGCCGCCGGTGCGGATCCGCGCGCCGATGAACGCGGTGGCCGCCAGCAGGCTCACGCCCAGGCCGATCAGGGTCAGGTGGTTCGGCCTCAGGTGCAGGTTGCGATAGAGCGCCAGCCCGATCGGGTCGATCCAGCTGCGCATGGGCTCTCGGTAGCGGCCGAGCATCGTCAGATGGGCTGGACGAGCGCTTGCTCGAGCGCCTCGCGAACCCGCGCGAGCGCATCGGGGTTCTCGACCTTTCGGCCCTGGCCGTCGTGGACGTAGAACGTGTCGACCGCCTGATCGATCTCGGTCGCGATGCGCGCGGTCGCGATGTCCAGGCCGAGCGCCGCGAGCGTCTTCGTGACGAGATAGAGCAGGCCCAGGCGGTCGGGGCACTTCACCTCGAGCACGGTGTAGTCGTCGGAGAGCTGGTTGTCGAGCGTGATCTTCACCGAGCCTTCGGCGCCGGCCGTGGCGCGCCCGGAGGCCCGCCGCTTCTCGAGCAGGGTCGCGACCTGGGCGTCGCTGGTCAGCACCCGGCGCAGGGCGTCGAGCGTCCGGCCCCAGTACGCGGGCGAGGTGACCGCGTCGCCGCCCGGATCGTTGACCTGGAAGGTGTCGATGGCGATCCCGTCGCCGCGGGTGTGGATCTGGGCGGAGATGATGTTCACGCCCTGCGAGGCGAGCGTGCCGGCGATCAGCGAGAAGAGCCCTGGCAGATCGCGGGTGACCACGACCAGGTCGGACGAGCCGAGGTCGGGATGGTGGAAGAGCTCGGTCGCGACCGAGGTGTTGTTGAGCTGCTGGAGCATGCTCAGATGCTCGGCCATCCGCTGGACACCGGTCGTCGCCAGATAGCGCTCGGACATCATCGCCAGGTGCGCCTTGACCGCCTGCGCCGAGACCTCCTCGCCGACGGCCAGCCGGAGCCGCTCGGCGAGCTGGGTGCGGCTCGGGCGCTCGCTGCGGCCCCCGGTGAGCCGGGCCAGGCTCCGCCGGTAGAGCTCGTGCAGGATCGTCGCCTGCCACGGCGTGAGGACGCCGGGCCCGACCGCCCGCATGTCGGCCCACGTGAGCAGGTAGAGCATCTTGAGGCGCTGCGGATCGCCGGCGGTCGCCGCGAAGTCCGCGATCGTCTTCGGGTCGTCGATGTCGCGCCGCTGGGCGATGTGCGACATCGTCAGGTGGTGCGCCACCAGGAACTCGACCAGCGCGCCCTCCTCGGGCGGAAGCTCGATGCGCGCGACGAGCTCGCGGACGAGCGGGATGCCCTTGGCGACGTGGCCGTGGCCGCGCGCCTTGCCGACGTCGTGGAGCAGCATACCGAGCACCAGGAGCTCGGGCTTCTCGACCTCGCTCAGGACCTGGGCGGCGCCCTCCGACTCCGCCGACTGCCCGGGCGCCAGCGCCTCGAGGTGCTCGACGGCCAGGAGCGAGTGCTGGTCGACCGAGAACTTGTGGTAGACGTCGTACTGCACCAGGCACGTCAGCGCGCCGAACTCCGGCAGGTACCGTCCGAGGAGCCCGATCTCGTGCATCTCCCGGAACGTCTGCGCGACGCGCCCCCAGCTGCGGCAGATGTCGAGGAAGAGATCGCGCACGGCCGCCGCGCGCTGGAACCCGTTGTCGACGAGATACAGCGAGTCCTCGACCGCGCGCTCGAGGTCGAGCGAGAGCTCGCAGCCCAGCCGGTGCAGGTGCCAGAAGACCTTCATGAGCCGCGTGGGCTCGGCGCGCAGCGGGCTCGCGTCGCGGTCGACCAGATGGAGCTGGCCGTCGAAGTACACGAGCCCGTCGGCCAGCGCCTGCTGCCGCTGGCGCCGCCCGGCCGAGCCGCGCCGCGACAGGGTCTCCTGGCAGCGCGCGATCAGGCGGCGCGAGACGCGGTGGATCGCCCGCGCGTGCAGGTAGTAGTCACGCATGAAGCGCTCGACGCCGAGCGAGGTCTCGTCGTTCTCGTAGCCGAGGTTCTTGGCGATGCGCGGCTGCACGTCGCGCGAGAGCACGTCGTTCTTGTGGCCGGAGAAGAAATGCAGCTCGTTGCGCACGCGCCAGAGGAAGGTCAGCGCCGCGTCGGTCGATGCCTGCTCTCGCGGCGTGATGAGCCCTTTGTCGCTGAGCTCGCGCAGGGTGCGCGCGCCGAACTTGGCGGCGCCGAGCCACATCGCGGTATGCACGTCGCGCAGCCCGCCTGCCGACTCCTTCACGTTGGGCTCGCCGATGTACGGCGAGGCGCCGTAGCGGCGATAGCGCTGGTCGCGCTCGGCCAGGGTCGTGTCGAGGAACTGGGCGAAGTCGCGCCGGTAGACGTTCTCGCGCAGCACCTTGCGGAAGCGGCCGAACAGCCGCCGATCCCCGGCCAGGAACCGCGCCTCCTGCATCGAGGTGCGGCTCGGGAAGTCGGTGCGCGCCATCGCCACGCAGTCGTCGAGCGAGCGCAGGCTGTGGCCGATTTGTAAACCGAGATCCCAGAGCGAGTAGAGGAGCTCCTGCATCATCCGCTGCACGTACGGGGTGAGCTCGCCCTCGTAGACCACCATCAGATCGATGTCGGAGAGCGGATGCAGCTCGCCCCGGCCGTAACCGCCGAGCGCGGTGACGACCAGCGGAGTCGGATCGAGGCGCGCAGCCTCCGCGTCGGCGGCCACGAGCCGCGTCAGCGAGAAGATGACCTCGTCCATCAACCGGGCGTGCGTGCGGACCGATTCCTGTCCCGACGCGCCCTCGGCGTGTCTCACCTTCAGGGAATCGAAGCCCTGAGCGAGCGCCTGACGAAAGAATTCGAGCCGAAGGCGACGCCGGTCTTCGGCACGCTCGGCCCTTGCTTCGGCACGCCGGGCCCGGCGAAACAGCTCGACGGACATGACAGGAAAGCGTAGCAACGCGCCTGGAAGACTGTCAAATGCGACACAGACTTACTAGAATGAGCGGGTGAGACGGCTCTGGCGCCCGGTCCTCGACGGCCTCGTCCCGTACGACGCGGGGCTGTCCCTCGAGGCGCTCGCCCGCCAGCTCGGGCGATCCGAGCTCGTCCGGCTCTCGGCCAACGAGAACCCGCTGGGCCCCTCCCCGCGCGCCGTCGCGGCCGTCGAGCGCGAGGCACTGCACATCCACCTCTATCCGGACGGCGGCTCGACCGCGCTGCGCGAGGCGCTCGGGCGGAGCCTCCGGGTCGCCCCGAGCCAGATCGTGGTCGGCAACGGTGCGGACGAGCTGATCGCGCTCATCGCGGCGGCGGCGTTCGAGCCGGGGGACGAGGTGATCGTGCCGGCGCCCTCCTTCGAGCCCTACGAGATCTCGGCGAGGCTCGCTGGGGCCCGCGTGGTCGAGAGCCCCCTGGCCGGCTACGACACCGACCTGGACGACGTGCTCCGCCGGGTGACCGACCGCACGAAGGCGATCATGCTCTGCTCGCCCCACAATCCGGCGACGACCATCATCCCCCGGCGTGCCCTGCTCGCGCTGCTCGACGCGCTCGGGTCGGACTCGCCGCTGGTCGTCCTCGACCAGGCCTACATCGATTTCTGTGACGATCCGGACCACGCCGACGGCATCCGCCTCCTCGAGCGCTACCCGCGACTGGTCGTGCTCCGCACCTTCTCGAAGATCGCCGGGCTCGCCGGGTTGCGCGTCGGCTACGCGGTGGCCGTTGCCGAGACGATCGACCGGTTCAACCGCGTCCGCGCCCCCTACAACGTGAACCGCCTCGGCCAGGTCGCGGCGCTGGCGGCCCTCGAGGATCACAACCACGTCGAGAAGACGGTGCGGCTCGTGCTCGAGGAGCGCGCCTACCTCAGCGCCGAGCTGACCAAGCGGGGCTACGCGTTTCCACCCTCGCACGCGAACTTCCTGCTGCTCGCCGTCCCAGACGCCGCGGATGTCCGCGCGCGCCTGATGCGAGAGGGGATCCTCGTGCGCGATGGCGCCGGCCTGGGCTTCCCCGGCCACCTGCGCTTTGCCGTCGGACTGCGCGAGACGAACGAGAAGCTACTGTCCCTGTTGTAGCCTGGCCTCGAGCTCGTCGAGCCACACGGTGATCGCGCGGATGTGGAAATCGATGAGACCGGCGACGTCGGTGGGCACGGTCAGACCTCGCGCCCGGCAGTAGTCGGCGACCGTCGCGTCCACGTCGAAAAACGACGTCGCGACCGCCCCTGCGTCCATCTCGTCCACCTCGGCCCGCCGCTCGGCGCGCCGCTCGCTCTCGGCTGGAGCCAGCCGCTCGAGCAGGTCGACCATGCGGTCGTACACGACGCCGTAGCGATCGCCCATCGCGAAGTACGGCGCCAGCCCCTGGGCGTCGAGGTAGTCGCCGACCGTGCCCTTGTCGCCGTACACCCCCGCCGTCTGCGGATGCGGCTCCAGGTGGCCGAAGCTCTCGTTGCCGTCGGGATCGACCCAGCGCGCGAGCGGATAGATCCGGCACGCGAGGGGTCGGTCGGGATGGACGCTGCAGCCGCGCTCGTCGAGGAACACGCACGACCGGTCCTCCCTGGTCTGGAGGACGGTGCCGCCCGCCTCGGTGTGGCGGGCGAAGAACTCGGTGGTCGTCAGACCCAGCCTCCGAGCGAGGCGCAGCGCCTCGTAGGGCCCCACGCGGATCGCCTTGCCGTAGCAACAGCGTTTGCACGCGTTACAGACGTACGAGAAGCGGCTGCCTCGCTCGAGGCTGAAGTTGACCTTCGCCAGGAGATCACGATACGGAACGGTCGTGCTCCCGGCGAAGGATCACCCTACTGCTTGCCTTCTGCCTTGCCCTCGGCTTTACCGCCCGACTTGCTTTCACCCTTGCCGCCGCCCTTGCCTTCGCCCTTACCGGCGCCCTTGCCGCTGGCCTTGCCGCTGCTCTTTCCCTCGGCCTTGCCGTCGGCCTTGCCGTCCGCCTTGCCTTCGGCCTTGCCCTCGGTCTTACCCTCGGTCTTGCCCTGGGCGATCGAGTCGGCAGGACGAACACCCATGGCGGCACCGAACGCCGCGATGGCGGCGGCGAGCTTGAGGGCGTCGCGCCGGCTCACGCCGGCCTGTTCCGGGGACTGCTCGCTCCGGTCGGTCATCATTCCCCTCCTGGCTGTGGTCGCACTGCAATCACCCGCGGCCGAACCATAGCATGTTTGGCGGGGGTACCGAAAAGTACTACCGGGCCTGGCCTTGGGTCTTATCCGGCTCAGCGACGCTGGCCGCGGGAGGGGGCCAGCAGCTTCTCGAGGTCTTCCAGGCGTCGGATCAGGGTGTCGCGCTCGATGGTGAGCTGGGTGATCTGGCGATCCCGAAGCTCCGCCCGCTGCTGCTGCTGCGCGATCTTCGTCTGCAGGTCCGCCTCGCGTTTGTAGAGTTCCTTGAGCTCGGCTTCGAGGCCGGCGACGCGCTGCTTGGACGGCAGATAACCGACGAAGAGCACGTAGAGCACGAGCAAGAGCAGAACGCTGCTCGCGGCGACGAGGAACCAGGGAATTCGCGCGATCGGCCAGTCCGCCACGGGCTCGGATGATAGCAAAATTCGACATCTGCTAGACTCCCGCCAACCACACACAACCGAGGTGTCCCATGCAGTGGATCGGACCCGCGGTCGTGCTCGGGCGCAGCGTCCTTCTCGGGCCAGTCGCCGCGGACGCGCAGCCAGCCGCAAAGGTCCGGTGACTCGGGGAATTTCCGCGCGACATCAACGCCGACGAGGTGATCGAATAGCTCCCAGCGCCCCGGGGCGAAAGGCTGAATTTGCTATGATTCCCGGTGTGGAGCTTCGCGCGTTTTTCGATCGTGCGATCCGGGCGAGCTTCCAAGACCTGGCCATCGGCAACGACCCGGCCTCGCCGTATCTCGCCGATCTGCTGACGCGCTTCGCGCGGACCGAGAACCTGTACCCGCGCGGGGCGACGATTCCCCGGCTCGAGACGGTCGTGGACTTGCTGCTCGAGGCCGGCACCGCCTGGGACGGCTCGTACTTCCAGCCCGAGCACGAGGTGACGGTGTCTCAGCACATCGGCGACTTCACGCTCTTCATGACTGGCATCTTCCGCGAGCGCGTCGAGCAGACCTCGTCGGTCGGCTATTACGTCGGCCAGGGCAAGCGTGCCTACCATTTCGTGTCCGAGCACGGCCGGGCGACCTCGCGCGAGAGCGCGGCGGCCGTCGCGCCGCTCTTCCGGCGGCTCGCGGACCGGTTCGAGAGCTACGCCGGCGCCCTCGACTACACGCGGCGCGTCCATTTCGTCGATCACCCGTCGCATCCGTTCTTCCAGCTGCGCTTCGGATGAGCGATCCCATGGCCAGCCTCGACCCCGCAACGCTCAAAGGGCTGTCCGAGGACGTCCTCGACGAGAAGCTGCGCGCCTTCGCGAACGAGCACGGGGCCGGGGCCCTTCCCGCGCTGAGCGGCCTTGCCGAGCGCGCCGCCGACCGCGCGGTCCGCCGCGCCGCGAAGCGGGCGCTCTATCGGCTCTCGCAGCGAGGCGTGGCGCCGGCCCCAGCCCCTCCGGCCGCGCCCGTGGTCCGGCGGGGTACCCCGCATGCCGCGCGCGCCTGGCTCTCGGGCATCGACGGCAGCGGATCGCGGGCGGCCTGGATCCTGTTCGAGGGAGCCTACGGGGGCGGGGCGCTGTGCTCGCTCATCCTCAACGACGTCGTCGGCATCACCGAGGTCGCCGGCGGGGACATCACCAAGCGCCGCCTCGAGGCCGAGTTGGCCTCTCTGCGGGCGGCGCAGAAGCTTCCGTGGATCGAGACCGAGCCGGCGCGCGCCCTGGGCCTCGTCGCCGAGGCGCTCGAGCTCCACCGGCAGCGCGGTACCTCACCCCCCGCCTCGTTCGGCCGCTGGCAGCCGTTCTTCGCGGAGATCGCGCCGGGCGGGCCACCGCCGGTGCGAGCGAGCGACCCCGCGTTCGCCGAGCGCTCCGTCGAGCTCCTTGGCCTGCCCGAGATGGCCGGCTGGTTCCTCGACCCCGAGACGGTGCAGAGCGACGCGCTCGATCTGCAGGAGGCGCGCGAGAGCCGGCTCGTGGTCTCCGACCAGATCAAGGCCGAGCGGCAGGAGGCGATCCTGGCGCACGTGATCGAGCGCGAGTTCACCCCCGAGGCGCGCCGCCGCTGGAGCCGGCGCTTCGCCGAGATGGCCTGGATCCTCGATGCGACCGACCGCAGTGAGCACGCGGCGATCGCCGCCGCCGCTGCGGCGGTGTTCGCCGACGACCAGGCGGCGCTGGCGCGTCATCCCCTCGCGCGGGGGCTCGCGCAGCGCGCGCTCGAGCTGGCGGGCGAGGTCGCCGCCGGGCGGCTCCGCGCCGCCGATGTGAGCCGCAAGCCCTGATCACCGACGTCCCCGGAGTGCGCGTCGGTCACGCGACCGACATTGCCGGCCTCACCGGAGTCACCGTGGTGCTCTGCGATCGTCCCGCTGTGGCCGGGGTCGAGCTGCGGGGCGGCGCCAACGACGTCGTCGGCCTCGACTATCTCGATGCCCGCCATCTCGTGTCGACCGTCGAGGGCGTCGTGCTCGGCGGGGGCAGCCGCTTCGGCGGCGAGTCGATCTGGGGCGTGATGCGCTGGCTCGAGGCGCGCGGCCGCGGCTTCGCGGCGGGTCCGACCGTCGTACCGCACGTGCCGGGCGCGTTCATCTTCGATCTCAACGTCGGTGACGGCCGCGCGCGCCCGACGCGCGAGATGGGCGCCGAGGCCGCCGCCGGCGCCGCGGCCGGTCCGGTCGCGGAGGGCAACGTGGGGGCCGGGACCGGCGCCAGCGTGGGCAAGGTGCACCGCATCGCGCGCGCGATGCGCGGCGGCCTCGGTACCGCGTCGCGCCGGCTCGGTGAGCTCGTGGTCGGCGCGATCGTGGTGGTGAACGCCGTCGGCGACGTGCGCGATCCCGACACCGGTGCCTTGATCGCGGGCGCCCGCGAGGCGCCCGACAGCCTGCGGCTCGTCGACTCGGCTGCGGCGCTGGCGGGCGGGCGCGCGCTCGAGCGGTTCGCGGCGCCCGAGCACACGACGATCGGCGCGGTCGCCACGAACGCCCGGCTGAGCAAGCCGGAGGCCGCGAAGCTCGCGTCGCTCGCGATGCTCGGCTTCGCCCGGGCGCTCTCGCCGCCGCACACCGCGTTCGACGGCGACACGCTCTTCGCGCTGTCGATCGGAGACGTGCCCGCCGACATCACGCGGCTGGGCCTCGCGGCCGCCGACGCGGTGGCCGACGCGATCGTCCGCGGCGTTCGCGCGGCGACCTCCTTGCCGGGCCTGCCGGCCGCGCGCGATCTCTAGCGACCCGTACCGGGAGGCGACGATGCGCATTCGGTTCTGGGGCACGCGCGGGTCATTGGCGACCCCGGGACCGACCACCCTGCGCTACGGCGGCAACACCTCCTGCGTCGAGGCGCGGGCGGACGACGGCACCTTGATCGTGCTCGACTGCGGCACCGGCGCCCATCGGCTCGGACACGCGCTGATGGCCGAGGCGAAGCACCCCGTGCGCGGCCACCTCCTGATCACCCACACCCACTGGGACCACATCCAGGGCTTTCCCTTCTTCGGCCCGATGTTCACCGAGGGCAGCGAGTGGGATCTCTACGCGCCCGGCGGTCTGGGCGAGCGCCTCGAAGCCGTCCTCTCGGCGCAGATGCAGCATCCGTACTTTCCCGTCACGCTCGGGCAGCTGTCGGCGACGATCCGCTATCACGATCTGGGCGAAGGCGCTCTGACCGTCGGCGGGGTCCGCGTGGTCGCCCACTACCTGAATCATCCCGCGCTCACCCTCGGCTACCGGCTCGAGGCCGACGGCGTCTCGGTCGTCTACGCGGTCGATCACGAGCCGCACATGCGCGACCAGCCCGAGGCCGGGCGCATGGGCTCGCCGGGCGCGGCGGCGTTGCACGCCGAGGACGCGGGCCACGTCGCGTTCCTGGAGGGCGCCGACCTCGTGATCCACGACGCGCAGTACACCGCGGCGGAGTATCCCGAGAAGATCAACTGGGGCCACTGCCCGGCCGAGACCGCCGTGGACTACGCGCTGGCCGCGCACGTCCGGCGGCTGGCGCTCACGCATCACGACCCACTGCGCGACGACGACGCGGTCGACCGTCTGGTTACGGTCTGCCGCGAGCGGGCCCGCAAGGCCGGCAGCACGATGGACGTCTTCGCCGCCGCCGAAGGGATGAGCCTCGAGCCGACGCGTCGCGACGTCCGCCCCTCGCGGCCACGAAAGCGCGCCGCGGCGTCGAGGGCGTCGAGCGCAGCACCGGGCCACGTCGTGCTGATCGCCGACGACGATCCCGTCATCCTCGAGCTCCTGAAGGCCTCCCTGCGCTCCGAGACGTTTCGGCTCTACACGGCCACCGATGGCGAGACCGCGCTGCGGATCGCGCGCTCCGTGCGCCCGTCGCTGATCCTGCTCGACTGGCTCATGCCCGGCCTCGACGGGACCGAGGTGACGCGCGCGCTGCGCGCCGACGTTGATCCGTATTTCCACGCCGTGCCGATCGTGCTGCTCACCGCCGAGGCCGGGGCCACGAAGACTCAGGAGGGCTTCGCCGCGGGCGCCACCGACTATCTGACGAAGCCGTTCAAGGTGCCGTTCGTGCGCGCGCGGGTGCGCGCGTGGCTCGAGCGCGTCGGCGCCGATTCGGAGCGCGCATGACGGTGCCGCTCCTCCTGGCGACCGCGCTGGCGGCGGCGGCGCTCTGGCTCGCCGCACAACCACGCTCGGGCGAGGCGGGCGACCGGCGCCGTCTCGCGGCGCGCATCGCAGCGGTCCTGGTCACCGTGTACGGCCTGGTCGCGCTCGTCGACGGCTCCCTCGCGCGCTCCACCGCCCTCGACGTGGCGCTGATCGGCGCGGCGTTGCTGCTCCTCGCCTGGGAGAGCTCCTGGGCGTTCCGGCTGGCGCAGCTCATGGCCCTCTGGCCCGCGACGGTCGCCCTCGTCTCGTTGCTCGCGCGCCTGTATGGCGATTCCTC
>Ga0318565_10000078_pt1 | contig 18683 bp, 16 predicted proteins | sample GRESIP066b5f21_FD_203501 | JGI IMG/M metagenome (GOLD analysis project Ga0318565, IMG submission 203501) | Tropical soil microbial communities from Luquillo Experimental Forest, Puerto Rico - GRE.SIPMG.066b5f21 | ecosystem: Environmental > Terrestrial > Soil > Tropical forest > Bulk soil...
TGGCGCGCCTCCCACCTCGAGGCCAACTTCGAGGATCCCAACGCGACCCTCAGCGATTCACCGAACGACGGCTTCGTGCGAACGAACGAAGGCGTGTATCAGCCCGACAGCGGCATCGAGACGGCGACGGAGGATCCGACGATGGGGTTCTACACGCAGGTCGATCTACCCTTCTACTACGATCTGGCACAGAAGTTCGCAATTGACGATCGCTACTTCGCCTCGGTGATCGGACCCACGCTGCCCAATCGGCTCTATCTCCTGGCTGCTACCTCGTTCGGCCACGTGTCGACCGGGGATGTGAACTACCTCCCGCCAGATGGCCTCAAGCCCCGTACGGGCACGATCCTCGATCTTCTCGACAGCGGCGGTATCACCTGGACGGACTATTACGAGGTCAGCCCGGGAGTGACTGTCTTTCGCCGACCGCACGACGCGACGGATCCCCACTTCCAGTCTGTCGAGGCCTTTCTCAGCGTCGCCGCAGGATTTTCCGGCGCAGCGTCCCTGCCTCAGGTGTCCTTCCTCGACGCGCGGGACGACGAGCATCCGCCCGCAGACATCCAGCGCGGCCAGGCATTCGTCTCGCGCGTCGTCAATGCGATCCGGAGCGGACCCTACTGGAAGGATTCGGTCATCTTCATCACCTATGACGAGCACGGTGGCTTTTATGACCACGTGTCGCCGCCTCAGGCACCGCAAGGATCGGCAGGGGTTCCCGACGGTATCTTTCCCGGGCAATGCGCGGATCTCTCGCATCCGCCTGCGAGTGAGCAGCCGGGCGCAGGCGCGGCCTGCAATGCGAGCGTGTCCGACGCCGAGTCGCTCTGTCCCGCGCTGGCGCAGAACCCGGCCGGTCCGTACCCCAACGCATGCGCCACCTTCGATCAACTCGGCCTCCGCGTTCCGTTCCTCGTCGTCTCGCCGTTCGCCAAAGCGCACTATGTCTCGCACACGGTCGGCGACCATGCATCGATTCTCGCGTTCATCGAGGAGCGCTTCCTGAACGATCAGGCGAGCGGGGGCACCGGGCGTCTTCACCTGACGCTGCGCGATCAGTATGCGAGCTCCCTCCAGGATCTGTTCGATTTCGACAATGCTCCGTCGCTCAACACTCCCGTGATCGAGGCGCAGCCGCCGGTCATCGACTGCACGCCTGCGGGATGATGATCACGGCCGCCACTGCCGCTGCGCCACGTCGCGCTGAGCGTGCGGGCCATCTGCTCGAGAGAGGCGATGTTGTGCATCGGTAGCACGCGGTCGACGTGTGGCAGCAGCGCGCGCATGCCCCGCGCCTTCGGCTCGAATCCCTCATAGCGCAACAGTGGATTGAGCCAGAAGAGCCGACCGCAGGAACGGCCGAGGCGCGAGGCTTCGGCGGACAGCAGTTCGATTTCCGCACGCTCGAGTCCGTCAGTCACGAGCAGCATCGTAGCCTCAGAGAGTGGCAGGCGCCGCGCCCAACGCAGATTGAACTCCCTCAGACACGGGCCGATCCGCGTTCCGCCGGACCAATCCTCGACCTCCTTAACCGCGCGGGCCAGCGCCTCATCCGGATCGTGCGCCCGAAGCTGCCGCGTGATGGCGGTGAGGCGCGTGCCGAATACGAAGGCGCTGAAGGCGACCTCGCTGTTGGCCATGGCATGCATGAAATGCAGAAACACACGCGAGTAGCGCGACATGGACCCGGAGACGTCCAGCACCGTGACCAGCGCCTCCGGGCGCGTGCGACGCTTCTTTCGGGCGAGCAGGGCGAAGTCTCCGCCCAGCCTACCGGACGCGCGCAGCATTTCCCTGAGATCAATCCGCGACCCGGACGCAGCGGCCGCTTCACGGCGAGTCACGATGCGCCGGAACCAGGGCGCAAGCGCTCTCACCATGCGCTGGGCCGATGTCCATTCTTCCGCTGTCATGGAGTCGAAGTCGACCTTCCGCAGCCGCTCCTCGTCGGACCAACCCGGTTGCCCCTGGAGGGTCGGCGGCGGAGAAGGGGCGTCCGCGCCCAGCGAACGATTCCCGAGCAACGCTTGGGCCAGACGTCGGCCGGGCTCGGGCCCGGGGCGCGAGCGCAGACCCTGCACGGCCGGCAGCAGCAGCGCCAGGATCTGCTCGAGCCGCTCAGGATCGCCCCAGAACACCTGAAATGCCTGATCGAAGAGGGCGTGGTGCTCGATCCGATCGATGAGGCAGGCTCTGAGCACCGCATACAGGTCGGCGCGCGAAGCGACGCCCGCAACTTTCAACGCCTCGAGCGCGAGCAACGGCCGGTCCGTTCCGAGCGGCAGCCCGGCTTGCCTCAGGACGCGCGCGAAATGCACGACGTTGGCGGCGAAAGCTGGCGGAGCGAGCGAGGTCGCGGCGGGAAGCACTTCAGTCCACCGGCGCAGCGGGTCCGTCAGGCGCCCGCCACACTCGCGGCGCGTGCCTGGACCGTCTCCACGAGGCGAGCGGCCTCGGCGCCCCGGACTCGCGCAATGTCATCCTGGTACTTGAGCAGCACCCCCAGGGTGTCATCGACCGTCTGCGGATCGAGAGTGCGGCGATCGAGGGCCAGCAGCGCTCTGCCCCATTCGATGCTCTCCGACAGTCCCGGGAGTTTGTACAGCTCGAGCGTCCGCAGCGCTTGCACGAAAGCCACGATCTGCCGGGAGAGAGTCTCGGCAGCTTGCGGCACTTTGCGCCGGATGATCTCGAGCTCGCGCGCGGCATCCGGATAGTCCACCCAATGATAGATACACCGGCGCTTCACCGCGTCGTGAATCTCCCGCGTACGGTTCGAGGTGATGACGACGATCGGCCGCTGCACGGCGCGGATGGTCGAGAGCTCCGGAATCGTGATTTGAAAATCCGACAGGACTTCCAGCAGGTACGCTTCGAAAGGCTCATCGGCCCGGTCGAGCTCATCGATCAGCAGGACGGGCGGACGTACCCGCGGCTGCAACGCGCGCAGCAGGGGACGCGCGATGAGGAAGCGCTCCGCGAACAGGCTCGTGGCGATCTGCTCGCGGGACTCGTGCGCCGCTTCCCCCAGGCGGATTTCGAGCATCTGCCGCGCGTAGTTCCACTCATACGCGGCGAGGTTGACATCCAGCCCCTCGTAGCACTGCAGCCGGATGAGCTCGGAGCCTAACGCGCCTGAAAGGACCTTCGCGATCTCCGTCTTGCCGGTGCCCGGCTCACCCTCGACGAAGAGCGGCCGCTCGAGCTTCAGACCGAGGAACACCGCGGTTGCGAGTTGGCGGTCGGCGAAGTAGTCCTGCCCGAGCAGTAGCTCGACCGTTTCATCGATGGAGACAGGCAGGTTCGGCTGCGCCGCGGACACGATGGACTAACCGATAAGCCGCTGCACCGCCCGGCGTGCCAGTACCCGAATCAGGCTCGCGCGGTATTCGGCGCTCCCATGCAGATCGCCATTGAGGCCCTGCGCTGCCATCGTGACCGCGTCGCAGGCTTCCGGCACGAAGCGCCTGGCAAGCGCCTCTTCGAGCGCCTCGAGGCGGAAAGCATGCGCAGCGGCTCCGGTGACCGCAACGCGCACCCGGCCGTCGGTTTGCGCCACGAACACGCCCACCAGCGCAAAGCGCGACGCGGGCTGCGGGAACTTCACGTAGGTGGCGCGAGTGGGGACAGGGAGCTCGATCGTGGTGACGAGCTCCCCGGGTTTCAGCTCCGTTTCGAACAGGCCCTTGAAGAAGGCATCGGCTGCGATGGCACGTTGGTTGGTCCGGATCGTGGCGTTCAACGCGAGCACCGCGGCGGGGTAATCCGCGGCCGGATCGCTGTTGGCGACCGAGCCGCCGATGGTGCCGCGGTTACGGACCTGCGCGTCTCCGATGCCCTCCGCCAGCTCGCTCAGGGCGGGCAGCGTCGCCCGGATCTCGCGCGACTCGGCGACGGCGGCATGGGTGACCATTGCCCCGATGCTGACGCGGCTCCCCTCCACGCGAATGCCGCGCAGCTCAGCGAGGCCTGCGAGGTCGATGAAGGCCGAGGGCATGAGCAACCCGAGCTTCATCGCAGGCAACACCGACTGGCCGCCGGCGATAACCCTGGCGTCCGGATCCGCGGCGGCCAGGCGCGCCGCTTCGGCGATGGAGCCGGGACGGTGATAAGAGATTGTGGCCATGCGGTCCTCCCTCAGCGCCGCGCGGACTGAATCGCCTGCCATACGCGATAGGGTGTGGCGGGCATGTCGATGTCACGAACTCCAAGGGGCGCAAGCGCATCGAGAATGGCGTTGATTACGGCGGCCGGAGAACCGATTGCGCCGGCCTCACCGCAGCCCTTGACCCCGAGCGGGTTGTGAGTACAGGGGGTGCCTTTGGCCGTCGCTACCGTGAAGCGAGGCAGATCGTCGGCGCGCGGCATGGCGTAGTCGGTGAGGCTGCCGGTGAGCAGCTGCCCGTCGGAGTCGTAACGGCACCCCTCGAGGAGCGCCTGTCCGATGCCTTGCGCCAGTCCGCCGTGCACCTGACCTTCGACGATCATGGGGTTGATCACGTTGCCGAAATCATCGCTCGCGCTGAACCGGTCCACCTGCACGAGCCCGGTGTCGGGATCCACTTCCACCTCGCAGACGTACGAGCCGGCCGGGAAAGTGAAGTTCGGCGGGTCGTAAAAGGCGTTCTCGTTCAATCCCGGCTCGAGCTGATCCAGGGGATAGTTGTGCGGCACGTAGGCTGCGAGCGCAACCTCCGCGAAGGCTTTCTTGCGATCGGTGCCGGCGATGCGAAACTCCCCATTCGAGAATTCCACGTCCTCCGCGCTCGACTCCAACAGGTGCGCGGCGATCTTCCTGCCCTTGGCAATGACCTTGTCGGCGGCCTTGAGAATGGCGGTGCCGCCCACCGCGAGCGAGCGCGAGCCGTAGGTGCCCATGCCGAACAGCACCCTGCCGGTATCGCCATGCTGGATCTCGACGTCCTCGATGGGGATGCCGAGCTTGTCGGCGACGATCTGCGAGAAGGTGGTCTCGTGGCCCTGGCCGTGACTGTGGCTGCCCGTGAAGATGGTGACTTTGCCGGTCGGATGCACCCGTACCTCGCCCGCCTCGAACAAGCCGGCGCGCGCACCGAGCGCGCCGGCGATGTTGGAAGGGGCGATCCCGCAGGCTTCGATATAACACGAGTAGCCGATGCCCCGCAGGCGGCCACGCTTCTCACTGGCGGCCTTGCGCGCCTTGAATCCTCCGACGTCCGCCAGCTCGAGTACCTGGCTCAGCGTGGCCGAGTAGTCGCCGGTGTCATACGTGAGTCCGACCGGACTGGCGTACGGAAACTTGCTGATGAAATTGCGGCGTCTGAGTTCCGCCGGATCGATACCGAGCTCACGCGCCGCGCGCTCGACGATCCGCTCGAGGAGGTAGGTCGCCTCGGGTCGCCCGGCGCCGCGATACGCGTCCACCGGCGCGGTGTTGGTAAAGACGGCTTGTACACGGCAGTAGATCTGTGGGGTGGCATACTGCCCGGCCAACAGCGTCGCATACAGGATGGTCGGAATGCAGGAGGCAAATGTCGACAGATAAGCTCCCAGGTTCGCCGTGGTGTTGACACGCAGTGCGAGAAACTTGCCATCCTTGTCCAGGGCCAGCTCCGCGGTCGTGACATGGTCGCGGCCATGCGCGTCCGTGAGAAACGACTCGCTGCGCTCCGCGGTCCACTTGATCGGCCGGCCGACGCGCCTGGCGGCCCAAACCAGCACCGTCTCTTCGGCATAGAGATAGATCTTCGAGCCGAAGCCCCCGCCGACGTCCGGTGCGATGACGCGTACCTTGTGCTCGGGTAAGCCGAGCACGAAGGCTGTCATCAGCAAACGCTCGACGTGCGGGTTCTGGCTGGTCACGTACAGGGTGTACGAGTCATCGGCGCGGGAATATGCGGCATTGGCGGCGCGCGGCTCGATGGCGTTGGGGATCAGTCGGTTGTTTATCAGCGAGAGCCGGGTGACATGCGCAGCCGCCGCAAACGCCGCGTCCACGGCGGCGGCGTCACCGATCGCCCAGGTGTAGCAGACATTGTCGGGTGCCATGTCGTGCACCGCGCTGCGGTTCGTCGCGGCGCTCGCCGTGTCGACCACGGCCGGCAGCACATCGTAATCGACCTCGATCAGCGCGGCGGCGGACTTGGCTTGCGCGGCGCTCTCGGCGACGACCAGCGCGACCTGATCGCCCACATAACGCACCTTGTCCTCTGCCAGGACGGGATGCCTGGGCTCCTTCATCGGGCTGCCGTCGATGGACTTGATCAACCAACCGCAGGGCAGGCCACCGACCCCTGCCAGATCGCGGCTGGTGAACACCGCCAGCACGCCCGGAGCGCCGCGCGCGGCGGAGGTCTCGATCGAGCGGATCGCGGCATGGGCGTGGGGACTGCGCAGGAAGTAGCCATAGCTCTGCTGCGGCAGGACGATGTCGTCGGTGTATTGCCCGGCGCCCGTCAGGAAGCGGTAATCCTCACGCCGCTCAACCGACTGACCGATGAACGACGCTCGTGCTGCATTCATGATCTGCGCTCCTCGTCTCGTCAGCGGCCCATTGCCTGGGCGGCCTGCTGCACGGCCTTCACGATGTTGTGGTAGCCGGTGCAACGACAGATATTGCCGTCCAGACCCTTGCGGATCTGCGCTTCCGTCGCGTGGGGACGGTGCAGGACCAGATCGATGGCGCTCATCACCATGCCCGGGGTGCAGAATCCGCATTGCAGGCCGTGACATGAGCGGAAAGCCGCCTGCATGGGATGCAGCGAGCCGTCCGCCGGAGTGATGCCCTCAACCGTTGTCACCTCTTCTCCCTGCACTTGGGCAACCAGCACGTTGCAGCTCTTGACGGCGCGACCGCCCACGTGGACCGTGCACGCCCCGCAACTCGCCGTGTCGCATCCGATGTGTGTGCCGGTCAAGCGCAGGTGCTCACGCAGGAATGTGGAGAGCACGGTGTCGGGGTTGACCTCGGCGGTCACCGCCTTGGAGTTCACGTTCAAGCGAATTGGCAGCTGGGGCATGAGACGACTCCCGTGGGGCAGGCTGGGCCTGCTCGAACGCCGTGCCATGATCCGGCAGGGACTGCGGGCGCGGCAAGTGCCCCCGCTGAGGCCCGTTTACGGCGGGCCTCGCCAGGCTAAGCTGTTGATGTTACTTCGTTCGCCGCCCTGACAACGCGAATATCCGGCTTGAGTCCGGCAGCACGCACCAACACAATGGGCCTCATGTGGGCACCTCCCGGGTCTCCTCGGCGCTCCGCGGTCAGTGCGACTGTCGACGCGACCCTTTTTGCACTACACAAACAACGTGATTTGTGCCGGTTGGTACCGTTGGGGGAACGCAAGCGGAGCAGTGGGCCGGGAGGCCTGGGGTGTACACTCGCTTTCAATCGGTCATGGGCAGATAGTGCGCCTGAACCCGGGACGCGGTACTCCGCACTTACTAGCAAGCGAGGACCGTGCCTGCGGGTCGCGAGGCCATAGGCCGTGACCTCCGGCCGGGAGCCCTGTAAGACGATGCTGTCAATCCTGGTCTGCCACTCATACTTTCTGCGCTTCGATCCGAAGCAGGCCGAGCGCCGCAAGCCCTATCCGCCGCTCGCGACCCTGCAATGCGCGGCGCTGCTGCGGCGCGCGGGCTACCAGGTGTCGCTGTTTGACGCCATGCTGGCTGACGACCTCGGGGAATACGAACGCGCGCTTGGTTCCGCTCACCCCCAGGCGGTGCTGCTGTACGAGGACAATTTCAACTTCCTGAGCAAGATGTGCCTCGCCAAGATGCGCAGCGCCGCTTGCCAGATGATCGCCGCGGCACGGCGTGCCGGGGCGCGCGTCATTGCTGCCGGCTCGGATGTGAGCGACGCCCCCGAGCCCTATCTGCGTGCGGGCGCGGATATTGCCCTGAGGGGTGAGGGACTGCCGGCGCTGTTGGAGGTTCTCCGCCGCCTCGATCTCGCCCCGGGTGCCGCGAGCCGAGCGCTGGCGGAGGGGGTCGCGGGCACTGCGACGCTCACCGGTGCGGGGGTGGCTACAATCAACGGCGCGAAGCTCCTGCCGGAGATCGAGCTCACCGAGCGCGCTGCCTGGGATCTGGTCGACATGGATCGTTATCGCGACGCCTGGCTGGCCGCGCACGGCTATTTCAGCCTCAACCTGGCGGCCTCGCGCGGCTGCTCGTTCCGCTGTGCGTGGTGCTCCAAGCCGATCTGGGGGAACCACTACCTGCAGCGCAGCCCGGCCGCAGTCGGACATGAAATCGGATACCTCAAGCGTACCTTTCGTCCGGATCACGTCTGGTTTGCGGACGATATCTTCGGGTTCAGGGTGGACTGGGTGCGCGAATTTGCCGCCGTGGTGGGCGGGACCGCCAGCACAGTCCCGTTCACCATTCAGACGCGAGCCGACCTGCTCAGCGAGCGCATGGTGCAGGCGTTGCGTGAAGCCGCGTGCGTCGAGGCCTGGCTGGGCGCGGAGAGCGGCAGTCAGCGCATCCTCGATGCCATGAACAAGGGCACGACGGTGCAGGACATCCTCACCGCTCGCTCACGACTGAAGGCCGCAGGGATTCGCGTCGGCTTCTTCATCCAGCTCGGTTATCTCGGCGAGCAGTTGGTGGACATTTTGGCCACACGCGAGCTGCTGGCGGCCGCACGACCCGACGACGTCGGCGTCAGCGTCTCCTATCCGCTGCCGGGCACCCGCTTCCACGAGCTCGTCAAGGCGCAGCTCGGGCCGAAGACTCATTGGCAGGACAGCGACGATCTCGCCATGATGTTTCAGGGCACTTACACCTCCGAGTTCTACCGCGCCGTGCGCAACCTGTTTCACGATGAGGTGTCCTTGCAGGCGTTCGAGGCCGGCTCGCCCGATCGCGGTGTTCCTGACCCGCGCCGCTCGCTCGAGCGCCGCTGGCAGGAGCTGTTGTCGCATGAGCATCAATATCGCTCGCCGCAGCGCGCCGCGGCAGCCGCCATAAACTGACGTCTTTCGACAGCCGTGAAAGTCTCGATCATCATCGCCGTCTACAACGAGGCGGGCACGGTACGTACGCTGCTCGAGCAGGTGTGGGCGCAACCGCTGCCGCAAGCCGCTGCCCGCGAGATCATCATCATCGAGAGCAATTCAACCGATGGCTCTCGCGATATCGTGGCGGAGTTCGCGGCGCGCCACGCCGGCACCGCGCTTTCGCGAATTCGGGTCATCCACGAGGACAGGCCGTACGGCAAGGGCCACGCGATCCGCGCGGGGTTGGCCGCGGCGAGTGGCGACATACGGCTGATTCAGGACGCGGATCTCGAGTACGACGTTGCCGACTACCCGGCCCTGCTCGGCCCGATAGTCGAAGGTCGCGCAGCGTTCGTTCTCGGCAACCGCCACGCGGGCCCCGGTCACTGGGAGATTCGCCAGTTCGCGCGCATGGGCGGCATCGTGTTCCGCGTGCTGTTCAATGCGATGTTCAATTGCCGGCTCGCCGACCCGACCACGATGTACAAGGTGTTCCGCGCGGAGTGTCTGGAAGGACTGAGCTTCACGTGCGATCGCTTCGACTTCGACTTCGAGCTGTTGGGCAAGCTGATTCGGGCGGGCTTCACTCCGCTCGAGGTACCGGTGTCCTACAAGGCGCGGAGTTTCGACGAGGGCAAGAAGATCCGCATCGTGCGCGACGGTGCACGCGGAGTTTTCGCGATCCTCCGGTTGGGACTCATGATCCCGCGGCGCGAGCGGAGTGCGCCCGCCGCTGCACCACCGCAGCAGGTGCACACCGACGCCATCGGCCCGGCAAGTTGGTCGACGCGGAAGTAGCGCCGCGCGCGGGGCTCGCCGTCACGGGCAGGCGGTGTCGCTCGCTACAGAGATAGTCCAGCGCTCTGCGCGTCGTCGTAAAACATCCTGACGGTGTCGAGGGAGAATTCGCTCAGGTCACGACCGATCAGCGCCAGCTTGGCCAGGATGTCGGCCGTTATCGTGATGACCGGACAGCCGATGGCCTCGGCCTGGAAGATGTTGAGCAGCTCGCGGGAGCTCGCCCATACGAGCTCGCTGTTGGTATTCGCCGCCTTCAGTATCTCAACCGCCCGCGCCATCAGCGGCACCGGATCGATGCCGGTGTCGGCGATGCGCCCGGCAAAGACCGACACGAAGCTCGGAGCAGCCGGATTCAGCGCCGGAACGATCTCGCGCAGCTGCCCGAGGGTCATGACTGCCGTGACGTTGAGTTTGACGCCCCGTTCCGCGAGTTGCCGGATCAGCGCAGCGGAGCTGGCGCGGCGCGTGTTGGTGACCGGGATCTTGACGTAGACATTGTCACCCCACGAGGCGATCTCGAGCGCCTGGCGCTCCATCTCGGGGAAATCATCAGCCAGCACTTCAAAGCACACCGGCTTGGCGGTGATGACGGACAGGACATCCCGGGCGAAGGCGCGATAGTCCGTCACTCCAGCCCGGCGGATGAGCGTCGGGTTGGTCGTCAGGCCCTGCACGTGGGGCTTGGCGCTCAGTTCGAGCATCCTCGCCCGGTCCGCGCTGTCGGCGAAGATCTTGACGCGGAGCGTGGAGAGCGAGCTCATCGGTGGCAAACCCCGATGGTGCTGGCGGCTACCCGAGGGCCCTGGATGGCGTGCACGGGCCCCCTGCGGGAGGTGTCCGGCGCCGCGTCGGGCTGGCTCTTTACCACGAAGAGTAAGTAGCCGCGCGCCCGCGCCGCGTTCAAAGCCACGGCAACGGCCTCCGCGGACCTCACCGGTCTTGGGATTCCCATTTCGCCTCGCGCGGCTCGAGCCCTGGATGGGAAACCAGCAGGTGCCAGATGACGGCCTGCACGGCTTCCGTATGTGGGGTCACCGTGTGCGCATTCACTGTCGGCACGATGACGGCCGCATCGGCATGGCGCGCGGTATGCCCGCCATCGCGGCCGAGTATCCCGATGATCTTTGCCCCTACCTTCCTCGCATGGTCGACTGCTGCGATGAGGTTCAAGCTGATGTTCTTCTCGCGGCTGCCGCCGCCCACCGACATCACGAATATCGCATCGCGCGAGCTCAGTCTGCTCACCGCGAGCCAGTCGACGAAGGCGCGCTCCCAGCCGTCATCGTTGATTCGGGCGGTGAGCTCGGAGACGTTGTCGGTGGGGGTATAGCACTCGATCCCGAGAAGCTTGCGAAAGTCATTGACCGCGTGTGAGCAATTGCCGGCACCGCCGCCCACCCCGAGGAAGAATATCCGCCCCGCGTCGGCCTTGATCTGCGCCAGAACGGTCACGATCTTCTCGATCGCCGCGACGTCCAGCTGCTGCACGATTGCCACGGTTTCGCGCAGATGCTCCTGTGTATAGCTCATGCGCCGTCGTCCAGGCCGCGAGTCAGGAATTTCTCGGTCTCCGTGAGACCCTGCGGCGAGCCAATCTCGTAGAACCGTTGCGAGACCTCCAGCGCCGCCAGCTCGCCACGCTGCGCCAGGTCCCGGAAGACATCCGACAGATCGATGATGCTCTCTCGTGCGTACCGCGTGAAGACCGCGCCGGAGAGAACCGACAGGCCGAAGTCGATATGCGACATATCGGAGCGCGGCGCGCGCTTGTCGTAGGCCAGCAGCCGGCCGTCCCTGAACAGGACGTTGCTGCGGTCCCAACGATTGTCGTTGCGCAGCACGGTCATCAGGGCGGGCCGACCTGCCGTCCGGTACGCAGCCTGAACTTCCGGCAGGGAGCACCGCAGGTAGGAATCCCCGTTCAGGACGAAAAACTCCTCACCGAGCAGCGGCAGCGCCTGCTTGAGCGCGCCAGCCGTGCCCAGCAGCCTGTTGCCGTCGAAGCAGTAGCTGACCGTGAGTCCGGGCGGCGCCGCGTCGCCCACCGCGGCCTGTATCTGTTCGCCCAGGTGTGCGACGCACAACACGACGCGCTCGATGCGCTGCACCCTCAACATCTCGAGCTGATGAAAAATGAAGGGGCGTCCTGCCACGTTGAGCAGCGATTTGGGGACGCGATCGGTGAGCGGACGCAGCCGGGTCGCCCGTCCGCCGGCGAGGATGGCGACCGGGAGCATCCTCAGCACAGGACGACCTTGGTGCCTTCGAAGTCGAACCGGAAGCGCACCTCTTCCAATCCCGCTTCCGACATCGCGGCCCGCAACCGCGCGCGATCGGATGCATAAAACATCAGGAAGCCGCCACCTCCGGCGCCCACCAGCTTGCCGCCGAGGGCGCCATTCTTCAGCGCCCGCGCGTACCAGCCGTCGATCTGGGGGTTGCTGGTCCCGCGGTAGCGGCGCTTCTTCTGCTCCCATTGCTCGTGCAGCAACTCACCAAAGCGCACTACATCGCCGCGCTGGAGCGCCTCCTTGCTGCGATAGCCGAGCAGTTTGACCTCATCGAGATTGCGCAGCAGTTGCGCGTCCCCCGCCTGGGAACGCACGTGCTGGTCGCGCAGGATGCTGCCGGCAGTGCGATCGAAGCCCGTGAAAAACAGCAGCAGGTTGTCCTCCAGGTCGTACATGGTCGCCCTGGAGAGCTGCAGCGGCTCGACCGTGACACGATGATCGCGGTGGAAGGTGAGGCAGGTGATTCCGCCAAAGGCGGCGATGAACTGGTCCTGCTTGCCGATCGGCTCGCCGAGGCGCCCGATCTCGATCTCGCAGGCGAGTTCCGCCAGCTCCTGTGAATGGGCCACCTTGTGCTGGTAGGCATACAGGGCCTTCAGCAGCGCGGTGGTGAAGCTTCCCGAGGACCCAAGGCCGGTCCGCGCCGGTATATCGGCGAGCGTCGTGATCTCGATCTGCGGATCGCGGAAATTCTGCAGTGCCAGCGCCTCGCGGATGATCGGGTGCCGCACGTCTGCGAGCTTCTCCACGTGCTCGAGCGCGGAATACTTGAGGTAGATTCCGGGGGTGAACGGCCGTGTGACGGTGACATAGACGTACTTGTCGATCGCGGCGGCAACCAGGAACCCCTCCTGCCGCTCGTAGTACGAGGCCAGGTCGGTGCCACCGCCGCCGAGGGTGATGCGCAATGGACTACGCGCGATGATCATGAGCGTGCCTCATCGGCGCGTACCAGCACGGCCGGGTTGGCCCTGAGGTAGTCGAGAGTCGCGAGCACTCCCTCCCGGATGGTCAGTCGCGGCTGCCAGCCGAGTGCGCGGATGCGGCTCGTGTCGAGGATGATAACCGGATTATCACCAACCCAGCCGCGGTCACCGTCGCCGTACTCGATCCGCGGCGTGAGCCCGAGTGCCTCACAGATCCAGCCCACCGACTCGCGCACCTCGCAGGAGGATTGGCACCCGATATTGAAGATGTTGACTGCAGCGCGCGCGCGCTCCGCCGCGATCAACATGGCGTCGATGCAATCCTGCACATAAAGGTACGACTTGCGCTGCCGGCCGTTGCCGAGCACGTGCAGCGCGCGCGGGTCGCGGCGCAGCTGCCGGTAGAAATCCGCGATGTGGCCGTGGGTATAACGTTCCCCGAGAATCGACACCATGCGGAAGATGAAAGCCTGCAAGCCAAACGCCGCGCAGTAGGCGGTTATCAGCCCCTCGCCGGCAGCCTTGGATGCCCCGTACAACGATGTCTGAATCGGAAACGGTGCATCTTCCGGCGTCGGAACGATCGGCGCCTCGCCGTACACCGAGCCCGAAGAGGCAAAGGCGATGCGCCGCACCTCATTCTGTCGCATTGCCTCCAGCACCGTGTGAGTTGCGATGGTGTTCTGCTCGAGATCCGTACGGGGATGTTCCGGGCCGAAGCGAACGTCGGCATTGGCAGCCATGTGATACACGAAGTCCACGCCGCGCATGCTCTCGCCCAGGGCGGCGGCGTCGAGCACATCGGCGCGTACCAGGCGAAAGCGAGTGTGCGCGCGCGCCGCGAGCAGAAATTCCTCCCGCCCGCTGGAGAAATTGTCGTAGCCCACGACTTCGTGAGCGTGCGACAGGAGCCGCTCCGTCAAAGCGCTGCCGATGAAACCGGAGCAGCCCGTGACCAGGTAACGCACTGTGCCTTCCCGTGGATGCGGATGTCGCGCCATTGACAACGACGGTCAAGGCGCATCATCTTCCAGGAACTGTCTGCTCTCAAGAAGATCGGTGTTTGCGAGCGGGCCATGCCGCTTCAGAATTCTATCCAGGTGGCGCGGCCGCCAGCCGGCCGGGTCGTGTTACAGGTGTTCCCGCGGCGAGCGGTGGCGCTCGTCCTGCTGGGCCTGGTTACTGCCTTTGTCGTCGTACGTGGAATCGTGCCGGCGCTCACCCGGGTGGACAGCGACTTTCCGAGCTATCTCACCGCGGCTCGCATCGTCGCAGAGCGCGGTAATACCGAACGACTGTACGACATTCCGTGGTTCCAGGAGCAGATGCGCCGCTACGGAATCGGCAAGCCATCGGATGGCAAATTCCAGCCATGGCCTCCGCCCACGGCGCTGCTGCTGGTTCCGATTGCATCGCTTCCGCCACTCGAGGCCCTGCGGGTAGTGACCGCTGTGAGCGCCCTCTGCCTGATCGGCTCGATAGTGCTGTTGAGCCGGATCCTCACCTGGAGCCTCATCGACACGGCGCTCCTGCTGCTGCTGTCGGGGTGGGCCGTTGTAAACGCCTTCCGCCTCGGACAGCCCTATATCATCGTGGCGTTGTCCTGCATCGCCGGCTATTACGCTTACCTCAGGAGCCGGCCGTGGATCGCCGGCATGTGTTTCGGGCTGTTCACGCCGGTAAAGTACTTTCCCGTGGTCATGCTCGGCTACTTTGCCTTCCGCAAGCGGTGGAGGATCGTCGCCGGCGGTGCGCTGACGATCCTCGTCGTGGTGTTGGCGAGCATCGCGATCCTCGGCTGGCCGCTCCATGAGCAGTTCCTGACCTCCGTCATCGGCAACCACCTCATCGGCCGACTCACCATGCAGGCTCCTTTCACGGTGAGCTTTCAGTCGTTCGACTCGCTGTTTCGCCGACTGTTCGTTTTCGACGCCACCGAGAATCCCCACCCCTGGGTGATGGCGCCAGTGCTGCATCCGGCGGCTGTCGTGGTCATCAAGGGGGCAATCCTGCTCGCTACGATTGCGACCCTGATCAGACTCGGGCGCGCCCCGGGCGCAACAGCACCCGCCATCGGGCTGCTGGGCGTCGTGACGATGCTGCTCGCGCCGGGGACCGGGACCTACCAGCTGGTGCTGCTGTGGTTGCCGGTCGGACTGCTGGTGGACTACCTGTTGCGCCGGGGCTCCCGCGGTGCTTACTTCCTGCTCGGCAGCTACGCGCTCATCGGGTACTTTCCCTACGGGCATGGCAGCCGCTTCGAAGGGCGCGGCGTGCTCACGGTCCTGGCTTATCCGCGGCTGTTGCTGTTGCTGGCAATGTTCGTGGCAGGTGTGTATTGCCTGTGGAACCGAACGCCGCGCGGGCGCGACGTACAGATGACCGATGCAGCGGCGCAGTGAAACGATCTCCCAAGATGAGCGACGCCAGTCTCCCGACACAACTACGGGAAACACAAGAGGCATTCGACAGTGTTGCCGCCGATTACGATGGCCCGCGCGGTAACAACGCACTGATCCAGGACATGCGCGCGGAGATGTGGCGCTGGCTCGATCGGACGTTTGCACCCGGCACCCGACTCCTGGACCTCGGCTGTGGCACTGGCCTGGACGCGGTTCGCATGGCGCATTGCGGGCACCACGTGGTCGCGACGGACTGGTCCACGGAGATGGTCGCGCGCACCGCCGCGCGCGCGCGTGCGGAGGCGGTGGCGGACCGCGTAGAGGCGCTCACGGTCGGCGCACACGAGCTCGAGCGACTCGAGGCCAGCGAGACGTTTGACGGCGCCTACTCGAATCTCGGCCCGCTCAACTGCGTGCCCGACCTCGCCGCGGTATCGCGTGCCTGCGCACGATTGCTGAAGCCCGCGGGAATGCTCGTGTTCACGGTGATCGGCCGGGTATGTCCCTGGGAGGTTCTGCACTATCTGCGGCGCAGGCGCTGGTCGCGGATCAAGGTGCGCTACGCCAGCAATGGTGTGCCGGTCAGCCTCAACAGGCACACGGTATGGACGCGCTATTACTTGCCGCGCGAGTTCTTCGCGGCGTTCGAGCGCGAGTTCACGCTCGTGCACCATCGCGGGCTGTGTGTGTTCGCTCCCCCACCGTACCTGGATGCGGTCCGCGATCGGCACCCACGCGGTTATGAAAGGCTGTGGCGGATCGACCGACGCATCGCGGGTTGGCCGATGTTGCGCTCCATGGGCGATCACTTCCTGATCGTGATGGAGAAGCGGTGACCTCTGTCCAGGCGATCTTGACAGGCAGCCGCGGTCACTCGCCGGTGATGCCACTGAGTAAGCGTGACATCCTGCCGGTCGCGGTGCTGCTGCTGCTCGGTTCCCTGGCGTTTGCTCACCTGATGGCTCTGCCGGCCTTCGAGGACGAAGGCACCCAGCTGCGTTGGATCTGGCGCGCGATCGAAGCGAACGAGTGGCTGCTGCCGCTGGGCGACGGAAAACCGCTCGAAGGGTGGCTGATGGTGCCACTGGTACGGTTCGCCCCTCAGCCGCTCGCCGCCATACGTGCGATGCACGTCCTCGCCGGCATGATCGCCGCCGTGCTGGTCTATCGGCTGGCGCTGCAGGTCAGCACACGAGGCACCGCATTTGCGAGCGGCGTGCTCTTCGCGGTGTGTCCTTTCGTCGTGTATCTGCAGCGGCTCGCGCTCTCGGAGATGTTCCTGTGCGCGGCGGGCATCTGGGTGCTGCTCGGCGTCCTGCGGCTCATCGCATCACCAACCTGGCCGCGCGCGGCTGTGCTGGCGCTTGCTCTGGTGCTGGCAGCCGCGGCCAAAGTTGCGGTCGGGTTCGTGTTCCTGACCGCGATGCCCCTGGCGCTGCTGCTCATGCCTGGGCGAGAGCGCGAGGCTTTGCTGCAACGGCCTGCGCTCACCAAGGTGGTGGCAGCCCACGCGCCCGCCGTCATCCTGGCGCTGGGCGTGATCAGCGTGGCGATCGCCCGGGTGCACCGCGGCAAGTCGGCGGGATTTGGCCTGCAGCACGTGCGCGGCGTTGCTCTGGGGCAATACGGGGACATCGCTGCGGTGCTTGGCGTGCCGCGCCCGAACCTGATCGGCGAGCTCACCGCGCAGTTGTCCTGGCCGGTCGTCGTCATGGCACTGATTGGAATCGTCGCCAGCGTGTATCGCCACGATTGGCGCCAGCGTTGGCTGACAGCGGTCGGTGCTATTCCGATGCTCCTGATAGGCCTCTTCGCCAAGTTCTGGTGGTCGCGCTACCTGCTGTTCACACTGCCACCGCTCATCGTCGCGGCCGCATCCGGCTGGCACGGCCTCTCGCGGCGCCTCGGGCGACACCCGCAAACTATCGAGCTTCCGGTACTGGCGCTGTGCCTGGGCCGCATGGGATTTCAATCCGCCCGGCTGATCCTTGATCCTCTTGCCGCCAACTGGTCGACGTTGGACCGTTTTCAGTACATCGAGGGATCGGGCTCGGGGTATGGCTACCCTGAGGCCGCGCAATTCCTCCTGAACACACCCGATGTGCCGCGTGTGATCCGGTCACTGGATGGACACAGCGCTTACCAGCTGCGCACCTACCTGCCGCGTTCATGGCGCGAGCGTGTGCAGCCGATCACCTATGCCGAGCGCGGGGAAGTGCTGCGAACCAAGGATGCCCTGCTCGCCAATCTGCTGGGCACGGCACCGACCTGGGTCGTCGTGCCGCAACAGCTGTTGCCGTTCTACATGGATGCTACGTTTGGCGACAAAGTTGATAGGATCAAGTTGCGGCAGATTGCCAGGTTCGACAAGCCTGGAGCTCGCGCGCAACTGGTCATCTATGAAGCAACGCGGCGCTAGCATCGCGGCCGATCCTGACGGCGTTTGGCCTCGTCGACGACGGCGCCTCGCCGGGATGGTCATCACCATTGCGCTTTTGGGGGTGTCGACAGCGCCTTGGGCCACTACGGCTGCGGAGAAGACCACCGCCATCGTTGGCGCCACGGTGCTCCACCCGGAGCTCGAGGGCGCCGCGGTGGTCGCGCCCGACAGCACGATCGTCATCAAGGACAACCGCATCATCGCGGTGGGGCCGGCTGGGCACACGCGCGTGCCGCGTGGCGCCACGGTCATCGACGGTCATGGCAAGTGGGTGATCCCCGGGCTCATCGACTCGCACGTGCACTTCTTCCAGTCGGGGGATCTCTACACACGTCCCGATGTTGTCGACCTCAACTCGCTCGTGCCCTACAGTGAAGAGTTGCGACGCAACCGGGCGCGGCTGGCGCAGACCTTCCGCGTGTGGCTCGCGAGCGGCGTCACGAGCGTGGCAGATGTGGGCGGCCCGTTCTGGAACTTCGAGGTACGCGAAGCGGCGCGGGCGAGTCTCGTAGCGCCGCGGGTCGCCACCACCGGGCCGCTGATCTCCATGGTGGCGCGTGCGCAGCTCGATCTGGGCGATCCGCCCATCATCCGCATCGAATCCGCGGACGCAGCGCGCGAGCTGGTGGCACGCGAGCTGTCCCGCAAGCCGGACTACATCAAGGTGTGGTTCATCCATCGCGCCGGCGATGATCTCGCCTCACAGGAGGCGATCGTGCGCGCTACGGGCGATGCCGCGCACGCTGCCGGGCTCCGCCTCGCGGTGCACGCGACCGAGCTCGTCGTCGCCAAGTCGGCGCTCCGGGCTGGCGCCGACTACCTGGTGCACTCGGTGCAGGATG
>Ga0318565_10000112_pt1 | contig 16861 bp, 19 predicted proteins | sample GRESIP066b5f21_FD_203501 | JGI IMG/M metagenome (GOLD analysis project Ga0318565, IMG submission 203501) | Tropical soil microbial communities from Luquillo Experimental Forest, Puerto Rico - GRE.SIPMG.066b5f21 | ecosystem: Environmental > Terrestrial > Soil > Tropical forest > Bulk soil...
TCCTCGAACCGCACCCCGTCGTACCAGGTCGTCAGCGGGATATGCAGATGGCCGTAGACGACGGCGGCGGCGTTGAACCGGAGGTGCCAGCCCGCCGTGCGGGTGGTCCCGCACCACTGGGCGAAGACCGGGTACCGCAAGATCCGCGTGGGCTCGCGCACCAGCGGGAAGTGGTTGACCAGGATATTGGGGATCCCCGGGTCCAGGCCCGCCAGGAGGCGCTCGGCCGCCTCCACCCGGGCCTGGCACCACGCCTCCCGGCTCGGGTACGGATCGGGATGCAGGTATCTCTCGTCGGTCGAGATCACGCCCGTCTCGTAGGCCCGGGCCAGGCCCTCGGCCTTGGTCGTGGTCCCGGGGGGGAGAAACGAGTAGTCGTAGAGCAGGAACAACGGCACGATCCGGGCCGGGCCTCCCGCGCCGTCCCACACCGGGTACGGGTCCTCGGGGGTGACCACGCCCAGGCCGCGGCACCGCTCCACCAGGCGCAGATACCGCTCCTCGCCGCGGAGCCGGACCGGTTCCCGCCGGTGCGTCCACAGGTCATGGTTGCCGGGAACCCAGACCACCGTGGCGAACCGCTCGCTAAGCGTGCCCAGCGCCCATTCGATGTCGGCCATGAACTCGCCCACGTCGCCGGCCACGATCAGCCAGTCCGAGGCCGATCCCGGGTACATGTCTTCCACGATCTTCCGGTTCTCGCGGAACCCTACATGGAGGTCGCTGACGGCCAGCAGCCTCGGACCGGCGCCGCTCAGCCGACCGCCCTGCCCTCGGTCCAGTACGGGGCGCGCAGCACCCTCTTGAGAATCTTGCCGGAGCCAGTGCGCGGCAGCTCGCCGGTGAACGACACCGAACGCGGCGTCTTGTAGCCGGCCAGGTGCTCCCGGCTGAACGCGACGATCTCGTCGGCCGACAGCGAGGCACCCGGGCGGCGCACGACGGTGGCGTGCACCGCCTCGCCCCAGTCCTCGGACGGGATCCCGAACACCGCGACCTCGTAGACCGCCGGGTGCTGCTCCAGCGCCGCCTCGATCTCGGCCGGGTAGACGTTCATCCCCCCGCTGATGATCATGTCGGACTTGCGGTCGCAGATGTAGAGGTAACCCTCCTCGTCACGGTAGGCGATGTCGCCCACCGTGTAGAAGTCACCGCGCCGGGCCGAGTCGTAGCTGTCCCGTTGCTTGTAGTACTCGTCGAAGACGGCGGTTGACCGCGCGAACAGCTCGCCCGGATGGTCGGGGCCGGTGCCGGTGACCTCGTCGCCCGCCTCGTCGAGCAGCCGGATCTCCACCTCGGGCGCCGGCTTGCCGCACGAGCCCGGCTTGCGCAGCTGGTCCTTGGGCTCCAGCACACAGTTCACGCCCAGCTCGGTCGAGCCGTACACCTCCCACAGCGAGTCCTCGGGGAAGTCGGCCAGGTACTGCTGTTTGAGGGCGAAGCTCCACGGCGCGGCGTTGGCGATCATCCGCTTCATGGACGACCGGTTGTAGCGCGCCTTGACCTCGGCCGGCAGGGCGCACACCATCCGGATCGGCGCGGGCGCGGCGAAGGTCGACGAGACCTGGTAGGTGTCCACCAGGCGGAGCCAGTCCTCCGGGTCGAATTTCCGCTGCAGCACGACCGTCTGCCCCAGGGCCAGGGCACCGCCCATGAAGCCCCACGGGCCGCTGTGGTACAGCGGCCCGGAGGTGAGGTAGACGTCGTCGGGCGTGTAGCCGATCAACACGATGAGCCCGATGAGCGTGGCCTCGGCCGCAGCGCGGGTGGTCCGCACCGCGCCCTTGGGCTTGCCCGTGGTCCCGGACGTGAAGATCATGGTCGCCGCGCCCGCGTCCTCGGCTGGGTCCGCGGGCGGGTCCGCCGGGGCGGCGTCCACGAAGTCCTCGCCCAGCATCCCGGCCGGCGCCTCGCCGCCGAACACGATCACGTGCTTCAGCCGATCCAGGCGGTCGCGCAGGGCGGCAAACATGGGCGCGTGCTCGGCGTCGACGTACGCGACCGAGGCGTCGGAGTGGCCGATGACGTACTGGGCCTCATCGGCGGTCAGCCGGTAGTTCAGCGGGACGGAGACGGCCCCGATCTTTCTCGTGGCGCCGACGGCCGCCACAATCTGCGGCGAGTTGGGGCCGCACCAGATGACCTTCTCGCCCGGCCCGACCCCCAGCGAGATCAGCGCGTTGGCGAGGCGGTTCGACCGCTCCTCCAGCTCGCGGTACGTCCAGCGCACCGGCTCGCCGCTCCCCCGGTCGTCGATGACGGCCGGCTTGTCCGGCTGGCTCTGCGCGTAACTGGTCAGCAAGTCTGGCATGGTAGATAGCTTCTACCACGGGCCAGCTCACGCCAAGCCGGCGCTCTTAAAGATCAGTCGCCGGACGCGGCGCGGCTACGGCTCGCGGGTGCTGATCAGGACGCCGACCAGGACGCAGGGCTCGGTGCCCCGGTTCCGCCAGTCATGCGGCGTGCCCTGCTGCACCACCGTGTCCCCCGGGCCGAGCGTGACCTCCGAGTCGCCGACGGTCAGCGTGACACGGCCGGAGACCACGACGACGTAATCGAGCGTGTCGGTCGAGTGCTCGGCGAGGAATCCCGGGTCTTCGTCCTCCTGGACCGGCGGCCCGGCCGACTCGGCCTCCGGCGCGATCCGGACGACCCGGAAGCAGCTCCCGCCGGGCGGCGGCTCCAGCTCCCAGGGCCGGGTCGACGCGTCGGCCGTGACGCCCACGACGGGCGGCGAGGTATCGGTGACCCACAGCTCGGTCGTGCGGTACTGGCCGAACTCGACCACGGTCGGCGGCTCGCCGTCGAGCACGATGTCCGCGCCGCCGCCGGTGGCCGGCCCGGTGACCACGCGCCGCATCAGCCCGCGTCCCGGCTGTCCAGGAACGAGTTCACCAGGCCGGTGAACTCCTGCGGCTGCTCGGCGAAGCACAGGTGGGACGCGTTCTCGATGATGACCAGCCGCGACCCGGCGATGCGCCGGTGCATCTCCTCCAGGTGCCCGGGCCGGCACTCGTCGTACCGCCCGCCCACCAGCAGGGTCGGCACACCGATCTCGGGCAGCCGGTCCATGATGTCCCAGGTCTTCAGCGTGCCGGTCACGGTGAACTCGCTGGGGCCGTTCATCGTGTTGTACACCTGGTAGCCCGCCTCGGCGAAGGAGCGCTCGAAGCCGGCGGGCCACGGGCTCATGCGGCAGACGTGCTCCCGGTAGAAGCCGAGGATCGCGGCCTGGTACTCCGGGCAGGCGGTGAACCCCGCCTCCTCGTGCTCGCGGATGGCCTGCCGCACCTCGGCCGGCTCCGCCGCGAGCAGCTCGTCGCAGTCCTTGACCCACCGGATCATGCTGGCCGGGCTCCCGCACAGGATCAGGCTCTCCAGTTCCGGGCGGCGGTCCAGCGTGTACTGCATGGCCAGCATCCCGCCCCAGGAGCTGCCGAACAGGTGCAGCCGGGACAGGCCGAGCGCCGCGCGCACCTGCGCGAGTTCCTCCACGAACCGGTCGACGGTCCACAACGAGAGGTCATCCGGCCGGTCCGAGCGCCCGCAGCCCAGCTGGTCGTAGAAGATGACCTGGCGCCGGTCGGCCAGCGCCTCCAGCGGCTCCAGGTAGTAGTGGGTGAAGCCGGGCCCGCCGTGCAGGCACAGCAGCGGGGTCCCGCCCTCACCGACCGAGCGGTACCAGACCCGTCCGCCGGGGACCTCGATGAACCCTTCCTCCGCCATCACGCTCCCTCCTGGCCAACCGGCGACCCGGCGGCCGCCGGGACCGCGTCATCGGAGATGGCAACCTCCGTCGGGCCGAGCCGGGAGTTGTCGCGGGATCCCCGCTATTACGGTCATAAACCGTGACCTGGGGAATTGCAAGGGCGCAGCGTGCCTGGAGGTGCCACAGGGACCTCCACTGAAACGACTGGTGCAGCGCGGCCGGACGAGTTACGCTGGTCCGTACTGAAACAGTCGTGTCAGTAGCTGGGAAGCGGAGGTGATCGCGGTGGACGGCGAGGTGTCCATACGGCCGCTGGCCCGCCCGGGCGACCTGGGCTGGGTGGTGATGGCGCACGGGGAGGTGTACGCCGCGGAGTTCGGCTGGAACACCGAGTTCGAGGCGCTGGTGGCCCGCATCGTGGCCGACTACGCGGCCAGCCGGGACCCGGACCGGGAAGCGGCCTGGATCGCCGAGCTCGGCGGCAGGCGCGTGGGCTGCGTGTTCCTGGTGGCCAAGGACGCCGAAACGGCGCAGCTGCGGATCCTGCTCGTCGACCCGGCCGCGCGAGGGCAGCACCTCGGGCGGCGGCTGGTCGGCGAGGCCGTCGGGTTCGCGCGCCAGGCTGGCTACCGGAGCATCGTGCTGTGGACCAACGAGCCGCTGGCCGCGGCCCGGCGCATCTACCTGGCGGCGGGGTTCTCGCTGGTCAGCGAGGAGCCGCACCACAGCTTCGGGGTGGACCTGACCGGCCAGTACTACCAGCTGGACCTGGCGGCCGAGCTTTCCGCGGCGTCGCGATGACATCGGCGGCCGGGCGGGCGCCGTCGGCGCGGCAGGACGAGCTGCTCGAGCTGGCCTACCGGTACGTGCTCACCCGCGGCCTGGCCGACATGTCGCTGCGCCCGCTGGCCAAGGCGATCGGCTCCAGCCCGCGGGTCCTGCTGTTCCTGTACGGCTCGAAGGACGAGCTGATCCGCGCGCTGCTCGAACGGGCCCGGGCGGACGAGCTCGCGGCGATCGGCGCGTGGCAGGAAGCCGAAAGCCCGGCCGACCTGATCGATACGGCCCGGCAGGTGTGGCACTGGCTGTCCGCCGAGAGCCACCGTCACCTGCTCGGGCTATGGGTCGAGGCCTACGCCCGGTCGCTGGTCGACCCGGACGGTCCGTGGGCCGGGTTCGCGGCGCAGACCGTGCAGGACTGGCTCGGCCTGCTGGCTTCGCGCCAGCCGCCGCGGCGCCGCGGGCGGGCCGGCGCGGCGGAGCGCACCGCCGTGCTCGCGGTGCTGCGCGGGGCCATGCTCGACCTGCTGGCCACCGGGGACGTGGCCCGGACCAGCCGGGCCGTGGACCTGGTGCTGCGGGCCCTGCGGCCGGGGACCTGACCCCCTAGCCGCGGCCGATGAACGGCATCTTCGTGGCCATCAGCGTCATGAACTGGACATTCGCGTCCAGCGGCAGGTTGGCCATGTACACGACCGCGTCGGCCACATGCTCCACGTCCATGATCGGCTCGCCGCGCGTGCTGCCGTCCGGCTGCAGGGCCCCGGTCGCGAGCATGCTGGCGATCTCGGTCGCGGCGTTGCCGATGTCGATCTGGCTGCACGCGATGTCGTACTGCCGCCCGTCCAGCGACGTGGACTTGGTCAGGCCGGTCACCGCGTGCTTGGTCGCGGTGTAGGCCGCCGAGAGCGGCCGGGGCGAGTGCGCCGAGATCGACCCGTTGTTGATGATCCGGCCCCCGCGGGGATCTTGCTCCTTCATCACCCGGAACGCGGCCTGGGTACACAGGAACATCGCGGTCAGGTTGACGTCGACCACCGACTGCCAGTCGGCGAGCGGCACGTCCTCCAGGGGCACCGGTGGCAACGCCCGGCCCGCGTTGTTGAACAGCACGTCCACCCGGCCGAACTGCTGCCATGTCTGGTCGAACAGCCGGAGCACGTCCACCGGGTTAGTGACGTCCACGACCATGCTGACCAGCTGTGACCCCTCGGCGGCGGCGGCGCTCGCGGTCTGCTCCAGCGGGTCCGGCCGCCGGCCGGCGATCACCACCGAGTAGCCGTCCCGCCCGAGGGCCAGGGCCGAGGCCCGGCCGATGCCCGTACCGCCGCCGGTGACGATCGCGACCTTGCCTGCCATAGCGCCGGAACGTAGCACTCATGCGCCCGCAGGGCCAGCGCCGGGGCCGCCCGGAGCACCTGTGGGCGGGTTCCGGTCCCGTGCGCGCCGTCAGATGCCGCCGAGCATGATGATGAGCTGGGTGACCTGGTAGGCCGTGGGGAAGTCGGGCGCCGTGTAGCGCAGGGTGCAGCCCCCGGCGCGCTCGACGCCCGGGACCAGCAGCGCGCGCTCGGTCATGTGCGGCTTGAGTACGTCGACCTCCAGCCGCACCGGGCCGTCGAAGCGCAGCGTACCCATGGCCTCGGCGATGGCCTCGCGGTCGGCCAGCGCGCGTGGCACCTCCCGCTCGATCCGGTCGCAGGCCTCGCCGGGGTGCAGCAGCGCCGCGGCGCTGGCGCCCAGGGCCCGCTTCACCACCACCGTGTGCATGGCCGGCGCCACCTCGGCCGCCTCGGCGGCCACCGAGTCATCCCCGGACACCAGCACCGCAGGCACGCTGCGGTGCGCCGCGAGGGTCGCGTTCAGGCCGAGCTCGCCGAGCGAGCGCCCGTCGCAGCGCACGTCGGCGACTACTCCCCCGTGGATGGTGTGGGCCAGCACCGAGCACGGGGTGCCGGCCTTGCCGTGGTAGCCGATGAACAGCGCCGCGTCCACGCCGTCGCCGAGCCCGGCCAGCATCCCGTCGGGCTTGGGCTTGCCGCGCAGCAGTTCGGCCCGACGGTCCAGCTGCTCGGGCACCAGGTTCCTGAACGGCCCGTGAGCCTCGGTGACCAGCACCTGCGCGCCCGGCTCGCTGGCGTACACGCCGCGGACCGCGGCGTTGGCCTCCGCCGTGAGCAGCCCGCGGTTGTGCTCGTACGCGCCCTCCCCCGGCCTGACGTCATCGGAGTCCACCACGCCCGCGGCGCCCTCCATGTCGACCGAGATCAGTACCCGCATCGCGTCACCCCTCCGGTGCGTCGCCCGCCGCTTGCGCGATCAGCGAGCGCAGGCCGTACCACGACTTGTCGTCATCCTCGTTTCCCGGGTGGGGCAGGCGGAACCGGCTGACGATGACCGCGATGTCGGCGAGATCCCACCCGATGCGGTAGAGCTCCAGCACGGATGGCCGCGGCGTCACGCCGGTCGCCTCGGCGTAGCCGCGCAGCACGGATCCGTCGCCGGGATCGAGGCTCCACAGGTCGCGTTCGGGCGGGGCCACGAGGACTGTGTCCCAGTCGATGAGCATCCAGCCAGAGGCGGTCAGCATGGTGTTGCCCGGGTGAGGTTCCCCGTGGGTGAGGACCGGGCGGACTGTCCCGGAACGGGCGGCCGCGGCCAGCTCGTCGTAGCGGGCGAGCATCCGGCGGACGCCGGGCGCGCCGTCGGTCAGCAGGCGCGCGGCGGGGCGCGCGTACGGGCCGCAGTCTGACGCGTCCGCGGCATCGCGGCCGGAGTCGAGCGCTAGTTCCAGCTCGTCACGATGCAGGATCGCGAAGTCGTCCGGTCCGGCCTGCCTGCGCGCCGCGGCCGGGGCCGTGTGCACGGCCACGATGAGGTCGAGCATGCCGCGGCGCTGCGCGGGCAAGGTGAACTCGCCCCAGGTGAAGCTCTGCCCGTCGACGAACGGGTAGAGCGCCACGGTGAGCCGGTCGTTCAGCCGGACCAGCGGCTCGCCGTCCCGGGCGGGCACCGGGGCCACGACGAACGCGGCGCCGCAGTCCCGCAGGTCCCGGGCGGCGGACAGGGACGCGCGCAGGCGGCTGAACGTCGCCGCCAGCGGCTCATCCAGCGAGCGTTGCTTGGTCTGGAGCTCATCGACGGTAACGAACCAGCGAGCTCCGGCGGCGTCGAAGGCTTCCCAGTGATGACTGCCGAAGCCGACCGCCCGGTAGGCCAGGGAAGACATGTCGGCGTCCCAGCCACGGGCGAGCGCCGACTTCAGCACGGCCTCGGACAGTCCGTCCGGCGGGGTCAGCACCCTGCCACGGTAAGGGCCGGCCCCGCGGCCCGCACCCCAATATCGCCGGGACCGGTGCTTCCCGCGGACTCCGGGACTACCTTCGCGCCTCCTCCACGGTGAGCTCGGCCGCGGGGTCGGCCTCCAGGCGCTCGTCCGGGATCGGCACGCCGCTGCGGACCGAGCGCCCGTAGGTGCCCTCGTTCAGCCGCCGCAGCGCGCGGTCGATCGCGGCCAGCCGGTCACGCAGGCTCTCCGCGACGGCGTCGTCTATGCCCTCGGCGGTCAGCGACGCGGCCGGGTCGTCGACGTCGGCTCCCCGCTCGTCCTCGGCCTCCCGGTCTTCCCGCCCGGACTCCTCGGTCGTCGCGAGCAGGCTCTGCACCTCGGCCTGCTCGGCCTGCAGCAGCGATCGTGCCCGGTTCTCGTCCATCGGTTCTCCATCCGCCCGCGACAGTGCAGGGACCAGCATCTCGTACCGGGTCACGGACACCGCAAGGGGCCCGCGCCAAAGGCGGCATACTGAACCTTTTCCTTCCTCCCCGCGTACCCTGAGCGTGATCGGGAGATCAGGCCCGGGGAGCCGCAGGGAGGTGGCAGCGTGACGACCAGCCCGGCGCAGGCTGGCCGCCCCCGCGACCCCGACGTCGACCGCCGCGTCGCGGACGCGGCGATCACCCTGTTCGGCGAGACGGGCTGGGCCGGCTTCAGCGTGGAGGCAGTGGCCAAGCGGGCCAGCGTCGGCAAGGCCTCCATCTACCTGCGCTGGCCGACCAAGGAGGCCCTGCTGGTCGAGGCGCTGCGGCTGCGGGTCGGGATCATCGACGACGTGGACACGGGCTCGCTGCGCGAGGATCTCATCAGGCTGGCCCGCCAGATCCTGGACCTGTACCTCGGCGACGCCGGGCGCGCCGCCTTGCGCCTCGGGCTGGAGGGCGACCTCATCCCCGGCCTCGCCGACCAGCTCAGCGCGCTGCGCACGTCCCAGGTCCGGGCGGCGCGGGGCATCGTACGCCGCGGCATCCGCCGGGGCGAGATCCCCGAGGGCACCTCCATCACCCTGCTGCTCGACACCCTCGTCGGCGGGGCGACGACCCACGTCCAGACCACGCCCAGGCAGATGCGTGAAGCGCTCCGCGCGGGCGCCGCCCAGTACGCCGAGCAGCTCGTCGACTTCCTGCTCGGCGCGGTCAACCTCGGGGCGGTCGGCGTCGCCGCCGGCCACTCCCGGCGCCTGACCCGCTCCTAGGGAGCACGGCTAGCCGAGGCGCGCCTCCCGGCGCAGCAGCGCGGGCAGGTCCTCGGGAGCGGGGTCGGCGCCGGCCAGGCCGCGGGCGGTGAACCACCGGGCCACGTTGGTCGCGTCCCGGTCCAGGAACTCCGCGCCGCGCGGGTTCGCGATCACGTCGACGACCTGAGGCAGGTCGATGAGGATGACGCGCCCGCGGTGGACCAGCACGTTGTAGGCGGACATGTCGCCGTGGGCCAGGCCATGGCGGGCGAGCTCGGCGAGCGCCTGCACCAGCTGAGCCCACAGCCCGGCCAGCTCCCGGCCCTGCGGGCGGGTCTCGGCCAGCCGGGGGGCGGCGGTGCCGTCCGGTTCGCCGATGAACTCCAGCAGTACCTCGGTGCCGAGCACCTGCACCGGGTACGGCACCGGGACACCCGCCCGGTAGAGCTGGGCCAGGGCGGCGAACTCGGCGTTCGCCCACTGCAGCGCGATCATCTCCCGGCCGACCGCGCTGCGGTTGGCCATGGCCCGGCTGACCCGTGACTTCCGGGCCCGCCGGCCCTCCAGGTAGGCGCTGTCGCGGTGGAACATCTTGTGCTCGGCGGAGCGGTACCGCTTGGCGGCCAGCAGGCAGGACCGGTCGGTCCCGGGCACGCCGCGGCGCAGCAGGAAGACGTCGGCCTCCTTGCCGGTCTTCAGGATGCCGAGCTCGGTGTCGGTCGCGACCAGCTCGGTGACCAGCCAGCCCGGGTAGGGCCGGGGCCCGCGGTCGCTGGCGGTGGGCTGATCCCAGGTGGACCAGCGGTCGCCCTCGGGCAGCCCGTCTACGGCGTCGTAGGCGTCAGCCGGCGGCAGCGAGCGGCGGTGCCGGTCCCGCTTGGTGAAGGTTGGCTCGTAATCGTCGTCAAACCGCTTTCCGCGTTTCCCGCGGTCCCAGCGGCGGTCGTAGGCGTAGTCCGGCATGGGTGGTGCTCCTCGGGCAGACGGGGAGCGGCGTGAGCCGCACGACGGGCGTGAACACCGTGGGCCCTCCCTTCTGCTCGACCGGCAGCACCGGGCCATGCCGGTACCAGCTGCGCCCCACGAGGCTGTCACGCCCGGCCGGCCGGAAGCAACCGAATTTTCTCGTAAGGCATCATTCGCATATGACCGCTCAGGTGATCTTGCAGACCGCGTACGCGGCTGAGCGCTGGACCGACTTCGGCGTCGGGGTGGCGGGGGCCTCGGCCGCCCTGGCCGGGCTGGTGTTCGTGGCCGTGTCGATCAACCTCAGCGAGATCCTCAAGTACCGGAACCTGCCGGGCCGCGCGGGACTGACCCTGATGTTGTTCGTGACGCCGTTGATGGTGGGGATCCTGCTGCTGGTTCCCGGACAGTCCCGCGCCGCCCTGGGCTGGGAGCTGCTCGCCGCCAGCGTCGTCCTCGGAGGCTCCCAGCTGGTGATCAATCAGCGCTCGGGGCGATCGGACAAGGAGACCCGGTGGACGTGGCTGATCAGCCGGCTCTCCCCGCCCATCGTGAGCTGCGGCTGCCTGGCCCTGGCCGGAGTGACCCTGCTGGCCCAGGCCGGGGGCGGGCTGTACTGGCTGGTGCCCAGCGTGCTGGCGGCGATTGCTTTCGGCCTGATCAACGCCTGGGTACTGCTGGTGGAGATCCTGCGCTGAGCCTTGCGCCGGGCCCGTGTCCCGGCGTCGAGTTAACTAAGAGGGGCGGCGAGAGGACGAGCCAGTGCAGTTCACGGCCGAGCACGAGGCGCTGCGCGCGAGCGTGCGCGATCTGGTGGAACGCGAGATCAACCCGCATGTCGACGAGTGGGAGCGGGCGGGACGGTTCCCCGCCCATGAGCTGTTCCCCGTCCTGGCCAAGATCGGGCTGCTCGGGCTGGAGTACGACCCCGCCTACGGCGGCGAGGGAGCTGACCACTCCTTCACCGTGGTGGCAGGCGAGGAACTCGGCCGGATCGACTGCGGCGGCGTGCCCATGGGCATCGCGGTGCAGATGGCCATGGCCACCCCGTCGCTGCACCGTTACGGCCGCCACGAGCTCAAGGAGCGCTACCTCGTCCCGGCGATCCGCGGGGAGATGGTGTGCTCGATCGCGGTGACCGAGCCGGAGGCCGGGTCGGACGTCGCCGCGCTACGCACCCGCGCGGAGCGCGATGGCAGCAATTGGGTGATCAACGGCAGCAAGCTGTTCATAACGAACGGCGCGCAGGCGGACTGGGTCTGCCTGCTGGCCCGGACCTCGGGCGAGGGCGGCTACCGGGGCATGTCGCAGATCGTGGTCGAGACCGACCGGCCGGGCTTCCGGGTGTCCCGCACCCTGGACAAGCTCGGCAACCGGTCCTCCGACACGGCCGAGCTGTCCTTCGAGGACGTGCGCGTTCCGGTCTCCAACACGATCGGCCAGATCGGCCGCGGCTTCCAGCAGCAGATGGAGCAGTTCCAGGCCGAGCGCATGATCGCGGCCTACCTCCAGGTCGGCGCCATGCAGAAGGCGCTGGACCGGACCCGGGAGTACCTGGCGCGGCGGCGGGTGTTCGGGCGGCCGCTGCTGGCCAACGACCACGTCGCCTACCGGCTCGCCGAGCTGTCGGCCCAGCTGGACCTGGTGCGGCACTACAACTACGCCTGCGCCGACGCCTACCTGCGCGGCGAGGACACCACGCGGTTCGCCACCATCGCCAAGCTGGCCGTGGGCCGGCTGGCCCGCGAGGTCGCCGACACCTGCCTGCAGTTCCACGGCGGCACCGGCTACATGGAGGAGACCTGGACGGCGCGGTTCTACCGGGACAGCAGGCTGATCGGCATCGGCGGCGGCGCCGATGAGGTCATGCTGAGCGTGCTGGCCCGCCTGGACGGGTTCACCGCCTGACTGGCCGGCCCGGCTACCGCACCGCCGTGCTGGCCGCGATGGCCGAGCCCCGGGCGCCCGCCATGTCCAGGTCCGGGACCAGCGCGACGGCCTCGGCCCGGGCCTGCTCCTCGCGCAGGATCGTGTGCTCGCGCACCTGCTCCAGGAACCAGTTGCGGAAGCGCATCGCCGACTCCACCACGCCGCCGCCGACGAAGTAGACGTCGGGATCGGTGAAGTTGGCCGCGATCGTGAACAGCCGGCCGAGCGCCATCGCCTGCTGCCGGAAGATCTCCACGGCGAGCGGGTCCCCCCGCTCGCCGTAGCCGCGTACCAGCTTCGCGGCCGTGCGGACCGGGCTGAGCTGCGCGAGCTCGTGGCCGGGGAACTGGGTCAGCCAGTAGGGCAGCAGGTTCTTCTCGATCCCGGTCAGCGACGCCACGCTCTCCGCGTCGCCGTGCAGACCGCAGTTGCACGCGGGCACCGGCTGGCCGGGGCCGAGCAGCCCGTCCATCGGGATCCACACGTGGCCGAACTCCCCGGCCATCCCGGCGGCTCCGCGCACCACCTGCCCGGCCTCGATCACGCCGCCGCCGAGCCCGGTGCCCACGATCGCCGCGACCGAGGACCGCCGCGGCGCCTCCACGGGCCCGAAGTGCACGTGGTGCGCGTACAGCGCCGCCGCGTTCGCGTCGTTGTTGTACAGAACGGGAATCCCGACCCGGGCCTCCAGCGCCCCGCGGACGTCGAAGCCGCACCAGGCCGGGTCGCCGAAGTTGGTGGCGCCCTGCATCGCGATGACGCCGTCCGCGCTGACCGGGCCCGGGGTATCCAGCCCCACCGCGCGCACTCCGGCCCGCGGTATCCCGGTGAGCTCGAGGACCTGGTCCAGCGACCGGGCCAGCGCCTCGATGGCCTTCTCCGGGCCCTCCCGCACGTAGCTCGGGGACTCGGCCATCCGATCGACGAGGAACCGGCCTGCGGAGTCGAGCACCGTCGCGTTGTTCATCGTCCCGCCGTTGTCGAGGCCGACCACGACCCACCGACCGGGATCCGCCATCCTGCCTCCTGCGCCCGGGCCGCCCGCAGGCCCGCGCCGGTCACGGGCCTACGGCCTCGGTCGGTAGACTACCGGCCCGCCGCCGCCGGACGGCCGGCCAGGCTGGCGGCGTGACGGGCCAGGCCGTCGGCGCAGCGCTGCACGAACCGGCGCAGGAACAGCTCGTACAGCCAGCCCGTTCCGGGGACCTTGGCCCGGAAGTCCTCCCGCCAGGCGATCGCCGTCCCGCCGTCGCGCTCGGCCAGGGTCACGTCGGCCCGGTGGTCCCGGATCGGCAGACCGGACAGGGCCACGTAGCTGAACGAGCGCCCCGGCTCGAACCCGACCAGTTCCTCGCGGCTGTGCACGCCGGCCGTGGTGAACACCCGGATCGCGTCCAGGCTCTCGCCGCCGTCGCGGCCCTCCCGCTCGAGCCGGAACGATCCGATCGGCGACCACTGCGGCCAGGTCGTACCGGAGCACAACAGCTCATAGACCGTCCCCGGGCGCGCGGCGGACCATGCCGACACCGTGAAAGTGACTCGCCTACTCATCGTGCCGCCTCCCTCACTGATGTACCAGATGGTACAGAGTCAACGTACCACATGGTACAGTGCAGGGCATGGAATCGCCAGCCGAGCAGCCGCGGGCCCGGCTGCTGGCCGCCGTCGTCGGCTACGCAAAGTCCCACGGCATCAGCGACCTCAGCCTGCGCGAACTGGCCGCGGCCGTCGGGACCAGCCACCGCATGCTGATCTACCACTTCGGGTCGAAGGAAGGGCTGCTGGTCGCGGTGGTGCACGCGGTCGAGGCGGAGCAGCGCGATTTCCTCGCCGGGTTGGCCGCCGACCCGGCCATCGGCCCGATCGAGGCCATGCGGGTGATGTGGCGCCGACTGGCCGACCCCGGCCTGTGGCCCAGCGAGCGGCTGTTCTTCGAGATCTACGGGCAGGCGCTGCAGGGCCGGCCGGGCACCGAGGGCTTCCTCGACCGCATCACCGAGGCCTGGATCGACCTGGTCGCCGAGTACTCGGTGCAGCTCGGCGCTCCGCGCGAGACCGTCAGGGCCGACGCCCGCCTCTCGGTGGCCGTGGGTCGCGGCCTGCTGCTGGATCTGCTCGCGACCGGCGACCGCGCGGCGGCGGACCAGGCCTTCGGGCGCTTCATCGAGCTGTGCGAGTCCGAACTGGCCCGGCTCAGCCGCTCGTGACCACTACCGCAGGTCGGCCGGTTGCTCCGGGGCATGCCCCAGGGAGGCGGCCGTGGACATGTGCCGCGGGATCACGACCGCGATGACCACGATCGTGGCCACGGCGGCGATGACCAGGCCGACGTAGACGTTATGGGCCGCCGCGGCGATGGCCGCCCGCAGGTAGCCGACGGCCGGCCCGAGGCTGGCAGTGTGGCCGATGGTGGCGCTGACCCCGCTGGCGCCGTGCGGCAGGTACGGCCGGAGCGGGGGCGGGGCTCTGCGCAGGCGCGCGATGAGGCTGGCGTTGAAGATCGCGCCGAAGATCGCCGCGCCCAGGCTCTGGCCGAGGTACCGGCAGAACATGACGCTGCCGGTGACCACGCCGCGCTGGTTCCAGCCCACCGTGGACTGGGGTCCCACCACCACGCAGACCGACAGCAGCCCGAGGCCCATGCCGAGCACGAAGGTGTCGGCGACCAGCTGCCAGACCTGTGCCTGGACCGGCAGCAGCAGGAACCCGGCCACCGCCACCAGGCAGATCCCGGCTCCGATCAGCGCGGTGTCGCGGAACCCGATGCGCAGGAACAGCCGGGCGGACTGCGAGGTGGCCAGCGGCCAGCCGAAGCTCATCGTGGCCAGCACCGCGCCCGCGGCCACCGCGTTCAGGCCCAGCACCAGCTGGCCGTAGGTCGGCAGGAACGTGGTCGGGCCGATGACCAGCAGCCCGAGCCCGAGGCCGGCCAGGCCGAACCCGGCCAGCGCCGGCCGCCGCCACAGCCAGGGCGGCAGGATCGGCTCGGCGGCGCGGCGCTCCGCCGCGACCGCCGCGGCGGCGGCCACGGCGGCCACCCCGAACACCGCCACGCTCGGCCGCGACCACCACGGCCAGGCCACGCCGCCCTGCAGCAGGCCGAAGACCAGCGCGCCCGCGGCCAGCAGCACGCTGAGCGAGCCGGCCACGTCGATCCGGTGCCTGGTCCGGGTGACCTGCTCGTGCAGGTACCGCCCGATCAGCGCGATCGAGGCCGCACCGAGCGGCAGGTTGATCAGGAAGATCCAGCGCCACGACGCGTACTGGGCCAGCGACCCGCCCAGGGTCGGGGCGAACACCGCGGAGATCCCCCACACGCTGGACAGCCAGCCCTGGACGCGGCCGCGTTCTTTCAGCTCGTACAGATCGCCGGCGAGCGTGTTGACCGTGGCCATGATCGAGCCCGCGCCGAGACCCTGCAGCCCGCGGAAGCAGATCAGGCTCACCATGCTCCAGGACGCCGCGCACAGCGCGGATCCGGCCAGGAAGATGACCGTCCCGATGATCAGGATCGGCTTGCGGCCCCACTGGTCGGCGAGCTTGCCGTAGATCGGGATGCTCACGGTCTGGGTCAGCAGGTAGCTGGAGAAGACCCAGCTGAACAGCGTGAAGCCGCCGAGATCACGGACGACCTGCGGGATCGCGGTGGCCACGATGGTGTTGTCCATCGCCGACAACCCCATGGTCACCATCAGCCCGATCAGGATCGGGCGGCGGTGGGCGCCACGGCGGACGCCCGGCGGCTGGGGTGCGACGGGCCGGGCAGACATCTGGGATTTAGCCTACCGGCAGTCTCGTTTTCGGCTCTGGCGGCCGTCAGCGGGCGCCGGGCGGCGGGCCGGGCAGGCTGGCCTCGGTGATGCCCTGCTCATCGGCCAGCCGGCGCAGCAGGTCCGTCAGCTGCTTGCGCTGCGCGGCGGTGAGCGAGGCGCCGACCTGGCCGGCGTGGCTGGCGCTGGCCTGCTGGGCCTCGCGGAGCTTGGCCCGGCCCTGATCGGTCAGGTAGAGGGCGTAGGAACGCCGGTCGGCGGGATTGCGCCGGCGCTCGACCAGCCCGCGCTGTTCCAGCTCGTCGACCAGGAACACCATGCGGGTGGGGTTGAGCCCCATGAGCTCCCCGATGGCCTGCTGGGACCGCCCCTCGTTTGCGGCCAGCCGGGTCAGCATGCCGAAGTGCCGCGGCTCCAGGCCGAGCGGGGCGAGCCGCTCGGCGAACTTCCCGGCCACGTGGAAGCCCAGCTGGACCAGGAGGTAGGCGAAGCCGCCGCCACTGGCCGGGTCGTGCCGGGTCGTGCCGGGATCAGCCATGGCTCGAGATTATCACATTGGACAATACTTGCACTACGTGATAGTTATGGACTGTGACTGTAGCGATCAAGAAGTGAGGTAGACCCGTGGATGAGACGACCCGGAATCAGCTCAGGGTCTCTGACGCCGACCGCGACGCGGTCGTGACCGAGCTGGGCGAGCATTTCCAGGCGGGCCGGCTGGACGCGGCCGAGCTCGACGACCGGACCGGGCGCGCCCTACGCGCTCGCGTCCGCAGCGACCTTGACGAGGTACTTACCGACCTGCCGCGGAAGCCGCTGGTCTCCGGAAGACCGCAGGCAGCCGCGGGATCGCGCTTCTCGCTCGTCCCGCTCCTGGTGCCAGCCCTGGTGGCGGCGGTCCTCGTCGGGGTGACCCTGACCGCCGGGGCCGCCGGCGGCGGCTGGCATCACCACTGGGCCGCGGGAATCTTCTGGTGGCCACTGTGGTGGCTGATTCCCGTTATGGCCCTGCGCCTGCTGTGGGCCCGGCGCCGCCTGGGAGGCTCGCGGCCGTGGCGGTAAGCGAGAGCGCGCCGGCCGCTACGCCCGAGCAGCGCTCGGACCGCTGGCGGGAGAACCTGGCCCGGGGGAACCTGGCCGCCGCGATCATCCTGCTGATCCAGTACGGCCTGGGCATGGGGGTGAACCTCTACGTG
>Ga0318565_10000125_pt1 | contig 16350 bp, 19 predicted proteins | sample GRESIP066b5f21_FD_203501 | JGI IMG/M metagenome (GOLD analysis project Ga0318565, IMG submission 203501) | Tropical soil microbial communities from Luquillo Experimental Forest, Puerto Rico - GRE.SIPMG.066b5f21 | ecosystem: Environmental > Terrestrial > Soil > Tropical forest > Bulk soil...
CCGGGCCTGGCCGGTGGCCAGCCGCGGCAGCCAGCCGTCCTTCTGGGCCTCGGTGCCGAACATCGCGATCAGGCGCGCGACCACGCTGTGCCCGCCCATGGCGCCGGCCAGGCTCATCCAGCCCCGGGCCAGTTCCTCGGTGACCAGCGCGAAGCAGGGGGTGGAGACGCCGGAGCCGCCGTAAGCCTGGGGGACGGCCAGCCCGAACACGCCCAGGTGCTTCATCGCGTCGATCAGCTCACCGGGGTAGGCGTTGGCGTGCTCCAGGTCGCGCGCCACCGGGCGCACGCTCTGTTCGACCCAGTCGTGCACGACCGAGACGATGTCGCGCTCGTCCGGGTTCAGGTCCGAGATCTCAGGTGCGGCCATGCCACTCATTCTCCTGATCCCGGACGAACCGCAGCGTCCCACTCCGGCCCCGCGTGCCGGCCGCCGTCGCCACGGGTCAGGTCCAGCAGGACCGGGTATCCCGCCGGGTCGACCCGCGCGTCGATGAGCGTCGGCCCGTCGCGGGTCAGCGCGGCCGCCAGGGCCGCCGCCAGTTCTTCCGGGTCGGTCACGGAGGCGGCCGCCACGCGCATCGCCGCCGCGGCGATGGCGAACGAGGTCCGGCCGTAACTGGCCGCCCCGGCCCCGCCCTGGCCCGTTGCGCTCTGCTTGATCTTGATCAGGCTGAGCGCCGAGTCGTTGAACACGACCACGATGACCCGCAGCCGGTGCCGGACCGCGGTCTCCAGCTCCATCAGCGTCATTCCGAGGCCGCCGTCCCCGGTGAACGCGATGACCGGGGCGTCCGGGGCGTGCAGGGCCGCGGCGATCGCGGCCGGCAGCGCGTAGCCCATGGTGGCCAGGCCGCTGGAGATGAGCAGCCGGCGCGGCTCGTCCGCCGGCCACAACGGCATCACCGCGAGCATGTGAGCGCCGGAATCCACGGTGGCGATCGCCTCGGGCGGGGCCTGAGCGCGCACCGTGGTCACGACGTCCTGCGGCGTCAGCGACCCCGGCGCGGTGACGGCGGCCCGGCGCAGCCGGGCGGTGACGTCCTGCTTCGCGGCCCAGCCCGCTGCGGGGCGCCACCGGTGCCTGCCGCGGCGGCTGCCCAGCATCTCCAGGGCGGCCGGCAGCGAGGCGACCAGTTCCATGCCGCCGGTGAAGTACCCGGCGGACCCGGCCGGGTACTCGGTGACCAGCACGGTCCGGGCGGCGTAGGCCCAGGCCGCGGGGACCAGTTCGACCGGGTCCACGCCGAGCCCGATGATCAGGTCGGCCGCGGTCAGCAGCGGCGACTCCATGGTGCCGCCGGTGACCAGCCCGGCCGCCTCGGCGCCGGAGTCCGGCAGGATGCCCCGGGCCCGGTAGGTGTGCAGGGCCGGGATGCCGCGGCCCGCGAGGGCGGCGCGCACCGCGCCGGCGTGGCCGAGCGCCCCCAGGCCCAGCAGCACGACGGGACGCCGGGCCGCCTTCAGCGCCGTGGCGAGCGGCGCGAGGTCATCGCGCCGGCCCGCGCTGGCCCTGGTCTCCGGCGTCGTGTTTCCGGCCGCCTGCGCGCTGGTCGTCAGCCCTCCGCTCCCGGCGGCCCGCCCGTCCGGGTCCACGTTGACCAGGACGGGGCCCGCGGGCGGGGCGAGCGCCAGCCGGACGGCGAGGTCCGCGGCCCGCTCCGGCTCGTTGCCGCCGACCGTGACGACGGCCTTGGCCACCGACCGGCCGAGCGCGGCCTGATCCAGCCGCTGGTGGCTGATCCGGTCCCGGTCCCGGGCCGGGACAGTATCCGCGATCACCAGCAGCGGCAGCCGGTCCAGCGCGGCGTGCGCGATGCCGTTGACCGCGCTGGCCAGCCCGGGGCCGCGGGTGACGACCACGGCACCCGGAGCGCCGGTGAGGTCAGCGCAGGTGGCGGCCATGATCGTGGCGGCGGTCTCGCCGTGGGCGAGCACGAAGGGCAGGCCCGCGTCAGCGGCGGCGCCGACGACGTCGAGGTTCGGCCCGCCGCCGGGCAGGCCGAACAGCAGGCGGGTTCCGGCCGCGGACAGCGCGCCGACGATCGCGGCGGCCGCGCGCTGGGACCGGGTCGGCTCGGGAGGCTGAGGCGTCTCGCGGGCCGGACCCCGCAGCAGGTTCCCGGTCACCGCGAGCCTGGCCCCGCGCCCGCCGGGTCCACGCGGCGCGGCTGGAGCCGGCCGGAGTAACGGGCGGGATTGAAATGGTTGACCTGCATGGCCCGGCTCCGGCTCGTGGCGGTTTTCAGACGGCCCATAGTGCGGACTGCCGGTGCCTTACGTCAAGGTTGACGCCGATATCCGCCGCTAGGCTTGGTAAGGTCCCTGGCCGATTTGGCCGGTCGAATCCGTGACGTCCCGACAGCATCGTGGGGTGTGCAGTGGAGATCGTTCCCGACGGCCGGCCGCTGGACGGAATACTCGTGGTGGCCCTGGAGCAGGCCGTGGCCGCCCCCCTGGCCACCCGGCATCTCGCCGACCTCGGCGCGCGGGTCATCAAGATCGAACGTCCCGGCCGCGGCGACTTCGCCCGCGATTACGACAGCGCCGCCGGGGACGGCATGTCCAGCTGGTTCGTCTGGCTGAACCGGTCCAAGGAGTCGGTCGTGCTGGACCTGAAGACCGACCCGGGACGGCGGGCGCTCGACGCGCTCATCGCCCGCGCGGACGTCTTCGTCTGCAACCTCGCCCCTTCGGCGATCCGGCGGCTCGGCCTGGAGCCCGGGCACCTCGCCGACCGGCACCCCCGGCTGGTCGCGTGCCAGCTGACCGGATACGGCGAGGACGGTCCCTACGCCGGGCGCAAAGCCTACGACCTGATCGTGCAGGCCGAGGCGGGGGTGCTGGCGGTTACCGGGTCGGCGGAGGCCCCGGCGAAGGCGGGCATCAGCGTCGCCGACATCGCGGGCGGCATGTACGCCTACAGCGGCATCCTGTCCGCCCTGCTGCAGCGTGAGCGCACCGGCCGCGGCGGCACCGTTGCGGTATCGCTGTTCGGCGCCCTCGCCGAGTGGATGTCCTCCCCGCTGCAGATGGTCAAGCTCACCGGGCGCGCGCCGTCACGGACCGGCGCCCGGCACGCGAGCATCGTCCCGTATGGCGGCTACCTGACCGCCGACGGCGACGAGGTGCTGCTCGCCGTCCAGAACGAGGCCGAGTGGGCCCGGCTGTGCGGCGACGTCCTCGACCTGCCTGACATGCTCGACGGCCGGTACGCCGGGAACCAGCGCCGGATCGGCCAGCGCGACGAGGTGGAGCGGCGGCTGGCGGCCGCGGTGGCGCGGCTGCCCACCGGCGAACTGCTGGAGCGGCTCGAACGGGCCGGGCTCCCCTACGGCTCGGCGAAGAGCGTTCCCGAGGTGGCGGTCCATCCGCAGCTCGCGCCGCGGTGGACGGCCATCGCCGCGGGAGACCGGCAAGTCGACGTGCTGCCCCCGCCGGTCCGGCACAGCGGCTTCGGCCCGGTCCTCGGGCCGGTGCCCGCTCTAGGCCGTGACACCGAGGCCGTCCTGGCCGAGTTCGCCCCGACGCCCCCGGGCTGATTTCCCGTGGGTCTCGGCCATCGTTCCCGCCTCTGCGGCGATATCTGCCCGCTATGCCGGAAGGCCCGGGTCATTGTGCTGAAATAGGGTCACCCGACTTGGCGCACGGGAACGTGAGGGTGTCATGAGCGAATACGTCGACTACGGCCCTGGAGTCACGGCCTCCACGCGTGACCGGACCCATACCCTGTTCGGGCAGACCATGGGACTGGTCGCGATAACCACCGGCTTCTTCGCGCTCGGCGGCTACGCGGGCCGCAACATGAGCGGCGGCCTGGCCATCTTGTGGTGGATCGTCGCCTTTATCGCCCTGATCAGCATGAACTTCACGGTGAAGCGGTCCCCGGGGCTGACCACGGGCCTGCTGTTCCTGGTCGGGTTCCTGCTCGGCCTGGCGCTGGCGCCCACGCTCGCCTACTACGCGTCGGTGAACCCACAGGCCGTCTGGCAGGCGGGGGGCGCCACCGCGCTGTTCATCGCGGGCTTCGGGGCCGCCGGGTACGCCACCCGGCGGGACCTGGCGGTCGTCGGCCGTATCTGCTTCTTCGCCCTGATCGTCCTCATCATCTTCGGCATCGTGCTGATCTTCGTGCACATCCCGCAGGGAGATCTGATCTACTCGATCCTCGGCCTGGTGATCTTCGCCGGCCTGACCATGTACGACTTCCAGCGGCTCCGGCGCACCAAGGACATGGACTCGGCGCCGCTGATCGCCGCGTCGATCTTCCTCGACGCGCTGAATGTGTTCCTGTTCTTCCTGCGGATCTTCGGGAATAGCAACAACTGATCCGTGGCCGCGGCTGGCGGCCGGCTAGTTCGGGCTGTAGGGCGTATTTCTCAGGTCGGGGGCCGGCGTGGAGGTCAGCGTGCGCAGCATCGCCGTCTCCCGGGACAGCAGGGCCCGCTCGGCGGTCAGGCGGCGCAGCGCGTCCGGCTCGGCCAGCAGCGCCTGCCGGTCGGACAGGTCGGCGATGACCGACGCGGCCACGAGATAGGAGAGCGCGATGGGGTCGGCCGGCAGCTCCGGAATGCTGACCTGCGTCACTCCCCGCGAGGTCAGCGCGTCGTGGTAGGTGCGGAACGCCCGCTGCACGACCTCTACGGCCCGCTCCGCGGCGGCCTGGTCGCCGATGTCCTCGGGGAGGAATTCCGCCTCGCCCTGCAGGTACGAACGGGAATGATCGAGGGAGGCGAGCCGGAACCGGTCCGCGCCGATGGTGACCAGGTCGAAGCGGCCGTCCGGGCGCTTGAGGACCCTGCGCACCGTCGCGGTGCAGCCCACCTCGTGCAGGGCCGAGACGCCGTCCACTCCGGTCTCGCGGCCCTCGCGGATCGCGACCACGCCGAAGCGCCGCGGCTCCGGGGTCTCCAGCAGGTCGCGGACCAGCCGCCGGTACCGCTCCTCGAAGATGTGCAGCGGCAGCAGCAGGCCCGGGTACAGCACCGTGCCCAGCGGGAACAGCGGCAGCGTCTCGGTCATACCGAGACACTACTCGCCAGGACGGGGCAGGGCCCGGGGCCGCTTACCATCGTCACGTGAGGGTAGGCCCTGAACGCATGGAGAACACCGACCGCAGGCCAGACAGCCGGGCCGAACTGACCCCGCGGGAACGGCCCGGGGAAGCAGAGCTGGCTCGGCAGGAGTTGCCCGAGGAAGTTGCCGAGCTGGTCGGTGAGGTGAGCGAGGCGGCGCCGCCGCTATCACGCCGCCAGAGGATCAGCGCGCAGATCTCCCGGCTCGCGCGCCGCAGCGGGCGGGGCTGGCAGGGAGCGCGCTCTACCAGCCGGTGGCTGACGGCCCAGGTGCTGGCGATGGCTCCCCGCCTGCCCGTGCGGGACCAGCAGCGGCTCCGCGCCCAGTTTCCGGGGCTGGATCCCGACGAGATCGCCGACGCGCTGATCCAGGGTTCGTCCCGCGCCGCGGCCGTGGTGGGCGCGGCGGCCGGGGCGGCCATGGTGTTGCCCCTGCCCACCGCCCCAGTCGAGATCCTGGTCGAGACCGTGGCGGTGGTCGGCATCGAGATCAAGCTGGTGGCCGAGCTGCACGAGGTCTACGGGTTGCGCGCGCCCGGCCCGGCCCGCGAGCGCATGCTGGCGTACGTGGGAGCCTGGGCCCATCGCAGCGGCGTGGCCCTCGCGCCCGCCGGGGTGGTCCTGGTGGCGGGCTCGCCGCTGCGCCGGCGCCTGCAGCGCAGGCTGCTGGCCCGCGCCGGGCGCAGCACCGTTTCGCTCGGGCCGCTGCTTACCGGCAGCATGTTCGCCGCGACGCTGAACCGCCGCGAAACCCGCCGTCTCGGCACCGCCGTCCGCAACGACCTGCGGCGGCGCTCGCCGTACTCGAGGCACTGGACGCGCTGACCACGGCGAGGCGGACACAGGGCGCACACTTGGCGGACACTGGGTTCATGCGCTATCTGGCCGACAGCACCGCCCGGAAGATTTCCAAGATCGGTCTGGGTACCTGGCAGTTCGGGTCCCGGGACTGGGGGTACGGCGAGCCATACGACAATCAGGTGGCGGACGCCATCGTCCGCCGCGCACTCGAAGTGGGCATCACCCTGTTCGACACCGCCGAGATCTACGGATTCGGCCGCAGCGAGCGGATCCTGGGCCGCGCTCTCGCCTCCCGCCGCGAGTCGGCGTTCCTGGCGACGAAGATCCTGCCGGTCGTGCCGGTCGCCCCGGTGGTCGAGCAGCGCGCCGTGGCCAGCGCGAACCGGCTCGGGGTCAGCCGGCTTGACCTGTACCAGGTGCACCAGCCGAATCCCGTGGTCCGCGACGGCACGATCATGCGCGGCATGCGCGCGCTACAGCGCGTCGGGCTGGTCGGCGAGGTCGGCGTCAGCAACTACTCCCTGGAACGGTGGCGCGCCGCCGAGGCGGCGCTGGGCGCCCGGGTGCTGAGCAACCAGGTCCGCTACAGCCTGGTCGCCCGCTCGCCCGAGCGCGACCTGATCCCGTTCGCGGAATCGAACGATCGCATCGTGATCGCCTACAGCCCCCTGGGACAGGGGCTGCTGTCGGGCCGGTATCACCGGGACAGCCGGCCGACGAACCGGGTCCGGATCGCGAGCCCGCTCTTCTTGCCGGAGAACCTGGAACGCGCCGCGGACCTGATCGCGGCGCTGCGTGAGGTGGCGAGCGCGCATTCCGCCACGCCGACGCAGATCGCGCTCGCCTGGGCCATCCGCCGGCCCGCCGTGGTCGCGATCCCCGGTGCGTCCAGTGTTGAGCAACTGGAAAGCAACGCCGCGGCCGCCGAGATCGACCTCACCGACGACGAGTGCCAGGCACTGGAGGCCGCGTCGGACCGGTTCCGCCCGGTGGGCGGTCCGGCCGCGCTGCCCGGCCTGGTACGGGCCCGCCTCGGGCGCTGACGGCGGGCCGGCACGCCCGCGCCGGCTACCCCGCGGGCCGGCACGCCGACATCGAACATATGTTTGACACCGGGACCGCCGTGGGGCAGGGTGGCACGTGCCCCGGCCGGGGACCAGCGCTCGGCGGGCCGCGGCTCTCCGCCGGAGAGCGCCGGGTGCGGACATCAAAGCGCTTCGACCAGATCAACGAACGGCTGGCCGGGCAGGGCATGCGGACAATCAGCCTGGCCGACAGCGAGCATGTCGAGCGGTACGGCCTGGAGGAGCTGGCCAGGTCGCGGGGCGTCGTCGAGCCGGATTAAAGGCTGCGGCTAGCCCTCGAACATCTGCGCCAGCGTGGCCTTGGCCACGGCCTCGGTGGCGAGGGTGGACGCGGGATTGAGGGCCAGTACGCCGAGAATGCGGATCGCCTCCTGCCGTTCGCCGCGCCGCAGCAGGAGGTGGGCCTTATAGATCAGCAGGGCACCCCTCGTCTCACCGTCAGGGCTTCCGTCGAGCCCTTTCGTAATCGCAGGCCAGCGGGCGTCGGCGTCCGCTAACAGCGTGGCCAGCTCCTTCCAGGCGGGCGGGAACGCGGGGTACGCCTCCACGATGCCTTCGAGAATGGCCCGCTTCCTCGGCAGGTCATCGAGCCATTCGAGGGTCGCGAACGTCCGGCAGAAGCCGGCGGGCAGTTCCCCGGTTCGCTCCCGCCGCAGGCCGTAGAGCGTCGGCTGGCAGCTGAGGAAGCCGCGCGGAGCCAGCCGGTCAACCTCGGCGTAGAGCCCTTCCGCCGTGATGGCGTCCCCCCGCAGCAGGTGGGTGCGCGCGGCGTCAAAGACCGGATAGGGCCAGCCGGGCGCGAGCGCACGGGCGCGGTCCAGGAGCTCGAGCGCGCGGCGCGGGTCGCCCCGCGTCCCGGCTATCTGTGCCTTCCGGTGCAGGTTCACGGCCTCCGCGGGCACGGACTCGCTGCCGACGGTCGCCCATGGCACCCTGCCGGTAACCCCGTCGAGGTCTCGCGTGGTCAGCTTCCGCCCGGTGGTGTCGGTGAACACGAGGCGGTCGGGCCGCATGCTCGGCACGAACTGCCACATTAGCGGCAATAGGTAGGCCTGACCAGATAGATGCCCGCGCTTTGCACATCCCGGTCCTATGGCCCGGCAGGCGATTCAGGCCAGCTGCGGGATCACCTCGCCAGCCAGGCGTTCCATCTGCTCTTCGTCATCGAAAAGCGGATTGACCAGGATGAGCTCAGCGCCCGCCGCCGCGACGTCCCGCAGCCCGCGCACGCACGCGTCCGGCGGCCCGAACACCGACACCGGGGTCATGTCCGGCAGGCCGAAGTACCCGTACAGGCGGTCGAGCGCGGCAGCCATCCGGTCATGCGCGCGCCCGGGGTCGTCGTCCACCGCGATGTAAACGCGCTTGGCGAGCGCGAAGCTGGCCGCGTCCCGGTGCTGCCGCGCAAGCTCGTCGCGCACGACCTGCACCTGCTCGGCGAACTGCGCCGTGGTCTGCGACCCCGCGCCGAAGAACCCGTCGCCGTACCGGACCGCGCGGCGCAGTGCCGCCGGGTGGCTGCCGCCGAACCAGACCGGCGGGCCGGGCTTCTGGAATGGCTTGGGCTCCATGGCGGCGCCGTCAAGCTGCCAGAAACGCCCGGTGAAGTTGACCCGGGGCTCGGTCCACAGCGCCCGCATCAGGCTCAGGCCCTCGGTGAACCGGGCCACGAAGCTTTCCGGGTCGACCGCGAACGCGGAGAACATCCGGTTCCGGCCGCCGATCGCGACGCCCACCTCCAGCCGTCCCCGGCTGATCTGGTCCAGCGTGCTCAGGCTCTTGGCCAGGTGTACCGGGCTGTGCAGCGAGGTGATGAACACCGCGCAGCCCAGGCGCACCCGCTCGGTGCACGCCGCCGCGAAGGACAGGATCTCAACCGGGCCGAGGTGCGGGATCGTGCCCAGGACCTGCTCTTGCGTCCACGCGCTGGCGAAGCCGAGTTCCTCGGCGCGGGCCAGGTAGCGGCGCGTGGCGGCCGGGTCGAAGGTGCCATCGGCCACGTACTGCGGAATGGAAATGGCGAATCGCACCCGTCGAGCCTAACGGTCCCGGCCGGGCCGCGCGGCCGCCCTGACGCCACCGGACGTACGGTCGCAGGGTGAGCACCGGCGTGATCTCCTCGCGCTTCGTCGTGCAGTTGCACGACGCGACGACGCTGCACTACGACCTGCGGATCCAGGCCGGCGGCGTGCTGCGCTCGTGGGCCGTGCCCAAGGGGCCCTCGCTGGACCCCGCGATCCGGCGGCTGGCGGTGCCGGTGGAGGATCACTCCCTGGAAGCGGGGGACTTCGAGGGTGTTCACGAGGGGCAACGGCGCGGCAGCGGCGCGGTGATCATCTGGGACGAGGGGCCCGCCGATGTGCTGCGCGACGATCCGGGCCACCTGGTGTTCACGGCGCACGGCCGGAAGCTGTCTGGCAGCTTCGCGCTCACCCGCACGGGCCCGCGCCGCTGGATCCTGGTCAAGGCCAGGGACGGGCGGGCCCGGCCGGGCTCGGACATCACCGCGGAGCGGCCCGAGAGCGTGCGCAGCGGGCGGACCTGGCGGGAGCTCACAGATCCCGCGGGGTGAGCGGGATGATCTCCGTGGTGATCAGTGCGCTCACCGGCCGCCTGCCCAGTTCGTGAACGGTCGCGGAGGATGAAAAGATTCACCCGACCGGTAATGCGACCATCCATCCACCACGTCGAGGCGTCCGCATGCACCTCCTGGCTGCCGCTGGCCCGGGCCCACTCCCGCCGGCCCCGGGCCCGGCTGTCCGCGGCGGGCCTGCAGCCGCAGCAGAACCTGGCCGGCTCGGGTGACCGAGAGCGGCCGGGGCGCTGGCATCGGCGCGGTGACGTTTGTCGATCACGTGGACCCGGACGGCCTGATCGTCCGCTGGGAATCCCGCCGCCACCGCAAGCACCTGAAGGGCGCGCCGGCCGGCTCGACCTGGTGGGCGCCCGGGGCGCGGGGGTGGTGGATTGCCGTCCTGTTCGCCGTGGGATCGCTGCTGTTCGCCATCGGGTCGGTACCCGGGTACGTGAGCGCCGTCGGGGCGCGCTGGGACAGCGTGACGTACTTCGTCGGCTCGCTGTTCTTCACCTCGGCGGCGTTCCTGACCTACCGGGAGGCGGTCGACGCCGGCCCTCCGGCGCAGAATCCCTCCGGCCGGCGGTTCTTCGTCTACCAGCCCCGGCGGATCGACTGGTGGGCGACCGCGGTGCAGCTCGCCGGGACCCTCTACTTCAACGTCAGCACGGGCACGGCGATGGGGGCCGACCTTTCCGCGCAGACCGCCTATCAGCACGTGTGGCGGCCGGATGCCGTCGGCTCGGTCTGCTTCCTGGTGGCCAGCGCTCTGGCCTGGGTCGAGGTCTGCCACGCCTGGGTGGCCTGGCGCCCCCGGGAGTGGGCCTGGTGGATAGCGCTGGCCAACCTGGTCGGGTCGGTGGCCTTCGGCGTTTCCGCCGTGGCCGGCTACATCAGCCCGGCCACCGGCGAGCTGCGCAACGCCGACCGGGCGAACCTGGGCACGCTGGTGGGCGCGGTGTGCTTCCTTATCGGCGCGCTGCTGCTGCTACCGGAACGCACCGAGGAGGTCAGCGACGCGGTAGCGGCGCCCGCCGGTCAGCGGAACAGCCGCTCGATGTAGTCGGCGCCGATCCCGTTCTTCTCGTAGTGGGCCCGGCACAGCTCGATGTAGTCGAAGACGTCGAAGTGACCCGTGACCTCCCCTTCCTCGTCCAGCCAGAGCAGCGGCCCGGTGACGTTGAAGGTCACCTTCATCGGCTCCGGGGAGTCGTAGGCCACGAGCGTGTGCGCCTCGCCCGGGGCCTCGTAGATCCAGTCCCCGGCGGTCGCCACCCAGTCGTGCTCGAGGTAGCCCCACTTGCCGGAGATCGTGTACGCGAAAACCTGCTGCGGGTGGTAGTGGCGGTTCACCAGGCCGGCCCCCCGGCACATCAGCACGTCGCACCAGCGGTTCTGGCTCGGCGAGATCCACAACGGGCGGGTGCCCACCGTCTCCGACAGGGGAGCGTAGAAGCGCTCGTCTTCGGTGGCCGCGTCCGAGACATAGGCCTCAGGCACCGCACCGGGGCGGAACACCTGCGCAATCGGCTTGAGGCCCCGCCAGAACTCGCCGCCCGCTGCTTCCGTCATGATTCCTCCCGCACACCTGGGCCCCGGCTGGCACGCCGGTCGTCATGATCAGGCTTCCACTCTGGGCCGGCCCGGGCAACGGGGCAACCGCCACGCGGCAGAAACAGAGCGTGGACGGCTATACGTAGTGCAGTTCCGGGTGGGGTGACTCGTTGTCGACCAGGCGGTCGCAGGTCGGGCAGTACCAGCGGGCCTGGACCGGGGTGCCGCAGTCGGGGTGGCGGAGCGTTTGGGCCGGGCTGGCGTGCCGGGTCCCCCAATCCGCCAGCAGCCGGAGCGCCCCGGCGAGTTCCTGGCCCTCGGCGGTCAGCTCGTAGGCCGCCCGGGGCGGCCGCTCGGAGTAGGGCCGCGCGACCAGCAGCGCTTCTCTCTCCAGCCGCTTGAGACGCTCGGACAGGATGTTGGCCGCGAGGCCGGGGATCTGACCGAGGAGGTCGTTGAACCGGCGCGGCCCGGGCAGCAGCGCCTCGACGATCAGCAACGTCCACCGGTCACCGACGCGAGCCAGCGCTTCGGCCAGTGGCGACGAGACGTCCTCGGGTCCGGTCATGTCCCCGATCGTAGCCGGTTGACACGAGCGGGGTTAGTAGTAAATTGCAAGTTACTACTAACTGGAAGGTGTGAGTGATGGCAATTCTTGACGAGATCCAGGCAGGCATCGCGCAGCAGGCGGAGGGCGCCGGCGCCTCGGTCGTGGGCATCGGGCAGCGGTGGGGCGCGGGCTCGGGCGTCGTGCTCGGCCCGGGGCGCGTGCTGACCAACGCGCACAACGTGCGCGGCGACCAGGTGACGGTCACCTTCGCCGACGGGCGCACCGCCGAGGGGACCGTGGCCGGGAAGGACATCGACGGTGACCTCGCCGTCATCGACGTCGACACGGGCGGGGCTCCCGCGCTGCCCTGGGCCGACGGCGCCCCGGCCAGCCTCGGGACCCCCGTTTTCGCGCTGGCCAACCCGGGCGGGCGCGGGCTGCGGGTGACGTTCGGGTTCGTCTCCGGCGTCGACCGCTCCTTCCGCGGCCCCCGGGGCCGCCGCATCACCGGCAGCCTCGAGCACACGTCGCCGCTACTGCCCGGCTCCTCGGGCGGGCCGGTCGTGAACGCCGCCGGGGAACTGCTCGGGATCAACACCAACCGCCTCGGCGAGGGCTTCTACCTGGCCATACCCGCCGACGGCACGCTGCGGGAGCGGGCCGAGGCGCTCGGCCGCGGGGAGTTCGCCACGCCGCCGCGGCTCGGCGTCGCCATCGCTCCGGGGCACGTGGCCCGGCGGCTGCGGCGGGCCGTCGGCCTGCCGGACCGCGAGGGCCTGCTCGTCCGCGAGGTGACCGAGGACAGCCCGGCCGCCCGGGCGGGCCTGGCCCAGGGTGACCTGATCGTGGCGGTCGCGGGCCAGCCAGTCAGCAGCATCGACGACCTCTTCGACGCGCTTCAGGCGGCCGGCGAGGGCACCGTTGAGCTCGGTATCGTCCGTGGCACCGAGGAGCGGTCCGTTCAGGTGGCGCTCGGCGGCTGATCCCGGGTCGCGTTGCTTCCCGCCGCGGGCCGGCCCGGGCCACCGGGATCCGGCCCCGCGGCTCAGCCGCGCCAGCGGAAGAACGCCACGGCGAGGAGGTAGGCGAGGCCGCCGACCGCGCACAGCCAGTCATAGGGATGCCCGCTGTGCCCGCGGGCGATCTCGACCAGCCAAGCCACGATCAAGGTAATGACCAGCACCAGCCCGGTGATGGCGGTCGCTCGCAGGTCGATCTGGACGAATCGCTCGTCGCGGCCGATCGTGAGGCCGCGGATGGTCTCGCTGTGGCCGGTCAGCAGCAGCACCAGCAGGCCGAAGCCGGCCAGGATCGCCAGTGAAATCAGGCCGGCACCCAGCTGGCCGCCGAGCCAGCTCGCGGCCAGGATCACGATGCCGAGCCCGAGGCAGAACAGCGGCAGGAACCACTTGGAGCGCGCGATCCCCTCGCAACGATCCTTGATCGTCATCGCCTGATTACGGTCCTTGATCATCGAACATCTCCTCGACCGGGACGCCGAAATACCGGGCGAGCGCGATCGCCAGCGGCAGCGACGGGGTGTACCGGTCGTTCTCGATCGAGTTGATCGTCTGCCGCGACACCCCCATCGCCTCCGCCAGTTCCCCCTGGGCCAGGCCCTTCCGTGCTCGTAGCGCGCGCACCTGGTTCTTCATCGCCGCCGGTCAGCTCACCCGGCGGGGTGGCGCCGGCGGGGCAGGCAGCGGCGACGCGTGCCGGGCCAGGTGGCCACGACGACGGCCGGGAGCCAGCCCACCTCGATGATGGGCGACCAGCTGCCCTGCCGGATGGCCGCCGCGACCGAGCTGACCGCCACGAACGCCACCGCCAAGCCTGTGATCACGTACATCCACCTCGTCCACGTTTTCATGACGAGCCCCCTAACTGTCAAGCGTGCTTGTCATGACAAGCTAGCTTGTCATGCGGTAGTTGTCAAGCGAGCTTGTCACCGAGGGCGGCCGAAGTGCCCGGCGGCACGGCCCGATGCGCGTGGGCTCCGGGCCGGCGGACCGGCCCGGAGCCCACGACGCGTACTCGTTATGGAGTGCTAGCCTCCGTTAGCGTCCGGTCACCTCGAACACGTAGGTTCCCCAGTTATCGAAGGGATCCTGGCTGGCCGCCGGCGGGATGTACTCGGTGGCGAGCCAGACGCCGTGGCCGCCGGGATCGGGAGCGACGAAGGAGTAGTCGCCCCAGCGGGGGTTGTTGAACGGCGGTGCGTCGGAGAAGCTGAGGTGCGGGCCCGTTCCGTCGGCGACCGCCGTGATCCGGCCCGAGCCCACCGTGGTGAACGCGGCGCTCGGGTTGATGGTGGCGCTGGTGATGGTGAACACCATCTCGCCGGGTCCGGACCGCGACGGCTGGATCGCCGGGTAGAGCAGGTTCGCGCCCCGGGCGATGACGTAACCCTGGTCCACGACCCGCTTGGCGTCCGGGCTGACCTGGAACCACGCTCCGGCATCGGTGGTGTTGCCCTGGACGGTCACCGCGGCGTCCAGCGCGGTGGTCAGCAGCACCCGGTCGCCGGGGCCCCGCGTGACCTCGACCGGCCCGCTCATCCGGCTGTCGTCGGGGTTGAGGGCCGTCTCCGAGGTGATGACGAACCCGTTCATGGTCGTGGTCGAGCCGTCGCCGGTGCTGGTGGCGGGCACCGGGAAGGCGTACGGCTGGCTCGGGATGGCCCGGCCGGCCAGGAACGGCGTCCCGCGGCCGGTGGTCACCGAGGCGCTGTTCTTCAGGGTCCAGACGCCCAGGGTGTCACCGACCGGGTTGTTGTTGCCGTTGGCCAGGAACGGGACCGAGTTCACGAAGTAGCCGGTGCCGCTGCCGGTATTGATCGCGGGGTCGAGGCCGACCACCGGGTTGCCCTGCAGGGAGACCGGCCCGAGCACCGAGTCGCTGACCGTGGCGGCCTCATGGACGAGCTGGGACTTGGAGATGACCAGCGCGATCGCGCCCTCGTAGTTGGACAGGGTCGGGCCGCAGTACTCGTCGGTCGAGATCACCAGCGCGTTGTCGTCGAAGCCGGTCTTCGGCTGGTCACCGAGGCAGTTCCCGCCGAGCGAGGTGTCGAACTGGTAGGCAGCGACGCCGTGCCTGTTCATCACAACCACGTCCGCGGTGGTGTTCGTCTCGTCTGCCGAAGGGCCAGTGGCTACCGGGAACCCGATCTCGGTGAAGTAGAAGCTCTGCGTGGAGGAGTCGTACAGGCAGCGCACGTCGCCGGTGGCGAAGGGATCCTGGAACAAGGTGGCGAGGCTGACGTCCGCCCGCAGCGGGGTGCCGTTCCGGGTTGTCTCCCGCGAGGCGCTGTTGATCGGCTCAAAGACCGCGGTCGGACTGCCGCTGAGGGTGTTGTCGCGCCCCACGCAAAGGCCCTGGTCGGGCGGGGTGAGCGCGAAGCCGTTCAGATTGTCGGAATCCAGGTTGCTCAGCCCGTTGAACGCGTGGGCCACCCGGGTGCCGGAATGCCTGGCCCCGGACGCGGTGCTGCCCGCCGGGCTGACGGTGCCGCTCACCGCCGCGTTCGCGCTCATCGACGGGGCCTTCGCGGCCGCGCTGGCGGCCGCGGGGTCTGGCCCGGCGGGGGTCCGAACGGCAGCAAGAGTCTGCGGTCCCAAGTCCCTGAAGGCCGATTGGACCTTGGGGAAGGCGGAGACGCTGGCTGCCTGGGTCAGGCGCGCCGCCGTGCCCGGGGTGCCCTGGTAGGTCGCGGGAGCCGCGCTGGCGGCCGTGGCCGCCAGGGAGCCCGCGGCCGGGAACGCGACCAGGTAGCAGAGGGCCCCGAGGGCGACGACGAGCGAGACACGTTTCATCGACATGGACCTCCCTTGGTCCGTCTTTGCGGAGACAGCGTGGAGCGCGGTGCATCAATCGGCCTAAACCGCAGCGAGACCCCAGATGATGTACCGAATCAGATCATTACCGCTCTCAACGGCCACCGTCAAGGCCATCCGCCACTTTGCCGGTGAGCGGGCTGGTTCGCCTGAGGCTAGGCGGCCCTGGAGGTCGGTGTCGGGGTCGGCCAGCGTGCCAACAAAGGGTGACCTCTCGGCCTGCGCGCGGATTTCAGCCTCGCTCAAGCGCCCAGCGCGAGCGGCCGTGGACTAGCTGCGTCGCCGCATAGCCGGCACGGTCAACTGCGGAGGCCAAATAGGTATGGCCACCGTTTGTCACAAAGGGGGTGTCAGCTCACCCGTGATAATGAACATGAGGTTTCGCGGAAGCGGCAGCTGGCTGTACGTGGACACTGGTAGTGTGCACGGCCGCTGCGGAGACCGCTGTGCCAGCCAGGATCGATCCGGCGGCGCCAAGCGCCAGGACAGCGGAAATAACGATAGCTCGCCCGGTGCGCATGACTTCCTCCATGGAAATCCCGAGGCTAGAGGGCCTGTGGCGTCGGCCGACCAGCCTGCGAACGTCCCCGCGCTTTTGGGATTTTTCTTTCCCATTCTGGGGCTATCTTAAGCAGCGCGAGCTACGATTATCTAGCCTTTCATGAGGAATGAAAAATGCGCCGCAATGCCGTTGGTTCATTGCGGGAAACATTCGTTTTTCCGTGCGTGAAACGTTAATGCAGCCGTGCCCTGCAAGAACCTATGAAATTTTCATCGCGCCTTGCTACCATGCTGGTCAGGCCGTTACACGCGGCCGATCGTGGCGGTGCGGGAAATTTGTACCTGAAAAGACCCTTGTATCCGTAATGTTATAG
>Ga0318565_10000144_pt1 | contig 15686 bp, 12 predicted proteins | sample GRESIP066b5f21_FD_203501 | JGI IMG/M metagenome (GOLD analysis project Ga0318565, IMG submission 203501) | Tropical soil microbial communities from Luquillo Experimental Forest, Puerto Rico - GRE.SIPMG.066b5f21 | ecosystem: Environmental > Terrestrial > Soil > Tropical forest > Bulk soil...
CTGTCGTAGCTGTTCGGGGTAAACATTCAGCCCATTCACGTGTGGTGATGGGTAGTGCGGGTCGTGATCGTGGTTTCGGGGAGAGTGCTGGTGCTGGTGGTCGCCAGGGCCTGCCGAGCATGAGGTCGTGCAGGACGTCCATGGCGTTCTGGCCGTGCTTGCGGGCGGTGTCGATGTAGCTGCGGATGTCCAGGCGGTCCTGGGTCACGTCGTCGCTGGCCAGGCGCCCGGAGATCTTCTGCTGGGTTTTCAGGGGCCGGACGCCGCGCTCGCTGACGTTGTTCGTCGGCCAGATGCTGGTGTCGGTGGTGAAGCGCAGCACGTGGTCGCGGCGGTCGCGGCAGAATACGAGCAGCTCGCGGCCGGGTTTCTGCTTCGTGCTGTTCTTCGGCCCCGGGACGCGGGGAACGCTGGCCAGCCCGGCGAGGACAGCGTGCCGGAACTCGTGCTCTAGCGGCTTGAGGGCATCGGCGGGGACGGCGGGAAGTTGCTGCTCAAGGGTGGCGTGCCAGGCATGGATCATGCCGCGCAACGCCCGCTGGGCCTGCACGGGCCAGACGTCGCCTGGGTAGCTCTCGGCGCAGTCCTCGAAGTCGCGCAATAGGTGCGCCAGACACGCCTGGTTCCCGGCGATGTGCTTCCACCTGGGGTGGAAGTAGTTCTGGTACCGGTCGGAGACCACGATCCCGGCGAAGTCCGGCAGGATCCCGGCGTCATCCATCGCCTCCAGGCTCCGGGCGCCGAGCCAGAACGCCGAGTACTGCTCGGTGAACGCACCGTGCACGTATTTCTTCTCCCCGGCCGGGCCGGACCGCAGCGTGGTCTCATCGAACCCGGCGACCGGGGCGGCGGTGATCAGGGCGCGGATCAGTGCCACCACGTCCACGGCCAGGGATGCCGCCTTCGCCAGGCAGGAATGGATGAACCCGTCCGAGACGACGGCGCCGGTGACGTCGGTGATCAGCGGCCGGCACCGCTCCACCGGGACATACTGGAAAATGACCAGGTAGACCGTCAGGGCGCGCAGCCGCGGACCGATGGACAAGGAGGAATCCGGCACGTCCGCCGGGCGGGCTGCCACATGCGTCCGTCCGCACGCGCACTGCCCCTCGTGCAGGTCGTGCTGCACCCGCTGGGCCGGCGCGGCCGGGATCTCCTCCTGCTGGAACGACCGGGCGACCCCCAGATCAGCGGCATCGGCCAGGTCACGGCCGCACGGACAGCTGCCCTCCGGGTAGTGGTCCTCGATCCGGTCCGGGATCTCCCACGACATGGATGTCCCGGGGCTGCCCGGCTGCTTGCCCGCTTCTTCTTCTCCGCCCGGTCCGTGGCACGCCGCTGCTTCCTGGGCGGTTTCCGCCCCGGCAGGTCATCTGAGCTCGGCGGCATCGACGAGTTCCCGCTGTTCCGCGACGCCGCCGCTTCGCAGCCGCCAGCCGGTCCCGCAAGTCCGCGACCATCGCCTCCAGCGCCGCGATCTGGTCCGCCTGCGCCGCGAGCCGCCGCTCCTACTCCCCGAGCCGCTCCGCCTGCTCCCGGATCAGCGCATCACGCGGATCCGCAGGCAGCTCATCCGGCGACGGATCGGTCACGACACGCGATCATCCCGGAACCCGCGCCCGGCACTCACGGCCACACCGCACCTGACGCTGAAACGTAACTGGCGATCGCACACCTGCAGGGGTTCCGCGAAGACGCCGCTGTGCGCAGGCTTCCTGCCGCCCGGATGACTTGATTCCGTCCAGGACGTGCGGGAAGTTGTCATCTCCCTCATGCACGGCTCTCGGGGTAGTAGTCACGGTGCGGGCTGGATGGCGCATGCCTGTACCCGTCCCCGGGGATGGCAGCGCAGCGCCGGTCTCGCTTGCCGCGCACCGGGAGGTAACGCGGGGATTGCCGTAGACGTCGCTGTCACCTTGATGCCGCACGATCACCGCGGAGCCCGGCGCTATGCTTCTGGTAGATCGTGCTCGTGCGGAGGTGCCGGCGATGGCCAATCCCGGAGACGAGACAGCAGCAGGGGTGGAACGCCACGCCCTCCTGCGGGCGTCCGCCTCTGACCGCGAGCAGGTGATCGAGGTGCTCAAGGTCGCGTTCGTCCAGGACCGTATCACCAAGGACGAACTCGACCAGCGAATCGGCCAGGTGCTCGCGTCACGGACCTACGACGACCTGGACATCCTTACCGTAGATATCCCCGGCGCTCTGATCAGGGCCCGGCCAGCAGAACCCGCACGACCAGATGTCAGCAAGAAGAAGCTGATCCGGCGCACGAGCGCCGCTGTAGCGGGCACAGGCTTCGTGATCGCCGAAGCGGTGGCGCTTTCGCACCATCTAAATCCTGTTGCCGGCGTGATCGCCGGACTCGTGGCTGGCGCGTTCACGGCTGGGCTGCTAACGGTGCTCCTGACACTCATCGCATGGGCCATTGACCGGAGTGCTGGCAGGCAGCCGTCGCAGGGGCCACCACCTGGCGCACTCGATAACGCTGCTCAGCATCCCGCACCGGCCAGCCCCGCGAGACAGCCCCGGCAGATCAGCCGCCGCCCGCGGCCCGGCGCCGGTGCGGCACAGAGCCGTCTTCCCCGCTCGCCAGCGGCAGGTCTGCGGCCACCGCAGCGGTTGCGCCCGCTGACGACACTCCCCTGATTCCCAGCGCCCAGTCCTGCCGGGCGCGGGTGCAGCCGCGATTCCGTGCGTGGCGCGCGGGCAGCGCGGAAATCTTAACCGCCGGCGCAGACGCCACCACCAGGCTCCGCCCAGGCAGCCCCGGACCGGCTTCACCAGCAGATGACAACTACATAGCCGCACAAATGACATCCGAATAACAAGTAGGCGGTCCAGCTGACGTCTCCAGCGACCCCCTGCACACCGCAACACCGAGCGCAGGGCCTGAATGCTTACCTAACAACATCGCCAGCCATTCAGCTTGCATGAACGGGCGACAGCATACGGAATCTTCGATCGAAATAATCCGCCAGGCTATTCGCGAACAGAAGATGCCGGAGATTTCGGGACAGTCGGCGAGAAACCGGTACCACTCGTCATCCGTCACCCCCACATAACCCGCATGCCGGCATTGTGCACCTACGGCAAGAGGACGCGGGTGATATCGGCAGCATCTTGCTCACCTGTAACCGCTGACACATCACAAACGGTCGGCATCGATCTGTCGTCAATTGCTACGAGCCTGCGAAAGGTTAGGTGATTGTGGCGATCAGGAAAGCCTTCTTGAGCCGCTCATAAATTTAATTCGTGCTAGAATTCGAAGCATCAAGGTTTTATGATCGGATGTGGTCATATGTCGCAGCCGCAGGTTCCCGGACACGGGATGGGCGAAGAGCCCGCCCGTGATTCCGGGCTGCCCGGCGGCGGCCTCCCCCGTCCCACCGGCCCGGTCCGAGTGGCGGACCTGCGGCCGGGCGACTTCGCGGAGGGCGGCCGGGGAGATGCCTGCCTTCCCGGTCCTGGGCTGGTGGCCACGCTCGATGCGCTGTCGGGCCCTCAGCGGCGCTGTGACGGTGCCACTGATGAGGAGCTGGTCGGCCTGCTGGGCCGGTGGGCCGCCGCCGAGTCCTGGGCTGCCGCGGCGAAGCTGGGAGTGGCGCGGGAACTGCTCCGCCGCCGCGCCGTCCCGCTGCCCGGCACGGTCCACCCGGGCGGGCTGCCGGAGGTATGGGACGAGGGCACCGGTCACGAGGCCGCCATGGCGCTCGGGATCTCCGTGACGGCCGCCGACAAACTGCTCATCCTGGCCTGGACGCTGGAGGCCAGGCTGCCCGGTACCGGCGCGAAGCTGGCCGACGGCACCATCGACTTGCTGAAAGCCAAGATCATCGCCGATGAGCTGTCGGTCCTGGACGATACGCAGGCCGCCGCGGCCGAACAGCTCATCCTGGACCAGCTGGCCGGCAAGACCCCCGGGCAGATCGGCAAGCTCGCCGCCCAGGCCGCCGTCACCATCGACCCCGACGGCGCCCGTAAGCGCCGCGAGCAGGCCGAGAAGGACGACGCCCGGGTCCGGTTCTGGCGCGAGCGCACCGGCACCAGCGCCCTGGCCGCCTACGGGCTGCCCACCGACGCCGCCCTGGCCGCCAACGCGAACATCAACCAGCGGGCCGGCACATACAAGAAGTCCGGCGCCTTCCCCGACGCCACCATGGACCAGCTACGCGTCCTGGCATTTCTGGACATCATCAACGACATCACCGCCGAAGACAGGATCGCCCAAGCTCAGGCCGAGGCCGACCGGCCGCAGGCCCCAGCCGACACCCAGCCGACGGACGACAGGCCAGCCGACGGGTCTCCGGCCGACGCTGCCCCGGTCAACGACGGCCAGTCTGATGACGGCGCGGCTGGAAACGATCCAGGCGACAGCGATGCCGGCGGCGGTCCCGGCGGCAGCGGTCCCGGAAACTCGCCGGGTGCCGGGGACGGGCCGAAGGCCGGGAACGGCGGCACCGGACGATCAGACGGTGCAGGCCCCGCGCTTGCGGCTTGGTCCAACCTGACGCTGCCGCTGGCTACCCTGCTCGGCATGGCTGAGCGGCCCGGCGCCGGGCACGGCCTGGGCCCGCTGGACCCGGCCCTGGTCCGCGACCTAGCCGCCGTGGCGGCCCGCAGCCCGCATAGCCAATGGTGCGTCACCATCACCGACGCCAACGGCTACGCGATCGGCCACGGATGCTGCAAGACGGTGCGGTCTAAGCGAGCCAAATCCCCGCCAGCCAATGGCCGGGACGGCCCGTGGACGTTCACCCGCCAGGACGATCCCGGCCCGCCAGATGGATACGGCACCTGGAACCTCGCCTTCCCCGACGGCCGGCAGTTCACCGTCAAGCTCGGCCCCATTCCAGTGACCGACTGCGACCATCGGCACGAATCGCATGCCTACGAGCCCGGCGACACCCTCCGGCACCTGGTGGAGATCAGGGACGGGGAATGTACGTTCCCGTCTTGTTCGCGGCATGCCCGCAACTGCGATTTCGAGCATGCGATCCCCTACGACAAGGGCGGGCGGACGTGTGGCTGTAACGCGGGTGCGCGTAGCCGCCGCTGCCACAAGGTGAAGCAATCCAGAGGGTGGAAAGTTACCCAGCCGCGCCCTGGCTGGCACCAGTGGACCACCCCAAGTGGCCGCACCTACACCCAGGGCCCGATGAAGTACCCCGCGTAAAAACCAGCGTCCACGCGGACCTGTCCGGCGCGCTCGCCTTGGAACGGCATGAGGCCGCCGGATCAGCACCGGCCCGGGCGATCCTGTTCGCGGCCGGGTGACGCTTCCTCCCGGCAGGGGGAGCGCCGCCGCCCGCCGAGGCATGCGCCATCCGAGCGGTCAGTAAAGGCCCCCGTCGACCCGGATCAGCGACCCGGTCGTAAAGCTGGAGGCGGCCGACGCCAGGTACAGCGCCGTGGTCACCACCTCCTCGGGTTCCCCCGCGCGCCCAGCCGCGTTATGCCAGGACCGCGTGCTCTCCTCCGACCAGTGCTTCGAGATGTCGGTGAGGAAGGGGCCGGCCGACAGGGTGTTGACCCGCACCTTGGGCGCGTACTCGCGGGCGAAGACGGTGGTGAGCGCGTTGAGGGCCGCCTTCGCGCCCGCGTACGGCCCGAACCGGGGCGCCGGGAACAGCGCGCCGCTCGAGGAGATGTTGATGATGGAGCCGCCGTCCCCGTCGTACATCCGCTGGCCGATCACCGCGCTCAGCCGGAACGGCCCCTTGAAGTTCACCCCGATCACCTTGTCGAACAGCTCCTCGGACGTCTCCGCCGACGACGGCGCCAGCGGTGACATGCCCGCGTTGTTAACCAGGATGTCGACCTTGCCGAAGTGCTTGTAGGCGCGGTCGGCGAGTTCGTCGCACTCGTTCCAGTGGCCGACATGGCACGCGACCGGCAGCGCCCGCCGGCCGGTCGCCTCGATCTCTTCCGCCAGCGCCTTGCAGTTGTCCAGCTTGCGGCTGGCGATGACCACGTCGGCGCCCGCGGCGGCGAAGGCGAGGACCATCTCGCGGCCGAGGCCGCGGCTCCCGCCGGTGACCAGGGCGACCTTCCCGGTGAGGTCGAACAGGGCCGCGGGGCCGGTCCTAGCGTCGGTCATACTCCATGCTCCTCGAGGACGGCCGCGTACCGGGCGCGAGCCGCGGCCCGGCGGGTGGGGATGTGCTCGGTCGGGAACAGGCCCGGAGCCGGCTGGTAGCCGCGCAACATCTGCTTGGCCACTGCCGCCTTGTGCACCTCGGTCGGCCCGTCGGCCAGCGCGAGCTGCGGCGCGTAGGCCCACCAGGGGCCGAGCGGGGTCTCCTGGGTGGTGCCGAGCGACCCGTGCAGTTGCACCGCCCGCTGCAGGACGTCGTGCAGCACCGCGGCGAGTGCCACCTTGCACATCGCGATGTGGGTGCGGGCGGCGCCGTGCGGCCGGTTGTCGATGATCCACGCGGTCTGCAGCACGAGCAGCCTGAACTGCTGCAGCTGAATGGCCGAGTCGGCGATGAAGCCCTGGACGAACTGGTGCTCGGCCAGCAGCTTGCCCTGCGTCCGGCGCGACAGCGCGCGCTCGCACATCATGTCGAAGGCCCGCTGGCACTTGCCCACCACCCGCATGGCGTGGTGCACCCGGCCGCCCCCCAGCCGCGCTTGGGCGACCTTGAAGCCCTCGCCCGGTCCGCCCAGCATCGCGTCGAGCGGTACCCGGACCTGGTTATAGCGGAGGTAGCCCTCAGTGCCTTCGTCCATGTCGTCGCGCTCGTTCATGGTCGCGACGTTGCGGATGATCTCGATCCCGGGTGTCTCGGTCGGCACGATGAGCATCGACATCCGCTCGTACGGCTTCGCGTCGGGGTCCGTGACCACCATGACGATGAAGAACGAGGCGTAGCGGGCGTGGGACGAGAACCACTTCTCGCCCTCGATCACCCACTCGTCACCGTCCTTGGTGGCCTTGCACACGAACTCCTTGGGGTCGGAGCCACCCTGCGGCTCGGTCATGGAGAAGGTGGACACGATGTTTCCCTCGAGCAGCGGCTGGAGGTAGCGTGCCTTCTGCTCCTCGGTGCCGTACAACGCGAGGATCTCGGCGTTGCCGGTGTCGGGGGCAGCCGTGCCGAAGACCGTCGGCGCCCAGCCCGAGCGGCCCAGGATCTCGTTCATCAGCGCCAGCTTGAGCTGCCCGTAGCCCTGGCCGCCGAGCTCGGGGCCAAGGTGGCAGGCCCACAGGCCCTGCTCCTTCACCTTCTCCCGCAGCGGGGCCAAGATCGCCCGGGACGCCTTGTTGTGCACGTCGTAGGGGTCACCGGGGCGCGGGAAGAGCAAGTCGAGGGGCTCGCACTCATCACGCACGAACGCGGTCATCCAGTCGAGCTTCTCCTGGAACTCAGGCTCGGTGAAGAACTCCCACATGTGCCACTCCTGCCACCGTCTCCGTTGAATAGTTTACTGAATAATAGAAGACATATGTTTCGCTGGCCAGGGGAGGTGCGTCAGCCGGGTCGCGAGCCGGGCGCGCCGCCCCGCCTAGCGCCCGCCGCGGGAGCCGGGTATCGTCGATCCTCAGACATAAATCATCTTACTAAGATAGCTGTTTCGAGAATGTAGGGAGAGCGTGATGGCCGCCAGCCAGGCTGACGAGAGACTGCTGGCTCAGCTGCGGGACCGGGTAGCGCGGCGGGTAACCGACTGGCGTCCCGGCGCGCGGGTCCTGCGCGTGTCCCCGCTGACCGGTGGTACTTCCAGCCTGACCTTCCTGGTCGAGCTGGCCGGCGTCGCCGAGGGGGAAACCGCGGGGGAGACCACGGTGGTGCTCAAAGTGGCGCCGCCGGGACTCGCCCCCGTCCGCAACCGTGACGTGCTGCGCCAGGCGAGGCTGCAACAGGCGGTCCAGAATGCCCGGCGGCCGCTGGCGCCGGACGTGCTCTTCTCCGACCCGGGCGATCCGCCGGAGGTCTCGCCGTTCATGGCGATGAACCTGGTCCCGGGCGAGTGTGTGGAGCCGGTGCTGAGCGATATCGCCGAGCGGCCCCCGGCCGCCCAGGTGCGGGCACGGTTCTTCGACGCCGTTGCGGTGCTGGCCCAGCTGCACGGGATCGTCCCGGACGAGGCGGGACTCGGCGACGAGCCGGCCGTCGGGCTGGCCGACGAGGTCGACCGGTGGACCCGCGCGTTCGCCACCCTGCCCAGCGAAATGGCGGGCGACTACGAGCGGGCCGCCAAGGCGCTGCGGGCGAGCATGCCCGCGCCGCTGCCGCCGGCGATCAACCACGGCGACTTCCGGCTCGGGAACACACTGTGCGAAGGCGACCGGATCAACGCGGTCATCGACTGGGAGATCTGGTCGGTCGGCGACCCGCGCATCGACCTGTCCTGGCTGACCTTCTTCACCGACGACGCCAGGCATCCCGCCGTCGCGCCGGGTACGGTCGCGGGCACCCCGGCGGGCCGCGAGATCGTCCGCGCCTACGAGGACGCGCTCGGCCGGAGCGTGCCCGAACTGGGCTGGTTCGACGCGCTCACCCGGTACAAGGAGGCCGGCGTGACCGGGCTGCTGCTCAAGCGGGCGATGAAGCTCGGCCGGCCGGTGAAGGAGTCGATGGCGCGGATGCAGCCGGAACTGCCGCGGATGGTCCAGGAAACCATCCGCATGGTCAGCGGCTGACGGCCGGCCGCGGCGGCGTGCCTCAGATGAGTTTTAGCCGGCCCCGGCGGACGACATCGATGAGCAGTCCCGGGTCGACACCCCGCTCGGCCGCCTGCTCCAGGCAGATCGCCACGTCCTTCCTCATGAAGGGGCCGATCCGGGCGGCGAACTCGGCCATGTCGGCCCGCGCCGCGGCGCGGTGGCTCGCCTGGCTGCCGCCGCTCATGTGCTCGAGCGCGCCGAGCAGCTCCCCGGGCGCCACCCCGAGCGCCTCGCCGAGCCGGACCGCCTCCGCCGCCAGCTGCGTGTTGGCGGCGAACAGGAAGTTGTTGATCAGCTTGACCGCCAGCGCGGTGCCGAGTTCGCCGGTCTCGATCACGGGATCGGCGTACGCGCGGACAACGACGGCGGCCCGCGCCCGGGCAGCGGGCAGGCCACCGAGCAGGACGGTCAGCCGGCCTGCCCTGATGTCGTCGGGGGTGCCGCTCACCGGCGCATCCACCACGTGGATGGCCGGGAAGCGCCCGGCCACCGCCCGCAAGGTCGATTCCCGGCCGGTCACGTGCGAGGCGAAAACGGCGCCGTCCGGCAGGGTGGCGGCCAGCGGCCCGGCGATCTCGGCCAGCTGCTCGTCGGTGAAGACGCACAGCAGCAGCACGTCGGCGTCGGCGGCGGCCTCCGCCAGCTCCGCTGTGGTCCGGACGCCGAGTCCGGTCAGAGCGGCCTGGGTCTCCGCCCGGCGCGCGTACACCACCAGGTCATGCCCTGCGGCGGCGAGCCGCTCGACCATCGGCAGGCCCATCCGCCCGGCACCGACAAACCCGATCCGCGAGGAACCCATCGCCGCCTCCTGCTGCCCCATCTGACCATAGTAGATTATTTAGTTATACGATTAGATTCAAGCTTGGCCGTGCCGCTGGCACCAGAACGGCTGGAGGTCTCATGTCCGATGCCGCTAACGGATCCGCCCCCACCGGATCAGCACCGCGCCCGCCCGAGGGCGACTGGCTGGGGACCCCCTACCTGAGGTTCGAACGTCACCTCCCGTTCGCCCACCTCACCGTCGACCGCCCGGAGGCGAGGAACGCGCTGACCCAGGCGATGTACTTCGGCATCCGCTACGCGGTCCGCCGGGTGGACGCCGACCCGGAGCTGGCGGGACTGCTGATCACCGGCACCGGCGACGTGTTCATTCCCGGTGGCGACCTCGGCCAGCAGGTCAGCGACAGATGGGCCGACTTCAACGCGGCCCCGGGCGCGTTCGATGTGCTGCCGTTCGACGTCCTGCGGCAGAGCGTCAAGCCGGTGGTCTCCGCCGTCAACGGGATCTGCCAGGGCGGCGGCCTGCTGATCGCGATGTGCTCGGACCTCGCGGTGGTGAGCGAGCGCGCCACCTTCCGGGTGCCGGAACTGCTGCGCGGCATCTCCGACACCTATTACGCGCAGCTCCTGGCGCGCCTCATCGGGCCGGTGCGCACCCGCGACCTCATGTTCACCGGCCGCCGCCTCACCGCCGCCGAAGCCCTTGACTGGGGCCTGGTGAGCCGGGTCGTCCCGCACGACGAGCTGCTCAAAGCGGCCACCGGAGAGCTCATCGCGATCGTCCAGACCGCGCCCGGGGCCCGCCGCGACATCAAGCGGGTCCTCGACCAGTACGTCGGGCTGCAGGACCGGATCGCGATGTTCGACAGCCTGCAGCGCCCCGAGTCCAAGGAGGGCTTCGCCGCCTTCATCGAGAAGCGGTCGCCCAGCTGGGTGCCGGAGGCGCTGCGCCGCGACACCCGCGCCTGACCAGCCGGCCGCCGGCCGCTGGCCATCGCCTACTAGATAAATTAGATTACTAATACCTGTGAATCAGTGAGTGATCGCGAGGAGCCATGACCACAGCCGTCATCGTCGATATCATCCGTACCCCCTCGGGCAAGGGCAAGCCCGGCGGCGCCCTGTCCGGCGTGCACCCGGCTGCCCTGCTGGCGCAGACGCTGACCGCCCTGGTCGAGCGCAACGGCCTGGACACCGCACTGGTCGACGACGTCATCGCCGGCTGTGTCGGGCAGATCGGGGATCAGTCGCTGAACATCGCGCGCACGGCGCTGCTGGCGGCCGGCTTCCCCGAGAGCGTGCCCGGGACGACCGTCGACCGGCAGTGCGGGTCCAGCCAGCAGGCGGCGCACTTCGCCGCCCAGGGCGTGATCGCCGGCGCCTACGACATCGTCATCGCCTGCGGGGTGGAGTCGATGAGCCGGGTACCGATCGGGTCGTCGCGGGCGGGCCGCAACCCGGTCGAGCCGCTCGCCGCCCGCTACCCCGAGGGCCTGGCCAACCAGGGGATCGGCGCCGAGCTGATCGCGGCGCGGTGGAAGCTCGACCGCGAGGCGCTCGACGCCTACTCGGCCCAGTCCCACGCGCGCGCCGCCGCGACCGCCGCCAGCGGCGGCTTCGACACCGAGATCATCCCCGTACGGCTTCCCGACGGGAGCCTGCACACCGCCGACGAGACCGTGCGGCCCGGCACCACCGCCGAAGGCCTGGCCGGGCTGAAGCCCGCCTACTACACCCCCGCCTACGCCGAGCGCTTCCCCGAGATCGGCTGGCACGTCACCGCCGGAAGCTCCTCGCCGCTCACCGACGGCGCCTCCGCGGCGCTGGTCATGAGCGAGGAGAAGGCGGCCGAGCTGGGCCTGCGGCCCCGGGCCCGGTTCCACGCCTTCGCGGTGTCGGGCAGCGATCCGCTGCTGATGCTGACCGGGGTCATCCCGGTCACAGAAAAGGTGCTGCGGCGCAGCGGGCTGTCCATCGACGCCATCGACGCCTACGAGGTCAACGAGGCGTTCGCCCCGGTCCCGCTGGCCTGGGCACAGGAGTTCGGGGCCGACCAGGACAAGCTCAACCCGCGCGGCGGCGCGATCGCGCTCGGCCACCCGCTGGGCGGCTCCGGTACGAAACTGATGGCGACGCTGCTGAACTACCTCGAAGCCACCGGCGGCCGTTATGGCTTGCAGACCATGTGCGAGGGCGGCGGGATGGCCAACGCCACGATCATCGAGCGGCTCTGACCGTGCGCGCCGGCCGCGCCTCGTGACCGCGGACGTGCACGAGGACGCCCAGGACGGCGACGGTCCGGTCGCCGTCGTCACCGGCGCGAGCGAGGGCATCGGCCTGGCGGTCGCCCGCCGCCTGGCCCGCGACGGCTACCGGGTCGCCATGGTCGCCCGCCCCTCGCCCAAGCTGGACGCGGCGGCGGCGCAGGTCGGCCCGGCCGCGTTCCCGGTCGGCTGCGACGTCACCAGGTCCGCCGAGACCGAGCGCGCGATGGCCGCGGTCATGCGGGCCTGCGGGCGAGTCGACGCAGTGGTCAACTGCGCCAGCGTCACCCGAACGGGGACGGCTGACTCCTTCACCGACGACCAGTGGGTCTCGGCGTTCCAGGTGAAGGTGTTCGGCGCGCTGCGGATGATGCGGGCGGCGTGGCCGCACCTGGTCGCCGCGCGGGGCTCGGTGGTCAACATCGGCGGCATCGGCGCGCGCACGCCGCGCGACGCGTTCGCCATGACCGGGCCGCTCAGCGCCGCCCTGCTGGCGTTCACCAAGGTGTTCGCCGACCGCGGGATCACCGACGGGGTCCGGGTCAACGCCGTCAACCCGGGTGCGGTGCTGACCCCGCGCACCGTCGCCATGCTCACCGCGCGGGCGGAGGCCGACGGGTGCACCCTCGACGAGACGGTGGCGGGCATGGTGCGGCGCGATCACGTCACCCGGCTCGGCACGCCCGAGGACGTGGCCGGCGTGGTCGCCTTCCTGCTGTCGCCGGACGGCGAATGGCTTCAGGGGGCGGTCATCGACGTAGACGGGGGCAGGACCAAGGGCCTGTGACAGCAGGCGGGAACGAGACAGGAGCGTCATGTCAGCGGTACGCGGGCTCGAACCAGGGAAACGGGCGGCGCTGGTCGTCAACGAGATGCAGAACGCCATCGCCAACCCGGCCTACATCGACACGCCGCTCGCCGGGCAGGTAGCGGCGCGTGGCATCGTCGCCCGGATCAACGCCCTCACGGCGGCGTTCCGGGCGGCGGGCGCGCCGGTGATCTTCTGCACGATCGCCGCCCGCACCCCCGACTGGGACGGGTTCCTGGTCAACTGCGCCCTGGCGGCCCGGATCAAGCGGACCGGCAAGCTGGTGGCGGGCACCGAGGGCGCCGCCATTCACGACGACCTGGTGGTCGAGCCGTCCGATATCGTGAGCCACCGTGCGCACGGCATGGCCCCGTTCACCGGCACCAGCCTGGACGCCACCCTCCGCGGCTACGGCATCGACACCGTGGTGCTCAGCGGGGTCTCCACCAACATCGCCCTGCCCGGCGCGGCGACCGAGGCGGTCGCGCTCGGCTACAACGTCGTGCTGGCCGAGGACTGCGCGGCGGGCGCCACCCCGGAGACCCACCAGATGCAGATCACCATGCACCTGCCGCTGCTGGCAAGCCTCACCGACGCGGCGTCGGTCATCGCCGCGCTGCCGGAAAGTCAGCCGCGGGCAGGTCAACCCGCCGGAACGTAATGGCGTGCTCGGCCGCCCCGGGGAACGCGGTCAGCTCGGCCCGCACCCGCTGGCCGATCGCGACCCCCGGGCCGCGCTCGCCGAGCAGGATGCCGGGCAGCCGCGGACCCTCGTCGAACTCGACGAGAGCGATGACGTAGGGCACCAGGTGCGCAAAGGCCGGCACGCCGGGGTGGTGAACGACGATGTAGCTGTAGATCGAGCCGGTGCCCGCCACCGCCTCGAACGAGGTCGGCGCGGCACAGCGGTGGCACCGTTCCAGCGGCCGGGCCAGCCAGGTGCCGCATCCGGTGCACCGGCACAACGCGATCCGTCCTTCGCGGGTCGCCTGCCAGAATCCGGCGCTGTCGGCGTCGATGAGCGGCTCCGGCGGCGGCACCGGCCCGTGCCCGCTCACTGGCCGGCCTCGTAGATGAGCGCGCCGCCCGCCGGGCCCGCCCCCGCCGTGACCAGGGCGTGCCGGGCCCCCGCTACCTGCCGGTCGCCCGCGTCGCCGCGCAGCTGGCGGACCGCCTCGAAGTGGTGGTTGAGGCCGTGCAGGTAGCCCTCGGACAGCAGCCCGCCGTGCGGGTTGACCACGACGTCGCCACCATAGGTGGCCCGCCCCTCGGCGAAGAACGCCCCGGTCTGTCCCTTGGGGCAGAACCCGAAGTCCTCGAAGGTCGCCATGACCGTGCCGGTGAAGCAGTCGTACAGACAGGCGACGTCGATATCGGCCGGCCGCAGGCCGGTGCTGGCCCACAGCCGCCTGGCCGCGTAGGCCGAGTACATCTCGGACAGGTCGGGGAAGTTCGTCCACGAGCCGCCGTGAGTGTGGCCCTCGCCGAAGCCTGCCATCCGCACCGGGACCTGCCGCAGGTCCCTGGCCCGGTCCAGGCTGGTGACGACCAGCGCGACCGCCCCGTCGGTTTCCAGGCAGCAGTCGTACAGCCGGAACGGCTCGCAGATCCACCGGGCGGCCAGGTAGTCGTCCATGTCGATGGGCTGGCGCTGCATCGCGTGCGGGTTGGCGGCGGCATGCCGCCGGAAGGTGATAGCGATCTGCCCGAAGTCCTCGTCGGTGGTGCCGTACACGTGCTTGTGCCGCTGCGCGAACATGGCGATCCACATCGGCGGGATGACGTACCCGTTCAGCGCGGCGAACTGCATGTCGCCCCGCATCGCCAGGGCCGGGCGGTCACCGCGGCCGTAGCGGTTGCCGGACCGGCCGTTGAGCGACCGGAACACCACCACCACGTCGCAGGTGCCCGCCCGCACGGCGGCGAACGCCTGGCCGACGACGGTGACCGCGAGGTTGCCGCCGCCCTGCAGGTCCATCGCCAGCCCTAGGTCGACCGCGCCCACCGCCCGCGCCACATCCGGCCCGGAGGCCGAGTCGCCGGTGCTGAAGTCGATGATCCCGTCCACGTCGGCCGGCCGCAGCCCGGCGTCGTCCAGCGCCGCCCGCGCCGCCTCGGCCGCCATCGCCAGCGGGGTGCGGCCGGAGCACTTGCTGAACGCCGTCCGGCCGATTCCGGCAACCGCTGCCTCGCGCACTGCCATGACCTCCCTCGGGTGCCGTCAATGGGTATGATTATATATTTAGTGATACGATTTACGGCAAGCTGTAGCCGGGAGGACGCATGAGGGCAGCGCGCTGCGAAGAGTACGGCGGTCCGGAGAACGTTGTCATCCGCGACATCCCCAGTCCGGAGGTCACCCCCGGTCACGTGCTGGTGGACGTGGCGGCGGCGGCGGTGAACTTCCCCGACCTGCTTTTCATCGCTAACCGTTACCAGGTGCCGGCCCCGCTCCCATTCACCCCCGGGGCCGAGTTCGCCGGCCGGGTGGCGGCCGTGGGCGAGGGCGTGACCGGGCTATCGGTCGGGGATGCGGTCTACGGCTCGGTGTTCAACGGCGCGATGGCCGAGCAGGTGCTGGCGCCGGCCGGCTCGCTCGCGCCGGTCCCGCCGGGCCTGTCGCTGACCGAGGCGGCCGGGTTCCGGGTGACCTACCTGACCGCGTACCACGCGCTGGTCACGGCCGGGGACCTGCGGCCGGGGCAGTGGGTGGTGGTCCTCGGCGCGGCCGGCGGCGTCGGCTCGGCCACCGTCGACGTAGCGGTTCGGCTGGGTGCCCGGGTGATCGCGGCCGCGTCCTCGCCGGAGCGGCTCAAGGTCTGCGCGGAACTTGGCGCCGAGGCGGGCATCGACTACGCCCAGGAGGAACTCAAGCAGCGGATCAAGGAGATCACCGGCGACGGTGCGGACCTGGTGGTCGACCCAGTCGGTGACCGGTGGGCCGAGCCCGCGCTGCGGGCGATCCGCTGGGGCGGGCGGTTCGTGACCGTCGGTTACGCCGGGGGAGACATCCCCCGCATCCCGCTCAACATCGTCCTGCTCAAGAACATCACCGTCCGCGGACTCGAGCTGCGGACGTGGACCCAGCGGCTGCCGGAAGAGACCGCCCGCGCCCGGGAAGGGCTGACCGAGCTGGTCGCCCAGGGAATGCGGCCCGCGG
>Ga0318565_10000145_pt1 | contig 15674 bp, 15 predicted proteins | sample GRESIP066b5f21_FD_203501 | JGI IMG/M metagenome (GOLD analysis project Ga0318565, IMG submission 203501) | Tropical soil microbial communities from Luquillo Experimental Forest, Puerto Rico - GRE.SIPMG.066b5f21 | ecosystem: Environmental > Terrestrial > Soil > Tropical forest > Bulk soil...
CCGGTCCTTGAGCGGGGTGATGATCCGACCGCGGTTCGTGTAGTCCTCCGGGTTCGCGGTCGCGACCAGCACGAGGTCGAGCGGGAGCCGGATCCGGTGGCCCCGGATCTGGATGTCGCGCTCCTCGAGCACGTTGAGCAGCCCCACCTGGATGCGCTCGGCCAGGTCGGGGAGCTCGTTGATCGCGAAGATGCCCCGGTTGACCCTCGGGACGAGCCCGTAGGACAGCGCGCGCTCGTCGGTGAGGTACCGGCCCTCGGCGATCTTGATCGGGTCCACCTCGCCGATGAGGTCGGCGATCGTGGTGTCGGGGGTCGCGAGCTTCTCGCCGTACCGGTCGGATCGCGGCACCCACGCGACGGGGGTCTCGTCGCCTAGCTCGGCGACGAGCTCGATGGCATGGCGCGAGACCGGTGCGTACGGGTCGTCGTTGATCTCGCTCGTGGCGACGATCGGGAGCCACTCGTCGAGCAGCTCGACGAGCGAGCGGAGGATGCGGGTCTTCGCCTGTCCCCGCTCCCCGAGGAGGATGACGTCGTGTCCAGCGAGGATGGCGTTCTCGAGCTGCGGGAGCACCGTGTCGTCGTACCCGAGGATGCCGCGGGCGAGCGGCTCGCCGGCGGCGATGCGCCGCTCGAGGTTCTCGCGGATCTCGTCGGCGACCGGACGTGACGCCCACCCGCTCGCGCGAAGCGCGCCGAGCGTCGTCGGAAGGCCACTCGGGGCGGCATCGATCGGCGTCGCGCGCCCGGTCATGTCGCGAGCGTAGAGCGCCGGGCGGTGCGCTCACCCGCGGCCTGGATTGGACGGGGCCTTCTCAGGGCGCTGCCTAGGATGGCGCCGGCCCGACACCGCGTCGGGCGTGCGGGCACGTGAGGAGCGTGGGTGACGGCGGTCCAGACCTCGACCTCGACACCGGTCACGCTCCCGGCGCGCAGGGGCGGCCCCAACACGATCACCGTCCGCGAGGACCGCTGGTGGGTCCAGCCGCTGGTCACCTTCGCCGTGCTCTTCGCGTTCATCGTCTACTCGACCTGGGCCGCGTTCCAGAACAAGAACTACTACGTCGGGGCTGCGATGAACCGCGATCTGCTGAGCCCGTTCTACTCGCCGTGCATCGCCGCGTCGTGCGTCCCCGGCTCGACGCACGGGCTCCAGCTCAGCTGGTGGAGCTTCTCCCCCGCGCTGCTCATCCTCATCGTGCCGCTCGGGTTCCGGCTCACCTGCTACTACTACCGGCGGAGCTACTACCGGGCGTTCTGGTGGTCGCCGCCGGCCTGCGCGGTCCAGGACCACCACACCCGCTACGGCGGGGAGACGCGGTTCCCGCTCATCCTGCAGAACTCCCACCGGTACTTCCTCTTCCTGGCTCTCGGGCTCAACGTCATCCTCACCTACGACGCCGTGCTGGCCTTCAACCTGCCGGGGATCGGGATCGGGGTCTCGGTCGGGACGATCGTGCTCTGCGTCAACGCGGCGCTGCTCTGGCTGTACTCGCTGAGCTGCCACGCGTGCCGGCACCTGTGCGGGGGCAACCTCAGATCGTTCAGCGACCATGGCATCCGACAGCGGCTCTGGAAGCTCGTGACCCCGCTCAACGGCCGGCACATGCAGATCGCGTGGGCGAGCCTGGTGGTCGTGGCGCTGGCCGACGTCTACATCCGCCTCGTCGCGAGCGGGGCGATCACCGACTACAAGCTGCTCTGAGGAGGTGGCGCAGCTGCACGAGACAGAGCACCGCGAGTGCGACGTCCTCGTCGTCGGCGCCGGCGGCGCCGGGCTCCGCGCCGCGATCGAGGCGATGCGCCGTGGGCTGCGCACCTGCGTCGTCACCAAGTCGCTCCTCGGCAAGGCGCACACCGTCATGGCGGAGGGCGGCATCGCCGCCGCGATGGGCAACGTCCACCCCGAGGACAGCTGGCAGGTCCACTTCCGCGACACGATGCGCGGCGGCAAGATGCTCAACAACTACCGGATGGCGGAGCTCCACGCCAAGGAGTCGCCGGACCGCGTCGAGGAGCTCGAGGCGTGGGGCGCGCTCTTCGATCGGACCGAGGACGGCCGGATCCTGCAGCGCGACTTCGGCGGCCACCGCTTCGCGCGCCTCGCCCACGTGGGCGACCGGACCGGGCTCGAGATGATCCGGACGCTGCAGCAGAAGGCCGTCTCGATGGGCGTCGACGTCGCCATGGAGTGCAAGGTGCTGCGGCTGCTCACCGACGCGGACGGGGCGATCTCCGGGTGCGTCGCCTACCACCGCCCGAGCGGCGGGTTCCTCACGTTCTCCGCCCCCGCGGTCGTCCTCGCGACCGGAGGGGTCGGCAAGTCGTGGAAGTACACCTCCAACTCGTGGGAGTCGACGGGCGACGGCCACGCGCTCGCGCTCTGGGCTGGCGGCGAGCTGATCGACATGGAGGCGGTCCAGTTCCACCCGACCGGGATGGTCTGGCCGCTCAGCGTGCGCGGGCTGCTCGTCACCGAGAGCGTCCGCGGCGACGGCGGCGTGCTGCGCAACGCCGACGGCGAGCGGTTCATGTTCAAGTACGTCGCCGAGATGTTCCGCGCGGAGACCGCCGAGACCGAGGAGGAGGGCGACCGCTGGTACGACGACCACGCCGCCGGCCGCCGCCCCCCCGAGCTGCTCCCGCGAGACGAGGTGGCGCGCGCGATCAACGCCGAGGTCAAGGCCGGGCGCGGGAGCCCGCACGGCGGGGTCTTCCTCGACATCGCGTCGCGACGCAGCGCCGAGTACATCAAGCGTCGGCTGCCGTCCATGTACCACCAGTTCATGGAGCTCGCCGGCGTCGACATCACACGGACGCCCATGGAGATCGGCCCCACGTGCCACTACATCATGGGCGGGGTCCGCGTCGACGCCGACACCGCGGCGACCTGCGTGCCGGGGCTCTTCGCCGCCGGCGAGGTGGCCGGCGGGATGCACGGGTCGAACCGGCTCGGGGGCAACTCCCTGAGCGACCTGCTGGTGTTCGGCCGCCGGGCCGGGACCGGCGCGGCGGACTACGTCTCGGGCGGGCGGGGCGTGGCGCCCCTCGACGGGACCGCGGTGGACGCCGCGGTCGAGGAGGCCATCGCGCCGTTCTCGCGCGACGCCGGGGAGAGCCCCTACGAGGTGCAGCACGACCTCCAGGACCTCATGCAGACCAACGTCGGCATCATCCGGACCGGCACCGAGCTGACCGACGCGCTGACCGCGCTCGACGCGCTCGCGGCGCGGGTCGCCAACCTCTCGGTGCGCGGCGGCCGTGCGTACAACCCCGGGTGGAACCTCGCGACCGACCTGCCGAGCATGCTCACGGTCTCACGGTGCACGACGCTCGGCGCGATCAACCGGACCGAGAGCCGCGGCGGGCACACCCGCGAGGACTACCCCTCCCCCGACGCCGAGCTCGGCAAGGTGAACTTCGTCCACTCCCAGCCGAGCGGCGGCGGGTACCGCGAGGAGATCAAGACCGTGCCCGAGCCGATCCTCGAGATGCCCGGCGAGCTGCACAGCCTCTTCGAGGACCCGACGTGAGCGACCAGGTCACGCTCCGCGTCTGGCGCGGCGACTCAACTGGCGGGGCGTTCGAGGACTACCGCCTCGAGCGGGTCGAGGGCGAGGTGGTGCTCGACGTCGTCCACCGGCTCCAGGCGTCGCAGGCGCCGGACCTCGCCTGCCGGTGGAACTGCAAGGCCGGGAAGTGCGGGAGCTGCTCCGCGGAGATCAACGGCCGGCCCAGCCTCATGTGCATGACGCGGATGGACAAGGTCGGCGGCGACGTCGTGACCGTCGCGCCCATGCGGACGTTCCCGATCATCCGGGACCTCGTGACCGACGTCTCGTTCAACTACGAGGTCGCCAAGCGCGTCCCCGCGTTCAACCCCCCCGCGCGGCCCGAGGGCGGGTACCGGATGCAGCAGGTGGACATCGAGCGCGGCCAGGAGTTCCGCAAGTGCATCGAGTGCTTCCTGTGCCAGGACGTCTGCCATGTCATCAGGGACCACGACGAGCTGAAGCAGCGCTACGCGGGGCCCCGGTTCTTCATCCGGCTGGCCGAGCTCGAGATGCACCCCCTCGACACCAACGACCGCCGGAGGCTCGCCAAGGAGCGCATGGGCATCGGGCTGTGCAACATCACCAAGTGCTGCACGGAGGTCTGCCCGGAGCACATCAAGATCACCGACAACGCGATCATCCCCCTCAAGGAGCGCGTCGTCGGCGCGTCGTACGACCCCGTGGCATGGCTCGGCCGCGTGGTGCGCCGCCGCAAGGTCCGGACCTCCGACGAGGCATCCGTCCAGCCCGCGCCGTGACGGCCTCGGCGCCACCGCTCTTCACCGACGCCTGGCTGGCGGCGTGCAACGCGGCGCTCGAGGGCGTCGCCGGCCCCGAGGACGGCCGAGCGCTGGTGGTGACCGAGCTCGTCGCCGACGCGCCGCCGGGCGCGCACGGGGAGATCACGTTCGTCGCCGACGAGCACGGCGTCCGCCTCTTGACCGACGCCGACGTCGCGCCGTCCGCGTGGCTGACCGTCTCGATGCGCGACGCCGAGGCGCTCCACGAGGGCTCGCTCGACCCGGCCACGGCCCTCGCCGAGGGGCGGGTCCGGGTGAGGGGCGACCTGCGCGCGATCGTCGAGGCCGTGTCGGTGCTGGCGGCGGCGCACGCGAGGCTCATGGCACGCTAAGCGCGGGGTCGGCACTGGGCGCCCGAGCCACCCCGGGTCTATGGTTCCCGTGGTGGACCGCGCTGACCGCCCGGCGGCTCTCGGGGACCGAGGGGCGCCGGCGGTGCGGCCGAGGTGCCGCGGCGTCCCCGCGCGACCCGTCTCGCCGGTCACGGCTGGAACGCGGCGCTGCGCGTCCGCGCGGCGGGGGATCGGGCGGTGCGCGTGGCGCCACCGCGTCACACGGAAGGGAGCGCAATGGCACCGTCGGTGATCAACGACCACTTCTTCCTGAAGTACCGCGCGCTGCTCGATGCAGAGGACCAGGCGTTCGACGAGCTCGAGCACGCCTGCGAGGACGGCGACGGCCCGCACTTCGACGAGGAGATGGTCCTCTGGATGACCGCGCTGCGCGCCAAGCTCGCCTTCCTCGCCCGCTCCGGGTTCGAGGTCTCGGCCGCCTGAGCGTCCGGCCTCGGCGCCCCGTGCGCTGACGGTGGGCCGCCCGCCCGCCGACCCCGCGAGCATCGCCCTCCTCGAGGACGACCTCGGGGCCCCCGGCCTCATCCAGCCGGGCGCCGGCATCCTCCCGCTCGAGCTCGACGGCGTCACGCCGGAGCGAGCGATCCTCTGCTTCTTCCAGGAGGTGCTCGAGTCCCTGGCTGCCTCGGGCCGTGCCCGGCAGGTCGGCCGCCTGATGAGCGAGATGGGCCCGCACCCCCTCTACCTGGTGGGGGCCGGCGGCACCGAGGCGCTCGTCGTGCACCCGGGGGTCGGCGCCCCGCTCGCCGCGGGCATCCTCGAGGAGGTGATCGCGCTCGGGTGCACACGGGTCGTGGCGTGTGGCGGTGCCGGGGCGCTCCGCGACGAGCTCGTCCTCGGGCACGCCGTCGTGGTGGCCGAGGCGGTCCGCGACGAGGGCACGTCGTTCCACTACCTCCCGCCGTCGAGGACCGTCGCCGCCGATCCGGGCGGCGTGGCGGTGCTGGAGGCGCTCCTTTTCAAGCGCGGCGTCGAGTTCGTCACGGGCAAGAGCTGGACGACCGACGCCTTCTACCGGGAGGCGCGCGCCCGCGTCGACCGGCGCGTCGCCGAGGGGTGCCTGACCGTCGAGATGGAGGCGGCGGCGTTCATGGCCGTCGCCCGGTTCCGGGGCGTGCGGTTCGCCCAGCTGCTCTACGCGGGCGACTCGCTCGCGGGCGAGACCTGGGAGGCACGAGGGTGGAACCGCGCCGGGACCGTGCGAGAGGGGCTCTTCACGCTGGCGCTCGAGGCGGTCGGCCGCCTCTAGCGAGCGTCAGGCCAGCCCGAGCGCGATCACCGCATCGCGCTCCTCGACCAGCTCGCCGGTGGTGGCGGCGATCCGCTCCCTCGCGAAGGGGGAGTGCTCGAACCCCTCCTTCACCGCCCATCCACCAGCCCCGTCGGCGACGACCGGCATCCCGAACGTCAGCCCCTCGGGCACGCCGTACTCGCCGGTGGTGGTGACCGCGACGGACGCGCAGCTCTCCGCGACGGTCCGGCTCGTGAGCGAGACCACGGTGTCGATCGCCGCGGACGCGGCCGACGCGGCCGAGGACGCCCCGCGCGCCTTGATGATCGCCGCCCCGCGCTGCTGGACGGTGGTGAGGAACGCACCCTGCAGCCATGCCTCGTCGAGGACCTTGATCGCGGGCTCGCCGCGAACGGTCGCGTTCTCGAAGTCCGGGAACTGCGTCGCCGAGTGGTTCCCCCAGATCGCCAGGTTCGCCACGTCGGTGACCGGGACCCTCGCCCGGCTCGCGAGCTGGGAGGCCGCGCGGTTCTGGTCGAGCCGCGTCATCGCGAAGAAGCGGTCGGCCGGCACGTCCTTGGCCGCGGTCCGCGCGATGAGGCAGTTCGTGTTGCAGGGGTTCCCGACCACGAGCACACGCACGTCGCTCGCGGCGTTCGCGGCGATCGCCTCGCCCTGGGGCTTGAAGATCCCACCGTTCACCGAGAGCAGGTCGCCGCGCTCCATCCCGGCCTTGCGGGGGACCGAGCCGACGAGCAGCGCCCAGCTCGCGCCGTCGAACGCGGTGGCGAGGTCGCTCGTCGCCTCGACCCGTGCGAGCAGCGGGAACGCGCCGTCGTCGAGCTCCATGACCACACCCTCGAGCGCCGACATCGCCGGCTCGATCTCGAGCAGCCTGAGCACGAGCGGCGTCGTCGGCCCGAGGAGCTGACCCGAGGCGATCCGGAAGACCAGCTGGTACCCGATCTGCCCGGCGGCGCCGGTGACGGTGACGTGGACGGGGGTCGTGGCCATCTCCTCGCCCGATCAGAGCCGCTCGACGATCGCGCTCGCGAACTCCGAGGTCCTCACCTCGGTGGCGCCGTCCATGAGGCGCGCGAAGTCGTAGGTCACGATCTTGTCGGCGATCGTCGCCTCGAGGGCCCGGACGATCGCCGCCGCCGCGTCGGTCCACCCGATGTGCTCGAACATGAGCACGCCGCTCAGCAGCACCGAGCCGGGGTTCACCTTGTCCAGGCCGGCGTACTTCGGGGCGGTCCCGTGGGTCGCCTCGAACACCCCGTGGCCGGTCACGTAGTTGATGTTCGCGCCCGGTGCGATCCCGATCCCGCCGACCTGCGCGGCGAGCGCGTCCGAGAGGTAGTCCCCGTTCAGGTTGGTCGTCGCGATCACGTCGAACTCCGCCGGACGGGTGAGCACCTGCTGCAGCGTGATGTCGGCGATCGCGTCCTTCACGAGCAGCTTGCCCTCCGGCTTGCCGTCGCACTCGTCCCACCCGACCGCGCGGCCGGCGAACTCCTCGCGCACGAGCTCGTAGCCCCAGCTGCGGAACGCGCCCTCGGTGAACTTCTGGATGTTGCCCTTGTGCACGAGGGTCACGGACTCGCGTCCGTGGTCGAGGGCGTAGGTGATCGCGGCACGGATCAGCCGCTTGGAGCCGAGCTCGGAGACGGGCTTGATGCCGATGCCCGACCCCTCCCGGATCGACCACCCGTAGGTCTCGTTGAGGTACGCCCGCAGCTGCCGGGCCTCGTCGGTGCCGGCCTCCACCTCCATGCCGGCGTACACGTCCTCGGTGTTCTCCCGGAAGATCACCATGTCCACGAGGTCGGGGCGCTTGACCGGCGAGGGCACCCCCTCGAACCACCGGATCGGCCGCAGGCAGACGTAGAGGTCGAGGAGCTGGCGCAGCGCGACGTTGAGGCTGCGGAACCCTCCGCCGACCGGCGTCGTGAGGGGGCCCTTGATCCCGATCAGGTGCTCGCGGAACGCCTCGACCGTCGCCTTCGGCAGCCAGTCGCCGGTCTCGTTGAACGCCTTCTCGCCCGCGAGCACCTCCATCCACGCGACGGACCTCCCCGAGCGCGCCGCCGCGGCGTCGAGCACGAGCTTGGCGGCGGGCCAGATGTCGATGCCGGTGCCGTCGCCCTCGATGAACGGGATGATCGGCTCATCGGGGACGCGGAGGGAGCCGTCGGGCCCCATCGTGATGGACGCAGGCATGCGCGGCAGGATACCGGAGGGGCTGCGAGGGTCTTGGGGGCGGCGACCGGCTCGGCGCCGCGGTCGTTGGTAGCGTGGCGGACCCGGCTTTACGGAGCGAGATGACGCGCGAGAGGACACCCCGGCGCCTGCGGCGCCTCGGCGCCGCGGCCGTCGCGCTCGTCGCGACGCTGGCCATCGGGCTCCCCCTCTCGCGCGCGCCCCGGCCGGCACCGGTGCTCCGCCTCGTGCCGACGGCGATCATCGACGCGGGCTTCCGTGCGGGGTCGCCTCCCACGACGGCCAGCTGCCGCGCTGGGAGCGGCGGGAAGGTCGCCTGCTACGACCCCGCGCAGCTGCAGCGGGCCTACGACCTCGGCCCGCTCTACGCCGCGGGCATCGAGGGCCAGCACCAGACGATCGTCATCGTCGACTGCTACGGCTCGCCGACGATCGCCGCGGACCTCAGGACCTTCGACACCGCGTTCGGGCTGCCGGCCCCGCCCAGCTTCTCGATCATCACCCCCCGCGGCAAGATCCCGGCGTACTCCCCGAGCGGCAAGGACCGGGCGGGGTGGGCCGCCGAGACGTCCCTCGACGTGGAGTGGGCGCACGCGCTCGCGCCGAAGGCCTCGATCGTGCTCGTCGAGACGCCGACCGACGAGGTCGAGGGCACGACCGGGTTCCCCGACATCGTCGCGGCCGAGCAGGTCGTCATCACACACCACCTCGGCACCGTCATCAGCCAGAGCTTCGGCGCGACCGAGCAGACCTTCGCGGCGAGGTCGCAGGTCACCGGGCTGCGCTCGGCGTTCGTCGCGGCCGAGCGCGCCGGCGTCACGGTGCTCGGCGGCTCGGGCGACCTCGGCGCCACCGACTTCGAGAAGAACGCCCGCACGATCTACCCGTTCCGCGTGACGAGCTGGCCGGCGTCGGACCCGCTCGTGACCGCGGTCGGCGGGACCAAGCTCGACCTCAGCGACGCCGGCGTGCCGCTCGCGCCAGCGGTCGCGTGGAACGACACCTACGCGCGACAGGTGCCGTACCCGTCGGCGACGGGCGGCGGCCGCTCGATCTACTTCGCGCGCCCGTCGTACCAGGCGGGGGTGGCGGCGATCGTCGGCTCGCACCGCGGCGTCCCGGACGTCGCCATGTCCGCGGCGTGCACCGGGCTCGTCGACGTCTACGTCGCGCCGACCGGCGGGTCGAACGGGTGGGGCACGGCGTGCGGCACGAGCGAGGCCACCCCGCTCTTCGCCGCGATCGTCGCGCTCGCCGACCAGGAGGCCGGCCACGGCCTCGGGCTCATCAACCCGTCGCTCTACGCGCTCGCGTCCGTGCACGCGAGCGGGCTCGTGCCGGTCACCTCGGGCGACAACACCGTGGCGTTCGAGGGCACGGGCGGGCAGGTCACCGTGAAGGGGTTCCAGGCCCGCGCGGGCTACAACCTGGCGACGGGGCTCGGGACCGTCGACGCCGCGGTCTTCGTGCCGGCGCTCGTGCACGAGTGGAAGGTGCTGCACCCCCGCTGAGCGCGGTGCCGTGTGGTCAGGTGCCCAGCGCCCCCACGATCTCCCGGGTCGCCGTCGAGCGGTTGAGCGTGTAGAAGTGCAGCCCGGGCGCGCCGTCGGCGAGCAGCTCGGCGCACAGCTCGCTCGCCGCGGCGACCCCCTCGGCGCGGACGGCCTTCGGCCCGTCGCCCGCGGCGCGCTCCAGCCGCTCGACCAGCCACGCCGGGACCACGCCGCCCATCTCGCGCATGCGCTGGATCGAGCCGAGCGTGGTCACCGGCATGATCCCCGGCACGACCGGCCTCGCGACCCCGAGCGCGGCCAGCTCGTCGACGAGGCGCCGCCACTCGGCGGCCTCGAAGAAGAGCTGGGTCACCGCGAAGTCGGCCGCCTGAAGCTTCATCGCGAGGTGGCGGCGGTCCGAGTCGAGGTCCGGCGAGTCGGGATGGCCGGCCGGCTGGGCGGCGACGCCGATGCAGAACCGCCCGACGTCCCTCGCGAGCCCGACGAGCTCGCTCGCGTGGCGCAGCTCGCCCACAGCACCGTGCTCGGGGTCGGCGTCGCCGCCGAGCAGCATCAGGTTCTCGACCCCCGCCTCCCGGTAGGACTCGAGGATCTCGACGAGCTCGGCGCGGGTGTGGTGGACGCAGGTCAGGTGGGCCATCGGCACAAGCGCGCCGTCCACGTGCAGCCGCCGCACCAGGTTGAAGGTGCGCTCGCGTGACGCCGCCCCGCCCCGGTACGTGACCGAGACGAAGCTCGGGTCGAGGGACGCAAGCTCCTTCAGCGCGCGCTCGAGGACCCGCTCCTCCTCGTCGGTCTTGGGCGGGAAGAACTCGAACGACGTCGTCGTCCCACCCGCGAGCAGCTCGTCGACGCGCACCTAGCCGGCCCGGCCGAAGTCGTCCTCGTAGCGGACGATGTCGTCCTCGCCGAAGTACTCGCCGCGCTGGACCTCGACGAAGACGAGGTCCACGTCGCCGGGGTTGGCGCAGCGGTGCCTGGTGCCGACCGGCACGTCGATGGCGTCGCCGGCCTCCAGGTGGTGGGTGACGCCGTCGAGGAGGACCTCGGCCTCCCCCTGGACGACGATCCAGTGCTCCGAGCGGTGGGCGTGGGACTGGTAGCTGAGGCGCTTGCCCGGGTGCACGGTCAGGTACTTGACCTTCGAGTGGGCGGCCGCGTCGGCGAGCACCTCGTAGGAGCCCCAGGGGCGCTCGACCGCGGCGCCCGGGCTCACCGGTGGAGCTCCGCGGCGGCCACGGCGTTCACGAGCAGCATCGCCCTCGTCATCGGCCCGACGCCGCCGAGCCGCGGCGTCACCCACCCGGCGACCTCCGCGACCTCGTCGGTCACGTCGCTCAGCACCCGTCGGCCCTCCCACGTCGTGCCGGCGCCGACGACCGCCGCGCCGCGCTTGATCATGGCAGGGGTGACGAGCCCGGCGCGACCCGCCGCCGCCACCACCACGTCACCGGTGCGGACGATCGCGTCGAGGTCCTTGACGCCGGTGTGCACGACGGTGACCGCTGCGTTGCACCCGGGTCGCTTGGACGCGAGCAGGACCGCGAGCGGGCGACCGATGGTCAACCCGCGGCCGATGACGACCACGTGACGACCCTCGACGGGCACCTCGTACGCCGCGAGCAGCTCGACGATCCCAGCCGGCGTGCATGGGAGCACCACCGGTGACCCGAGCAGCAGCCGGCCGAGGTTCACCGGGTGGAGCCCGTCGACGTCCTTGTCGGGGTCGACCTCGAAGAGCGTCCGCTGCTCGTCGAGGTGCGCGGGGAGCGGGACCTGGACGAGGAACGCGTCGACCGCGGGGTCGTCGTTGAACGTGCGCACCGCCGCGAGCACCTCGTCCTGCGTCGCGGCCTCGGGCAGGTGGACGTGGTGCGACGCGATGCCGACGGCCGCGCACTCCTCGTGCTTCAGCGCGACGTACCGGGCGGAGGGGACGTCGTCGCCGACGAGGATCGTCCCCAGCCCGACCGTCACCCCTCGCTCGGCCAGGCGCGCGATCCGACCCGAGAGGCGCTCCTTCACGGAGGCCGCGACCGCCTCGCCGTCGAGGAGGGTGGCGCCCATCAGTGGCGGAAGTGCCGCTCGCCGGTGAGCACCATCGCGATGCCCGCCGCGTCCGCCGCGGCGATGACCGCCGGGTCGTTGACCGATCCGCCAGGCTGGACGACCGCCGTCACGCCCGCCGCGGCCAGCGCCTCGAGGCCGTCGGGGAACGGGAAGAACGCGTCCGACGCGGCGGCCCCGCCCTTCGCACGGTCCTGCGCACGGGCGACGGCCAGCTCGGCGGCGGCGACGCGGGACTGCTGGCCCGCCCCGATCCCGACCGCGCACCCGTCGCGCGCGATCACGACGGCGTTGGACGAGGTGCGCCCGCAGACGCGCCACGCGACGACCAGGTCGCGCTGCTCGGCCTCCGTCGGCGCCCGCTCGGTGGCCACCTCCCACTCGGCGGGGGCGCGGACGAAGCGGTCGGGGTCCTGGAGGAGCACGGCGTCGCCGATCGTGCGCAGCGACGCGGTCGGTCGCTCCGGGGCGGGCGCCTCGAGCAGCCGGGTCGCCCTGCGCCTGGCCACGAGCACCGCTCGGGCCGCGTCGGTGAACCCCCGCGAGATGACGACGTCGGCCTGGGGGCCCGCGGCGATCGCCTCGGCGACCGGCACGTCCACCGGGCCGGTGAGGGCGATCACCCCGCCGAACGCGCTCAGCTCGTCGCACGCGAGCGCGAGGCGGAACGCCTCGGCGAGGTCGGGGGCGACGGCGGCCCCGCTGGCGTTCGCGTGCTTCACGATCACGGCGGCCGGGCACGCGGCGTCGTCCCCCAGCTCGTGGGCGAGCCGCCAGGCCGCATCCGCGTCGAAGAGGTTGAGGTAGCTGAGGCCGGTGCCCGCGACCTGGGTCGCCGAGTCCCAGAACGTGGGGCGACCCTCGATCCGGTACCGCGCTCCGCGCTGGTGGGGGTTCTCGCCGTAGCGGAGGGGCTGGGCGCGCGCGAGCGTCAGGTGCACCGACTCGGCCAGCCCCTCGGGCGGGACGAGGGCGTCGTCGAACCACGCCACGATCGCCGCGTCGTACGCGGCCGTGTGCGCGAAGGCCTTGCGCGCGAGCCGGGCCCGCGTGGCGTCGCCGACGCGCCCGTCGTCGCGAAGCTCGGCGAGCACGCTTGCGTAGTCGTCGGGGTCCACCACGACCGCGACGTGCGCGTGGTTCTTCGCGGCCGCGCGCACCATCGTCGGCCCGCCGACGTCGATGAGCTCGATCGACGGTCGCGACCGGAACGGGTAGAGGTTGCACACGACGAGGTCGATGGGCGCGACCCCGAGCCGATCGAGGTCGGCCAGGTGGCCGGGGTCGTCGCGGTCCGCCAGGATCCCCGCGTGCACGCTCGGGTGCAGCGTCTTCACCCGCCCGTCGAGCATCTCGGGGACGCCGGTGAGCGTGGCCACGTCGGTGTGCGCGATGCCGGCCGCCCCGAGCGCCGCCGCGGTGCCGCCGGACGCCACGAGCTCGACGCCGAGGGCGGCGAGGCCCCGGGCGAGCGGCTCGAGCTCGCGCTTGTCCGAGACGCTGATGAGCGCCCTCACCCGCGACCCGCCGATGGTTCGATGGCGCTGGCGCGCGCGAGCGAGCTCGGGGACCGGCCGGCCGTCATCGCCCTGCGCACCTCGACGATCGTCTCGGGGTAGAGCGTCCGCTCGACGACCTTGATGCGCTCGTGCAGAGAGGCTTCGTCGTCGCCCGCGCGCACCTCGACGGCCGCCGAGGCGAGGATCGGCCCGTCGTCGACGGCGGCGGTCGCGAGGTGGACGGTGCACCCGGTCGAGGTCGCCCCGGCGTCGAGCGCGTCGCGGACGGCGTGCCATCCGGGGAACGCCGGCAGGAGGGAGGGGTGCGTGTTCAGCACGTGGCCGCCGAAGCGGTCGAAGAAGCTCGGGTCGAGCACGGTCCCGAACCCGGCCATGCACACGAGGTCGGTCGCGCGCGCGACGAGGACGTCGGTGACCGCGGCGGTGTACCGCGGGCGGTCGAACCCCTTGCCGAACCCGCCGAAGCTGCGGCGGTCGACGAGGCAGGGGTCGACCCCCGCAGCGCCGGCGACCTCGAGGCCGCGGCACGGCCGGTCCGCCACCACGACCGCCACCTCGGTCGCCTGGAGGATCGCCTCGAGGATCGTGCCCTCGCCCGAGACGAGGACCGCGGTCGCCACGCTCAGATGCCCCGGACGACGTCGACCATCCGCTCGCCGGCTTCTGTCGGGTTCCTCGCGACGAGGACCCCGGCGTCCGCCAGCGCGTCCATCTTCGCCTGCGCCGTGCCCTGCGACCCCGAGATGATGGCGCCGGCGTGGCCCATCCTGCGGCCGGGCGGGGCCGTGACGCCGGCGATGTACGCCACGACCGGCTTCGTCATGTGCGCCTTGATCCACTCGGCCGCGCGCTCCTCCTCGGAGCCGCCGATCTCGCCGATGAGCATGACGGCCCCCGTCTCGTCGTCGTCCTCGAACGCCGCGAGGCACTCGATGAAGTTCGTGCCCGGGACGGGATCGCCCCCGATCCCCACGCACGTGGTCTGCCCAACGCCCTGGGCGGAGAGCTCGTGGAGCGCCTGGTAGGTGAGCGTGCCGGAGCGCGAGACGATCCCGACCGGCCCGCCGGGGCGCGCGATCTCGCCGGAGGTGATCCCGATGTTGCACCGGCCCGGGCTGATGATCCCCGGGCAGTTCGGCCCGAGCAGCCGCGTGCCGGGGTACGTGGTGACGAGCTGGTTGTAGCAGCGCGCCTCGTCGTGGGCCGGGATGCCCTCGGTGATGCACACGACGAACTCGATCCCCGCGTCGGCGGCCTCGAGGATCGCGGCGACGGCCGCGCGCGGCGGGACGCAGACGAACGAGGCGGTGGCGCCGGTCTCGGCCACGGCCTCCTTCACGCTGTCGAAGACCGGGATCCCCTCCACGTCCTCGCCGCCCTTCCCTGGCGTCACGCCGCCCACGACCTTCGTGCCGTAATCGCGGTTGCGCACGCCGTGGAACCGGCCCTGGGAGCCGGTGAGCCCCTGGACCACGACCAGGGTCGTCTCGTCGACGAAGATCGCCATCAGACCGCCAGCTCCACGGCCCTCGCGGCGGCCGCGAGCATCGTGGGGGCGGCGATGAGGCGGTCGGAGAGGTGCGGCTCGAGCAGCTCCCGGCCCGCCGCCGCGTTCGTGCCGTCGAGGCGCAGGACGATCGGCGAGGCGATCTCCACCCGATCGAGCGCCGCGAGCACCCCGCGCGCCACGTCGTCGACGCGCGTGATCCCGCCGAAGATGTTGACGAGGATCGAGCGCACCTTCGAGTCGGTGTTGATCACCTCGAGCGCCGCGGCCATCACGTCGGCGTTCGCCCCGCCGCCGATGTCGAGGAAGTTCGCGGCCGAGCCGCCGGCCTGGTTCACGACGTCGAGCGTGCTCATCGCGAGCCCCGCGCCGTTCGCGATGATCCCGACGGTGCCGTCGAGCCCGATGTAGGTGAGCCCGCGCTCGCGCGCGAGCCGCTCGCGCGGGTCCTCGGTCTCGGTCGCGGCGTACTCGGCCCACTCCGGGTGGCGGAACGCGGCGTTGTCGTCGAGGGTCACCTTGGCGTCGAGCGCGAGCACCCGACCGTCGGTCGTGAGCACCAGCGGGTTGATCTCGGCGAGGTCGCAGTCGCCCTCGTCGTAGCAGCGGTAGAGGGCGCAGAGCAGCCGCGCGGCGCCGTCGAGCGCCGCGGCGTCGAGCCCCGCCGCTTCCACCCACGCCCGAGCAGTCGGCTCATCGAGGCCGACCAGCGGGTCGATCGAGCGGCGTGCGATCGCGGCCGGGTCGTGCTCGGCCACCTCCTCGATCTCGACGCCGCCCTTCGCCGAGAGCATCCCGAGGTACACCTTGTTCGGGCGGTCGAGCGTGAAGCTCGCGTAGTACTCCGCGGCGATCTCGCTCGCGCGCTCGACCCAGACCCGGTGGACGGTGTGGCCCTTGATC
>Ga0318565_10000147_pt1 | contig 15571 bp, 15 predicted proteins | sample GRESIP066b5f21_FD_203501 | JGI IMG/M metagenome (GOLD analysis project Ga0318565, IMG submission 203501) | Tropical soil microbial communities from Luquillo Experimental Forest, Puerto Rico - GRE.SIPMG.066b5f21 | ecosystem: Environmental > Terrestrial > Soil > Tropical forest > Bulk soil...
CGCTGCTCTTCCTGGCTGCGGTGATCCTCGTCAGTGCGATGACGGGGCCGGGTGGCCTGGTCATGTCCGTCGTCGTGGGCAGCGTGGTCACGCTCGCGAGCGTGGCGCCGTGGCTGGCCGCGGGCATGGTCCTCACGGTGATCATCACGTGGATCCGCGGCCTGCCGGGGTGCATCCGGGACCTATGCCGGGAACTGCGTTCCGGCTGACCGGGCGCTAGCTTTCGCGGTCCACCCGGGCACGGCGCAGTTCGTGTGGCAGGGCGAACTGCATCCGCTCCGGCACCGCCTCGACCTCCTCGACCTGGTCGAAGCCGCTCTCGGCGAGCCGGGCGAGCATGCCCTCCACCAGGCCCTCAGGAACCGATGCCCCGCTGGTCAGCCCGACCGTGCTCACGCCCTCCAGCCATTCGGGCCGCAGCGCCGAGGCGTCGTCCACCAGGTACGCGGCACCGGCGCCGCCGTCGCGGGCCACCTCCACCAGGCGCACCGAGTTGGAGGAGTTCGTGGAGCCGACCACCAGGACCAGGTCCGACTGGCTGGCAATGGCCTTGACCGCGGCCTGCCGGTTCTGCGTGGCGTAACAGATGTCGTCGCTGGGCGGGTCGAGCAGGAGCGGGAACTGCTGCCGCAGCGCGGCGACGGTCTGCTGGGTCTCGTCCACCGACAGCGTGGTCTGGGACAGCCAGGCGACCTTGGCCGGGTCGCGCACCTGGGCGCTCGCGCTTTGCTCCGGGCCGTCTACCAGGTGGATGTGCTCAGGCGCCTCGCCCGTGGTGCCGACAACCTCCTCGTGCCCCTCGTGCCCGATGAGCAGGATGTCGTAGCCCTGGGCGGCGAACCGCCGAGCCTCGTTGTGCACCTTGGTGACCAGCGGGCAGGTTGCGTCGATCGTGTGCAGGCCGCGCTTGCGGGCATCCTCGCGGACCTGTGGCGCCACCCCGTGCGCGGAGAACACCACCACCGCGCCCTCCGGGACCTCCTCGGCCTCTTCCACGAAGACCGCGCCCCGGGCCTCCAGAGACGCGACCACGTGGGAGTTGTGCACGATCTGCTTGCGCACGTAGACGGGGGCCCCGTACAACTCGAGTGCCACCTCGACCGTCTGCACCGCCCGGTCGACCCCCGCGCAGTAACCGCGGGGCTTGGCGAGCAGGACACGCCGGGTCTTGACAGGCATGCCTCTCATGGTAGGTGAGCGGTACCGGGCCTCTGTCCCCCGCCGTGGGGGATGCGGTTGACTGGTGCCTTTATCCGTACAAACTCCCGGACCCCTGCTGCGGTGAACGGGACGGGAAGAGACAATGAACGCACGCAACGCAGGCGGCGCACCCCCGCCAGCGGAGACGCAGATCCGCATGCCAGGAGAACCGCTATGCCAATCCCGCAGGTCAATGACCGCATCAAAGAGGCTCCCGTGGTTGTGCTCCGAGCGGTCTTCGCGGGGATCGGCCAGATCCTGCTGACCGCCGACAAGGTCCGCGCCCGGGCGACCGAACAGGTCTGGACGCCGGACCGGGCACAGGAGCGAGCCCCGGCACCGCCACGGAACGGGGCCACGTGGACCGAGCCCGCCGTCGCGGGACATTCGGCCGTCCGCGAGGCACAGGCGACCCATGGCCCGGTGACCGCAATGACCACCTCCACCGCCAAGGCCACGTCCGCCACGAAGACTTCGCGCCCTGCCAAGGCCGCCCCCGCTGCCAAGGACGCGTCCACCGCTAAGCCCACACCGGCCGCGAAGACGGCGCGAGCCGCCAAGACCACGCCGGACACGAAGGCCCCGCGCGCCGCGAAGGCGGCCAAGAGCGTGGCCGCACCACGGGCGGCAGAGGCGAAGCCGGCCCCGCAGGCGCCGCCGCTGCCCGGCTACGACGACCTCTCGATCGCCTCCCTGCGTGCCCGGCTGCGGGTACTCGACGCGCCGGCAATCGAGGCGATGCTTGCCTACGAGAAGGAGCACGCGCGCCGGGAGCCGGTGATCACCATGCTTGAGCGGCGCCTGGCGAAGATCAGCGCCGGTTAACGCGCCGCGGGGCGGCGGCATGCCATTGTGGTGTTGCCATGCCGCTGCAGACCTCCGCTGACTCACCCGTTCCGGTTCGCACCGCGCTTCGCCTGATCGGCGACTGGGTGGGCAGGCTGGGCCGGATCTGGGTCGAAGGCCAGATCGCCGAGCTGACCAAGCGCGGCAACACCGCGTTTCTGACCTTGCGAGATCCGGTGGCCGCGGTGTCGGTCCGGGTCATCTGCGCCCGCACCGTGCTGGACGCGGCGGACCCGGCACCGACTGAGGGCGCCCGCGTGGTGGTATGGGCCAAGCCCGAGTTCAACGTGGCCCGCGGGTCGTTCTCGCTGGCCGCGCTGGAGATCCGGGCCGTGGGCATCGGTGAGCTGCTGGCACGGCTGGAGCGGCTGCGGCGTGCGCTGGCCGCCGAAGGGCTGTTCGCGGCGGAGCGCAAGCGGCGGCTGCCGTTCCTGCCCGGATGCATCGGCCTGATCTGCGGGCGTGACTCAGCGGCCCAGCGGGATGTGCAGCAAAACGCGGCCCGGCGCTGGCCCGCGGTGCGGTTCCGGGTCGAGCAGGTAGCCGTCCAGGGCGCCTTCGCGGTCTCCGAGGTCACCGACGCGCTCTCGCGCCTGGACGCCGACCCCGCCGTGGACGTGATCATCATTGCCAGGGGCGGCGGGTCGATCGAGGACCTCCTGCCGTTCTCCGACGAGACGCTGCTCCGCGCCGTGGCCGCCTGCCGCACCCCGGTGGTCAGCGCGATCGGCCACGAACAAGACACCCCGCTGCTCGACCTGGTCGCCGATGTCCGGGCGTCCACGCCGACCGACGCGGCCCGCCGGGTGGTGCCGGACGTGACGGAGCAGCTTGCTCTGATCGCCCAGTTGCGCGCCCGCGCGTACCGGATCGTCGCGGGCCGGCTGGACCGGGAACGAGCCTGGCTGGACGCTATGCGATCCCGCCCGGTACTGGCCGATCCGATACGCGACATCGACCGCCGGCAGGAGCATGTGACCGCGCTCACCGAGCGGGGGCGCCGCGCCCTGGCCGCCGACCTTGACCGCGCCGCCGATGACATGGGTCATCTGCGTGCCCGGCTGCTCGCGCTGGCGCCGTCGGCGACCCTGAAGCGTGGCTATGCCATCGTCCAGCGGCCGGGCGGCGGCGTGGTCCGCAGCGCCACCGGTGTCAGCCCCGGCGAACGGCTGACCGTGCGATTCGCCGAGGACCAGCTCTCGGTCACCGCCGACGAGGACACCAAGGCCTGACCTCCAGCTTCAGGTCCGGCCGGGGCACCGCCGGCTAGGTTGGCGGGGTGACGGAGGCTGCTTCCCCGGTCCCTTACGAGACGGCGCGCGATCAGCTCGCCGACGTGGTCCGGCGGCTTGAAAGCGGGGGACTCACCCTGGAGGAGTCGCTGGAACTCTGGGAACAGGGTGAGCGGCTCGCCACCATTTGCTCAGAGTGGCTTGAAGGCGCCCGAGCCCGGCTGACCGCGGCATCGGCGGACGAGGCGGGGCCGAGCGAGCCCGCCGCGCCGTTCTGAGGTGTTCGTTTCTGACGGAAGGCGGCCATGACTGATCAGACCGACGGCATCCCAGGCGAGCCGGGGTTCACGGTAACCGAGCCCCCGAAGCCGCCCCGGCAGGCGCCGGACCGCAACCTCGCCATGGAACTGGTCAGGGTCACCGAGGCCGGCGCCATGGCCGCCGCACGGTGGGTGGGCCGGGGCGACAAGAACGGCGCCGACGGTGCCGCGGTGAACGCGATGCGCACGCTGATCAACACTGTCTCGATGAACGGTGTGGTGGTGATCGGCGAGGGCGAGAAGGACGCCGCCCCAATGCTCTACAACGGCGAGGAGGTCGGGGACGGCAGTGGCCCCGCCGTCGACGTCGCGGTGGACCCGATCGACGGCACCCGGCTGACCGCCAACGGGATGCCGAACGCGATCTCGGTGCTTGCCGTCAGCGCACGGGGCTCGATGTATGACCCGTCTGCGGTCTTCTACATGTCCAAACTGGTCACCGGGCCGGCCGCGGCAGACGTGGTGGACATCGAGGCGCCGGTCGCGCACAACATCGGCAAGGTCGCCAAGGCCAAGGCCTGCTCGCCGCAGGACGTGACCGTGGTCATCCTGGACCGCCCGCGGCACGCGGACCTGGTCTCCGAGGTCCGCGCGGCGGGAGCGCGGATCCAGCTCATCACCGACGGCGACGTGGCCGGAGCGATCATGGCGGCACGCGACGGTACCGGGATTGACCTGCTGCTTGGCATCGGCGGCACGCCCGAGGGCATCATCGCCGCCTGTGCCGTCAAGTGCCTGGGCGGGGTCATCCAGGGCCGCCTGGCACCGCGCGACGACGCGGAGCGGCAGCGGGCCCTCGACGCCGGGCACGACCTGTCCCGGGTGCTCACCACCCACGACCTGGTCGCCTCCGAGGACGCGTTCTTCGCCGCCACCGGGATCACCGACGGGGAGCTGCTCAACGGCGTCAGGTACCGGGCCGGCGGCGCGATTTCGCATTCTCTGGTGATGCGGGCCCGCTCGGGCACGACCAGGACCATCACCAGCGAGCACCAACTCTGGAAGCTGCGCGCCTACAGCTCGGTCAACTTCGACACCGCCGACTAAGCCTCCGCCCCCGGCCCGCCCACGCCGCGGGGCGGGGCGGGGTAATTGTGATGGTTGGCGCAACCACTACATTCTTTTTGTCATGGCTGCGCCAACCATCACAAACGATCCTGGTTGGCAGGCGGTAGGCGGAGACAGGCGCGTGGCTACCGGCTCGTGGAACGGGCGGCATACTTGCGGCCTGCGCAAAGCACGCGGTAAAAGCGCACCCACCGCAAGCTTGACCGCATAAGGTACGGTGCGTCTTCTTCGGTTCTCGTCGGTTGCCGGGCCTGGCATGTGCCCGGCGTCCGACCTAATTTTCGGCGGTGTCTCGTGGTAGCGGACCTGATCCGCGCGCTGCTGGCCGGAGCGGCCGGGGCCGTGCTGCCCGGGTACTTCTGGGCCGCGGTGCTGCGGCCGACCAGTGGGCTGGGTGAGCGGCTGGCCTGGTCCACCGGGATTTCGATGGCCTCGGTACCGACCGTCGCGGTGATCCTCGCCAGGGCCACGCGCGGCGGCGTCGCGCTTTGGGTCGCGCTGGCGGCGGTGCTCATCGTGTTCGGCTCTGGCCTGTTCGTCTACTGGCGCAGGGGCCCGGCCCCCGGGACGGCGGCCCCGGTGCTGCGGATGCCCGAACCAGCCCGGGATCCGCGGGTTCTCGGCCTGGTCGCGGTCGCGATCGCCCTAGGCCTGCTGATGATGCCCGCCCGCCGCCCGCCGGTCCTGGTGCTCGCGGTCATCGCGATCGCACTGATCGTCGGTGGTGCCCTGATGGCGTGGCACCGCCCCGCCGAGCCCGCGGATTCCCCGGCGGCACCGTCCCCGGGAGCGACCGGGTTCCTGCCGGCGCCACCGCCCGCGCCGGAGCCCGCGTCCCCGGCGTCCGCCGCTTCGGCGGGGCCATCGGACTCCGGTCCCGGCGTGGCCGGGCACCACGAACCTGCCCCAGCGCCGGCACCGCCAGCCTCCGCGACGGCGCGGGCAACGAATGCGGCCGAGCCGGGCCCGCGGCCGTTCGGCCTGCCGCTGCCGGTGGTGCGGGACGGTGGGCTGGCCGTCATCCTGGTGCTGACCGCGTGCCGCGTCTACTCCGGCGTGGTCCGTTTCGAGTGGCCCTACGTCAGCGGCGGGGACCAGTACTCACACGCGGTGATGGCCGAGCAGATGCTCGCGCACGGCCAGTACCCCGGCTACCTGATCTATCCGCCCGGGTTCTCCGCGCTCACCGCGGTCATCTGCAGGTTCGCGGGCCTTACTCCGCTGGCGCTGTTCCCCGTGCTGGCACCGATGCTGCTCGTGGTCACCGCGCTCGGCGCGTACGCGCTGGCCACCAGGCTGTGGGGCTGGGAGTACGGGCTCGGTGCGGCGGCGCTGTCCGGCCTGGTGCTGACCGGCGCGTTCAACGGCTTCGCCGGGGGCCGTTACCCCGACCTCATCTCCGCGTTCTTCCTCCTGGTGATGACGGTTGCGGCGCTGATCACGGTCTACGAGGCACCGACGGTGCGCTCGGCGGTGCTGGTGACCGTGGTGGGCGCCTCCGCGGTGTTCTACCACTCGGTCGCCACCCTGTATGCGGCGGTGCTTTTCGTCCTGGTGGCGCTGATCTGCCTGCCGTACCTGCTGCGCGGGCGGCACCGCCCCGAGACCAGGGCGCTGCTGCTGTCGCTGGCCGGGGTGGCGGTGCTGGCGGCCTGCTATGCGATCTACGTCTATAACCCCGGCGGGATCCTCGGCGGCAAGTCGTCCACGGGCGGCGCGGTGTCCATCGTGCTCGGCAGCCAGGCTCCCGCCTCCCAGGGAGCGCTGCTCAAGGAACTCGGGCCGCCCATCGTGTGGTTCGGGATACTCGGGGTCGCCGCGCTCGCGGTGAGCCTGCGCTGGCTGCGCCGGCCGGCCCAGGTGCTCACCGCGGCGACCGTTGTTGCCTGGTGCGTCGTGATGTACCTGGGCAGCCGGACGTCGCTGGATGGGTTCCCGCAGCGGTTCGAGCGGGACCTCGGCGCGCCCCTTGCGGTCATGGCGGCGTTCGGCATCGGGCTCATTGTCCGTTCGCTGCCGATCCGTGGTGCCGTCTCCCGGACGGCGCCGGCCCTGGCGGCCGCGGTAGCCGGCATCCTGGCCGCGGTGATGCTCCTCGCCCAGACGGGCCACGCGGTGAGGGCCAGCGACCGGTCCGCGGGCGAGCTGCTCAGCCACCGGGTCGCCGCGGCAGGCCGGTGGCTGGCGCAGCACAACACCGGGGGCACGATCATCTCGACGCCCAACATGAACCCGGGGATCACCAACCGTGCCGTCCTGGCCATGGGCGGCTACACCGGCCTGCAGTCCTACAGCGCATTCCGGATCGCTCATCCGCGATCCCTGCCGACCGCGGGCAAGACCCCGCTGCTCGATTCGCAAGAGGTGCTGCTGCACCCGCAAAGCTGCCAGTCCGCGAACATCCTGGTCCGCCAGGACGTGCGTTATGTCGTGCTGTACCGGGTCAATAGCGGCGCCGACCTGGCGGGGTTCGCCGCCGACCCGGCGCACTACCAGCAGGTCTTCGAGAACCCCACGGTGATCATCTACGCGACGCACCGGACCGGCTGCGGTTGACTGCCCCGCCGGCGTCTTCCGGTGTACATGCTGGGGTTACCCGGCCGGCTTGCTGGCGATGAGCACCGCGACGGCTAGCTCGGCAGACCGCGCCACCCGTGGGACCAGGCCGCCACGCCGCGTCGTATCGCATGCCTGGCGTTCCTGACGTTCGCTGATCTCAACCAGCAGGCTGCCGCCGGGGGCCAGCCACAACGGAGCCTGAGCGGCCACCCGGCGCAGGACATCAAGGCCGTCGCCACCACCGTCCAGCGCCACCCGTGGCTCGTGCAACCGGGCCTCGGCCGGCAGCAGTGCGACCTCGCCGGCGGGCACGTAAGGCACGTTGGCGGCCAGGATGTCCACGCGGCCGTGCAGCGCGGCGGGCAGCGGCCCGAAGAGGTCGCCGGAGTAGACGTGGCCGCCGGCCGCAGCGAGGTTGCGGCGGGCGCAGCGCACCGCGCCGGGGTCGATGTCCGTGGCGTACAACTCGGCGGGGTCCAGGGCGGCGGCGAGCGCGGCGCCCACGGCGCCGGAACCGCAGCACAGGTCGACGATGACGGGCCGCGGCGGGGCGAGCGCGATGGCCTGGCGGACCAGGAACTCGGTGCGGCGGCGGGGCACGAAGACCCCGGGATCCACGGCTATCCGCAGGCCGCAGAAGCCGGCCCAGCCGACGACCTGTTCCAGGGGCAGCCCGGATGCCCGCCGGTCCACCATGGCGGTGAGCTCCGCAGGCGTGCCGGCGGCGGAGATGAGCACCTCCGCCTCGTCCTCGGCGAACACGCAACCGGCCGACCGCAGCCTGGTGACGATGGCGGACCGGGAGACCGGGGAAGGGGTGACCGGCATGGGGGCGCCCGGCGGCCCGGTCAGCGCGGGCCCGGGCCGCGCCGGGCGAACCTGTCGCGCCAGCGCGCGCCACCTCGGCGCGGGGCATGCACGTGCACCCGGCCCGCGACCGTGAACGCCCGGACCTCGATCAGCGGCGTTCCGGCCGACCTGGGCACCTGGCGAACGGCCAGGTCGGGCTGGACCCGGCCCGGCTGCCTGGACTTGATGAGAGTGACCTGGACCCGCTCCGGCACGACCAGGTGCAACTGGCCACCTACCAGTGTCGCGTGCAGGACGGTGTGCATGCCCTGGAGCAGCGCCTCGCGCATGTCGAGGATCACCTGACCGCCCACGGCCGTCACGGTGAGCCGGTCGGGCACCACCCAGCGCCCGTCCCGCTGCACGGTGGCGAAGAACGCGGTGACCGTGCGGGAGTCGTCCAGCTGGAGCGGCTGGCCCGCGGCCGACACCAGGTCCGCGGTCAGCGTGGCCAGCTCGCCGAGGGTCCGCGCCTGGTAGGCACGCTCTACCCGGTGGGAATGCTCCTCAAGGGTGAGCCGCCCATCCGCCACCGCCGCCGCGAGCACCTCCACGACCCGTTCCCTGTCGTTGTCGGAGGCGCGCAGATCGCTGGGTTTGCGTGCGGGGCTCACCTGACGAAAATATCTGCCGCTGGCCAGCGCCGTCACCTTTCCCATGCGGGCGAGTGCTGCGTCTGGGGTGCAGGGTGCGTTTGTGGCGCAGGCGCGGGGTGTCTGGCCGCGGCGGGCGCGGGGTGCGGTTGTGGCGTGAGTGCGGGGCGCGCGTCCGGCGCTGGTGCGGGGCGCGTTTGCGGCGTGGGCACTCCCGCGGGCCCGGTGGCGGTGAAGGGCGGCACACCACCCAGTGGCATCGCGCCCAGGCCGTCCGCGTCGGCGGGCTGCCAGACCGTGATGCCGAGCAGCTCGCCGAGCATGGCGATCCGGATGCCGGGCACCGCGGCCGCGACGTCGCCGGTGTCGCAGTAGCGCAGTTGCCTGGTGCGGAAGGCGACGCTGAGGTTGATGCCGCCGTCGAGCACCTGCTTCCAGATATCCGCGGACCCGATGATGTCCCACTGGGCGCCGCCGGTCTCGCCCGGTCCGAACCCGCTCGCCGAGGTGATGGCAGCCGCCGCGAGGTCCACCCGCCAGCGGGCCGCGATGCTCCCGCCGCCCGGCGTGGTGACGGTAACCAGGAAGGTCTCCCGCGAGCAGGGCCGCCACAGCGCGGCGAACTGCCCGTCAAGCTGGGCCATTCCGGACAGCAGCCTGGCCGCCATCATCCGCAGGCCCGGCGGGGCGTCCCCATTTCCGCCTTGCGCCGCGCTCGCCGCTGGGCTGTTGCTGATCGCCGCCGGGGTCCTGTACCTGGGCCGCGGCTGGCAGTCGACGGTGACCGGGCTGATCCTGGCCGGGTCCGGTGGGTTTCTCGCGATCCTGTCCAAGGAGCAGTACCTGATCCTGGCCGCGCCCATCTGCGTGACCCTGGTCCTGGCCAGTGCGCGCGGCGGGTCCTGGCGGGGATTGCGACGGCTGCGGACCCGGGAGGTGCGCGCCGCGGCGGTGGTCGCCGGGATCCTCGCGGCGATGACCGCGGTCTACGCGACCTGGAACTACACGAGCCCCTACGGCCATCGCCTTGAACACGTCCAGGCCGTGGACATGATCTTCACGGACATCGTGACCACGCGGGCGAATGCGCCCGCGCAACTGCGCGCACTCGGGCTGCCGGTCAGCTGGGCCAGGTACGCCGGGCACTATTACTGGCATCCGCACTCGGTCCGCACCAACCCGCTCTTCACCAGATACGAGGGGCGGCTGACCGACGCCAATATCGCGCACTACCTGCTAACCCACCCGGGCAGCATCGCCAGCATCGGGCAGAAGGCCGCGACGGCGGCCCAGCTTTTGCGGGTTACCACGCTCGGCGATTACCCGCCGGCGAGCGGGCACGCGGCGGGCTCGGTGGAGTCCCGAGTCGTGGTGATCACCTGGCTGGCCCAGCGGCTGCCGGCACGGCTGGGCCTGTTCCTGCTGCTCCCGCTGTGGGCGGCGATGGTGGCGATCGGGGCCATCACGCTGCGGCTGCGCCGCGGTGGCTCGTGGCACCGGGATGCGGCGGTGCTCGTGCTTTGCATGACCGGCAGCGCGATGGCCGCGTTCATACCGCCCGCCTATTTCGCCGGGATCTCGACCACCAGGCACATGGTCGGCTCCAATCTGGCGACGCTGCTCGCGCTGATCCTCAGCCTCGCGCTCGCCGTCTCGATGGGCTGCCGGGCGGTGACCCGCGCCCTGGCCCGCCCCGGCGCCCCGGCGGCGGGACCTGGGGATCCGGCCCCTGTTCCCATCGGCCCGGCTCCGGCTGGCTAGGCGGCGGCCGTCCCTGCCCAGCCCGGCGGACCTGGATTAACGTTGGGTGTGCCCCGCTTTCTCTGTTAGTTTGCTAATAGCAATTAATGCTGAGCGAGGAGATCCACAGCAGGTGAGTGAGTCGGCGAACGGCCAAGCGAAAGTACCCGGGCAGGGCGGGCAAAACGGCTCCGCTCCCGGCGGAGCGCCATCCCGCGGTGACACGGCCGGTGCCGGGGCCGGTGCCAGCCCGAACGGCGCCACCGGGCCCCGGGGTACCTCCGCGATGCTGCGCGGGACCCACTACAAGTGGCTGGCGCTGTCCAACACGACGCTCGGCATGCTCGCCGCCACGGTCAACGCGTCGATCGTGATCATCTCGCTGCCCGCGATCTTCCGCGGGATCAAGCTCAACCCGCTGACCCCGGGCAACGTCAGCTACCTGCTGTGGATGCTGATGGGTTACCTGGTCGTCTCGGCCGTGCTGGTGGTGACGCTGGGCAGGCTCGGCGACATCTACGGCCGGGTCAAGATGTACAACGCCGGGTTCACGATCTTCGCCCTGGGCGCGCTGGCGCTGCCGTTCGACCCGCTGACCGGGCCGTCCGGTGCCCTGTGGCTGATCGGCTTCCGGGTAATCCAGGCGGTCGGCGGGGCAATGCTGATGGCCAACGCCCCGGCGATCCTGACCGACGCGTTCCCCTCCAACCAGCGCGGCACCGCCATGGGCATCAACCAGGTGGCCGGCATCTCCGGCATGTTCATCGGACTGATTCTGGGCGGCGTGCTGGCCGCGATCGACTGGCGGCTGGTGTTCATCGTGTCCGTGCCGATCGGCATCGGCGGCGCCATCTGGTCGTACTTCAGCCTGCACGAGGTGGGGATCAGGACACCGGCCAAGATCGACTGGCTCGGCAACGTCACGTTCGCGATCGGCCTGATCGCGCTGCTGGTGGGCATCACCTACGGCCTGCTGCCCTACGGCGGGCACTCGATGGGCTGGACCAGCCCACTGGTGCTCGGCGGCATGTTCGGTGGCGTCGCCATGCTGGTCGTGTTCTGCTTCGTCGAACTGCACGTCGCCGCGCCCATGTTCGACCTGCACCTGATGAGGATCCGGGCCTTCGCGGCCGGGATTAGCGCCACCCTGCTCGCCTCGATCGCCCGCGGCGGGCTGCAGTTCATGCTGATCATCTGGCTGCAGGGCATCTGGCTGCCGCTGCACGGCTACGACTTCAAAGACACCCCGCTGTGGGCAGGCATCTTCCTGCTCCCGCTGACCGGCGGCTTCGTCGTGTCCGGGCCGGTGTCCGGCTGGCTGTCGGACAAGCACGGGGCCCGCTGGTTCGCCTCCGGCGGCCTGCTGGTCTCGGCGGTGGCATTCGCCGGGCTATTGCTGATTCCCACCGACTTCAGTTATCCGGAGTTCGCCGTCCTGATCTTCGTGGCAGGCGCGGGCATGGGCCTGTTCTCGGCGCCGAACGCGGCCGGGATCATGAACAGCGTCCCGGCCAAGCAGCGTGGCGCCGCGTCCGGCATGCTCGCCACGTTCCAGAACTCCGGCTTCGTGCTCTCGATCGGTGTGTTCTTCACGCTGATGATCGCCGGCCTGGCCGCCACCCTGCCGACCACGCTGACCCACGGGCTCGCCGCGCAGGGCGTACCGCACGCCATCGCGATCAAGATCGGCTCCCTGCCCCCGGTCGGCAGCCTGTTCGCCGCCTTCCTCGGCTATAACCCGGTCGCGCAACTGCTCGGCCCAACGGGCATCCTGGCCCATATGCCCGCCAGCCACGTCGCGGTGCTCACCGGCAAGGTGTTCTTCCCGCAGCTCATCTCCGGCCCGTTCCACCACGGCCTGAACATCGTGTTCGTCATGGCGATCTGCCTGCTCGTCATCGCCTCCGGGGTGTCCCTGCTGCGCGGCGGCCGGTACGTGTACGAAGAGCACGAGGTCGCTGGGGAGCCGGAGAGTGCCGGGAAGGCCGCCCTGGAGCGCACCGGGCGCGCCTGACCCCCGCCGGCGAGTGCGGGTGGCCCCGGCCATCCTGCCCCGGAGCCACGGTCACACCTGCCTTGGCTCCAGCAGGAAGTAGATGTCGGTCCGCGTCTGCGCCGGGTCCTCGGCCGGATCGCCGTAGACCTCCCAGTTCACCCCTGCGGGCCGCCGCCCTTTGCTGGCGCACCACTGGTCCAGGGCCTGGTAGACCGGGGCCATCTGCGTGTAGTCGTCGCCGTAGTAGGTGGCGGTGGCCACCTCGCCCGGCGGCGTCTGCACGATCCGCATCTCGCCGCGCTCTGGGAAATCGCCGAGCACCTCGACGCCGATCTCGACGATCAGCATCCCCGGCTCGCCCTCACGGTAGACAAAGACGTTGTGCCCGAAACGCACGCCCCGCTCGCGTATGGCCGGCCAGATGATGCCGAGCGACCGGCCGATGGTCTGCCGCAGGTCCTGCGGAGTTATCACGCTCCGTATCGCCGCGAGCCGGCGTGGCGCGGCCTGCTCGGTGCGCACCTCGATGGCCACGACCGGACCTTATCACCGGGTACCGTTGCCTTCTGGTGAGCAAATGTGACTGCTCGTCATCAGGCTGCCTCGTCTTCCGGCGAGACGCTCCCACCGGCGGCAGCGGTGCTGTCTCCGGGGCGGGTCCGGGTTTCATGGCCACCTGCCGCGCCCGAAGGCGCGGTCTTACGGTCGGCTCCACCCGTGTCGAACCCGGCACTCGGGTCCATTGTTGCTGCTAGTGCGAGCCGGGCGAGGTTGGCCGCGGCGTTGGTGTCGCGGTCGATCGCCAGCCCGCAGGCAGTGCACGCGTAGGTCCGTTCCGAGAGGGCCAGCTTGGCTTTCACCGAGCCGCAGCCAGAACAGGTCTTGCTGGATGGGTGCCACCGGTCGGCCTTGACCACAGTGCTGCCGTACCAGGGGGTCTTGTAGCCGAGCATGCGGAGCAGGTGGCCGAGCCCGGCGTCGGCGATGGCACGGTTCAGGCCATGCTTGCGGGCGCCGCCTGCGGACATCATGTTCTTCACCGCAAGGGTCTCGACCCCGATCACCGGGTGGGCCTGAGCCAGGCGGGTGGTGAGCTTGTGCAGCCGGTCGGCGCGCAGGTTCGCCACCCGGGCGTGGACCTTGCTGATCTCGCCTTGGGTGCGCGCCCAGCCTGCCGAGGGTTCCCGCCGGGTCCGGGCGTGCTCGTTCCAGGGGCCGTGCTGGCGAGCTGCCTTGCGTTGCAATGCCCGCAGCCTGCGCTGGGCCTGCTTCAACTCTCTTGGCGCGGGTAGCCGCTCCAGTTCGGCACAGGCCGGAGTGGCCACGACGATCAGGTCCTTGACGCCCACGTCGATGCCGACCACCGGGGCACCGGCCCTGACATGGGCCGGCCTCCGGCCGGTCTCCCGCTGCACGAGGCAGGTGAAGGAGACCAGCCAGCGGCCCTGTTCGATGCGGACAGTGGCGCGAGTGATCCGCGCGGTGTCGTTCTCGACGCGGCGCGCCAGCTTTCGGGTGGACTCGTGCGTCTTGATCCTGCCCAGCCTGGGGAGGGTGACGTGCTTGCGGTCGGGCTCAACGCGGATCGCTCCGGTGGTGAAGGTGAACTTCTTCGCCGAGCGGCGTTTCGATTTGAACCCCGGAAAGCCCATGCGCGGGCCTTTGCGCTCGCCCTTGCGGGACTGCTCCCAGTTGCGGAGTGCATCAGCAAGGGCCTGGCATCCCGACGTGTACGCCTCCTTCGAGTTCTCCGGCCACCACGGCGTCCCGTCCTCCCGGACCGCGAGGATGTGTTTGCGGTGGTTCCATTCCCGGCGCAGCGCCATCATCGACCAGCCCAGCACCGGGGTGAGTTCGTCACCGGCCCGGCCGTAAGTCCTCTCCGCCGCGCGCTGGTCCAGGTTCGCCTTTACAGCCGCGAGCATGGTGTTGAACGCGAACAGGCGGGCACCCGCGTGCGAGCACAGGGCGGCTTCTTGGGCCGGGGTAGGGTCCAGCGCGAACCGGTACGCCTGCACCGTCCAGCCTTCGGGAATCTCAAAGCGGCCCATTACGCCGCCGGCTCGCCCGCGGGTTTCTTCACGGCGGTAACCGCGTGCATGGCCCGGTTGCGCGCTCCGCGTCGGCCGTACAGACGCGCGCACATGCTGGTCAGCACCTCGATCATGTCCCGCACCAGGTCATCGGTGCCCTCGCCATTGTTAGCGACCACGATCCGCCGCCCCTGTGCCGCCAGCGCCGCGCAGATGCTCCACGCCGAAGCGAGCAGCCGGTCCCGGGTGCTCCACGACGATCACGCTCGCAGACGGATCCGACGAACCCGCCGCAGCTTCGGCCGGTTCCCGTTCAACCCGGACCCGACCTTGCATACCACCGCGGTCACCGTCAGGCCCTGCGCGATTGCCCACGCGGTCAGCCGCACCACCTGCCGGTCCAGATCCGAGCGCTGGTCGTGGCTGGACACCCGCGTATACAGCACCGCGCCGCCCGCCTTATCGCAGGGCACGGTGTCCACCCAGATCGTCCCCGACGGCAATCGCCGGGCAGGTACCGGCATCCGGTCCTGGCGGAACCAGCGATACGCCGTCTGCGTATGCACCCGGTTCACCCACGCCCATTCAGCCAGCTTCACCCGCTCATACAAACACACGTTCGATTACGGATGCTCACGACACGCCGAGCAGCTTCGTACCCCTGCCCCCGCTACCTGCGCGGCCAATGCTGCTATCGGGCCACGTCGTCGTCTGGCTCGTCGGAGACACCAGCAGGCCCCGCGGTTCAGGGCCGGGTAGCAGGGACAGGGCGCGTTCGGCTCGCCGCCCTCGGCGGCGGCAGCAGCCCGGTGAAGCACCGCATGCTCTTCGTGCATGCGCACGTCGCCGATCCCTGAGGCTGCTGCCCTGTCGTGCACACCGGCGATACGCTCGTGCGCCCGGCCCGCATTGCCGGACGCCTCCGCACTTGCGACCAGCAATTGTGCGGCGGTAGCGGCCGCCTCGGCAGCATGGCGCTGGGGCTGCTTCCAGCCGGTCGCTGGGTGCGGCGGACCGGCTGTTGGCGGCGTTCCAGTCTCTTTCCCTCAGCTCCTTAAGCCGCGCGCGGAGGGCCTTCAGCCGAGCGTCGATCTCCCGCCGGCGGCCTGGCAGGGACCCGGGCTCGCTGCCCACG
>Ga0318565_10000171_pt1 | contig 14925 bp, 18 predicted proteins | sample GRESIP066b5f21_FD_203501 | JGI IMG/M metagenome (GOLD analysis project Ga0318565, IMG submission 203501) | Tropical soil microbial communities from Luquillo Experimental Forest, Puerto Rico - GRE.SIPMG.066b5f21 | ecosystem: Environmental > Terrestrial > Soil > Tropical forest > Bulk soil...
GAGTTGAACGTCGGACTCTCCGTGGGGGTACTCCCTGAATTCCAGGCGCGCGCCGTCGAAGGTCTGCGGGCCGACGGAGATGGCGCCCGAGGGTACTGTGACGCGGGTTGCGATCTTGTCCCCGTAGCTCGGCTGGAGCTTGCCGAGCATGATCTCGCCGGCGGCACGGACGAGTTCCGTCACGCCGGGCAAGGCGTGCACCTCAGCCTGCGGGAAGCGTGCGGTCAGCACCTCGAGGCCGGACCAGTGATCGGGGTGTGGGTGCGAGAGAATGATCCGGTCCACCGGCTTGTTGAGGCGGCTCGCGTAAGCGGCCGCCTCATCGGCGTAGGCACGCACCAGCTGTCCGTCGAAGATGATGAGCTTCGTTGGCCCTTCGAGGATGTGTGTGTTGACGAGCCATCCCTCAGGCGGGCTCGTATAGGTGTGGATCGTGACCTTGCCGCCGCGGGTGATAGTGATCGTGCCGTTCATGAGATCGTGACCTCCTCGATGTCGGTCGTGATTGTGGCGACGCCGACCGGGCCCGGCTATCGGTGTGACATTGCTGGCCGCAATTTGCCGGCGTCGCGGGGCAGGGGTCATGGCATTTGCCGTGCCGGCCAGGTGAGACCGTCTGGGCAGCCGAGCCGTAGTCGTTGGCCGTGTGGAGTGCCAGTGAGCCCGGAGGTGAGCTGAGGTGGCCGGCTGGCCTGCTGCCACCAGGTGAGGATGGATTCGATGTCGTCCCAGAGCAGGCGGGGCCTGTGCTGGCAGACCTGGTAGTCCGACTGGTTTGGGTCGGAGTCGACGCATGCCCAGGATCCATCGGGTGGGCCATGGAACCAGGTCGAGATTCTCCCGGTGCCATCATCGGCGGGGATGTCGTTGGCCAGTACCTTGGGCAGCACGGTTCCACCACTGTCCAGGCCCTGAGGGTGGCATGGTGCCGGCGTCGTGAGCAGCGGGAGCGCCGCTGGGTCTGGCCGGCGTGGGCGCCGACTGCCTGGAGCAGCCGCCTGAAGTCAGGGTGGCGCTGGGCGCGCAGGCTGATGAACCCGTGCATGAGGACTAGCGCCGGTTCATCGCCGGGGCAGTCGGTGACGTGCAGCCCTCCATCGGTAGCCGGGACCTGGCGGATGATGGCGCTGCGGCTGGCGTCGACCATGGCGGCCTGCTCCTATGATCGCGGGACAGTTTCACAATGTGACTCCCTGCTTTCGAGCGCGCACCGGTCACCGCATCAGGTGACCGCCTGGATCAGGCCGGCGATCTCGTTGGGCTTTTCGAGGCTGGCAAAGTGGCCGGTGGCGTTGAGCGTCATGAGGTGGGCGCCGGGGATTGCGCGGGCGTTGGCGTCCCGCTCAGCGGGGTGTGACCAGTCCTTGTCACCGTAGACAAGCGTGACCGGGACGTTTACCTGGCGGTATTGCGCGCGGGCCGACAGCCAGCCGCGCCACTGCAGGCATAGCGAGCGGAACGCGCGCGCGTGCCCCGGTAGCCGGCCGCATCGGGCGATCTCGTCGACCAGGGCGGGCGGCAGCTTGTGCCGGTCATGAAGCCCGCCTGCCATGACGAGCCGGAGCAGCCTTTTCGTGCCCGCGCGGGCGACGATCGGGCCAAGAACCGGCCACAGGATCGTGGTGAACACGACGTTGTTGAGCGGTGAGCTCCGGCGCGCGCCGCCCCAGCGGCCATAGTCGTAGGGGTTGACCGCCAGGACATGGGCGATGCGAGGATTGCCCCGCGCGGCAAGGATCAGGCCGATGGAGGCGCCGATCGACTCGCCGACGAACACCGTGTTGTGCAGCTGGAGTTGCTCAAGCAGGGCTTCGACAGCGTCGCTGAAGTAGCCGGCTGTGTAATCGACCGGCGGGGCGGCCGATGCGCCGTGCCCGGGCAGGTCGATCGCGATCACCTCGGCTTGCGTGGTGTCCAGCCGCTCGATGACTTGGAGAAACATGTCAAGCTGCGTGCGCAGCGTGTGAACGAACACGACCGGTGTCCCCGAGCCGACGCGCAGGTAGCGGACGTCGCAGCCGTTGATGGTGGCCCGGTGGATCTTTGATGGCAGGTGCCGACTCGCAGGCTTCGTCATGGCTGCTTAGAGCGGCTAGCTGGCCAATCTGTTACAGCCCTGGCCGGGACGCCGCCGCCCGGGCCTGCGTGTAACGCAGGCGGGTCTGAGCGCACTAGGTGGTATGGCGGCTGTGCAGCGGGAGCGGTGCGCGAGCTGTGGTGACGATCACGTTCGTGTCCGCTGCGACAGCGAGCTGGGCGCGCGGGCTCGGCGCGGCGGCCGGCGCCCGCCGGCCAATGGCACCGGGCCCATGTCGGCGCTCGCCCCGGTGAGCAGGCCGTGCGCACGCGCCGCGATAAGCCAGATCGCAGCACCCTCGCGCCGGGCGTGAGCGGTACCCACGGTTATGGGCACCGATCGGCTGGAGGCGCTCAGCGACAGGGTCCTGGCAGTTGCCATCACGCTGCTTGTGCTGGGCCTTCAGGTGCCGGTGCCGGGCCGTGGCTCGCTCGCGTCCCAGCTCGCCCGCGCGTGGCCGTCGTTCGCTGCCCATCTGGTCAGCTTCTTGGTGATCGGGATCATCTGGGTCAACCACCACGCCCTGCTGCACAACATCGCGCACATCGACCGGACGGCAATGTTCGTCAAACTTGCTGTTGCTGATGTTCGTGACGGCGATCCCGTTCTCGACCGAGACCCTTCACCACGGCGGGCGGGACAGCCACCTGGCAGCAGCGATCTACGGGCTGCCGGTGCTCGGCGTGCGCTCAGTTTCACTGCGCTGTGCGCGTGGGCGGCCCGTCGCGGGGTGCTTCACGTCGCCATGGCGGGCCGCCGGGCGGCTACTTCCGTGCGCCGTTTCGCTGCCAGGCCGGTCGCGATCCTGGCCGCGATCGGTGCGGCGTTCTTGAGCGCGATCGCCGCGTTGGCGGCACACGCAGCGATCGCCGACTACTACTGCGTCGGGCGCTCGCCTGCCGGTGCCGATCTGTGAGCGGCCCCTCCTCGGCCGGCCCCGCGTGCGCGACTCGCCCGGCGAGGCGGGACCTGAAGCCCCACGTGCCTCACGCCGCCGATGCTAACCTTCGCCGTACTCCTGGCGCCTGCGCTATGCCATGGAGCCTCGGCCCGGCACACGGCCGGATCCCCGTAGCCTGCCGCGATTCAGGACTGTCCAGGTGGCTTGGAATCCATGAACGTGCGTGCCAGCTCGTCAAGGTTGTCAGGCTCGGCAGCTTCCCTGGGCAGCGACCGGAGCGCGCCGATCGTCAGGCGGAATTGCTGGAGGTAGGCACGACAACCGGGGCATCGCTCGCTGTGACACTCGAAACGGATTCGGTCCCGTTCCGGCAACACACCGTCTTCGTGCGCCGTCACGAGCTCGGCGAACTCTTTGCACGTGATCTGCAGCGGCGGCGGCGTCATCGCCCACCGCTCCCCAGATACTTTTCAAGGACCTGCCTGACCCGCGAACGCGCGCGGTGCAGCAGCACCCGTTGATTTCCGTCGCTGATCCCCAGCGCTTCGCACACCTCGTCGGGAGCCCAGCCCTCGAGATCACGCAGGGTGATCACCACCCGCTGGCTGTCTGGCAACTGCTGGACCGCCGCTGCGATCACCGAGCGAGCCTCGGCCGCGAGCAGCGCGTCTTCAGGCCACTCGCGCGGATCGGACACCCAGAAATACGGGCGCGGCCCATGGTCGCGCGAAAAGAAACGCGACGGCTCGACGCTCGGTTCCGCAGCCACCGCATCGGCCGAGGCGAGCGCCGAGAACGGGATCTGCCGGCCGTCGCGCTCAAGCCGTGCCGACGCATGATGGGTGAGGATCCGGAACATCCACGTCCGCAAGCTTGACCGCCCCTGGAAGGAGTCAATCCCTTTGATCACTGACAGCCACGTCTCCTGGACCACGTCCTCACCAGCCGCCACGTCGTTGAGCTGCGCGTAAGCGACACGCAGCATCAGGGAGTGGTAGCGCTTCACGAGCGCGGCGAACGCCGCCTCCTCGCGACGCCGCAGCGCCGCCACCAGCAGCGGTTCGTTGCCGTCAAACGTGCCCACCGCCGGTCTCACGACTTCCGCCTGGTCCCGAGCCATACCCGTAAGACGCCTCCCGCCACCGCGAACCTGTGCCAGGCCGGCCGCCGCGAACTGCTCCCTGCTCCCAGGTACGACGCCCTGTTACCCCAGCCTACGTCTCGCTAACTGAGTACGGTGCGGCCCGCCGAATGGTTCAGTCACTTCCGGGCCGGTCCGGCACCACAGCACCCCGGACCGGCCGACCGGGAGGGCCCGGCGACGCTCGTGGACGGTGAGGAAGAAATGAGCCCGCTAGAGCGTTCGCCGCCGTCACTCGACCGCCCGAGCGGTGCACGGGCCAGCACGATGGCGACCTGCACCACCTCAACCCAAGACCGCGGGCCGGTCAAACGGGCTCCACAGCCGCGCAGATCACCCATTATGTGCCTGGATTATGTGCCTGGCTGGGGGCTCCGGTTGCAGGCTGGTCGCCCTCTCTCTAGCGGGGTCGTGTTGTCCGGTCCGCTGAGAGGGCAGGGGAGGCTGGGCGGCGGCCGTTCGTTCGGTGAGAATGTCAGTTGCCGGGACGGGCAGGCTGCCACGGCCTGAGCCGGTGCGGGATCCGCTCCCAGCCAGCGTCGATGTGGGGGCCGCGCCGGTGTCGTACGGGTGAGGGACCAGTGCCAGCTGAGAGGAGTCAGGCGATGCAGTTCATGCTTGTGCTCTACGAGGACCCGGAGCTGATAGCGACCGAGGAGCAACGCCAGGAGGCCGTGCAGCGCGTCGGCGAGTACGCGATGAGCCTGGTCGGTGACGGCACGCTCAAGGGTGGTTCGCCGCTGCACCCGGTGACCGAGGCGAAGCAGATCCGCACCCGCAACGGCCAGCAGCGGATCCTCGACGGGCCGTTCGCGGAGGCGAAGGAGGTCATGGCCGGGTACTTCATTGTCGAGGCGCCTAGCGTCGAGGCGGCCACCGCGATCGCCGCGCGCTGCCCGAACGCCGAGTTCGGTTCGGTCGAGGTCCGCCAGATCGTGCCCATGGGATGACGCGGTTTTTGCTGGCCGGCACCCGGCCGCCGCAGCATGACCTGACTGGCTCGCCCGGCGAGCTGGCGCTGGCCGCCGCCGCGCATCGTCTCGTTGCCGCCGCCGCGTGGTACGGCTGGCTGCGGCGCTGGGGGCTGCTGCTGTCGTTCGGCCTGGCGCGTGATCCGGTGGCCGAGGTGCGGGCCTGCCTGGTAGTCCTGGCCAGTGACGACCAGGCGGCCGAGCGGCTGGCGGGCGGGTGGGGGATGGTCAGCGGCTACCGGGTAGCCGTGCTGACGCTGACGGGTGAGGGCACGCGGTGAGCGAGCCGACCGAGGCGGCTCTGACGGTGGCGTTCCGCGAGGAGTGGCCACGTCTCATCGCGGCGGCGCTGCGGATCACCGGAGACCTGCAGGCGGCCGAGGACGTGGCGCAGGAGGCGCTGATGGCCGCGCTCGACCAGTGGCCGTTGCAGGGCATACCCGGCCGTCCCGGGGCCTGGCTGATGACCGTCTGCCGCAACCGCGCCCGCAACCTCGTCCGCGACGCCGACCGGGCGCAGCAGCGGATCGCATCGCTGCGCCCGCTGCTGGACGGCATGCCGCGGTCCGGACACCAGGCGCCCGGCAGCGAGGCACCTGAGATCGCCGATGACCGGCTGCGGCTGATCGCGATGTGCTGCCATCCGCTGCTGACCGCCGACGCGCAGGTGGCGCTGACGCTGCGGATGGTGGCCGGGCTGACCACGCAGGAGATCGCCCGCGGCTTCACGGCCCCGGCAGCCACGATCGCCCAGCGCATCGTGCGCGCCAAGCGGACGCTGCGGGAGCACCGGGTCGCGTTCGCGGCCGACGATCCGGACATCCGCGCCCGGCTGGCCTCGGTCCTGGACGTCATCTACCTGATCTTCAACGAGGGCTACCTGCCTGCCGAGAGCGACACCCTCACCCGCGGCGACCTGGCGTTTGAGGCCCGCCGTCTGGCCTGCCTGCTAACCAGCCTGATGCCCGCAGAACCGGACCCGTGGGCGCTGCGCTCGTTGCTGTCGTTCCAGCTCAGCCGGTGGGCGACCCGAACCGGGCCGGACGGTGCGCTGCTCACCCTGGACGCCCAGGACCGCGGACGATGGGACCGTGAGCTCATTCTTGATGGGATTGCCGCCCTCGACCGCGCCCGCGGTGGACCGCGCAGCCCGCTGCTGCTGCAAGCCGAGCTCGCCGCCTGCCATGCCACCGCGCCGTCGTTCGCCGCCACCGATTGGGCCGCGATCGTGGCGCTCTACGACGAGCTCCTTACCGTGCAAAACACGCCGGTGGTGGCGCTCAACCAGGCCGTGGCCGTGGCGATGGCGGCCGGGCCCGCCGCCGCGCTGCCCGCCCTGGACGGGCTGGCCAGCGATCCCGTGCTGGCAGGCTCACACCGGGTGTGGGCCGTGCGGGCCGACGTGAACAGGCGCGCTGGCCGGATGGCGGCCGCGATCGCCGATTACGATCGGGCCCTGGAACTGGCCAGCAACCAGGCCGAACGCCGCTACCTGACCCAAGCCCGCCGACAGGCCGAGGAGGCCGCGATGCCCATGCCCACCTTCCGCAAGTCACCGCCAGAGCTGGTGGCCCGCTTCGACGAGCTGGCGCGGCTGGCCGGTGACGCCGACCGCAAGCAGATGTTCGGCTACCCGGTCTACGTGCTGCGCGGACACATGTTCATGGGACTCCACGAGGACTCGCTTATCCTGCGCCTTGCCGACGCCGATCGGGCGGAATTTCTCGACCGCTACGGCAGCGGCCTGTTCGAGCCGATGCCGGGCCGGGCGATGAAGGATTACGTTGTCGTACCGCCGACCCTGGCCTACGACGACACCGCCATCGTCGAGTGGGTGCACAAGTCACGCGCCTTTGCCGAGCAGCTTCCCGCCAAGAAACCCAGACAGAAGAAAGGCTGAACCACCGATGCCGCATGCCGAGCACACCGTCACCGTCAGCAGGCCGCAGCAGGACGTCTTCGACTACCTCGCCGACGGGATGCACAACCGCGAGTGGCGCGCTGGGGTGCTGGAGATCAGACGGACATCCGGCGACGATGGCAAGGGAGCCACCTACCGGCAGATCCTGGCCGGCCCTGGCGGCCGGCGCATCGACGGCGACTACCAGATCACCGTATTCGACCCGCCCCGGCGGCTGGAATTCCAGGTCACCGCAGGTCCGGCGCGCCCCGCCGGCGTCTTCGAACTGAGCGAGGACGCAGCGGGATCCACCCGCGTCCGGTTCAGCCTCGACCTCGACCCTGCAGGGCCCATGAAGCTCATGACGCAGGTGATCGCCAGGCAGATGCGGCGCGAGGTCGCCCAGCTCGACAACCTCAAGGCCATCCTCGAGCGCCCCGAGCGCTGACCGCGCATGACCGGCAGCCGCGTTCGGAGACGCTCGACTGGCTCAAGCCGGAGTAGCTCACCAGCCCCGTGACCCGCAGCCCCGCCGGGTTCCTGGCCGAAGAGCTGGTTGCCCTCGCCGATCACCCGGCAGACCGCGGGCCGCGACCACCTCGGGCTTGCCCGTCGCCTGCGTCCGTGCCCGCGGCCCGGGCGGCCGGCGCCAGGGCGCCGGCGCCCCACAGTGTGCTGGCGGGCTCGCCGCCGGTCAGGTAGAGGGTCCGCGGCTCGGTTTCGGGTAGCGGCCATGACTCGCCGGCCAGCCAGGTGCACGCGCCCATCAGGAAGACCTGGACCTTGGGCATCGGCTGCCACGCGGCGCTGTCATAGCACAGGAACCGGTCGAACCACGAGATGATGATCTCGTCGTAGGGGAAACGGGTGTCGCCCATCGGCCGCTGCCCCAGCCGCGCGTCAGGGCTGGTGGCCAGTATCTTGCAGTGCTTTGTCGGCGCCATGATGAGGTACTGGTCGGGGTGATGCTGCTGGAACTCGAACAGCTTGACGGTGTCGTATGCGCCGATGTCCATCCATTGATGTTGATGGATGGCATCGCTCCGGTGTAGCTGGCGTCGATGAGGTCGACGTCCCGCCAGGCGGGGCTGGCCGGACCATCGGCCATGAACGTCTCAAAGCCCGTCAGCGGCGAACCCATGCGCCGCAGCACTTCACCGCTCGGCGCCTCCCGGGTGGCCTTATCGAGGGCCGCGGCGTACTGCGGGTCCTGGAAGTCGGGCACGCTGACCGACCACGGTTGCCAGCCGGACTCCGTCACGCATAGGCGGCATGATGTAGTCGCAGCGGTATCGCACCGTGTCCGCACCGAGCGCGCGCACCGGGGGTTCCAGCGCTGTCGGTGGCAGGAATTCCTCTCGCCTGACGTCGGCTGCAGTCATGATCGTTCGGCCTCCGATGGCAGTTAACGACATGGTGCCCGACAGGCGCTTACGGGCCACCGGTGATAGCCGCGGCACGCCAGCTCGCGGACAGCAGGCGGCCACGCACGTCGGCGTCGAGCGCCGCGGCGAGGCGGCGGAGCAGGGCGATGGTGGGCTCGGTGCCGCCCTCTTCGATGCACTCGATCACGTCACCGGTTATGTCGGCGCGCTGGGCGAGTTCAGTGACGGTGAGGCCGAGGGCGGAGCGGATGTCGTACAGGGCCTGGCCGGAGGCCAGGGCCTCACGGATGCCGGCCAGTGCCGCCCGGTGTGATACTGGTCATGTGAGAGGCTGGCTGGGGCATCGCGGTGATGACGGCCCGGCCCGGCTGGACGATGAGCTGGCGGGGCTGGGGAGGCCGCTGGCGGTTGCCGACCGGTCCTGCTGCTGCGCAGCCGGGCCCGCGGTCACGGTCATCATGCCCCCGGCCCCGGGCCGCTTGCATCCGGTTGACCTGCTGCTGTGCGGCCACCACTACCAGGCAGGCCGCGCCGCGCTGCGCGCGGCCGGCGCTACCGTCTACGACGAAGCCGGCGTGCCGGTCATGACCGGCGGCAGCGAGCAGCCCCCTGCCCGCCGCGAACCCGCCGCGGCGGCCGGCGGCTGATCCCGCCCGGCTACGCCCGGATCCGCTCGCGCCCGGCGGAACGTACGTCCCGGGCACCATTCCCCCGCCCGCTGTCATCATCGGACCGCAGCACCGTGAGCATGCGGCTGCCGGGCTTCGGCCCGGCTCCGCGGGCATGCCGTAAGGAGGCCGGCTGCGCAGGCCGGAGTGGCCGGCGCCTGTACCGACGGGCTCACCCACGCTGGCCCGCGATGGCAAGCGCCGCGATGAGGTGCCCAGCCCCGCGGGATCGCTGCCCTGGTGGTTCCCCTGCCTGGTTCCGGAGACGGCGGCTAGGCGCGGGCGCGAACAGGCCGATCCGGTGGCTCAGCCCCTCCGGCGCCGCGCCGGAGGTGGCCGGTCGCGGCCGGGACCGGGTCCGGAAGGGTGCCGACGGATGCGGCCGGGACATGGTCTGAACGCGAGGCTGTTCAGCGGGTTCACGAACGCCCGGCCGGCGGGCCCGTGCGATCCACCGCCTGACGCGCGGGATTCAAGAGCCCGGGTGAGCGGCCCGGTCACCTGGCCGGCGCCGCAACCCGGCCCAATCACTCGCGGGGGATCGCCCGCCGCGGCCAGGCCGATGCCGAGTAGGGACGGCTGCCACTGCATGTCGCGGCGGGGCAACGGCCACGCCGCCAGCGTCCGCCGGCTGCTCGCCCGCGGCGCCGACCCCAACCTCCGTGACCCGGTCCACCACCGCACCCCGCTGGAGGACTGCCAGTCCGGGAACAGCGACAGGACAGCCCGGGCCACGCGGAGGTCGAGGCCCTCCTCAGGCCCCTCACGCGGCAGCAGGACACTGGCGCGCAGCTACCCGGTTCGTAACTGGTCAGGTGTCCTGTCCTCTTGGGCTGACGCCTAGGTGGTGAGATCGGCGGGGCGGGGAGCCCTCGTCCGGAAGACGATCGGTGAGCGCATCTTGAACCTGGGCGATGCGGCCGGTCAGTTGCAGTGCCCATTTGAGTTCGGCCCCGGTCGCGGCGAGATGGCGGCGGGCTGCGTCCTGGTCGTCGAGGAGGGCCACCCAGACCGCGATGGACCACAGCGGCTGCCGTGCGATGGCCAGCGGGGTGGCGGCCCGTTCGTGTGGGGACAGCCGGGTGCCGAGTCCGGTTTCGTAGGCAGCGACTAGGCCGGTGAGCTGCTCTGGGTCGCGGGTGATGTCGGTGATGTCGACGCTGGTGTAATACAAGGTGAGCGCGAGATCGTCTGTTCGCGGGCGTCCCCCGAGGAAGTCAAAGTCGGTGACCAGGGCGACCCGCCGGTGGCGGAACCGGACGTTGTTGTCCCAGAAGTCGCCGTGTACCAGCTGGCGGCGCGCCGGGACGGCCAGTTCCTGCTCCTGTGCGGCCAGCGTGCCGGCGAGCTGATCGGCGAGGTCGGCCAGCCGCGCTTCAGCAGGAGTCGGCCGCCAGGCGCGGATGCGCCCGGTCCCGGCGGCGACGGCCTGCACCAGGCCGGTGGCGGCGACGTAGTTGACGAAGCGGGGGGCCGCGGCGGCCGGACCCGAAGGGAACGCCTGCAGGAGCGCGTGGATGCGCCCGAGCATGGCCAGGCCGGTTCGCACCCGCGCCAAGGTATGCATCGTGGTCGGCGCGGCCACGTAGGGTTCGACCTCGATGGTGCGGCCCTGGAAGGTCTCCCATCCGCGGCCGCAAAGCGTCGGGATGGGCCCGGCGCAGGGGATACCGTGGCTGGCGAGATGGCGGCGGACCGCCTGCAGCGCGGCGACCCGCTGGCCGGTCACGAACGGCCGGTAGACCCGGGCCACCCGCAGCGACCTGCCGTCGGTGACCAGCAGGTTCAAGTTGACCGAACCACCCAGGTCTGATGCTGTGCCAGCTGGCCGCACGCCCCAGTGCGCCCGCAGGAACTCCTCCAGGTCCGCCGAGGCGATGGCCCTGGTGCCCCGCTGGCCCGCTGCTGCGTCATCCACGACCGGAACCTAGCCGTCGATCTTCAGCGCAGCGATGCGCTTGCCATGGTGTAGCGGCGCCAGCGGGTGAAGCCGAGCTGGGCGTACCAGTTCTCCAGATACGTGTATGCGCAGTAGCAGACCTCCGCGCCGCGCGCCGCCAGCAGCTCGCAGGCGCGAGCGACCATCGCCAGGCCGATCCCGTGCCGGCGGGCCGCCGGGTCCACGCCCACGCACCCGAACGCTCCCACCGCGCCGCGGACCAGCGCCGGCCACAGGAAGTCATACTCGGCTGGGCCCTCGACCGTGCACGTCCCGACAATCTGCCCGTCAACTCGGGCGACCAGGACCGTGCCGGGCAGCGTCAGCTGATGCTCGTAGAACGCGGTCCAGTCCGGGAAATGGCGCTCCTGCAAGGCAATCACCTGTGCCGCGTCGCCCTGGGCTGCAAGCTCGAAGCGCACACTGCTAGCGCGGCCGAGAACCCACCCGGGCGCCCGGAACCGGGCAACGTCTGCGATCAGGTCGGCCATCTCGCCGACCGGCTCGAAACCGCGGGCGTGCAGGAACGCCCGGCCGTCCGTGGCGTCCTCGGGCACGCCCGGCCAGAAATGCGGGCCAGCACCGCTGCCCGCGGACCAGGACTTCACTCCGCCGCCCAGGTCGCGCCGGGCCTGCGCGAGAAGCTCGGAGCCCAGGCCCGCTCGCCGGCATGCCGGGTCGACGAGAATGACGGTCAGCTGGGCCCGTGTCTGCGCCCGCGCCACCGAGACATAACCGGCCAGCGCGCCGCCGGTGACCATGACGAGCTGCCCGGCGCCGGTCGTCTTGGCGCGGAACGCCTCGGCGCTCACCGGCCATTGCGGCAGCGCCCGGGCCCACAACGCCAGCACCGCCGGCTCGTCTTCGGCACCGAAAGGGCGCAGCTCCCACTCACCGAGCCTGCGGAGTTGCCCACGCGCCATGCACTGACTGTAGGCCACCGCGAAATCATCGTGCCATCAGCGCGCCATTCACAGGGAATACCTCCAGGGACCGCCGGGCAGGCGGTCCCGGGTGGCCGTCGCGTCCGGGCGTGCCTGGTGATGATGCTGGCCGCGATGGTGGCCTCGCTTATCGCGGAACCGACATAGCAGGCGGCGCTGGCGCGGGCGGCCGACGAGCTGGTCCAGGCCCGGGACCGGATCGCTCGCGTGGCTGGTCTGGCATGTGCTTATCTGGTGGCCCGGCGGCGGCTCGGGGCTTAGACTGGCCGCGGCGTACGGGGCGCCGCCGGTCCACGGGAAGGGCACAGCCCACCCGCCTCCGCGTCACCGACTGCGATGATTCTCCTTCCGGCCCTGGCATGCGGACGCCGGGCAGCGGAAAGGAGGCCACCGTGCCAGCACGTGACCTACCGCCTGAACCCTGTCCCGCTCGAATATTGAGTTACGTGGCCTGAGCTGGGATAACGCGGCGTGGTGGTATTCATTGATCAGTCCTGCGACGACGGGTCTTCGGCGGACGGACCGCAGGTCGGCTACGTCCCAGATGGGCTGCGTTCCGATGTCCGGGGCCGCTGCTGCCGGGACTGGTGTGGCCTGTGACGGTTGTAATGGATCAGGTACTCGCGGAGCACCAGGTCCAGGTGACGGTCACCGAGGATCAAGGTCCGGTTCAGCAGCTCGCGGCGGAGGGTCCTGATGACGCGCTCGCAAATGGCGTTCATTCTCGGCGTCCTCGGCAAGCTGGGGACGATCCGCAGTCCTTTGGCCTTGAACACCTCGCCGAACGCAGTGGTGAAGATCGGGTCGTGATCGTGAATCAGGAACCGCATCGTGCCAAGGCGGTCATCCAGGTCCATGGCGAGGTTGCGGGCCTGCTGTACCGCCCATGCCCGGTCAGTCGCGCGGTCACCCCGGCCAGGTGCAGCCTGCGGGTGCCGTGCTCGATGAACACCAGCACGTACAAGCGCTTGAGCAGCACCGTTTCCACCACCAGGAAGTCGCACGCGATGATCGCGTGAGCCTGGGCTGTCAAGAACTCCGCCAGGTTGGTCCAGCAGGCACCTCATCAAGCGGTAGACGAGCGACAGCAGCACCTCGAGATGGTCCCAGCCACGCGCCTGATTCCGCAGCAAAACCCCAGCTCACAGCACGAAACCGGGTTTCCGAGCGGGACAGGGTGATCTCGTGCCATAGCCCGCCGTTGAGGTTGAGGTTGTTACCGAAAGCCTGGCCGGGGGCGGTGTCGCCGACGTAGGTGTACAGCGGGTGCCCGTTGTAGGTGACCTGGGTGGTGCCGTCGGACCGCTTGATGGTGCCGAGCTTGCCGGGAATGCCCGGCCCCGGCATGGGGGTTCCGGTCACCGGCGGCCAGTACCCGGCGCAGATCCCGTAGCAGTTCGACCGGCTGGGGTGTCGGGGGCGAACCAGTACACGGTGAACCCGTGGGCGGTGGTGAGCACCGTGACGCCGCCGATCGTGGCCGTTCTCAGGGTGCCGCCGGCGGGAGCTGGCGCCGGGCCGCCCGCTGCTGCCACCGAGATGCCCAGCAGCACCAGGGCGGCGGCCGACAGGCCGGCCACCGCCCGTCCTGCGTGCGGAATGCCGGCTTGGAACCGGGCCAGCATCCGGCTGCCACCGGTGGCGTGCCCGGCCTGCCCGCCGGGCGCGGCGGGGGTGGCGGCGGCGAGGGCGGTCAGCGCCGTGAAGGCGGCCACCTCGATCACCCCGGCGGCGACGCCCGCGGCGGTGCGGATTTCCTTGAATCCGAACAGGCCGATCCACACCGACAGCAGGTACCCGCCGAGCGTGGCCAGAGCGAACCCGGCGCCCGCCGCGGCCACCAGGCGGCTGCCTGTGGCGAGCACGGCCGCCGCGAGGCCGAAGGCCGTGATCACCAGCAGCAGGAACAGCCAGCCGAGGGTGGGGATCGACCGGTAGCCGGTCAGGTACAGCTCCAGGTGGATCGCCCCGGTCGCGGCGAGCCGCCCGGCGCCGGCCAGCCGCAAGCCGAGCCGCTGGTGCCAGCGGGATGGCGGGGCGGCCAGCCAGCGGCGCGGCTGCATGTTCTGCCTGCCTGCCTGCCGGCGCGGGCCCGGCCTGCCCGCGGTGCACTTTCGGTCGCGGCCGGGACTTCACTCCTTGCCGATCCGCACGGTCACCTCTGAGGTCACCATTGGCATCAGCGGGGCGTGCTCGTTGTCGACCAGCAGCGCGATCAGCGTGTGGGTGGACCCGGGCATCAGCCCCGCGGTGGAGGCCTGGATCGTGTTGGTGCAGCTCATCCCCATCATGCCGCCCATGCCCATCATGCCGCCGGTGGCGGTGTCGAGGTTGAGGTGCCAGTGACCCCACCCGTCCAGGTTCGGCTTGCCGAACAGCGTGCAACTGGGCCGGTAGTTCGTGATGCGCACCACCACGGTGAACGTGCCGACCACGGTCGCGCCGGGCTTGGGCGAGACGATCGTGATCGACGGCTTGTGCATCGTCATCATGCCGGTCAGCGCGGGCAGCGGCGCGGCCGGCGCGTAGTCGAACATGATCGAGCGGGCGTTGGCGTCCACCTGTGCGTGGTCGTCCAGCGCGGGCACCACCGTGAGGGTGTGCATGCCGGGCTTGACGTTCTGCAGCGAGACCACGGCGGCCGGGGTGCAGAACATGTTGATCAGCGACCCGTCCAGCAGCACGTGGTAGTGCCCGGTGGTGGTGGCCTCCATCGCCATCACCTGCTTGCCGGCCAGGGCACAGGTATCCCGGTACCCGGTTGCCTGCACGTGGACCGTCACGCTGTTGCCGGTGACCGTGGTGCCCGGCGCCGGGGAGGTGATCGTGACGCGCATGTCCTTGGCACCCGTCGGCAGCGCCCCGCCACCCATCGACATGCTCGAGCTGGCCGTCGGCATCGAACTCGACATCTCCGGCATCGCTGATTTGGCATGGCTGGCCGCCGCCGACTGCTGCCCCGAAGAAGAAGAAGAAGAAGAGCACGCCGCCGCCAGCAG
>Ga0318565_10000178_pt1 | contig 14804 bp, 15 predicted proteins | sample GRESIP066b5f21_FD_203501 | JGI IMG/M metagenome (GOLD analysis project Ga0318565, IMG submission 203501) | Tropical soil microbial communities from Luquillo Experimental Forest, Puerto Rico - GRE.SIPMG.066b5f21 | ecosystem: Environmental > Terrestrial > Soil > Tropical forest > Bulk soil...
GGTGAAATAGCGCTCGAGAGCGCGACGCTCCTCGTCGGGCAGATTGGTGCCGAGGGGCATGCGTCGCGGTCCGGCGGCGGCCGAAAGACGAAAAAGAATTTCGTCGAGCAGCACTCCGTGTGCCGCCGGTCTCGCCTGCAGCTCATGGGTCAGGCGCGCCGGATCGGAAAATGGCAGGGACGGTGCGGTACCAGTCTCGTGACAGTTGACGCACATCTGCAGCGCCGCGGGTCGTACGAGGGCGGCCATCGGGCTAAGCGTCGCGGCGGCCTCGACGGGCACGGGCAGCGCTACGTCGGCGGTGTGGAGCGAGGCGCCCTGTCCACCGCCGCCGGCGGCCGCGGCGTGTGGGCTTGCCGCCATTACCTGTGCCGTGTTCTGACGTGCGCTGAGGGCTGCGATGCTGCGACGTTGAAGGTAAGCGCAGTAGCGCGCGGCGCCCCAGGCGCTCGCATAGGAGACCAGGTCGAACATCATCGGATCACGCGCGCTCATCTCCGCCAGCAGCGCATCACGCAGTGGTTGAGTCGGCAGCGGCGGTGCCGTGAAATCGTACGTCCCGCTTTCCAGTGCCAGCGTCCAGGCACGCGTCGGGATGCCGAGCGCCATCTCGGCCACGAACCGCAGCGGCACCCAAGCGTTCACGGTCGACACGCTCACCGGCGCCATGCGCGCGCCACCGCCGTGCCCACGTGCGCCCTTGAGTTGCGCCTGTCGAGCGTTCGCGACCTCGGTTTCGGTGACGAAGCGCTCGAAGGCGTGGTGCTCACCGCGCCACAGCGCAGCTGGATAGAAATCCGCCAGCGGTCCGCAGCCGGAGTCGACGGCACCAAGCAGCGCGTATTGATACGCCGGGAATAAAGGTTGGGCCGCGAGCTGTCGGGCGATCGCCTGCGACTGCAGTCGAGCCAGGTCAGCCGCCAACTCGGCGTTCGGCGGTTCGACCACGCGCCCGCTGTAGACACTCGGGGCGCTCGCACGGAAGACGCCCGGGTCAGAAAGGCGTTGGGCGTCCAACAGGTAGCGATAACGCGGGTGGGTCGGCTGCTTCGCGAGAAAGGCCGAGAGGCCGGCGCGTTCCTCCGGCGACAAGGCTGCACGGTAGCGCTCACCGTACGCCCCCGGCCAGAGGGGCATCGTGTCCCACACCGGCTGTGCGGGTGACCCGTGGCAGCGTGTGCAGCGCGTGGGATTCGGTTCGGACAGTACGATCGGGGTGCCGCCGCGCCCCGGGTCGGGAAACTGTAGCTCGCGAAGGCGAAAGGTCTTGGTGTACCCGTCGAACTCCATGGTCTCGACGCTGCTGAAGCCCGGCTGGTCTGGGCTGCCGTTGAAGGTGAGGATGAAACGTCCATCGGGGCCGAAAAGGATGACACGCGGATTGTCGATGCTGGCGCCCTGGAGGCTCCGGCTCTCGAACATCAGGGTGTAGTGGCTGCGCTGTGCCTCAGGTAGGACAGCCAACAACTGCTCGATGGTCTCGATGTGCTCCTGCTGAAGCAGCGCCTGCAACGAGGTGAAGTTGAAGGCGCGAACTGGCCCCCCGAACGCGGCCCAGGCGGCGGTGCCGACGAGGAAGCAGTGCAAGCGGCGCACAGGTTGAGCGGTGGAGCGATAGGCGGGCGTTATCCGGTTCGCTCAGGCAGTGAGGCGGACAAACTGTGTCCCTTTATACTCCGGCACAGCGTCACCCGCATCGTGTTCCGAGGGCATGTTATGACTGCCGGAATGTGGTCACAAGGGATCGCGCCGCACCGGACGCGTCTATGTGCTTGATTATCTGGCGGCTAGAGCGATCACCGCTCACCCCCTCCTGATTGACGAAGATGCTCAACGATCGGGCCATGTCTGAGCAGGGTTGAGGGTGGCGAGGGTGGCTGGAAACAGTCACTTAGCTCTCCCCCGATCATGCTCAGTCACGCTCGGTCTTACCGAGACGTTAGACGATCCGTTAGACGGTTTGGGTGGGCGCGGCGACAGCCAAGCGCAACGGCCGGTAGAACTCGACGCTCACGAGGACAGGTCATGACCACGTCGGTAAAGATCTGGATCGGCATTTTGGCCCTTGGGCTTGTGGTCTCGATCTTCTATGTCCACGTAACTGGGAGCCCTCTGATGACGGAAGCGCTGGGCTTTCTCGGGATGATGCTGCTCGCGCTCGGGCGACCGCAAATGTGGGCTCGGGACAGCGTCACTCGGGGAGAGGGAAAATGGTGGCAGAACGCGGTCGTGGTGGTTGGGGCTGCGCTCATGGTCGTGTCATCTTTGCGCTTTTGGCATGTGGTGTGAACGCTCACGCTTACGTGAATCCCGCCACCACCATACGAAACGCCATCCAAAGGCGCTCGCCCATACAGTCTCGGGCGGGTGAGCGCACTGCATGGACCGCAGCCGCGATGGGTGCGCACGATGCGCCCGTGCGCGTGCTGCCTCACATCAAGCGGCTCGACGATTGCTTCGGATATTTCCTAGTGCGTGTCTCCGTGTCCGTGTACCCGGCCACGTCCCCTGCACAGCGCAACGTGGAGCGCGACCTTATGGGCCGTAGCCGGGTACGCGCGAGCGCCAGCCTGCGAAACAGCTAATCTTAGTTATGTTGTAACGTAAACGTATGATTGGCACCCCCGAGAAGAGTTGTTCCGTGCCAAAACGTTACCGTTGCGGTTCCCGTTCCAGATGCCGAACCTGTCCAGTCGCTGATTGAAAAAGGCGCATAGAACGTGCCGGTAGCTCCGGTGGGTTTTAGGTAAACCAAAGTGATGCTCCTTTCGAGAAGGCCCGTCGCCGTAGCCTGAACCGTAACAACCGCTTTCGTCCATGTTGGCCCAGAGAACACTACCCAAAACCCATCTATAGACGGCACGCTTGGGCTAGATGCCGTCACAACCGTCGTGTCGGCTTTAAGTTCGGTCAAGACATCGATAGATATAGCTGTTGGCGGGAGCAATGTCGGGTTGATTACACCGGCAGTTACACCGGCAGCAGTGGGATCTGGCACCGTCAGAAAAGCAGCATCTTCTTCTTGTGCCATAGCCTGAAAAGAGGCAACGAGCATGAAACTAAGAACAGCTAATTTCTTAATGTTGTTCATAATTGTTACTCCTCCGATAAGTAACGACTATGACGCTAGTCGCTTTCGGGGGTTCGGCTTTTCCTGATTCTCAGGACACCCCGTGGCTCTACGTTAACCATCGGTTTAGCTTGCCCCAAAAAATATGGTGTCCCCTGAACGTTAACCGAAACTTACAAACCACGACGCACCGCACCCGGACCCTGACATGGTGAAGTTCGCGCAAGTTTCGAGCAACGTGACGATCATCGCCGACCAGCTGCGCGAACAGACCCCGGAATACCCGGTGGGGATTTCCGTCGCATCTTCACGGCGGTGGGAAGCTCCCGCTACATCGAGCCGGAAGCGCTCGCGCGGCTCGCCGGAAGGTCCGTGACGCTAGCCACGCTCTAATCGGGACTCACGAGCGCGGCGGAGGCCATCACCATCCGGGCTCTCGGCGTGAAGCCTCCATTGCGCGTGATCGAGGGCGGTCAGAACCGGGACGTTAGAGAGCCGTTAGATGAAACCCCGCCGGAAGTCCCCGCGAAGTCTGCAACCTCTTGATCTTGTGAGTGCTGAGCACTTCATCCGGGCGCGCTCGCGACGAAGATGCTCTTCGGCAGCCGCACGTGCACGCCGACGTTCGGCTTGTCGACGAGCTGGGTGATGGCCACATTCCCGGCGACGCTCACGAGCTGATAGGCCTCGTGGCGCGTGAGATGTTTCTCGGTGACGAGGAAATCCACCATCTCCTGGATGGCGAGCCTCGTGGCGAGAAACAGGTCCGGGTCGGTCGCCATGCTGATGTAATCGGTCGGGGTTTCGGCCCGCGGCCAGGTGAGCTTCAGGTCCTTGCGCACGGTGAGCTGCAGGCGGCCGCGGAGCGAGGTCTCGATGGCGGTCTGATCGACTTCGCCATCGCCCTGCGCCACATGTCCATCTCCCACTTCGAAGAGCGCGCCCGGCGTGAACACCGGAATGTAGAGCGTGCTGCCCGCCACGAGCTCGCGATTATCCAGATTGCCGGCGTGACGCCCCGGCGGATTGCTGCTGACGCGGCCGGCTTCAGGCGGCGGCGCGACTCCCATGCTGCCGAAGAAGGGGCGCAGCGGCACCACGATTCCCGGTGCGAAGGCGGCGGTCATCGTGTGCCGGTCGAGCGGGATGATCCGCACCGGCTTCCCCGGCTCGCAGTTCTCCGGGAATACGCCGCTGCAGCCGTTGTAGCCGTAGTCGATCGCCAGATCGATCGAGAGGATTTTGACCTCGAGCACATCGCCGGGCTCGGCGCCCTCGACATACACCGGGCCGGTGAGGATGTGACCGCCGGGGCCGCGGCGCTCGCCGGTGACTTCGGTGACGATCGTCTTCAGTGACGGCTGAATCTGCGCCTCGGACACGCCCGCTTTGGCGAGACCGGCGGGCGTATTCGTCAGGAGCGTATCGACATCGATGATGTCGCCCGATGCGATGCGCAGCACCGGGGTGGCCTGCGACCAGTAGTAGCCGTAGGCCACGGTGGAGGGTGTGGCCAAGAGGCGGTGCGTGGTCGCAGCCGGTGTCGCGGGTGCAGTCGCAGTCGCGCAGAGGAGGGCGACGCCGAAGAGTGATCGCATGCGGTTTCTCCGGTTAGCAGCTTGATGCAAGAAGACTGATCACGATGAGCATCGAGGGGTATATCAACATATTGATATCGCCGGCGAGGCCGATCGTGGATCCCGGTCCGGCGGAATGCCGCCGTTGCGGCTGGACGCCGCGGCGCTGTTTCGGTATCAGTCCCCGGGATGACCGCCGCGATCACGACCACCGAGATCTTCCTGATCGCGATGGGCATCATCTTCACGGTGCCGTACCTGATCTGGCGCGTGTTGCGCACCGATTACTACGCGCCGCTCGTCGTCGTGCAGATCGTCGCCGGCATCCTGCTCGGCCCCGGGATCCTCGGCCGGCATGCTCCCGGGCTACTACGCCTACGTGTTCCGCCCGGAAGTGATCGCGTTCATCGCCGGTATCGAGCTCGACCTGAAGAAGACGTGGCGTCACCGGGGGGTAGTCGCTCACGACGGCGGCGCTCGCGCTCGGTGCGCCGGTGGGACATGGGCGGCAGCGCCGTGCTGCTCGCCGCCGCCGTACTGTTGCTCGCCGCGGTGAGTGGCAAGCTGATGGGTACCACCATCGCGGGCCGCATCCTCGGCTGGGCGCGTGGCGAGGCGGCCATCATCGGCTGGCTGCTGCAGACCAAGGCGCTCATCATGATCATCTTCGTGAACGTGCTGCTCGACAAAGGCCTGATCAGCAGCGAGACCTTCACCGCGTTGCTGCTGATGGCGGTCGTAAGCACCATGCTGACAGTGCCGATGGTGGCCGGTCGGCTACGCCGTGCGCGCGAGCTCATCTTCCGGGCGGCTTGAGGCCACATTTTCGCCATGGGCCCGCAGCGCATCGCCGAACGGCAAAGCCCAAGCTTATCGACTCTTTGGCCCTGGAAATCGGGGCCCGGCCGTCTGACATAAGGCGCGTACTGTGCCCCGCGACCTGCGCACGGGGACGTACGTCACAGCGGGGAAGTGCCCGTGCGCCAGTGCCCCCTGGCGTGCCGCGCGTCACGGCAAGGCCGGGGCCGGCTCTGCTTTCCTTGGGATCATGCGCACGGCATGGTTTGGCAAGGGGCGCCGGCACCTTCCGGCGACACCGGCCTGGGACAGGCTGGCCGGCACCGCGTACGCCATTGACGTACGTACGCCAGAGACGTATCCTGTCGCCGATAGCAGACACCCGCTATCCCCTCATCCCGGAGCTTCCACAGGCGCGATGAAAAGCGAGATCATTAGGTTTGACCAGCTGATGGTGAATGTCCGTCAGGCGACTGCCCGGGCGGGTTATCCGCGTCGCGCCACCCGCCCCGACGAGATCAATGCGCTCACCGTGAAACGACTGCGGGGCTGGACGCGGCTCAGTCAGCCAGAGTTTGCGAGGCTACTCGGAGTGGAGCTCGGCACCCTTCGCAATTGGGAGCAGGGACGGCGTGAGCCGACGGGTCCCGCACGGGCGCTGTTGCGGGCGATCTGCAACGATCCCGAGCACGTACTGCGCGCGTTACGCGCCAGCGGTCCGCGGCGCGGTCCCGCGCTGCGCCGCCGGGAGGCCGCCGCTTGACCCCGGCAGTTATCAGGCGAGACGCCAGCCGCTCGTGGCGCGCAATCCCGTCGGTCCTGGCCGGATGCGCAGCGCTCCTGTGCTCGGCGGGTAACGCCTTCGGCGGTCCCGCGACCGCACCCTCGGTGCCTGCAGCAGCTGCGCCTGCGGCACCCGCCAGTCTGCCTGCAACCGTCCCGGCGGCGCTCACATCGACGCTCGAGGCGAGCGGGGCGCTGCGCGAGCCGGAGGCCGTGCTGTTCGATCCGTTCCTGAGCGAGCTCGAGGAGCGCACCTTCCGCTACTTCTGGGACACGGCGAACCCGAAGAACGGCCTGATCCCGGACCGCTACCCCACGCCGTCGTTCGCCAGCATCGCGGCGGTCGGCTTCGGGCTCACGGCCTATCCGATCGGCGTCGAGCGTCACTACATCACGCGCGCCGAGGCGCGCGAGCGGGTGCTCCTCACGCTGCGTTTCTTCCTGCGCGCACCGAATGAGCACGGGTTCTACTACCACTTCCTCGACATGAAGACCGGCGCGCGCGCCAGCGACAGCGAGGTGTCGACCGTCGACACCGCGCTGCTGCTCGCGGGGATGCTTTTCTGCCAGAGCTACTTCGACACGCAGAACCCGCGCGAGGTGCAGATCCGCAAGCTGGTCGATGAGATCTACCGGCGCGTCGACTGGACCTGGGCGCAGCCGCGGCCGCCGGTGGTGGCGCTCGGGTGGACTCCGGAAAACGGCTTCTCCGGCTACGACTGGCAGGGCTACAACGAGGCGATGCTGGTTTATCTGCTCGCGCTCGGCTCACCCACGCATCCGATCAGCCCGCAGGCGTGGACGATGTGGACCAGCACCTACGACAAGCACTGGGGCACGCTCTACGATCAGACTTACCTGAGCTTCGGGCCCGCGTTCGGACATCAGTACTCACACGTGTGGGTCGACTTCCGTGGCATTCGCGACGCCTACATGCGCAAGCACGGGATGGATTACTTCGAGAACAGTCGTCGCGCGACCTATACGCAGCGTCGTTACGCCATCGCCAATCCCAGGCACTGGCAGGCCTACGGCAAAAACATCTGGGGCATCAGCGCGTCCGACGGACCGGGCGCGAGCGAGCCCTACGACGGCCACGAGACCTCCTTCCTGACCTACGCCGCACGCGGCGTCGGTAAGGGCAACATCGTCGATGACGGCACGATTGCGCCGACCGCAGCCATCAGCTCGCTGCCCTTCGCGCCCGAGATCGTGCTGCCGGCGACACTCGAGATGTACCACCGCTTCGGCTCGGCCATTTACAGCTCCTACGGCTTCCTCGATGCCTTCAACGCCAGCTTCCAAAACCCGGCAGACTCGCTGGCGTCGGCCCAGGCCCAGGCACCGGGCTCGCCCGGCCAGAGCGCGCAGCACGGCTATAGCGGCTGGGTCGATCCTGACTACGTCGGTATCGACGAGGGTCCGATCGTCGCCATGATCGAGAACTATCGCAGCGAATTCGTCTGGCGGGTGATGCGCTCCGATCCATACCTTCGCCAGGGACTCGAGCGCGCGGGATTCTCGGGCGGCTGGCTCGCACCCGCGCAATGACTGCGGCCGCGCCGGCTTCCCCTCCGCCGTGAGCGCCGCGCGCACTCTCGCCATCCTCCTCCTGACACTGGCCGCGACACCCCTCGCGGCGCAGCCGCGCGAGACCATCACGGTGGACGCGAGTGCCCCGGCTGAGCCGTTCCCGCATTTCTGGGAGCACATGTTCGGCTCGGGACGCGCGGTGCTCAGCCTGCGCGAGAGCTACCGCGAGGACCTGCGCGCGGTGCGCGCGATCACCGCCGTCCGCTACGTACGCTTTCACGCGGTGCTGCATGACGAGATGGGCGTCTACGGCGTCGACAAGCACGGCGAGTCCGTCTTCAACTTCTCCTACATCGACCAGGTGTACGACGGTCTGCTCGCCAACGGCGTGCGACCCTTCTTCGAGATCAGCTTCATGCCGGCCAAGCTCGCCGCGCGCGACGTCCGCCACAGCTTCTGGTATCGCCCGGTCGTTTCGCCCCCCGCAAACTACAAACGCTGGGACGCGCTGATCACGGCGCTCGCGCGCCACCTGATCGAGCGCTACGGGATCGAAGAGGTCAGCCAGTGGTATTTCGAGGTGTGGAACGAGCCCAACCTCGATTTCTGGGCCGGCGAGCCGAAGCAGTCGACTTACTTTACGCTCTACGAGCACACCGCCCGCAGCCTCAAGGCGGTCGATGCGCGGCTGCGCGTCGGCGGACCCGCGACCGCACAGGCCGCCTGGGTCACGGCGTTCCTGCAGCACTGCAAGGACAAGCAGCTGCCGGTCGATTTCGTCTCGACGCACGTGTACGGCGATGACACGGCGAAGGACGTCTTCGGGACCCACGAGCACATAACGCGCCGGCAGATGGTCTGCCGTTCAGTACAGAAAGTGCGCGCGGAGATCCAGGCATCGCCGCTGCCGGCGGTACCTCTCCTCTGGTCGGAATTCAACGCCAGCTGGAGCAACCATCCGGAGGTGACGGACGCGCCCTTCATGGGACCGTGGCTCGCGGAGACCATCCGCCAGTGCGATGGCCTCGTGCAGGAGATGTCGTACTGGACCTTCTCGGACGTGTTCGAGGAGCAGGGCGTGGTCAAGACGCCGTTCTACGGCGGCTTCGGACTGATCGCCGCCGGCGGCATCCCGAAGCCCGCGTTCAACGCCTTCGCCCTGCTGCACGGCCTCGGCGAGCGGCGCCTCGCCAACGAGGCCCCCGGGACGCTGGTGACCCGCCGGAGCGATGGCGCGCTGGTGATCGCGCTCTGGAACTACGCGGAGGTCGGGACGACCTCGCCGATGCGCAGCGTTGCCGTGCGGCTCACCCACAGTGACGCGCGCAGCGCGAGCGTGCAGTCAATCGATCGCGTGCGCGGCAACGTCAACGTTGCCTACGAGCGCATGGGATCGCCGCGCTACCCGACGCAACGCGAGCTCGCGCAGCTGCGGGAGGCGGCCGCGCTGCCGGCTGCGATCACGCGCCCGCTGCAATCGGGCGAGCTCGATCTCCAGATTCCTTCCGATGGCCTGGTGCTGGTAACCCTCGACGGCAACCCTTAGCGGGGTGCCAGTTTTCCGAAGTGGTTGGCGGCGTGCTTCAGGTCTTCGCCGTCCAGGAGCTGCACCAGCCCGTGGCTTTCACAGCTTTGCCGGGGAAGAGCAGACACGGGCCCTGGGCCGCGCCCGCCGCACCCTGGAAGAGCTTGCAGTTTTCGCACTTGCTGCCGGGCTTTGCCCCGGACGCCTTGCTCGCGTCGGGCACGTATTTCAGCGCCTTCGCGGTGGGGTCATCCTCGGTGAGGAGCGGCAAGTCCGCCGCCCACACGCTTCTCAAAGCGGTTCCGGCGATCGGGGCGAGCGCCACCCCGAGCGACACTCTCTTCAGCAGGCGGCGGCGCGATTCATCGAACTCGTGCTTCATCTGGCGTCTCCATGGCGGGGCAAGTGAGCTGCCGGCACCGGCAGTATGTATCAGGTCCGGCAGCTCATAAAAAGGGCGGCGGCACCGCACGCGTCGCGGCGGCTGCACCGCGCGAGCGTGGCAGTCGGGCGCGGGCGCGCCTCGAGGGGGCGGCGACCGCGGGGGCGCGCTCGACACCTGACCTGAAGCCGCGCGGTTTCACGACGAGCACGTCGCAGTTGAGCCGATCGAGGGTACGCTCGGCGGCGTTGCCGATGAAGAACCGCTTGATCGCCGAGCGCGACACGGCACCCATCACCACGACGGCCGTGCGGCTGCGTCGCGCGAATGCGCTCAATTGATCGGCGACCTCGCCCATGCGGATGTGACAACGGCTGCGGGGAATGCCGGCCTTGTCCGCCAGCTCGCCGATTGCGCGCATCACCTGCTGCGTGTGGGAGTCATCCGCCTCCGGCGGCGGCATCACGAGCGGCGCGGTTGCCGCAACCACGGGCTGGACAGTGACGAGTGGCCAGTACGCGTGGAACACCTGGAGACTGCCGTGCAACAGTCGCGCCATCGCGCCGCCCGTCTCCAGCAGCCGCGCATCGAGATCCGCGGGTCGCGCGTGCGCGTGGAAAGGATCGACTGCCGCGAGCACCAGCGGCCGGCGGCAAGCGCGGGGCGACTTGACGATGAGGAGCGGAACCGGGCAGTGGCGAATCAGCTCCCAGTCGGTATTCCGCAGCAGCAGCCGCGCGCCGAAACGGCGACCGCGGGTGCCGGCGATGACGAGATCGCTGTGCGCGGCGAGCGCGCGGCGGATGATTGCGGCATGTGGCGGGTAGTCCCAGCTCGCCGTGCAGCGCACGCTCACACCGCGGAGCGACGGGTCATGGGCGAAGCGCTCGAGCCGGCGCTGGTATTTCTCCACGATGGCGGCGCGGTGTTCATCGACCTCGTCCCGCGTCGCGGTCTGCGGGAAACTTCGCTCGGGGTCGGGCTCATCGATCGCATGGAAGAGCTCCACCGTCGCGCGCGCCGCGCGTGCCAGGGCTGCAGCCTTGCGCACCTCGCCGCCCGGAGCCCGCCGAACGTCACGGATCCCTACCAGGATGTGCCGGATCTGCGTTGCCATGTGCATCCCTCGTGAGCGCCATGGGACTCTAGTCTGCGCTGCCGGCACGGTCATCGTGGAAAGTGCCTAGAAACGACTCGCCGGTGCAGGGCTTTTGCCGCACAATGCCGTTACGCGTTTTCGCGTATGGCCGCCGCGGAGCGCTCGCCGGAGAATGTCTCAAGGAGGTGGATCTCGTCATGACCGCCGCAACACAGCGAAGAGCCCCGGACCGTCTCGTGACGCTCAACCCCTTCGAGCTCGGAGCGCCCTCGCGTGAGATGCCCGAGATTGCGAGCCCGCTCGATGTTGGCTGTGTGGACTGGTATCTCTATCCGGTCAGCAGAAAGCCGCGCCCGATCAGAGGCTCGCGTAGCGCGCCCCGCGCCGGCGCCGCGGTACCTTCCCGCGGAAGCCCCGCGGCTTGATCACGAGCAGATCACACGACAGGTGATCGAGCACCCGCTCGGCGGTATTGCCGATCAACAGCCGTTTCAGGCCCGAGCGCGCAAGCGCTCCCATCACGACGATCGCGCTGTCGGTTTCGGCGGCGGCCTGCTCGATCGCATCGCTCGGGTGACGTGGAATGAGATGCCGGCGCGATGCGGGGACGCGTAGGGGCCGCACCAGGCCTTCGAGCTTCTCTGCCGCGGCCCGCGTCGAACGGCGCTGCATGTCCCTGAGAATCTCCTCCGAGAGCGTGCCGCGCGTGTAGGCGGTGAGCGGCAGCGGCGAGTAGGCGTGCACCACGTGCAGCGTGCCGCGCAGCGCGCCGGCGAACACGGCACTCGCCTGCAGGATCTCCCGATCGAGCCGCTCGGGCTTCGCATAGCGCTGATCGGGATCCACCGCCGCGAGCACGACGGGGCGACGGTAGCCTCCCGGTCGCTTCACGAGCAGCAACGGGACTCCCGACTGCCGCAGCAGCTCCCAGTCGGTGAGATGCAGGAGCGAGGCGGCGAGGTGGCGGCCGGCGTGACGCTCGGCAACGATCAGATCGGCACCGGCCCGAGCGGCCGCGCGAAGCACCGCTTCGTAGGCGGGGTAGTCCCACTCGGCGGCGACGCTCACGCGCAGACCGAGACTTCGGAGCGGCAGCGCACGCGCCTCGAGCCGCGCGACGGCGGCGGCGCGCGTCCTGCGCTCGCTCCCGGTGAGACCGCCGGGACGTGCGACGTCAGCCTCGAGATCGAGCGGCTCGCCAAACGCGTGGAACAACACGAGCTCGGCATCTAGCGCACGCGCGAGCTGCCCCGCCTTCTCGAGCGCGGGCAGCGCCCTGGCCGTCGGATCCTTGGCGGCCACGAGGATGCGTCGGATGGGACGCATACCCCGTGCCTAGGGCTGCGCCTCGAGGTAGGCCGCCACCGCCTGCATTTGTGGGGCGCGCAGGTTCAGCGCGACACCATGCATGATCGCCACATCGCGCATGTTGTTCTGGAACGAGCCGAGCTGTTTCAGAATGTACTGCGAGTGCTGTCCGGCGAGGCGCGGAAACTCCTTCGTGCCGTGCGCGTCCGGCCCGTGACAGGAGCTGCAGGCGGGCACGCCCGCGGCGGGGATGCCGTTCTGGTAGATGTCGCGTCCTGTGGCGATGGCCGCCGCATTGCCGCCCGGGGACGCTTCGGTCTTCTGCGCGGCGAAGTACGCCGCGAGCGCCGCGATCGTATCGTCGTCGACCTCGGCCGCCATGCCCCACATGTAGCTGATGGCATCCGGATCACCACGGGCCTGGGAGCGGAACGCCTTGAGCTGCGCCGCGAGATACTTGGCGTCCTGTCCGGCGAGGACCGGGTACTTCGGGTTTGTGTTGTTGCCGAGCGGGCCGTGGCAGGTGCCGCACACCGTGATGGCGACCTTCTGCGCATGCAACGTGACTGTTGCATCGGGCGCATCGGCGCGCACGGCGGAGGCGGCGCTTGCAAGGACTGTGGCGGCGAGGAGCACCGGCACGGCGCTCGTGCGCCTGCCGGCGAGTGGGCAACCTGGGTTCATTTCGCTAGTGCGCATGATCAGTACCCCTCAGTACGCGAACCAGAGCAGCAGGTACAGTGCATTGTTGTCGGAGGCACTGCGCCCGAGCCCGTCGTAGTTGCTGCCGGCGCCGTTGAACTTGTTGTAGAACGTATATTGGGCGGAGATCTTCACGTTCAGCCACGGCACGTAGTTGACCTCCGCGATCCAGCCGCTGGTGTCGGGTGAGCCGTTGGCGCTCACGATCACCCCGGGTTGACCCCCCGCTGGCTCTGGTGAGACGGTTGACGGATACAGTGCCGCGTCGGTGCTGCCGGTCGTGTTGAAGTACGCGACCGTCCCGCCGATCTTGCGCCGGTAGTAGTAGGTGGCCCACACGCGTGTGGTCGAGAGGTTGTTCTTCGGATTCGCCGAGCCACCATTCGCAAAACTCGCATCGAGGGTCATCGACTCGTGGATGTGCGTGCCGGCGACCGTCACCTGGTGGACGTCCCCGACGTACTGGTACTGCACGTCCTCGGCGACGTCGTTGAAGCGATTCAGCGGCCCCGTCAAGGGCGCGCCGGCTCCCGGATAGAGGCGGAATTCGGCGCCGTAGAGTCCGGCCTCGAGGGAGTGTGCCCCCCGGTTGAATTCGTACGCAACCCGCCAGTAGGGCGCGATTCCCGACAACACATTCGACGCGGTGCCATCGAGAGGGCCGGCACCGCCGGTCAGCGCATTGGTCTGCCCCTGCTTCGCGGATCGGTAGCCGCCGAATTCGGCGTACAGCGATTCGTTCCAGAAGAGGTAGGCGGTAATCCCGGCGACATCCTGGGCGAAGGCGCCATCGATCGCCGTGCCGGCGAGCGGCGAGACTACCGCATTGCTCGCCGTGAAGGGGTAACCCCAGGCAGGTGTGGTGTTCCACAGATCCTGCACCGTCGGGTTGTTGTTGAGTGACAGGCCGTAGGTCAGCGGACGGTTGTCCGAGAGCGCCACGGTATCCGCAAAGCGCAGATCGGTGTTGTCGATGCCTATGGTGCCGCTGTCATTGGCGTAGGTGAGCTGGAAGAAGGCCCCGAAGTTCGGCGCGATCTTGCCGGCGTAGAAGATGCTCAGCTGCTGCGGGAAGCCGGCCGTGCCGTTCTGGGCCACGCCCGGTGCACCTGCGGCCGACAGATCCGGCACCCCGGTCTTCATCTGGCTGTAGGAGATCTGCGCCATGATCGAAAGCGGCACGGTCTGCGCCAGTGACAGCAATTCCTCTTTCTTGCCGGTGACATCCCGCACCTGCTTCACGTTGCTGAGGATGTAGCCGTTGGCCTTGAACACGCGCCCGAAGTGCGTCAGCTCCGGGTACACCGTGTGGCAGGCCTCGCACGCCATGCCGGTCTGCCGTGCAAAGCTCGGTACCGCGCCCGCTTGCGGTGCTGCCGCGAGCAGCGCCGCCGCGAGGACCGTGATCGCAGTGATATTCCGGGAGACCTTGCCGAAATTTCTGCCTGACATACGTGCTCCCCTCAGGTCACCTGCGGTTCTCGGCAGGTATGTTCCTAGGCTAATGACATGGTCGGACAGCGCCATCGAGGATAGTACGTATGGGTGCACGTAGTGGCGCGCAGCGACGATCGCGACAGCGAGTTGAATCCAACACGGCGCCGTGAGCAGTCATCACCCCGAGTGCCTGATGGCGCCGCAGTCGCTGGCGGTCATCGGCGCCTCCGACCGCGGCGGAAGCGTTGGCGCCGCTGTCATGCGCAACGTCCTGGGGGGCGGGTTTCGTTGACCGGCGTGGCCGGTCAACCTGCGACGCGCGATGGCAGACACGCCACCGCTCGGCGCGACGGGCGCTCAGATCACGCGCGAGAACGGCGTGCGCTGCGCTTCCGCGGGCGGCGCGACCTTCAGGTACGCGTCGAAGCACATCGCGATGCTCCGCAGCAGCAGCCGGCCCGCGGGCGTGACGGTGATCCGTCCCTCGGCGATGCCGACCAGGCCGTCGGCCATGTGTTGCTTCAGCCGCGCCAGCGCCTCGCCGAAGTAGGCGGCGAAGTCGATGCCGTAACGCGCCTCGATGGCGCCGA
>Ga0318565_10000218_pt1 | contig 13840 bp, 11 predicted proteins | sample GRESIP066b5f21_FD_203501 | JGI IMG/M metagenome (GOLD analysis project Ga0318565, IMG submission 203501) | Tropical soil microbial communities from Luquillo Experimental Forest, Puerto Rico - GRE.SIPMG.066b5f21 | ecosystem: Environmental > Terrestrial > Soil > Tropical forest > Bulk soil...
GTCGATGCCGTCGTCGGGGTCGACCTCGTCGGCCACCGGCTCGCCGGGCGGGGGTCCGTCCTCCTCGGCGACGGCGGCGGACGCGGGCGAGGTGGGCACCTCCTCTTCGGGCCCGTGGGCCTGGGGCAGGACCACGAGGGGCTTGCCGTTCCAGAGCTGGACGGCGGCGCGGCCGGTGGCGGCGGCGCCGGTGCGCGCGGCGCGGGCCAGTGTCACCAGTGACACGCCGGTCGCGACGAGGAGGGCGACGAGCACCAGCGCGCAAAGGAGCACGGCGGCGCCGGCGGGGCCGAGCCCCGCGTGCAGGGGACGCCCGACCAGCGCACCGAGGTAGCCGCCCGCGTTGCGCAGCGCATGGTCGGCCGAGAGCGCGGGCGTGCCCTTGGACAGCTCGGCCAGCCCGCACAGCCCGACGAGGCCGAGCGCGATCCCGACGGCGAGGCGCCACGGGTCGGCACCCTCGGTGCCGTCGCCCTCGCCCCGCTCGCCGCGGTCGACGAGCAGCGCGATGCCCGCTCCGACGGCGACAACCGGCAGGATCATGCGCGCCCAGCCGGCGAGCGTGGCCAGTGCGGTGTTCACCCCGTGCCCGATCGGGCCGAGCTGTTGGCCCCACAGGGCCAGGACCAGCAGCACGCCCAGCGTGATCAGGCCGACGGCCCAGAGGTCGCGGGCCTGGACCCTCCAGAAGGGCGGGCGCGCGGGGGCCTTCTTGGTCGCAGGGCGGCCCGAAGCCCGCGTCGGGGCGCGTCCGCGCGTCTTCGTCACCACAGTGAGGCCGAGATTACTGGCTGACCTGGTCGTTTTTGGGGACACCCGGCCCGTTGAATTGCGAACATGTGTTCGCTATCGTACTCTCCATGGCACTGCGGTGGGCCCTGGCCCAGGAGCAGGAGACGGGGGCGCTCTTCCCCGACGAGCGGGTCGCCGAGCGCCACGTCGGCAAGGGCGCGTACGCCGGGCTCGAGTTCCTCCACGTCAACGCCCGGACGATCATCAACCGGGTGCCCGACGAGAGCGTGGTGCCCTTCCGCTACACCATCAACCCCTATCGAGGCTGCAGCCATGCGTGCGTCTACTGCTTCGCCCGTCCGACGCACGACTATCTCGGGCTCGGCATCGGTGAGGACTTCGAACGCAAGATCGTGGTCAAGGTGAACGCCGTCGAGCGACTGCGCGCCGAGCTGCGCTCCCCGAAGTGGGAGGGCGAGAGCATCGCCATGGGGACCAACACCGACCCCTACCAGCACGCCGAGGGCAAGTACCACCTGACCAGGGGCATCGTCGAGACGCTGTCGGGGGCGCGCAACCCCTTCAGCATCCTGACCAAGTCGACGCTCATCCTGCGCGACGCCGCGCTGCTCGCCGCCGCGTCCGAGCGCACCGAGGTCGCGGTGTCCTTCTCCATCGGGACGCTCGACCGCGCCGTCTGGAAGCTGACCGAGCCTGGTACGCCCCCGCCCGACCGGCGGGTCGAGGCCCTGCGCCGCCTGACCGCCATGGGGATCCCGTGCGGCGTGCTGGTCGCGCCGGTGCTCCCGGGCCTGTCCGATTCCGAAGAGCAGCTGCGCGAAGTCGTGGAGGCCTGCGCCGGCGCCGGCGCCGTCTCCATCAGCGGCGTGGCACTCCACCTGCGCGGTCCCATGCGCGCCCACTACCTCGACTGGCTGGGTGGCGCCCGTCCCGAGCTCGTCACGTTGCACCGGCGGCGCTTCCGGCGCGGGGCCTACCAGGAGGACGACGTGCGCGAGCGGGTGGAGGGGATCGTGCGCGCCAACGCGCGGCGCTGCGGCGTGACCGGACGCGACCGCTACCGGGCCCGGGCCGTCGCTCCTCCGGGGCCGGAGAACGGGCCGGCGCGTGGAGACGAGCCAGGGGCGCAGCAGCTGCGACTGCTCTGACGAGCATGCCCCGCCGCGCGGTCTCGGCCATTGCCCACCGGGGCGATCCCGTCGGAGCACGGGAGAACACGCTGAGCGCGTTCGAGTCGGCCGTTGCGCTGGGCGCGGACATGGTCGAGCTCGACCTGCGCCGTGCGCGCGACGGCACCATCGTGGTGCTGCACGACCAGACGCTGACCCGGCTGTGGGGTGTCGACGCCTCCGTCGGCGACCTGTCCGCCGCCGAGGTGGCGGCGCTCGGCGACGGCGACGTTCGCATCCCCACGCTGCGGTCGGTGCTCGCAGCGGTGCCGCTGCCCCTGATGATCGACTTCACCCGGCGCGAGGTCGTGGCGGGCGCTCTGGCGGAGGTGGAGGCGGCGGGCCGCACTCGGCCGCTCGCTCTTCGTCACCGGGAACGTGCCCGCGCTGCGCCAGCTGCGCGCGTCGTCGGGGTCGGCACGTCTCGGCCTGACGTGGACCCAGGGCGAGGAGCCGCCGCTCGCACTCATGGACGAGCTGGGCGCCGAGTACTGGAACCCGATGCACGGCCTCGTCACCCCGGCCGGCGTCGCCGCCGTCCACGCGGCGGGGCGGTGGGTCTCGACCTGGACCGTGGACAGCGTCGAGGACATCCGGCGCATGGTCAAGACCGGGGTGGATGCGGTCGTGAGCAACGAGGTGGCGACGCTGGTGCGGTGCCTGTCCGACCTCGAGCACTGAGCCGGGCCCGAGCGCGTCAGGCACGGCCCGGCGGCGCCGACGGCGACGCGGCCGGCTGATCGTCAGCCGGGCGAAATGGGCCCCAGGACCCCGCGGAGGTGCCGGGCTTCGCCGACCTCCCTCGCCACCGCCGCCTTGACCGCCTCCGGGCGGTCGACCCGCAGCAGCCGCTTGGCGGCGGCGACCGCGGCGGGGGGCTGCGCGGCCATGGAGGCGGCCAGGGCCCGTGCCTCGTCGCGCAGGCTCTCGGGCGAGCAGCGTCGCAAGGCCAGGCCCGAGGAGACCGCCTCCTCGGCCTCGACCCAGCGCGCGGTGTAGAGCAGCTCGGCTGCACGCTGTGGCCCCACCACCTCGCGGAGCAACCAGCTGCTCCCCGCCTCGGGCGCGGTGCGCAGCGAGGTGAAGGGGAAGCGGAGGCGGGCCCCGTCGGCGACGAGGACCACATCGCAGTGCAACAAGATGGTGGCGCCGATGCCCACGGCCGGACCGTGCACGGCGGCGATCAGGGGCTTGGTGAACGTGGTGAGCGCGTCCATGAGTCGTTGGAACGCCTCGAGCAGACCCCCACCCGCGCTGGTCGGTGCGCCGCGCTCGTCTGCACCGAGGAGCTCGACATCCACCCCGCTGCAGAAGGCGCGCCCCGCGCCGCGCAGCACGACGACGTGCACCTGCTCGTCCCCGTCGGCCTCACCGAGGCGAGCCGCCAGCAAGCGGTAGGAGTCGGCGGTGAAGGCGTTGAGCCGGGAGGGGCGGTTCAGCGTGAGCGTCCGGACCGCGCCGGCGTCGTCGGCGAGCACGAGCTGGTCGGCCGGCGCCATGCCGGCATCCTACGATCGCGAGCCCGCATCACGGAGGCGCGGGCCCCCGACGGGTGCGGGCGGTACCGTGGCGCCGCCGCCGACGACATCGACGGCCACGACGCGCAAAGGGGGCACCCGTGGGCAGCATCGAATTCGGCGGCACGATCGGTGACGACTGGCGCACCTCGGAGCCCTGGTGGCCCCCGGTGGCCACACCGCCCGACGGGGCGCCCAACGTGGTCCTGGTCGTCCTCGACGACGTCGGCTTCGCGCAACTCGGCTGCTACGGCTCCGACATCGACACGCCCGTGATCGATGGTGTGGCCGCGGGCGGCATCCGTCTGACCAATTTCCACACCACCGCGCTCTGCTCCCCCACCCGCGCCTGTCTCCTCACCGGGCGCAACCACCACCGCAGCGGCATGGGCCGGGTGGCCGACCTGGCGACGGGCTTCCCGGGGTACTGGGGCCGGCCGCCGCGGGAGAACGGGTTCCTCTCCGAGATGTTGCGGGCCCGCGGCTACGCCACCTACGCCGTCGGCAAGTGGCACCTCAGCCCCGAGGAAGAGACCAACAACGGCGCCTCCCGCGCCACCTGGCCGCTCGGCCGCGGCTTCGACCGCTGGTACGGGTTCCACGGTGGCGAGACGCACCAGTTCGTCCCCGCGCTCTTCCACGACAACCACGGCGTGCGCCCGCCACGCTCGCTCGAGGACGGCTACCACCTCAGTGAGGACCTGGCCGATCGAGCCATCGATTTCCTGGCTGACCTGCACGCGGTGGACGACGCGACGCCCTTCTTCTTGTACTTCTGCACGGGCGCCTGCCACTCGCCGCACCACGCGCCGGCCGAGTGGATCGCCCGCTACCGAGGTCGCTTCGCCCAGGGCTGGGACCGCTGGCGGGAGGAGACCTTCGCGCGCCAGCTGTCGCTCGGCCTGGTGCCCGAGGGCACCGTGCTCACACCACGGCCGCCGTGGGTGCCGCCGTGGGCGACGCTCGACGCCCGCCAACGAGAGCTCGCGGAGCGCTTCATGGAGTGCTTCGCCGCCTTTCTCTCCTACACCGACGCGCAGATCGGCCGGGTGCTCGACTTCGTCGAGGAGCTCGGCCGTGGCGACGACACGGTGATCGTCGTGGTGTCGGACAACGGCGCGAGCTCAGAAGGCGGCCGCGAGGGCACGATCAACGAGGGCCGGCTCTCCAATTTCGACTTCGCCAGCGTCGACGAGATGCATCGGCGCATCGACGAGATCGGCGGTCCTCTCAGTCACAACAACTACCCATGGGGCTGGACCATGGCCGGGAACACGCCGTTCAAGCGTTGGAAGCGCGAGGTGCACGAAGGCGGCGTCGCCGATCCCTGCATCGTGCGCCTCCCGGCCCGGCTGCGCCCCGCCGCCGGGGGCTCTCTGCGCACCCAGTACGCCCACGCGATCGACATCGTGCCGACGGTGCTCGAGCTGGTCGGAGTGGACGCTCCCCAGGCCATCAACGGCATTGACCAGTCGCACCTCGACGGCACGAGCTTCGCCTACGCGCTGGGCCCCGACGGGGCGGACGAGCCGGGCCGACACCGCACCCAGCACTTCGAGATGCTCGGGTCGCGCGCCATCTACCACGACGGATGGAAGGCGGTGACGTTCCACACGGTGGGGCCCCTCTACGACGACGGGCTCCGCGCCAGTGCGCCGTTCGACGAGGACGTCTGGGAGCTCTACCACGTGGCCGAGGACGTCTCCGAGTCCCGCGACCGGGCCGGCGAGTTCCCCGAGAAGGTCGCCGAGTTGGTCGCGCTGTGGTGGGAGGAGGCGCGGCGCAACGATGTGCTCCCGCTCGACAACCGGGTCCTCGAGGCGATCGCGCACCGGAACGACCGGCGGCGGCCCCGCTCCACCTATCGGTACTTCCCCGCCCGAGCGCCGGTGCCCGAGTGGGTGGCCGTCGACGTGCGCAACCGGTCGCACGTGCTCGCCCTCACCGTCGACGTGCCCGAGGGGGTGGTGCCCGAGGGCACCCTCCTCGCGCTCGGCTGCGCACTCGGTGGCTGGTCCCTCCACGTGATCGGAGGCCGGCTGCGCTACGTGCACAACCTGCAGGGGCAGACGCTCTACGAGGTGACGGCGGGAGAGGGCCTGGGCCCCGGCCGCACCGAGATCGAGTTCCGCTTCGACAAGGACCAGGGCGCAGGGGGCCGGGGCGAGCTGGTGCAGGACGGCTCCGTCGTGGGCAGCGCCGTCGTCGAGCGGTTCACGCCCGTCGCCTACAACGAGGTGGGCATCGGGCTCACGTGCGGCTACGAGTGGGGTCCTGCCGTCGGCGACGGCTACGCGGCGCCGTTCCCCTTCAACGGCACCATCGTCCGCGCGGTCGTGGAGACCTCGGGGCCGCCCGTGCACGACCCTGTGGCCGAGGTGGCGGCGATCCTCTCGGCCCAGTGACTGCGTGCGAGCGGGACGGCCGCTCAGGCGTGCTCGGCCGCCGTCGGGTGGCCGTTGCGCGACGGTGACGGCCGGCGCTCGGAGCCGTCCGCCGCGCTCTCGTTGACGACCGCGTCGTAGAGCACGACCTGGTCGCGCCCCTGGTGCTTGGCCACCAAGAGGGCGTCGTCGGCCCGGCGCAACGCGGCGGCGAGCTCCTCACCCGGCTCGCTGTCGGTCACGCCGAAGCTCGCGGTGAACGAGGGCAGGCCGGCCACGGTGATGGCGGCGTCGAGCTGCGCGCGCACGGCGTTGAGCGCCCGTGCGGCATCCGCCGTCGCGCAGTCCGGGAAAGCGATGGCGAACTCCTCGCCGCCGTAGCGCCCGACGACGTCGCCCGCCCGCAGGGCGTCGCGCAGGACCCGGCTGAAGAGCCGCAGCGCGCGGTCACCGGTCTCGTGCCCGTAGGTGTCGTTCAGCGCCTTGAACTGGTCCAGGTCCGCCATGGCGATGGCCAGCGGCCGCTGGTGGTGCGGGACCGAGCTGACCTGCTCGGAGAAGGAGCGACGGTTGAGCAGGCCGGTGAGGGTGTCGGTGGACGCTTGCAGCTGCGTCTCCGCCATGACCCGCAGCAGCCCGATGCGCGCGCCGGACAGCTTGGCCAGCGTGGTCAGGTCCGAGATCTGCGTGTCCGCCACCTCGACGTCGGGCTGCCCGGTGGCGTGGATCACCCCGACGGTCCGGCCCATGATGGAGACCGGGACGCACAGCGCCGAGAGCCGCCCCTGGGGGCGGCCGCGCAGCTTCGGGCACGCGTCGAGATCGTCGCTGTCGGCGAAGACCTGGATCTGGGCCCGCCGCGCCGCCGGGCAGTGGTCGGGCGAGTCCACGCTGCAGCACGGTGGTTCTCCGCCGGGCCCCACGCCCGCCATGCGCATGAGGTGGGCGTGGCTGTTGTCCGCCAGCAACAGCTCGGCGGGCGCCTCCGGCAAGACCTCGCCGAAGGACCGCTCGATCACGTCGATGACCTCGGGCTCGCCCTCGGCCATGTCGAGTGCGTTGGCGAGACGGCTCTCGAAGCGCTGGCGCTGGACCTGCGAGTCGCGGACGACCGCCTCGAGGTCGGCCGCCTCGATGGCGTCCGTCAGCTCGGCGGTGAGGGCACGCATCTTGGCGTCGGTCTGGACCTGCTGGCGGTCGCTGAGGACGAGCAGGGCGGTCACGAGGGGGACGGTCATGCCGATGAGCACGCCGGCCGTGGTCAGGTACAGCCAGAAGCCGGAGCCCGCGGCCTGCCCCGCGGCCACGGCGGGGATGACGAGGAAGCCGAAGAAGAACAGCCCGACCGCCGAGTAGACGACCCGCAGGCGCCGGCCCTTGGCCAGGTCCTTCTCCCATTCCGCTTCGGTGACCATGAACGCTCGTTCCCCTTTCGCCAACCGGTCGAACCAGCGTCGCCCCGCCGCGCCTGGTGTCGCCCCGTCTGTGATGTCGGCGCGCGTTGCACAATCTTGAGCCAATTCCGCTCAGGTGGTCCGGGGAAAGGGCCGCTTGGGCGCCGGCGGAAGGCCCCGCCACCGCACCGGGAACCCGACGTCCGGCCTGGGTCCGCCCTAAGAGGCCTCGGCCGTCGCCTTGATCGCCGCCAGGGTCGCCGCGATGCCGGTCTCGGCGAGGTTGCTGCGCTCCGCGATCTGGGCCTCGGCCCCGTCGCCGAAGCGCTCGCGGAACACGGCGACCGCCTCGGGCGGGAAGTCCCACGACTCGGTCACCTCGGTCCCACCCTCGACCGCGTCGAAGGTGTAGCCCCAGCGGGTGCCCGTCGCCGTCACCACCCAGGCGAACTCGCGGCCCGGGTTGGCCGCCACCACCTCCGAACGCGTCTCCCAGGTCCGTTCCGGGAGCTCGTTGCGTCCCGTGAACATGGCGCCCACCCGGGGGCCGTCGCCCTCGTCCCACCAGCACGCCTTGCACACCGGGCTCCACGCACCCATGTGTGTGATGTCGGAGACCAACTCGAAGAGCTCGTCGGGCGAGCGATCGATCACGATCGATCCCGAACGGTGCACCGGCACGTCCATCGCGAGAGTATGCACCGGATCGCCGGTGTGCGCCCAGCCTCGCTCAGCTGCGCAGATGCTCGTCGAAGAACGCGAGGATGCGCCGGCGGGCGTCGACCGCGGAGGGCTCGTGATAGGCGGTACCGGTGAAACGCCCGAAGATCGGTCCGAGCACCCGCAGCGGCGGCGCCATGGTGTCGTAGTCGTGGTCGTTGAGGAACGAGTGGCCCGCGTCGGGATACTCCCTCACGTCGTGGGCGACACCGTTCGCCTCCAGCGCCACCTCCAGCCGGCCTGCGGCGCCGCGCAGCATGCGGTCCTTGGCGCCGTAGCTGGCGACGACGGGGCAGGCGCCCGCCAGGAACGTCTCGAGATGCTTGGGCAGCGACCCGTAGTTCACGCTCGAGGCATCGAATCCGTGGCCCGGCGCCAGTTGCAACGCGAAGCCGCCGCCCAGGCAGAACCCGATCACCCCGATCCGGCCCGTGCAGTCGTCGCGGGCGGCCAACCACGACCGCGCCGCGCCGAGGTCGTCGAAGGTCGCGCCGCTCCCGGCCAGCGCGTCCCGGAAGACCCGGCGCATGCAAAGGGCCTTGTTGCCCCGGAAGTACAGGTCCGGCGCGACGGCCAGGTAGCCCGAAGCGGCCAGCCAGTCCACCTGGGACCGCAGGTCGGCGCTCATGCCGAGGGCGTCGAAGACGACCACCACGCCCGGCCAGGGCCCCGGGCCCTCGGGCACGCCCAGGTACGCCGGCATGTCCGCCGCGACCGGAATGGCGGTGTCGCCCACCAGTTTCAGACCATGAGCACGACGGGCACGATCATCGGACGACGCCGCGTGCGCTCCCCCACGAAGCGTCCCAGCGCCTTGCGCGTGTGGCGGCTCAGCACCTCGATGTCGTGCGCCCCGTCGCTGAGCGCCTGGGTCACCGCCGCACCGACCACCTCGCTCGCCTCGCCGAGGAGCGATTCGGCCTCCGGCGCGTACACCCACCCGCGCGTCTCGATCACGGGCGGGCAGCTGAGCGTGCCGTGTTGGCGGTCGACGGTGACCACGGCCATCACGACACCCTCTTCGGCCAGCTTCTGGCGGTCGCGCAGCACGCCGTGCTCGACGTCGCCCACTGTGCCGTCGACGTAGACGAACCCCGCCGGCACCCGGGTGTCGCGCGCGATGCCCTTTTCGTTGAGGGCGATGACGTCACCGTCCTCACAGAGCAGGACCTTGGCCGGATCGAGTCCCATGGAGAGGGCGAGGCGGGCGTGGTGCACCATGTGGCGGAACTCGCCGTGCACCGGCACGAAGCATTCCGGCCGCGTCACGGCCAACAGCGTGCGCAGCTCGCCCTGGCGCGCGTGGCCGCTGACGTGCACCGCCTCTGCGCCGGAGTGCACCACCTCGGCCCCCCGCCGGTGCAGGTCGTCGATGACCTGACCGACCGACCACTCGTTGCCCGGGATCGGGTGCGCGCTGATCACCACCACGTCGTCCTCGCCGATGCGGAGCCACTTGTTCTCACCCGTCGCCATCAGCGACAGCGCCGACATGGGTTCGCCCTGCGAGCCGGTGGAGATCACGCAGACCTCGCCGGGAGGGAGCTCGTCGACGTCCTCGACGTCCACCCGTACCCCGTCGGGGATGCTCAGGATGCCGAGGCGCATGCCGAGCTCGACGTTCTTGCCCATGGACCGACCGAGTGTCGCGACCTTGCGGCCGTTGGCCACGGCGGCGTCGATGATCTGCTGCACGCGATGCATGTGGCTCGCGAAGCACGCCACCACCAGCCGCTTGCCCGTCTCGGCCGCGAAGACGCGCCGCAGGACCACCCCCACCGACGACTCCGACTCGGTGAACCCGGGCTCTTCGGCGTTGGTCGAGTCCGAGAGCAAGAGGCGGATGCCCTGCGTCGCCGCCAGCTGGCCCATCCGGGCCAGGTCCGTGCGGCGGCCGTCGATCGGCTGCAGGTCGAGCTTGAAGTCACCCGAGTGCAGGATCACCCCCTGCGGGGTGTGGAACGCGATCGCCATGGACGATGGCACCGAATGCGTGACGGGAATGAACTCCACCTCGCAGCCGCCGATGCGCACGCGCTCCCCGTCCGCGACGACCACGAAGCGGGCCTGGTCGGCGAGGCCCGCTTCTTCGACTCGGTGCCGCGCCAGCCCGATCGTCAGTTCGGACCCGTAGATGGGCGCCTGCAGCTCGCGCAGCAAGAAGGCGAGGCCGCCCGTGTGGTCCTCGTGGCCGTGGGTGAGCACGATGCCGTCGACACGGTCGGCGCGCTCGTAGAGGTAGGTGAACTCCGGCAGCACCAGATCGACCCCTGGCATGTCCGGCTCGGGGAACATGATCCCGCAGTCGAGGACGATGATGCGCCCCTCGACCTCGATGCAGGCACAGTTGCGCCCGATCTCCCCCAGTCCACCGAGGAAGACGATCCGGACCGGCTTCGCCTTGGGCCGGTCAGCCAAGCGCGCCGACCGTGACCACCGGGGCCCCGACCGCGGCCAGGACCTTGGCCGCGTGGGCTTCGAGCTCGGAGGTGGCGTCTCCCATCGGCAGCCGGCACTGGCCCACGCGCAGGCCCAGCGCCCGCAGGATGGCCTTGGTGGGGAGCGGGTTGGGGAACTCCTCCGAGGATTCGAAGTCGAACGAGTCCAGCAACTCGGCCTGGCCGGCCACCGCGGCGGCCAGGTCGCCGGCGAGGAAGGCGTCGATCACACGGCGGAACTGGGGACCGACCCAGTGCGAGGCCACGCTGATCACTCCCACCGCACCGATGGACAGCAGCGGCAGCGTCATCACGTCGTCGCCGCTGTAGACCTCGAAACCGGCCGGGGCCTGCGCCACCAGGTGCGCCGTCGTGGCGGGGTCACCCGCCGCGTCCTTGAGCGCCACGATGGCGGGCACCTCGCGGGCGAGCCGCAGCATGGTGGCCGTCTTGATCCGGCGGCCCGAGCGAACCGGGATGTCGTAGAGCACCACGGGCAGGTCGCCCGCCGACTCGGCCACGGCCCGGAAGTGCTCGAAGAGCCCCGCTTGGGACGGCCGGTTGTAGTACGGGGTCACGACGAGCACCCCGTCGACGCCGCACGTCGCGGCGAGCGTCGTCATGTGCACCGAGTGCGCCGTGTCGTTCGAGCCCGTGCCGGCGATGACCGGGATCGTCACCGCATCGGCGACGGCACGCCACAGCGCCACCTTCTCGTCGTCGGTCAGCACGGAGCTCTCGCCGGTGGAACCGGTCAGGACGAGCCCGTCACTGCCGTGCGCGGCCAGCCAGTTCGCCAGCTCGACAGCGGCCTCGAGGTCGAGGGCCCCGTCGTCGCCGAAGGGCGTCACCATCGCGGTGATCACCCGCCCGAATCGGGGCGCGTCCTGCACGGGGCTCATTGCCCCCTCAGGCTACCAGTGCCGGCGCGGCCTCCCGCTGACCAGCGGCGGTCGGGAGGCTCAGACGACTTGGCGCTCGGCCGGCGAACCGTCCGCGAAGGCGTCCTCTTCCTCGGTGGAGTCGCTCAGGTGCTCGAAGGCGATGGCACCCATCTCGGTGAACTTCGTGCGGAGCCAGCCGTCGGCCGCGTCCAGCAGACCCAGCTTCTTGAGATTGGGGACGATCTTGGAGAACAACAAGATCTGGAAGTCGTCTTGCTCGGGTGCCGCCTGCATGATCTTGACGACGTCGCCCGTCGGCACCTCCATGCGCTCCCACACCTCCTGCATGGCCATGCGGTCCTTCATGCGGATGGCGGCCTCGAAGGCGAACTCCTGACGCTCACGGAGCTCGGAGGCAGAGAGCTCCTTGTAGTACTCCTGCAGGCTGAGCACCCCGAAGGCGACGTGGCGCGCCTCGTCCGCCATGACGTACCGGAGCAGCTTCTTGAGGAGCGGCTCGGTCGTCATCATGTGGATGAACCCGAAGGCGGCGAGGGCCAGCCCCTCCACCATGATCTGCATGCCGAGATAGGTCATGTCCCAGCGGGAATCGGCCACGATGTCGTCGAGCAGCAGGCCGAGGTGTGCGTTCATGGGGTAGTGGCCGGACAGCTTCTCGTCGAGGTACTTGGAGAAGACCTCGACGTGGCGCGCCTCGTCCATCACCTGGGTCGCCGCGTAGTACTTGGCGTCGATCCACGGCACCGTCTCGACGATCTTGGCCGTGCACAGCAGGGCGCCCTGCTCGCCGTGCATGAACTGGGACAGCAGCCAGTTCTGGTTCTGGATCCCGAATTCGATGAAGCGCTTTTCGTCCCACTTCTCCAGTGCCGTGCCGGCGAGGGTGGCCTCGTCCCACTGCTGCTGGGCCGGGTTGGCCTCGGCATTGGCGATCACGACCTGCTCCTGGTCGACCTCGATCGACCAGTCGAGGTCGGTCTGGGCGTTCCACTGCGCCTTCTTGGCCTTCTCGTAGAGCTTGTCGAGCTGCGGCTTCGCGCCCTTCTGGTAGTCCCAGGTGAACTCGGCCGCGCAGTTGTCGGGAACGCGATGGAATCCCTCGACGTCGTACTGGCCGACGAGGCTCAGGACGGCCTCGAGGTCGTCGATGTTGTCGCGGCCGATCAGATCGAGGTTCGACCCGAACTGGTCTTCGTCGCGGTCGACGGTGGTCATGATGGTGCCCCCTTGGGTGGTCGGGTGATGGAACGAGTGGAGGTGGACATGGAACGTTCGGACTCGACGCGCAGGGCGAGGATGCCCGGGAGGACGAAGGTCCGAACCAGGGCACGCGTCTCACCGGGATCGGTGAGGTCGGTGCCCGGGGCCGGGTTGGCGCAGTAGGCCATGACGATGCGGACGGCCCACTCGGCCGCCCGGGACGCCTGCTCGGGCTCGAGCCAGCGGCCGAAGAACGGTGCGGCGAGGTCGCCGGCCGCGAGCAACACCCGGTCCAGGTTCGAGAACGTGAGGTAGGGCAAGACGGCGCCGGGCTCGTGGAGCAACAGGTAGCGCAGCGCCTCGTGGGAGGACAGCCGGCGGGCCGACTCCACCATGCCCGTCACGAGCAGGTCCTCGAGGTCGCCGGCCTCGCCCATGGCGACGGCGAGGGCGGAGAACAGCCGCGCCACCTCGGTCTCGACCACGGCTCCCAGGATCCCGTCCTTGCCTCGGGGGAACGTCCGGTAGACGGTGGCCCGGGAGAGGCCGGCGGCGCGGGCGATGTCGTCGACCGTGGTCTTGGCGATGCCCTGCCGGGCGAGGCAGCGCAGCGCCCCGTCGACGATGCGCACCCGCGTGGACGACCGGTCGTCGGCCCCAAGGTGGCGGACGACGGCCTGTCGCTCCCGCCCCTCGAGCGGGGCACCCGTCGGTCCGGGTTCGGTTCGCGTCACCGCTGCGCCCACTGTTGAAACAGTATGGCGATATTTGTCTCACTGTCAACCATGGGCGCGGGCACGCGCAAAAAGCCCGGGAGCACGCCGGTCCCGACCCCCTCCCGGAGCCCGGGTCAGCTCAGATTGACGTGGCCCGGCGCCACGGTGGTGAGCACCAGGGCCAGGAGCGCCACCACGACGGCGCTGGCCCCGACCGTCACCGCCAGGTCGGCCGTCTGGTCGCGCAGCCCGCCGGCGTAGTCGTAGACCAAGGCGAGGAGCGCTCCCGTCACCAGTCCCCCGGCGTGTGCGCGCCAGTCGATGTTGCCCCAGAAACCGATGGCGAAGTTCACCACGAGCAGCATCACGATCGGCGCGACCGGAAGGCGGCGACGCAACCCGATCACCACGTAGGCCCCGAGTACGCCCATGATCGCTCCCGAGGCACCGATCCCGAGCTCGTTGGGCGTGCCGAGCAGGTACGACGCGACGCTCCCGCCGAAACCGGCGATCAGGTAGAGCGCGAGGAAGCGCACCTTGCCCAACAGCACTTCGGCCGCCGGCCCGACGATGAGCAGCACGATCATGTTGAAGAGGATGTGCTGGAAGTTGAGGTGGAGGAACATCGCCGTGAAGGCCCGGTA
>Ga0318565_10000221_pt1 | contig 13820 bp, 10 predicted proteins | sample GRESIP066b5f21_FD_203501 | JGI IMG/M metagenome (GOLD analysis project Ga0318565, IMG submission 203501) | Tropical soil microbial communities from Luquillo Experimental Forest, Puerto Rico - GRE.SIPMG.066b5f21 | ecosystem: Environmental > Terrestrial > Soil > Tropical forest > Bulk soil...
GCTCGTGACCGCCTCGGGAGTACCCCAGAACAACGGCGCGCCCCCGAGCTGGCTCAGCTCGTCCAGCGCGTCGCACACCTGGTGCAGCAGGCGGTGCTGGTTGCGCTCGGTCGTGAGAGCCTCGAGCTGCGCATCGAATGCCCGCAGCTCGCCCACGAGGGCATCGACCGACTCCTGCGAGGTACCGAGCTCCGCGATGAGCGCCTGCTGGTCCTTCAGCGCCTCGCCGTGCGGCGCCTGCGGATCGTGCGGCGGCTGCTGGTCCTGCGGCGAGCGCTGGTCTTCCAGCGTCTGCTGATCTTGCGCTGTTTCCGAATTCATGCCGCTAGCTCCTGACCCCGCTGACCGGCTCTTCCTTCTGCAGCACCGCCAGCGAAATCTTGCCGTAGGCGGCCGCCGTACACGTCGCCAGAACCTTCCGCAGCACCTCGTACGGCAGATCCTTGTCGGCCATGACCGTGACCTCGTGCGAGGTGAGCGCCTCGTCACGCGCCGCCGCGTCGAGCCCGTCGATCGGCCGCTGCAGCACCCGGCGCAGGGGCTCGACCAGCTGCGTGTGCGGGTCGTTGACTTCCGCAAGGGTCGCGACCGTCTCACCCTGCACAAACAGGGCGTCCTTGGTGATCATGACGACGACCGACTGCTTTGGGCGCACGTCGGTGCGCGACTGCGGAATCGTCACCCCCTTGGAGTTCTGCAGCACCTCGACATCCGTCGAGTACACCAGCAGGAATGCCACCATCACCGACAGGATGTCGATGAGGGGTATCAGATTCAGATGCGCGTCGAAGCGCTCGCGGCGCTTGTGCGGCATCAGCCCGAGAGTCATCACTTTCATGGCGCATCTCCGAGCGCAATGTTGGTGAACAGCGCGACCTTCACGGTCCGCGGCGCAGCGCCGGTTGTGCCGGGCCGCGTCCCCGCTGCCACGGCCCCGGCAACAAGCGGATCCGCAGCCGGCAGCTCCGCGCTGCGAATCGCATCCATCGCCTGAACGAGCTCGTCGTAAGGGACTTTCGGCTCTGACAGCACCGATGCATCCTCCGAGGTTGGATGCTCGCGTTTCACCGCCAGCACGCCTTCGGTCAACGCCTTCAGGTCGTAGGCGCCGCTTACCTTCGGTATCGTGCCGATCGCCTGCTTGCCGTCGCTGAGCTCGAAGCCGTCCTGGCGGACGATGACCTCGAGTCGGAACTTCGGCTCCTCAGGCTTCGCGGACACAGAGCTCGGCAGGTCGATCTGCATGATGACGATGCGCGAGAACACGGCCGTCATCAGCAGAAAGGTGACGAGCACGGTGAAGATGTCGATCATCGGCACGAGGAGCAGCTCGGCCGGTTTTTTCTCGCGACGGATCAGGAGACTGCGCATGGCTCGATCCTCAGGCCGCGGACTGCGCCTTCTGCACGAGCTCCATGCGGCTCTGGGCGCGGGCCGCCTGACGTGCCGCGAGCGCGTTCAGGAAGCGGATCGCCGCCGCCTCGAGGCCATCGTTCAGCCCCTGGGTCTTCGACTGCAGGAACGCGTGCACAATCAGGATCGGAACTGCGGTGACGAGCCCGAAGGCCGTGCAGTTCATGGCCTCGGAGATGCTCGCCGAGAGCAGGTTGGCCTTTTCCGCCGGGTTGACGGTCGCGACCGCGGCGAAGGCGTGGATCAGGCCGCTTACGGTGCCGAGGAGTCCCAGCAGCGTCGCGACATTCGCCAGCGTAGCGAGGTAGTGGGTGCGCTTCTCGATCTGCGGCACGATCTCGATCATGCTCTCCTGCATCGCTTTCTCCACGTCATCGCGCCGCCGCACCGCCCCCTCGAGGGCAAGTCCCATGCTCAGCACCCGCGCGATCGGAGAATCGTCCTTGCTGGTGAGCTCGCGTACCTTGTCGAAGTCCCCGCTCGTGAGCACCGGCTCAACCCGGCTCCAGGTGCGTTGATTGCGGGCGCTCATCCTCGCGAGCGTGATGTAGCGCTCGATGGTGATCGCGACCGCGATCGCCGCGACGAACAGGATGGGATACATGAAGGTCCCGCCTGCCGTGAAGGACTTCGCGATTGAGTAGAAGAATTCCATATGCAAATCCTCTTGAACGTTACCGATCTGTCAAACCACTGAAATGATTCGCTCTCAACCTGATGCTCGCGCGAGCCGCTGTGCTCACTTCGAGCCCGACTTGAATTCGTAGTACGACAGCTCGCGCATGAAGACGTCCTTGTCCACCGGCTGCGTCGAGGAGTCGAGGAGCCTCGACACGCTCGGCATGTCGGCGAGCTGAGAGCCCTTCCAGGGCACGAGCACGAGTGACTTCGGGGCGTCCTCGTTTCCGAGGATCGACATACCCGACATCTTCACATCGCCACCGGGCTGCTCTGCCTGGTTAGTCGCGGCAGCCGGCTCCGCCTTGCCATCACCAGCCTTCGTGCTGGCGGACTGCTTCTTCGCCCTTGACTCGGCTGCGTGGACGGACTGGCTCGTCGCGGGCACATTCGCCGCCAGAGCAGGCGTGCTCGGCTCTGTCGCCGTGTCGTCGGCCGCCGCGACGCGCACGACAGCGAGCAGTAAGAGGCCGGGAATGAGAGTCCGTTTCATGCGTCCTCCTAGGGTTTCGTCCTGGCATTCAGATCGGCGATCCACTTCGCCACCTGCTTGTCGTCCGGAACCAGCTGCTGATAGGCCGCGTAGTTGTCGCGGGCGCACGTGAGGTCGCCCAGGTACAGATCGCAGAGAATCGCCAGGTTCAGCCTGGCGTAATGGAATCCGGGGAAGACTCCGAGCGCCCGCTCGTAGCTTTCGCGGGCGGCGGCGAACTCACCTCTCCTGCGATAGACGATGCCGAGCTCGTTGTACGCCACGAGCTGGCGGGGGTTGAGCTCGACTGCGCGCTTGAGGCTCGCCAGCGCCTTGTCGAGATCGCCGCTCTTGCCGTAGGCAATTCCGAGATCGACATACGCCGCCGTGGCATTGGGTGCCTTCTGGGTGACCTTGAGCAGCAATGCGATTCCCTGGTCGTATTGCCTGGCCTCCAGCAGCCGCATTGCGCTGTCGTAATCGGCGCGAACCTCCGCGGGGACGCGCACTTTTTCCGTGAGCTCGAAGCCGCCCGCTTCCGGCTGACGCGTCGATCCGGCCTCGCGCGGCTTGCCCGCCGACGCTGTGGCCGACAGGCCGAGGAACGCCACGGCCAGCACGAGTCCGGCCGTAACTCGCCACGCGCCCGTTGTCGGCTCGAAATCAGTGCGAGTTCGCATTGGCTGCTCCCGCTGTGAGGGGCTGTCCGATTGCACTGTCCGCCGATCCGGAGGCGGTTGGCGGCGCCCCCGCACCACCCGGCGCCGTCGTGCCCGGCACCGGTGTCGGCGCAGTCGCGCTCTGCTCGGCTGTCGGAGGCGTAGCGCTCTGCGGCGCGGCCGGCGCCGTCGGACTGCCGAGGGCGGCCTCAACCGCCCGCGGCGGTGGCTGGTAGACATACCGCTCGAGCGATGCGAGGAACCCGCTGCTGATTTCCGCCCGTGCATACGTGTCGGGCTTGAGCGCCGCGAGACGGTCCAGGCTCTTCTGCGTCCACTCGTCGTTGAGACCCCGCCTCATCAGCTCGAGGTTCTTCTCGTGGACCCCGATCGCTTTCTCCTCGAGCGGGCGCGCGGCGGCGGCGAGCTGCTGTTCGTAATCCTTGAGGGCGTCCGCGCCGAGATCGGCCGGGCGCTCCGACTCGCGCAGCGACTGGCCGAAATTCGCGTAGATCTCGGCCATGTAGAAGGTGGCAGCCGCGGTGACCTCCCCGACCTGGTAGTCGACCAGCTTGCCGAAGGCTTTGGTCGCAGCGTCCATGCTGCGTTGCTTCTCCTGCAGGCTACGCTCGAAGGGCTGCACCAGCCTGAGCGACGCAAACTGTTCGTAGCTCGGCTTGGACAGCGCCAGTGCTGCGCGCGCCGCGACGTTGCGCGTGCGGTCCGTCCGCTCGCTTCCCGCCGCGCCATCGGCACGCACGATCTCCTCGAGTTGGTGTTGGTACTGAGCCTGATCTCCCTTCGACTTGCAGATCTCTGCAATCTTGGAGCGCGTCTCCACTGCCGTTTCGACCGGCTTGGGGAACTCCTCGACATATTTCGAGTACGCCTCCAGGGCACGCTCGGCGTTGGTGGCCTGCCCGTACAGGTCGCCCGCCTGCAGCAGTGCTTCACCGCGCAGCTGTGGATTCGGCGACTCCTTCGCGACCCGCTCGTATTCGCCGGCGGATTGCGACAGCTGCCCGGCCTGCTGGTAGGCGTAGGCGATCTGCTTGGTCGCCTCCTTCTGCAGCTCGTGCTCGGGGAAGCTGCGCCGGAACTCTTCCAGCACCTGCGCCGCAGCCGTCCAGTCCTTCAGCCGCAGGAGTGCCGCGCCGGCGTCGTACTCCGCCGCCGCGCAGATCTTGGAGGTCGGAGCAACCTGCTTGACGCGTATGAAGTGATTCGCCGCGGTGCGCAAATCCCCGGCCTGGTTCGCCTGCTCGCCCTGCTTGTAGATAGAGGCCGCGAGGTTCTCGACCAGCCCGGGGCGCGATGCATCGGCCTGCGGTGTGGCTTCGAGTACGTGCCCGTAGGCCTGCTCCGCATCCGCATACTCCGCGAGGCCGAAGGTGGAGTGCGCAACGACCAGCCACCCGTCGCGGCGCACGGTCGCGGTTGCAGTCGGGAACTTCTCGATGAGGTGCCGGCCGGAGTCGCGCGCCAGCACCAGGTCCTTCATCTCGTACGCGTCTTGTGCCGCCGCGGCCAACACGACCGCCGCCTGCTCGTGCTGCGGGAAGGCATCCGCGAACTTGATCGAGCTGTTGATCGTGTCGCGGCGAGCCGTGTCCTTCAGATCGGCGCTCGCGACCTTGAGATACTCGCGATGTGCGTAGATCGCCGCGTAGCCCGCCGCCGCCGACTTCGCGTTCGGCGGGTAATCATAGGCCGTGGTCTCGTACTCGTGCGCCGCTACCGCGTAGTCGTGATTCTCGAGCATGAGATCCGCGAGCTGGTAGTCCAGCTGCGGCGCCTGGCTGTCGGTGTGGAACGAGGTGAGAAACGAGCGGTACCAGCGCGTCGCCTCGGCGTAGTTTTCCGGCTGCTGCTCGTGCTGCTTCGGGTCCTGGTACTGAGCGTGATAGTAATTGGCCAGATCCTTCAGGTTGCTCTTCAGGTAAGTCAGCACTTCCGGCGACTTGTTCACATCGAAGTGATGCCAGTAGTCGCTTTGCAGGCCGTAAGTGGCCGCGAAGTCCTTCTTGCCGGCGAGCACCAGCTGCGGGAATCCGCCCTTCTCGTAGATTTCGACCACCCGCATGCTGAAGTGAGGCGACGCCTGGTGGAACGGGTACAGCGCCACGAATGACTTATAGATCGTGGCGGCGTCCTGATAGCGCAGCTTCACCAGGTAGAATTCCGCGAGGTAGCGGTAGACACGGTCCTCGTAGGCGCGGTGCCCGTTGGTGGCGAAGTACGAGCCGATCACGTCCGGACCGCCGATATTCGAGAAGCTCAGGCTGACGACCTGGAAGGTGTCCTCGACGCGCCGCTGCTCGGCCTCGGTGTGTTTGGCATCGAAGTCATAGCCGCTCTTGACCTTGTAGTCGAGAAAGGCGAAGTACCGGTGCAGAGCCTCCGGATAGAGTTGCTGCTTGTACAACGTCCATCCCAGCTTGTAGAGCGCGGGCTCGTAGTACTCCGAGCCGCTGCCGCCATCGACAATTGCCGTGTACGCGCTCTCTGCCTCGCGATATTTCCGTTGGATGAAGAAGCGCTCGGCGCGCCTGAACTGCACCTCGTCCGAGAACCGCGAGTGCGGATTTTCAGCGACCAGCTGCTCCATGACCTTCATGGCGTCCTCGGTCTGGCCCAGCTCGTCGTAGGCGCGCGACTTCTGGTAGAGCACCTGGTCACGAAGCGCGTAGTGCGGATACTTGGCGAGCAGCTCGTCGTAGAGCTGGATCGCCTCGAGCGGGCCGGCGCGCGCGGCGTCTGCATCGAGTCCGGCCGGCAACCCCGACGGCGCGGCGTTCGCCGCCGGGATCCCCGGCTGGGACGCAGCCCGCTGCTCCAGATCACGTTCCGATATCGCCGCCGGCGCGGAACCGGGGGTCTGCGGTTGCGACCGCGCAGCGGTGCGCGCATCAATCTTCGTGACCGCCGGCGCGCGCAACGCAGCAGCCTGGTCTCGCCGGGCGCTGCCCACCCCTTCGGTTTGCGCCGCGCCTGGCGCTGGCGCGATGGCCGGCACCGGCGTGGCAGTTGGCGATGCGGCCAGCTCCACGAGCTTGCCGTTGCCCTGGATTCCGAACTCTTTCTCGATCTTGAGGTCCGCCAGACGCCGCATGGCCTCCGGCGCCAGCTTGCTGTCCGGAGCCTGCTTCAGAAAGTCACGATAGCCCTGGACGGCGCGATCGAGGCCCTGCTCGACCGGCACCTCCTTGGTGTCCGGCTGCACCTGGCGCAGAGTCGAGAGCGTCCCCGAGCGGTCGGCTTGATGAGCACACGCCGCCATCAATGGCAGGAGCAACGCGACGGTGGGCGCGCGCACGGGACGAATCACGGCGTACCTCCGCTCGCGTGTTCCTTCAGCTCCCTGTCATAACTGTCAGCCACCGCGTAGCGCGCCTGAACCTGATAGGCCTCGAGGCGCTTGCGCCGTGTGTTGAGCTCGTCGATGGCGACCGCCTCGATCACGTGGCCCTGACGGGCGAGCAGCGTATCGACGTGCTCGAGCGCCTCGCCAACTCGCGTGCGCAGACGACTGATCGACTGGTCGTAGCCCTCATAGCTGTGCACCGCCGCCTGTCGCGCGCGCACGAAAGCGGTGTACTGCTCCTGCAGCGTCCGCACGTCTTCGTTCAAGACGTGCAGATCCTTGTGAGCCTGGGTCAACCGCTCCGGGTACTCGGTGTACAGGCGCCAGGCGAGTACGCCCTGGAGGTGCTGCATCCGGGCCTGCCAGGTGGCGCGTTCCGCGCCGCTGGCGTGCCGTAGCGCGGCGTCGATCTTCAGCAGGCGCTCGAGCGCGACGCGTTCGTCAGCGGTTGCCAGAAGCTGCGGCCGTGGTGCGGTCAGAATGTCCTGAAGACGCTTCTGCAGGAGATCACGCTGCTCGACCCGCAGGCGCATCTGCGCGTCGAGCTCTCTGAAGCGCGCATCGACCTGCGGCAGCAGGGGCTGGTAGTTCGCACGGCGCAGATGAATCAGATCCTCGTAAGCACCGAAGCCGCCCTGCCAGGCAATGAGCCGGCGGTGCAGATCCTCCAGGTCGAGGTAGTTCTGCAGCGCCGTCTGGAAGTCGTTCGACGCCATCAGCTCCGTCAGGTAGAAAGTCTCCGGGGTGTCGGGCAGCGTGCGCAGGCGCACGACCCACAGGTTGTCCTGCCTGATTTCCTCGCGCACCAGCGCTTTGAGAAAGTTGCCCGCGCGGATGCTCCGCGTGGACGCATCGACCTTCTCCAGCTCCTTGTTGAATGAATCGAGCGCCTGGCCATAAAGGAGCGCCGCGCGTCCGTAGACACGCAGCTTGCTGTAGGCAAATGGCAGGGCGAGCTTGGCTTCCTGCACCGCGGCATCGGTTCCGTCGCGCTGGATGAGCATGCCCCACGGCACGAGAGCCTTCTGGTAGTCGCGCGCCGAGACCTCGGCCCAACCGGTGCTGAGCAACGCGCGATTGGAATACGGGCCCTCGAGGCGCACGCGATCGAAGGCGAGCTGCGCGTGCGCGTAGTCCTCCGTGCGCAGCATGACGCTGCCGAGGACCATGTTAGATTTATCCCGGATCGCTGCCGTGGCCTTTTCACGAGTCTCGATCTGGCCGGCTTTGTCCAACTGCCGCAGGGCTTCCGAGGTATGGTCCGCCTGCAGCAAAGCGATTCCGAGATTGTAGGCGGCAAAACCCTTCAGGCTCTGCGCAGTCTGCAAGCGCCTCAGCACTTCGACCGCATCGGCGGGCCGGCCGAGCGCGAGGTAGACATTGGCGCGAAGAAATTCGATGTCATCCTTGATGTTGTCCGGGACCGTCCCCTGAATGCGCTCCAGGGCCTGCAACGCATCCTCGGGCTGGTCATTCTGGAACTCGATGCGCGCCAGGCGGTACGCCGCCTCGTTCTTTACCGGCTGCTCCACATCGGCGTCGAGCACCTGTTTGATGGCCCGACCGGCACGCAGATGCATCCGGTAGCGAAGCTCGAAGTCGCCGACCGAAAAGTCCGCCTGCCTGATGTGATGTTGGAGCGAATCCAGCTCCGGCTCGTCGAGGTGACGGTGTTGCGCGAGCTCGGCGTCCAGCCGCTCGAGGGCGTCGAAATATTGTCCCTGATAGGCGTCGTACAGCGCTTCACCGAAGTAGAGGTCGCGCAGGTCGTCAGCCATGGACGGACGCGCCGCGATTGCGGCCAGCGCCACTCCCATCGACAGCCATTGCGACGCGCGACGCATGGGCTACCAGTCCCCGAGGTGAATCCCGGGCTGCGGCGCGTCCGGACCCGCGAGCGTCACACCGATCAGCTTCGGCTTGATCTCTTTTGTAAACGGGAAGTGCTCGGTCTGGGTGTAGTCCTTGCCGTTCGCGAGCTTGCCGGTCACGGACACTGCGATCTCGTGCGCACCGGTCGCGATGTTGCCGCTGTAGATCCGCTGCACCCCGCCCCGGCGCAGGGCGTCGACCTCTTTGAAGCTGTAGATATAGTGGGTCGCCAGCTGCCCGTCGATCTGAACCTGCACTGCATCGAGACGCAGCGTCTCGCCGTGCGCCAGCGACACGAACACCGCGAGATGAGTGTCGGACGGATAGAGGAGCTTCTCTTCCAGCTGGTTGAGCTCGGCCGCAATGTTCAGGACGTCGGATTTGACTTCCTGGACCTGCTCGTCGAGACCTTTCATCTGCGCACGAGCGCTCTCGTCCGCCGGACTCGGCCGTACGCAGAGGCACAGCAGAGCGCTCATCACGACCAGGAGATGCTTGCGCATTTTCTCTTGCCCTGTGGTTACAGAGTGGGTTCCCACCTGGTGAAACTCAGGTGGCGTTCAGTTGGAAGGCCGGATCGGCCGCTCACCAGGCGCGCCGTGTGCGCGCCTCTGCCATGCGCCGGATGCCGGTGCGGGCTGCCCGTAATGAAGGCATGACGCTGCGCGTCCGGCTGGGGACGACCCGCCAAGGTGCGGGCTCACCGCGTTCGAACGGTACGCAAGCATGACCTGCTCTCCTCCCACCTGTTGCCGTGATAGACGAACAACACGCGCCGATCAGTCCGGTGGAAGGACTGGATTACGGCGGTCCCGCTGTCATAGAGCCGAGGCTCGTTAGACCGGAGACTTTGCGTCGCCACCTTTCGGTGGGTTTGCCCTTTGCGAATCCGAAAGCACTGTCGCCAAAAGCACTGTCTGATGTTTACATCAGAGGTGCACATATAAGTAACACACGGAAACAGGCGATTGCGTGTGACTTTACTTTTCGTGTTGCTTCAGCTGCGATTCAGCGATTCGGTCGCCGTAACCGTGAGGCGCCGCACGAACCATCTTGTCCTGGTGTGCTGGAGATCACTCTCGTCTCACTGCGCACCGCTGCACAGGTGGTGACAACCGCGGGGCGCGCCGCCAGGAGCCGACCGGTCAGCCCGCGAGCGCATGGCCCGGTTGACCGACACTATTAATAAGGAGTACGCAAAGCCCGCCGACGCCGGCTCGGCCGGGTCCGCGATGTCTTCGACGCTGAGGGAGTCCAGAGCGCTCAACGACGAGCGCCCTGGCTGCATTGGTGCGTCGTTCAGTCTTCGTCGGCTGCCTTGACCTGTCCGGTGGTCGGATCCAGGAATACGCGGCCTGAGCCCTGAGAATGGTCGAAATCGAACAATCCATTCAGCGAGCCTGCGATCGCGTCGCTCGAGCCGTTGCCGATGGCCGGCAGTCCCCAGTTGGTCTCGATGAAGCGGATCACGGAGGACTGATCCGTCAGGCGATGATCGACAAAGTTGCGCTTCGCCCAGGGCGAGATCACCAGCAGCGGCAGGCGTGGGCCGAAGCCGCAGCGACCGTTCTGCGCGGTGCCACCCGACTGAGTCGACTTCGGCGCGCCGCAGTTGCCGGGGCCGAGGAGCTGGTCGTCCGCGACGTTGGACTGACGCACGATTGGTCCCATCTGGTGGTCGTACCAGCCGTCGGAATCGTCATACAGGATGACGATCGCCGTCTCGCGCCACTCGGGCGAGCTCATGATCGCGTTGACCGTGTTGACGAGGAAGGTCTGCTCATCGAGCGGATCGGAGTAGCCGGCGTGCCCGTCCTGATACGCGGCCGCCTTGATGATGCTGACCGCCGGCAGGTGACCGGATTTCAGCGCGGTGAAAAACAGCGACAGGTCATACTGATGATTCGCCTGGTCCGTCTTGCCGATGTTGGCGGGCGAGCCCGGCGGCAGATGCTGCGGATTTTGCGTGCTCGACCAGTACTGGAAGAACGCGTGGTGAGGAATGTAGTCCACCACTGAGACCCCGCCGACGTTGTTGTGCGCCTGCCGGCAGGTGGTATCGCCGAAACCGCCCATGAAGGCGCCCCAGGTGATCCCCGCGGCACTCAGCAGGTCGCCGATATTCCTGCCGGACATGAGAATCTGCGTGCGTGTCTTGCTCGAGCAGATGTCGCCCGACGGGTCCGCATCGCCTACCACGGCGCCGGTCGTCGCGGCATTGGCGATGAAGCCCTTGCCCGAGAGGCCATTCTGAATGGTGCCCGCAAAGGTCGTACCGGCCACGAAGTTGAGCAATCCCGGGGTCGACGGGCCGAAGGTCGTGCCGAAGGAGTTGTCGCTGAGGGCAAAGTGCTGCGCGTAGTTCCACAGAGCGGTGACGGTGTTGCCGTCGTAGTACCCGAGGGTGCTGTTTGGGCCAAGCACCGGGTCGGTGCAGCTGTGCGCGAGGAAGCGATCCATGAGGCCGCCATCGAACGCGAACTGCTCGTCGGCGTAGCCGTGATCCTGGTCGCAGGTGAGCGGCACGCTGCGGTCAATGCGAAAGGGATTGGCGCCGTTCGGGTTATTGCTCAGCAGACCGGAGCTTTCCAGGCTGTTGACGCGCGGGGTCCCGAGGCGCGGCTGGCCGAAGTAGGCACTGCTGTCGTCATTCCGCACGGCGCGCGGGTAGGTGCCGAAGTAGTGGTCAAAGGAGATGTTCTCCTGAAAGATCGCCACCACGTGCTTGATCGGCGTGTTGGTCCGGTACCCCTCATCCGCGTTGGCTGCGCTCACCACGCACGTGGCGCCCAGCGCTGCCCACACCGCGGCGCGAACCCGAATGACGGTGCTGTATGGCTTCGACATGTTTCCCGCTCCTCTCTGGGTTGGAATGCGACAGCGCTCGGCCGCCGACCTGCGGCATGTATTTAGTCGCCGGTCTGTTACGGGTGCGTGACGCGAGTTTTACGGCAACGTTCCCGCACACGGCTGCCGATCGGCAGCAACCCACGCTCGTGCTCCAGCTGGTTGTGAGTCAGGGCGGTTGCGTCAATGAGCTTGAATTGCCCGGGTCATTTGTCGCCTGTGTGAAGGTCGACGAGATCGCGACAAGCGCCGCATGCCGCGTGGTCAGAAGTGATTGTGCAACCGCGAGCGGGAGCTCGGGTCGCGCGTGGCAGTGACTACGTTTTGCGGGTCACCGAACCGCGCCGGCCTGCGGATGACGGACGGCCGGAGCAAGCCGCCCGTCTGATCCTCCGCACACTCACCGTCCGGTGCGGGGTACGACGTTGATCACCCGCGAAGACGGTGACGACGACGGCCCATCGAGCTGCACGGTGACCGACTGCCCTGGCGTCAGGTGCGCTGCGGCAGCGACCGCCGGGCTGCCGTCTTTGAGCCGGTAGGTGCGGCCCTCGATATTGAGCGACTGACTGCCGTTCACCGCGGTGAGGCTGCCGGTGATGATGTCGCCCGGCACCGTGTTGCCCGCGAGGCTGCTGGCCCCGAGCGCCATGCCGGCTGCTGCGAGCAGCGCGAGAACCCTGTGTCTGGCGTTCACTGTCGTACCTCCCACCACGATATGCGCTGTTTTCCCCGACCGCGATCGAGCAGCGACTGTACCCCGCCGCTCGAGACCGATGTCAGCTTGTGGGTGCCGCCGAGGGCGCCGCCACCGGGCAGCAGCGTCGGTGTCGAAGCGTAAACCGATCCCAGCGACATGCCGACCGGGATACTGCCGGAGGCGGGCAAGTCCTCCTGGTTGAACCTGCCATCGCCGTTCACATCGAGCTCGGGCAGCGGGAACGCCGCCCCGGTGGTGAAATTGAGGACCATCAGCCAGGCATTGCCGCCGCCGCTGCAGGTGCTGGCGTTGGGCTGATAGGTGGTGAAGACCACGCCGCCACCGGATTCGATCTCCGGATCGGCGATGACGCGCTCACCCGGGCTCAGGTTGAGGTCCATGTACCAGCCGCGTTCCGCTCCCGCGGTGGGTGGCAGCGGTACCGCACTCGGTGTCGGCACGGTCCTCACGCTGACTCCGTTCACGCTCTCGTTCGCGAGCACCTGCGCCTGCAGGTTCGTGCGGTTCGGAATCCCCGCGAAACCGATCGGGGGCGTGGCACCTGTCGGGGGATCGTAGATGCCGTACATGGTCTGGACCTGCGTCGTGCTGAGGTCCGGAACTCCCAGCAGCTGCCCGGTGCCCACGTACACCATGGTGCCGAGCAGATTCGGGAATTTCGGATTGAGAGTCACCGCCGGCACCGTGGTGATCGGCTGCGGCGCGCCGCCCGGAGCGGTAGCCTGGAACATGACCGAGACGATCCAGTTGGCGGGGTTGGGCGCCGTGATGTCAACGCGCCAGACATTGCCCTGCAGGTCCCCCGCATAGGCCACATTCGCCGCAGCGGACACCTGCCCGTAGCTGTTTACCACGGCGACGCTCGATAGCCCGTTGGCGACCGCGGTGTTGCAGGCCGCCGGCACGGCGGCGCACAGATCGACCTTGGCAAGGATCGCGCCGCTCTGAGGATTGAGCCCGTAGAGCACCGGCTTCTGATTGGGACTGTTGTAGCCGTTGCCGACCATCACCATCCAGCCCGCGGCCGTGCTGACGATCTCAGGCTCGCTGAAGCTCAATCCCATGTCGGTGTCGCTGAATTCCCAGAGCACCGCCCTGGCCGCGTCCGCTTCCGTCACCAACGAATCCGGCGCGCTGACATCGAGGGCGAACACCGAAGGGCCCCCGGCCCCTTCGGTGCCTGCCAGCACGGTGTGCCAGCTGCCATCGCTCGCGAACTTCACGTCCGCCGCGCGCGGCGAGCCGTTCACGAAGTACTGGTGCTGCGCGTTGTAGTACGGGTTCGCGAGCTTCGTCAGGTTGTTGAATACCCCGTTGGGGATGTAAGCGAAGCGTTCCGAGCCGGTGGCAGCGTCGAAGGCATGCAGCATGCCGTCGTTCGCGCCGACGTAGATCACCGGCGAGCGATTGGCGTGAGCCGTGGCGAAGGCCAAGTAGTCTGCGGTCTGCGTGAGTCCGTTCGGCGTACCGACATACAGCGGCGCGCTGAAGACGATGTCGCCGAGCTTGTGTGTGCGGTTGCGGAACTTCCCGCCGTTGCGCAGCTCCTGCGCATTGCTGCCGCGAATGAACTGCAGAACGTCCTGACCATTGGTGTCTGCCGCAAAGGTCGAGAGCGCCAGGCCCAGCCCGGTAGCGGCCGAGATGCCTCCCGGGGCGAGCGCCGTATTCCACCGGAACGGGATGCCGGAGTTGGCCACCGGGTCCCAGGTGGCGATCCGCCGCGCATTCCAGGTCTGGGCGTCGAGCTGTGCCTGTGCACTCCAGATCTGGGACCCCGGGGTCGTGCTCACC
>Ga0318565_10000225_pt1 | contig 13779 bp, 14 predicted proteins | sample GRESIP066b5f21_FD_203501 | JGI IMG/M metagenome (GOLD analysis project Ga0318565, IMG submission 203501) | Tropical soil microbial communities from Luquillo Experimental Forest, Puerto Rico - GRE.SIPMG.066b5f21 | ecosystem: Environmental > Terrestrial > Soil > Tropical forest > Bulk soil...
GGGCCATCCGCCCCCGGAAGTAGTTGCCGCCCCCGATGACCACGGCCAGCTCCACCCCGAGCTCATGCACGGACAGCAGTTCATCCGCCAGCTGTCCCAGGCTCGTCGGATCCACTCCCCAGCCGGTCGGCCCGGCCAGTGCCTCGCCGCTGAGCTTGACCACGACCCGCGAATAGCGAGGCTTGTCTGTCTCGTTCACGTCTGCCCTCTCACCCAGAAGTCGCCTGTCCCAGGGTCTCAGAGACCAAGACCATAACGCGAAGCCGCGGACGCGAGCCGCGATCACGAACGCCGGTCGGGGCCGGGGACCGGGTTCGGTTCGGCGCCGCCGTAGCGCCGGTCCCGGCTCGCGTAGATCTCGCAGGCCTGCCAGAGGTGGCGCCGGTCGAAGTCGGGAAAGAGCGTATCCAGGAAAACGAACTCGGCGTAGGCCGACTGCCAGATCAGGAAGTTGGAGGTCCGCTGCTCGCCCGACGAGCGGACGAACAGGTCGACGTCGGGGATGCCCGGCTCGTCCAGGTAGCGGGCGAACACCTTCTCGTTGATCTTGTCGGGGCGGAGCTTTCCCGCGGCCACATCCGCGGCCAGCGCCTTGGCCGCGTCGGCGATCTCCGCGCGGCCGCCGTAGTTGACGCAGAACTGCAGGGTGAGCACGGAGTTTCCCGCGGTCATCTGCTCAGCGTTCTCCAGCTCGGCGATGACGCTGCGCCACAGCCGGGGACGCCGGCCCGCCCAGCGCACCCGCACGCCCATCTCGTTGAACTGGTCACGCCGACGGTGGATAACGTCCCGGTTGAACCCCATGAGGAAGCGGACCTCGTCCGGTGACCGGCGCCAGTTCTCGGTGGAGAACGCGTAGGCCGACAGGTACGGGATGCCGAGCTCGATCGCGCCCATGATCACGTCGAACAGGGCCGCCTCGCCCCGCTTGTGCCCCTCGGTCCGCGGCAGCCCGCGTCGCTTGGCCCAGCGGCCGTTGCCGTCCATGACCAGGGCCACGTGCCGCGGGATGAGGTCGGCGGGAATACTGGGCGGCTTGGCGCCCTCAGGGTGCGGCTCCGGCGGCCGAATCACACGTGCTCCACGTGGCGCAGGGAGCGGATCGAGTGCTCCAGGTGCCACTGCAGGTAGGCGGCGACCAGGCCGCTGCACTCGGCCTGGTGGCGGTGCTCGCTGCGGTCGGCATGCGCCCAGTCGCCGCGCATCAGCGCGCTCATCAGCGCGATCGTCGCCACGGCCGGGGTGGCGGCTCCCGGCTCCCGGCAGGACCGGCAGACCAGCCCGCCGGCCCCGATCGCGAACGCGAACGCGCGCAGCGCGGCGGAGGCGTCGCCGACCCGGGTCCCGCAGACGGCGCACTCGTCGAGCGCGGGCGCGTAGCCGGCCACGGCCAGCGACCTGAGCAGGTACGCGTCGAGGATCAGGCGGGGGTTGTGGGCGCTCTCGGCGAGCGCCCGCAGCCCGCCGACCAGCAGCAGGAACTGGCGCAGGGACGGCTCCTTCTCCACCGGGGTGAGCTTCTCGGCCGTCTCCAGCATCGCGGTCCCCGTGGTGTACCGGGGGTAGTCCGCCGACAGCGGCTTCCCGTACGGCCGCACCGTGTCGGCCTGCGTGATGTAGTCCAGCGATCGTCCCTCGTACAGCAGCAGATCCACGTGGGTGAACGGCTCCAGCCGCGCGCCGAACCGGGACTTGGTGCGCCGCACGCCCTTGGCCACGGCGCGGACCCGGCCGGCCCGTCTGGTCAGCAGCGTGATGATCCGGTCGGCCTCGCCCAGTTTCTGGGTGCGAAGCACGATGCCGTCGTCACGGTAGCTGCCCACCCGTTCATTGTCCCGTATGCCGCGCGTCCAGCCGTGATTCGCCGCGGCCGGCGGTTCTTCCCGGCCTGATCCGGCCGGCCGCGGCTGCAGGCGGACCGGCCCTAGGCCGAAGCGCCTTCCTCGGTCATGGCGATGACGCCGCGCGCCTGCGCGGGCGTCATGCCCAGCTGGGCGGCGATCTCCCGGGCCACGTGCCGCTCGTCGTCGGAAAGCATCCCGTCGGCCAGCCCGATGCGCACCGCCTCGGCCAGGAACCATTCCCGCGCCGGGACCGCCAGCTGTACGGTCAGCCGGTTCAGCGGGCCCGCTAGTTCCCGGCCGGGCTGACCGGGCAGGGCCGGCGCGGACAGGTCGGCATCGAGAGCCGCGTCATCGTAGTCCGCGAGCCCGGAGCCCTTGATCGCGTCGATGGCGCGACGCCGGGCCGGCACGCTGCTCCCGCCGCCGGTGCGGAGCATGGCGATGGCCGCGGCCCGCATCCCGGCCGGGAGCGCCGCCTGCATCTGCGCCACCGTCGGCAGCGACAGCACCTCCATGCGGTACCGGGTGCCGCAGACGGCGCACCGCACGTGCTCGCCGGCTCTGCTGAGCGGGATGACCGGGATGAAGAACAGGGTGAACCAGCGCCGGCCGGCGCGGCGGGCGTACTCGCGGTCGCCTCCGCACCGCTGGCAGTGGAACGTTCCATGCCCGATCGTGCGGTAGAGCACCCGGAACCCAAAGATGATCAGCAAGCTCGCTCCCCTCCGGTCCCCGCCTCCACGGGCCGTCTCGCCGCGAACGGTCACGCCAGCCCCCGCTGATCATCACACGCCCGGCCTGGACGGACGCGGAAGTCGGGCATTTTCGCCGACCACGTCGGGCCGCGGCCGGCGGGCGAAGGCTCAGTCGTAAAAGCCGAGCCGGCGCAGCTGCTTGGGATCCCGCTGCCAGTCCTTAGCGATCTTGATACGCAGGTCAAGGTACACCCTGGTACCCAGCAGGGCCTCGATCTGGTGCCGGGCGCGGGACCCCACCTCCTTCAGCCGGGCCCCCTTCGCACCGATGACGATCGCCTTCTGGCTCGGGCGCTCGACGTACATCACGGCGTGCACGTCCATCAGGTCCTCGCGGCCCTCCCGGGGCGCCATCTCTTCCACGACGACGGCGATCGAGTGCGGCAGCTCGTCGCGCACCCCCTCCAGGATCGCCTCGCGGATCAGCTCGGCGACGAGCCGCTGCTCTGGCTCGTCGGTCTCCTCGCCGTCCGGGTACAGCGGCGGCCCCTCCGGCAGGTGCGAGACGAGCACGTCGGCCAGCACGTCGAGCTGGAAGCCCGAGACGGCGGACACCGGCACCACGTCGGCCCAGCTGCCGAGCTGTCCCACCGCCGCGAGCTGGGCGGCGATCTGCTCCCGGGAGGCCTGATCGGTCTTGGTGACCACGGCGACCACCGGCGTCGAGCGCTGCCCGGCCAGCTCGCCCGCCAGGTACTTGTCACCGGGACCTATCCGCTCGTTGGCCGGCGCGCAGAACCCGATCACGTCCACCTCGGCCAGCGTGGACCGGACCAGGCTGTCCAGGTGCTCGCCGAGCAGGGTCCTCGGGCGGTGCAGTCCCGGGGTGTCGACGATGACCAGCTGCGCATCGGGCCGGTGCACGATCCCCCGGATCGCCCGGCGGGTGGTCTGCGGCCGGCTGCTCGTGATCGCCACCTTGGCCCCGACCAGGGCATTCATCAGGGTCGACTTGCCCACGTTCGGCCGACCGACGAAGCACGCGAAGCCGGACCTGAACCCGGGCGGTGCCTCGGGAGGCGGTTTGGCCAGGCCGGCCGGCGACGACGGTGTCTGCGGGGATCCCACGCCGTGATTCTCCCCTAACGAGGCGCCCGCGCCCTAACCCGCTGTGGCGGCCTGGCCGCGGCCCACGGATCCATCAGGGGCGGAGGGTGGCCTTCACCGTGCCGTCGGGCGCCGCGCGGAACACCACGGCGTCCGGGCCTGCGTCACGCACCGCGGCCAGGTCGGCCGGGTCGGGCCCGCTGCCGTCGGTCACCAGCGCCGCCGCCTCCAGGCTGGCCGCCCCGCTGGACACCGCCATGGCCACGGCCAGGCGCAGCGCGGACAGCCGCAGCGACGGCAGCGCCACCGCCGCCGCGGCGTAGGTCCGCCCGGTCTCATCGCGCACCGCGGCGCCCTCGGCGGCCTCGACCCGCGCGCGGGCCGCGCGGGCCAGGTTGATGATCTTGAAGTCTTCCGGGCCGGGCTGGGCCTCGCTCATCCGGCTGAGTCTAGTGGGGCGCCGTCCGGTCCGTGGCCGGCTCGCCCGTTGCCCGCCGCGTCGCGGCCGTGGGCGTTACCGGCGGGTCCGTGGCCGGCCAGGTCAGCCCGCTCGACGGTCACGGTCCCGATCCGGTTGCGCCGGCCGGCCAGGCTCTCCGCGGTCAGCCGCAGCCCCGCGACCGTCGCCACCGATCCCGCGATCGGCACCCGGCCCAGCCGCTGGGCCAGCAGGCCGCCCACGGTCTCCACGTCCTCGGCGTCGATGCGGACGCCGAACAGTTCCTCGAGTTCCTCGACCGGCAGCCGGGCGGTCACCCGCGCTCGCCCTTCGCCGAGCCATTCCACCGGCGGCTGCTCCTTGTCGTACTCGTCCGCGATCTCGCCGACGATCTCCTCGAGGATGTCCTCGATCGTGACCAGCCCCGCGGTGCCGCCGTACTCGTCGATCACGATGGCCAGGTGGATCTGGCGCGCCTGCATCTCCCGCAGCAGCACGTCGATGGGCTTGGACTCCGGCACGAACGTGGCCGGGCGCATGATCGAGTCGACCTTCTCGACCGACTCCCCCTCGCGGTGCTCATAGCTGCGGGTGACGATGTCCTTGAGGTAGGCGATCCCGACGACGTCGTCCTCGTTCTCGCCGACGACCGGGATCCGCGAGAACCCGCTGCGCAGCGCGAGCGACAACGCCTGGCGCAGGGTCTTGCCGCGTTCGACGTACACCATCTCGGTGCGCGGCACCATCACCTCGCGGACGATCGTGTCGCCGAGCTCGAACACCGAGTGGATCATCGCGCGCTCAGCCGGCTGGATCACCCGGCGGCGTTCCAGCAGGTCCACCAGGCCCCGGAGGTCTTCTTCGGATCCGGGCGGCACGCCGCCCCGGCCGCCCGCGCCGCCGGGGAGCAGCAGCCGGGACAGCGGGCCCAGCAACCGCACCACCGGGGCCAGGACGGACGCGGCCGCGCTGGCCACCCGTACCGCGTTGCGGTGCCGCAGGGATCTCGGCACGATGCCGGTCACGACGTAGATCGCCGCGGTCATGACCACGGCGGCGATCGCAAACGCCCGCCAGCCGCCGCCGAGCCAGTGCAGCAGCACCACGGTCACCAAGATGGTGGCGGTGACCTCGGCCGCGATCCGGGCCAGCAGCAGCACGGACAGGTAGCGCGCCACGTCGGCCAGCACCACCTGCAGCGGGGTCGATCCCTGGCCGACGCCGCGGCCCAGTTCCTTGGCCCCGGCGCGGGAGATCCTGACCAGGGCCTCCTCCGCGCTGGCGCACCAGCCGGCCAGCAGCGTCAGCGCTAGCGCCGCCGCCAGCAGCCAGCCCACGGCCTGTTCACCCCGCCTCCTCGCGCTCCTCCCGCGCGTCCTGCCTTCCGGCCTGGTGATCCGGGTCGCCACTGGCGTCGCGTTCGGAGCGCCATGCGGCGAGCAGCCTCTCCTGCAGGCCGAACATGGTGGCGTGCTCGTCCGGCTCGGCGTGGTCGTACCCGAGCAGGTGCAAGATGCCGTGCGTGCACAGCAGGTCGAGCTCGTCCTGCACGCTGTGGTTCCCCTGACGGGCCTGCTCGATCGCCACCTGGGGACAAAGGACTACGTCACCGAGCAGGGCCTGGCCGACCTCGTCGTCCGAGCCGTGCTCGGCCTGGCTGCCGCCGGGCGGCGGCGGCCGCAGCTCGTCCATGGGGAAGGCGAGCACGTCGGTCGGCCCGGGCTCCCCCAGCCAGCGCTCGTGCAGGTCGGTCATGGCCGCCTCGTCCACCAGCAGCACGGAGAGCTCGGCCAGCGGGTGCACCCGCATCCCATCCAGCACGTGCCGGGCCAGGGCGGCCAGTTCGGCCTCATCGACCGCCACGCCCGACTCGTTGGCGATCTCGATGCTCACGCCGTCACCGCTCCTGCGTCCTCAGCGGGCCCGGTTGCCCGTGCGGCGAGACCGGCTGCCTGGTATCCGTTCGGTATCTCCGGACGAGGCCCGGCGCGCGTCGTAGCGCTCGTAGGCGTCCACGATGTCGGCCACCAGCTTGTGCCGGACCACGTCGTGGCTGGTGAGCCTGGAGAAGTAGACGTCGTCGACGCCGTCCAGGATCTCCTGGACCAAACGCAGGCCGCTGGTCTGCCCGGCCGGCAGGTCCACCTGGGTCACGTCGCCGGTCACCACGATCTTGGAGCCGAAGCCGAGCCTGGTCAGGAACATCTTCATCTGCTCGGGCGAGGTGTTCTGCGCCTCGTCGAGGATGATAAAAGAGTCGTTTAGGGTTCTACCCCGCATATACGCCAAAGGGGCTATTTCGATCGTGCCGGCCGCGGTGAGCTTGGGGATCGAGTCCGGGTCGATCATGTCGTGCAGGGCGTCGTAGAGGGGCCGCAGGTACGGGTCGATCTTCTCGTACAGGGTCCCGGGCAGGAACCCGAGCCGCTCCCCCGCCTCCACCGCCGGGCGGGTCAGGATGATCCGGTTGTACTCCTTGGCCTGCAGCGCCCGCACCGCCTTGGCCATGGCCAGGTAGGTCTTGCCGGTCCCGGCCGGGCCGATCGCGAACACGATCGTGTGCTTGTCGATCGCGTCGACGTAGCGCTTCTGGTTCAGCGTCTTGGGGCGGATCGTGCGGCCGCGCGCAGACAAGATGTCCAGGGTCAGCACGTCGGCCGGCCGGGCGCCGGACTTCCTGCGGAGCATGGCGACGCTGCGCTCGACCACGTCCGCGGCGAGCTCTGCCCCGCTGGCCAGCAGCTGGGTCAGCTCCTCGAAGAGCCGCGCGACGAGCTCGGTCTCCTCCGGCGAGCCGGTCACGGTGATCTCGTTGCCGCGTACGTGGATGTCGGCGCCGAAGGCGCCCTCAATCACGTGCAGGAGCTCGTCCCGGGATCCGAGCAAGCTGACCATCGAGTGGTCGTCAGGAATCACGATCTTGACGCGGGTGCGGCCGTCCGAGGACAGCTCAGCGCCGCGCGGATCCGTGGGAGTTTCTGTCAAAGGCCCTTCCCCGCCCGGGCGCGCGCCCGGGCCCGCATGCACGCCATGCTATCCGCAGGTCTCATCCGGCGGGCCTCATCCTGGCGGCCAGGCCAGCAGCCTGCCACCGAGAACACCGGCCTATCTTCGCTTGTGGCGGGCCGGCCGGACTGTTGACCTATATGGTTGCAGTGCCGCGAACCGGCGGCGCGCCGTTCTCCTGGTGCACGGCCCGGCAAATACTGCTTCCGTGTCTCCTTAGCGCGCTGCCTGTCGCCGGGTGCGCTGCCAGCGTGGCAGTCGCGGCAAAGCGAACTCAGCACGACTTGGGTGTGGGGGCGGTGGGATCGTTTAAGCCACATGGCGCGTGGGAAACGGGCGCCAAGATCCGGCATGACCGCGGGTGAACCTGGCGGCACGGCCGCGCGTCCAATGCACGTGACCGAAACCCTTGTGGCGGACCCCGCTGCGTTGGGCTCGGTTCCGGCCGACTGGGACGCCGACCGAGCAGTGACCGCGCTGTACAGCACGCATTACCGCTCTTTGGTACGGCTGGCGGCGCTGCTGGTCCGTGACGTCGCCACGGCGGAGGAAGTGGTGCAGGACTCGTTCGTCGCGATGCACGGCGGCTGGCGCCGGCTGAGGGACAGCGACAAGGCACTGTCCTACCTCCGGCAGTCGGTGGTGAACCGATCCCGCTCCGTCTTGCGGCATCGCGTGGTGGTGGACCGGAACGCGCCGAAACCGGCGCCGGACATGCCGAGCGCTGAGCACGGGGCGATCGCCCTGCTGGAGCGCTCGGCCGTGGTCTCCGCGCTGCGCACGCTGCCGCCGCGACAGCGCGAAGCGCTCGTGCTGCGGTACTACGGTGACATGTCCGAGGCCCAGATCGCCTCTATCATGGGCATCAGCAGGGGGGCAGTCAAAAGCCACACGGCCAGGGCCATGTCCGCCCTGCGCAGCGTGCTGGAGCGTGAGGGATGACGCACGTGGAGCCCGAGGACATCCTGCGCCGGGCACTGCACGCGGCCGCGGAGTCGGTAGAGCCGGCAGCCGAAGGGCTGACTCAGATCCGGGCGCGCCTGTCGGCCCCGCGCCCGCTGGCTCTCGCCTGGCTGATCGCGGCCTGGGAGACCGTGAGCCAGTTCGTCATGCTCTGGCTGGAAGCGGTGCTGGACTGGCTGGGGAGCAGCCTGCGCACGGCCCCGCGGACCATGGACGGGCTGCTGTACCCGGTGACCGAGCGGCTGCGCCCGGTGACCGAACGGCTGCAGCCCCTGGCTGAGCGGCTGCGCCCGGCGCTGGCCTGGCTGATCGCCGCGATGGCGTGGCTGGGCCGGATGATCAGGCCGGCGCAGGCCGGATCCGAGGAACGCCGACCCCGTTACGCGTGGGTGCGGCCGGCCGTCGCCATGGCGGCCGTGGTCCTGGTCGCGGTCGTGGGCGGCTTCGCCCTGTCCGGCCGGCTCAACCAGATCTCGCAGGCCGCGTCGTCCGTCTTCTCGTCGGGCGGCCAGACGGCTAAGAGCAACGGTGGCGGGACGCATACTTCGGGGGTGAACGGCGGCGGCACACCCATTCCGACGTCACCGGGTCCCAGCGGCAGGAACGGCGGTTCGCCGACCCCGACCTCGAGCTGTACGCCGACGGCGAAGCCCACGTCTCACCCGACCGTCTCGCCCTCGTCGCCGGTGCCCACGACACCGGTGCCCACGACACCGGTGCCCACGACACCGGTGCCCACGACACCGCCGCCCACAACACCGCCGCCCACAACACCGCCGGCCACGTCCGGGCCGAACCAGAGCATCTCGTCCGCCTCCATCCAGACCGCGCAGGACAGCGCCGTCGTTGTCGTCGGCGCCCTGTCCGGCTCGGGTGCGGCAGCGAGCCCGAGCCCGAGCCCCAGCAGTTGCACGTCCGGGGGCAGCTGAGCCCGCGCTGAACTACTAGCTCCGCCCGCCGCCGCGCTCAGGGCCAGCGGGCGGAGCGGGCTAGGGCGACCGCCGCGGCCACGGCCCCGGCCGACGACGACCGCAGCACCGTCGGCCCCAGCCGGGCGGCGACCGCCCCGGCGCGTGTCAGCGCGTCGGCTTCGGCCGGGCTCACCCCGCCCTCCGGCCCGACGATCACGACGATCTCGCCCCGGTCCGGCAGGCGGATGCGGCCCAGCGCGGCCAGCGCCCCGGGGTCGAGGAGGACCGCCAGCGCCGCCGCGCCGACCCGGCGCGCGATGGCCGGCGTGGCCTCCGGCCCGGTCACCTCGGGGATCCAGGCCCGGCGGGCCTGCTTGGCTGCCTCCCGGGCCGTCCCCTGCCAGCGGGCCAGCGCCTTGCCGGCCCGGTCCGCGCGCCACCGGGGCACGCAGCGCTCGGCCTGCCACGCGACCACGGCGTCGACGCCCACCTCGGTCATGATCTCGACGGCGAGTTCCCCGCGGTCGCCTTTGGGGATGGCCTGGACCACCACGATCCTCGGCTCGGCCGCGGGCTCGGCCCGCGTGGCTAGCACCGCAAGCTCGACCACGCCCGGCCGCACGCCGGTCACCACGCACTCGGCGATCATGCCAGCGCCGTCGGTGACGTCGGCCCGCTCGCCGGCGGTCAGCCGGCGTACGGTCGCCGCGTGGCGGCCCTCAGGCCCGGACAGCACGATCGAGCCGCGCCCCAGGTCGGCGCGATCGGCCAGGAAGACCGGAGGCCGCGTGCTGCCTTGCGCCTCCGGGGCGCCATCCACCTCCCGGCCCCTTCCCCTTCGGTGCGCGTCAGCGGCCGTTGAACGCGTCGCGCAGCCGGGAGAAGAACCCCTGCTGGCCGGGGGCGAACCGGCCGGGCGGTGACTCCTCGCCGCGCAGCCGGGCCAGTTCCCGCAGCAGCGCCTCCTGGTCCGGCTCGAGCTTGGTCGGCGTCTCCACGGTGACGTGGATGAGCAGGTCGCCGCGGCCGGAGGAATTCAGGTGGGCCGTGCCCTGGCCGTACAGCGGGATCGCCTGGCCGGACTGGGTGCCGGGCCTGATGTCCACGTCGGCCGGGCCGTCCAGGGTCTGCACCTTCAGGGTCGCGCCGAGCGCCGCGGCTACCATCGGGATCGTCACCGTGCAGTGCAGGTCGTCCCCCTGGCGCTCGAAGATCGCGTGCGGCCGCTGCACGATCTCGAGGAACAGGTCCCCGGCGGGCCCGCCGCCCGGGCCGGTCTCGCCCTCCCCGGCCAGCTGGATGTGCGTCCCGTCCTCGACCCCGGCCGGGATCCGCACCTTGATGGTCCGGCGGGTCCGGACCCGGCCCTCGCCATCGCACTCGGTACACGGCCGGCGGATCACCGTGCCGAACCCGCCGCAGCCCGGGCACGGCCTGGTCGCCATCACCTGGCCGAGGAACGACCGGGTCACCTGGCTCACCTCGCCGCGCCCGTTGCACACCTCGCAGGTCTCCGGGTGACTGCCGGGTGCCGTGCCCTCGCCCGAGCAGTTCGGGCAGACGACCGCGGTGTCGACCACCAGGTCCCTGGTCGTGCCGAAGGCGCACTCGGCGAGGTCGAGCTCGACCCTGATGGTCGCGTTCCGGCCGCGCCTGGCCCTGCTCCGCGGCCCCCGGGTGGCCGTCGCGGTGCCGAAGAACGCGTCCATGATGTCGCTGAACGGGAACCCGGCCCCGCCGAACCCGCCGGGGCCCGCTCCCGGCTGCGCGAACGGGTCGGCGCCCATGTCGTACATCTGCCGCTTGCCGGGGTCGGAGAGAACCTCGTAGGCCTGGGTGATCTCCTTGAACCGCTCCTGGGTCCGCGGATCAGGGTTGACGTCGGGATGCAGCTCCCGGGCCAGCCGACGATAGGCCTTCTTGATCTCGTCGGGGTCGGCGTCCCGCCTGACCCCGAGGATGCCGTAGTAGTCGTTCGCCACGCGCATCCCCTATGACTCCGCCAGGATCTGGCCCACGTACCGTGCCACCGCGCGCACCGCTCCCATCGCCGTCGGGTAATCCATCCGTGTCGGGCCGAGCACGCCCAGCTTCGCCAGCGCCAGGTTGCCTGAGCCGTAGCCCGAGGCCACCAGGGAGGTACTCTGCAGGCCCTGTACCTCGTTCTCTGAACCGATCGTGACCGTCAGTGATTCCTGGTCGCCGGACTCGCCGAGCAGCCGCATGAGCACCACCTGCTCCTCGAGTGCCTCGAGGACCTCGTGCAGCCCCTGCGCGAAGTCGGCCGATGTCAGGTTGGCGGCGCCACCCACGACCACCCGCTCCTCGTGCCGCTCCACCAGGGTCTCCAGGATCACCGAGAACACGGCCGCCGCGTTCGCGCGCTCGGTGGGCGACACCCGGTCAGGCAGCTCGGCGACCACCGTCGCCACCTCGGTCAGCCTGCGCCCGTCGAGGCACGCGTTGAGCACCGCGCGCAGCTGGGTGATCGATTCCTCGTCGATCAGGCCCGGCAGGTCGACCGCGCGCTGCTCCACCCGGCCGGTGTCGGTGATCAGCACCAGCAGGACCCGCCGCTCGGCCAGCGGCACGAGCTCGATGTGACGTACCGCGGACCTGGTGAGCGACGGGTACTGGACCACGGCCACCTGGCGGGTCAGCTGCGCGAGCAACCGCACGGTCCGCATCACCACGTCATCGAGGTCGTAGGCGCCGGCCAGGAACGTCTCGATGGCACGGCGCTCCGCGCCCGAGAACGGCCTGACCCCGGACAGCCGGTCGACGAACAGCCGGTAGCCCTTGTCGGTAGGCACCCGGCCCGCGCTGGTGTGCGGCTGCACGATGAAGCCCTGCTCCTCGAGCACGGCCATGTCATTGCGGATGGTCGCCGGGGAGACGTCGAGGCTGTGCCGGTCGACGAGGGCCTTCGAGCCAACCGGCTCGTTAGTGGACACGTAGTCCTCGACGATGGCGCGCAGCACCGCCAGCTTCCGGTCGTCGAGCACGCTCACCTCCCTGGCACTCCGGTATCACGAGTGCCAAGTCTATGGCGGGAAGGATACTGGGATGGAGCACGATCGTCACGACCGAGTTCGCAGCAGTCGTATTCATTGTCTAGCTTGATAGCGAAGAAAGGGAGACATTGGCGGCCTCATGACCACCAATCCATCGCAGCCGGCTCCGGAACGGCGAGGATCCGGGCCAGTGTCGTCGCAGCCCCTGGACGCCCTTCCCGAGCCGGGAAAGGCCGTCGGCGCCCCCGGCCGGGAAAGGCCCGCCGCGGCCGCCGAGCCGGGAAAGCCCGCTGCCGCCCCGGAGCGCGACAAGGGCGGGCGAACCCAGGTCATCACGCGGGAACGCGCCGAGCCCGCGGCCGAGCCCGCCAGCCTCCCGGCCGCCGGCACCAACGACCACCGGCTGGCCATGCTCAGCTACCTCGGCGTGCCCTTCCTCGGCCCCGTGATCCCGCTGGGCGTCTACCTGACCAGGCGACGGGCGTCGGCCTTCGTCCGCTACCACTGCGCCCAGGCGCTGAACCTGTCGATCACCGCGCTCCTCTACACGGTCTGCATCCTGATCCTGGCCACGATGCTGGCGCTGGACAGCATCGTCGTCGCCCTCGTCGTGGGGGTGGCGCTAGCCGCCGCGCTGTGGCTGGCCACCCTCGGTTACGTGATCCTGGCCTGGTCCCGGGCGAACCGGGGCGACTATTACCGGATCCCCGGCTGGCTCTGCGCCACCCTGGTGCGCTGATCGAGCTCTCAGTCGGTCAGGCCGCGGATCACCGCATCGGCCAGCAGCCGGCCGGACCGCGTCAGCGCCACCCGTCCCGCGGCGTGCGCGGCCGGGTCCGCCAGCCCGTCGCGGACAGCGGCGGCCGCGGCGGCGCGCCCGGCCGCAGACAGCTCGTCCAGCGGGCAGCCGGAGGCCAGCCGGGTCAGCAGCATGATCCGCTCGGTCCGGCGCTCGGCCGGGGTCAGGACCTCGCGCGCCTGCCCGGGGCTCACGCCCGCGGCGAGGCGGGCCGCGTACGCGGCCGGATGCCGCACGTTCCACCACCGGGTCCCGCCGATGTGGCTGTGCGCGCCCGGGCCGACGCCCCACCAGTCACCGCTGGTCCAGTAGAGCAGGTTGTGCCGGCACACGGCGTCCGGCGACGCCGCCCAGTTGGAGATCTCGTACCAGTGCAGGCCGGCCGTGGCCAGGAGCTCATCGGCCGCCAGGTACCGGTCGGCCATCACGTCGTCGTCCGGGGCGGCCAGCTCTCCCCGGCCGATCCTGGCGGCCAGCCTGGTGCCCTTCTCGACGATCAGCGCGTAACCGGAGATGTGGTCGGGCCCGGCGGACACGGCGCTGCGCAGCGAGGCGGCCCAGTCCTCGTCGGTCTCACCCGGGGTCCCGTAGATCAGGTCCAGGCTGACGTGCTCGAAGCCCGCCGCGCGGGCCCACCCGACGCACCGTTGCGGCCGTCCCGGCTCATGCCTGCGGTCCAGAACGCTCAGCACGCGCCGGTCCGCGCTCTGCATGCCGATCGAGATCCGGGTGAACCCGCTCGCCCGCAGCTCGGCCAGGGACCGCTGGTCGAGCGTCTCCGGGTTGGCCTCGGCGGTCACCTCGGCGCCGGGGGCCAGGCCGAACTCGCCGTCGATCGCGCGCAGGATCGCGGCGAGATCAGCGGGCGGCAGCAGCGTCGGCGTGCCGCCGCCGAAGAACACCGTGCCGACCTGGGGGGCGGCACGGCCGAGTACCCGGCGGGCCAGCCGGATCTCGCCGATCGCCTGCCCCGCGTAAGTGTCCCTGGTGGCGCCGGGACC